>Ga0187783_10003240_pt1 | contig 12012 bp, 9 predicted proteins | sample 1015_SJ02_MP02_2_FD_132471 | JGI IMG/M metagenome (GOLD analysis project Ga0187783, IMG submission 132471) | Tropical peat soil microbial communities from peatlands in Department of Meta, Colombia - 1015_SJ02_MP02_20_MG | ecosystem: Environmental > Terrestrial > Soil > Wetlands > Peat | place... | reverse complement strand
GCTGCGCGAGGGGCTGGCCCTGATTGGCGCTGGAACGGTGATCGGATTTCTGGGCGCCGTCGCGGTAACAAGAATGGTCTCCGCCATCGTGAACGTATTTGCCGATGCCTTCCAGATCGGTACTAACGATCCACGCCTGCTGGTGGGTGCGCCCTTGCTGCTGGCCGGACTGGCGCTGCTGGCCTGCTGGATTCCGGCGCATCGAGCGACTGAAATCGATCCGCTTGCGGCGCTACGGCAGGAATGAGTTGGCGGAAATGGAGGCGTACCAAGCCGGACAGCAAGCAAAGATGAATGACGCTACCATGACCAAAGGGAACCGCGGGATAACTACCCGTAAGTCGGCATGGCACCAGCCTTCCGGAAGCAAGCCAGAATGAGATTTGCCTGAATCCAAGTGATCGTTCCTAATCTGCCAGAATTGGACAATGGTATTGCCCGTTCAAAACTTCACCGATGCGAAAACGAGGGCAATTCTCTAAGTTGTTTCTGTGCGAGCCGGCAGCCTGTATCTTCCAACGTCCGGGGACGGCCTCGCTGGCTTTAAAGCAGGCGAATCGCATTGCGCGGGGGGGCCGAGCGCGGACTCCATCCGCACGAGGTCGGGGAGGGAATCCGCCTTCATCTTTTGCATGACTTGCCTGCGGTGGGCCTTCACCGTGATTTCGCTGATGCCTAGTTCTCCGCCAACCTGTTTGTTCAACAAGCCGGAGACCACCAGCGCCATGACCTGTCGCTCTCGCACCGTCAGTGACGCGTAAGAGTTCCGAAGAGCGCTAATCCCCATTTCGCGCTGTAGGGCTAGGCGGCTGCGTTCGAGAGTCGCGCGGACTCTGAGCAGGAGGGTCTCATCACTGAACGGCCTAACGAAGAAATCGATGGCGCCGGCCTTCATGGCTTGTACAGTTGTCGGAACATCCGCATAGCGAGAGATGACAATAATCGGAACCTCGGAGCGCTCCCTGACGATTGCCCTTTGCTGTTCAAGGCGATTCAGTTCCGGTGATAAAGCAAGGAGTATGCAACTCGGTACCAGCGGTCGGGGCTGGACCAGAAATTCTCGCGCTGAATCGAACGTCTCAAACCGCCAGCCTTCGCGAGCGACTAACGATTTCAGCGGCTCCTGTTCAGAAATGTCGCTGGTTATAAGAAAAACGATCGGTACGCCCTCCGAGCTGCGCTCCGAGTCCAGTTTCAGTTCGAATACGGAGGCTATGTTTGCCGGGTTCTTTTCGAAAATGCTCGTTGTTGCCGCCGACGCCATACTCACCCCCTCGATTTCTTACGGTCTGTTTTCCCACTGACCGTACGTCGAAACTTTACAAACCGAAAACGGTACGCGCCCTTCCTAAACCAGTCTTGTTCGTAAGAGCTTTGGCCACCTTGCCCTGTCACCGTTGACCTCTGATCCAAGCCAGCATGCGCTAGCTTCCCGTTCCTAGTTTCGTGATCCACTCGCGGACGTATGGATCGCAATTCACCAATCCAACCCCGTCCCTTTCGCACCGCGCCAGAAAAACAATGCCATCCTCACCAGTCAAGGTCATATCTTTAAGGTCGAAGATGATGCGGCAGTCTTTCCCCTCCGCGCCAATGAGCGCTTCCAGCTCGGCAATGTGCTCTTTGTCGATCCGGCCGCTTAAGGCAAAGACCACATCCCGGTTCGCCTTCCTGCCAACTCTTAGCATTTCTTGCCGTATGAAGGGCAAGTCAAGTGCCAAGTGGAAGTGATTGAAATGAAAGACATTGACGGCCCTATAAATTGACGAACGTCGTCAATTGACGAATACCGTACAAGATCTTCGCCAACGGTGAACGCAAATCAGGTGAGAGCAGCTAGCTGGCTTTTGAGGGATCTGACTTGAAGCGATTCTTGTTGATCTTCAGTGCGTGGATCTTCGACTCCAGCGTAGTCCGCGGAATGCCGAGCTTGGCGGCGGCACCTGAGGGCCCGTACACGCGTCCTCCGCATTCGTGTAAGGCAGCTTCAATGACAGCCTTCTCCTGGGCGGGAAGCCGGTTAAAAAGGCTCGGGTGGGCATTTACCTCGTTGGGCGAAGGTTGATGGGAGAGCCAACTCTCATCCACTGAAAATGTCTGTGTTTCGCTCACAATGACGGATCGCTCGATCACGTTTTGTAATTCCCGAATATTACCGGGCCAGGTGTATGCTTCGAGCAGATCCATGCTCTTCTTGTCGATCGCGCTAAAATGCCTGCCTGTTTTCCGAGCGTAGCGATTCAGGAAGTATGAGACCAGCAAGGGAATGTCTTCTCGTCGCTTCCGTAAAGCCGGCAGTTCAATGGGAAAGACATTCAGACGATAAAACAGGTCGCTGCGGAACGTTCCCGCTGCGATTGCGGATTCCAAGTCGCGATTGGTGGCGGCGATCACCCGCACATCGGCGCGAATCATTCCAGTTCCTCCGATGCGCTCAAATTCATGTTCCTGAAGAACCCGCAAAAGGGCAATCTGAGTGTCAGCCGGAAGTTCGCCAACCTCGTCGAGGAAGATCGTGCCTCTTTCGGCCAGTTCAAAGCGTCCTAGACGACGCTGAGTTGCCCCGGTGAACGCGCCCTTCTCATGGCCAAACAATTCCGATGCGATAAGGTCACGCGGGATCACGGCGCAATTCACGCTCACAAAGGGATGCGAAGATCGCTGCGACCGCTTGTGGATGGCCCGCGCCACAAGTTCTTTGCCAGTGCCGGTTTCACCAGTGATCAGAACGCTGGAGTCGGTGGGTGCGACCTTTGAGATGCGGGAGAGCACCTTTCTCAACGGTGCGGAAGTTCCGACGATCTCCTCGAACATCGATGCCTTGTCGATTTCTTCGCGCAGCGCCACATTCTCTTCCTGGAGCCTTTGCTCGGCCAGCTTGCGATCGTCTATATCGGTCCCGGCGGCATACCAACGCGTGATCCGCCCCTGTTCGTCCGACATCGGGCTAAAGCGGTAGTGGAACCAGCGATAGTGCCCGTCTTTACGTTTGAGCCGCAATTCGTACTCAAACGGCGATCCGCTTTGGAGTTTTCCGGGAAGGTCTTTCGTCACGAATTCGGTGTCCTGCGGATTCAATCTCTGCTCGAAGCCGGCATCCCTCCATTCCTCCAAAGTAATGCCGTAATAATCCAGTGACGCCCGATTCGTGTAGAGGCGTGTCCCGTCGGGTCCCAATTCGGTGATGTGCAGCGGCGACAAATCGAGAAGTTGGCGAGCTTCTCTCTCGCTTTGTCGGATCTTCTCTTCGGCACGCTTTTGGTCGTCAATGTCGGTCGTCGTACCGACGAATTTGACGACTTTTCCATCTGCGTCGCGCAAGACCACGGCTTGCTGGAGGTGCCGGCGATAAGTCCCGTCCTTAGCGCGGAGAGACCGGGTTTCGAACGCGAAATCCTGTCCGGAATGCACGCCCTCCCAAAAGCTCTTGGCAGCCATCTCCCGATCTTCAGGATGGACCGCAGTCATCCAGGCCTCAGGATGCGACCGGATGAAATCGAGGGTCTGACCGGAAAAATCAAGCCAAACTTGATTCACGAAATCCGGCGTCCCGTCAGGCTTGAGCGTCCAGGCGGATACAGGAATCTGCTGCAGTAGCTCAACTTGGAGTTGCAACTCTGCATCGGCCCGTTGCAGCTCACGATAAAGGCGGCTGGTCTCTTCCAACCGCTCTTCGCTGGTGCGCAGTTTCTCGCGTTCGAATTCTGCCTCGCTGCGCAGTCGTTCTTCGCGTTCCGCAGTTTCGCGGCGAAGATTGGCCAGTTTGACATGGGTCGCGACACGCGCCAGCAACTCCCGCGCCGAAAACGGCTTGACTAGATAGTCGTCGGCGTCGGCCTGCAGCCCTTCCACACGCGACTCTTCGCCAGCTCGTGCGGACAGCAGAATCACTGGCGTGCTGGCGAGAGCTGAGTCGTCGCGAATGGCTCGCAGTAAGCTAAATCCATCCAGCTGCGGCATCATGACGTCGGCCAGCACCAAGGCAGGGCGCAACTGTCGTGTGGCTTCCAGCGCTCGGCGGCCGTCAGGAACCGCGTGCACCTCATATCGGTCGCTCAGTAGGCGAATGAGGTATTGGCGCATGTCCGCATTGTCATCTGCCAGTATCATGAGTTCGCGTTTCGCCGCCAGTTTGGGTTCTGCCAGGGGAGTGAGCAATGATGGTTTGCTAAACATCGCCGCATCGGCCACCGTGTCCGACTCATCTCCCGACCACTGTTCTGCCTCCTCGACATACGCTTCGGCTGGAATCTTAATAGACGCTAACGTTTGTTCGGCCTGAATCCGATTCGCCGGCAGATGCTCCTTGCCGGTCGGAATCGTCACTGTAAACGTGCTGCCTTGACCGAGGGCACTCTCCACTCGCACACTGCCGCCGTGCAGTTTCATCAGTTCTTGAACCAGTGCCAGTCCGATCCCCGTACCTTCATATGTCCTCGCCTGGACGCCATCGATGCGATGGAACCGCTCGAATACTCGCTCGCGATGCTCTTCCGGTATTCCCACGCCTGTGTCGCGGACTTGCAATTCCACTACGCCGTCCACAGTCTTAAGCGTGAGCGCAACTTCGCCCTCGAACGTAAACTTCAAGGCGTTGGAGAGCAGATTCAAAACGACCTTCTCCCACATGTCGCGGTCTACGTAAACCGGTTCGGCCATTGGCCGACATTCCACTGAGAATCGCAGGCCGGCGTTCTGCATCGCCGAATCAAACGCGCTGGCGATTTCTTTCGTGAAAGTGGCAAGGTCCGTCGGCTGATAGGATGCCTGCACGCGTCCGGCCTCAATACGCGAAAAATCAAGAAGCGTGTTGACGAGCTTCAACAATCTGAGACCGTTGCGCCGCACGGTGGCCAACTGCTCGCGACCTTCCGGTTTGAGCTGCTCGCGCGCCAACACTTCTTCCAGCGGACCCAGCATCAGCGTCAGGGGCGTACGAAACTCGTGACTCACGTTGCTGAAAAACGTGGTCTTGGCGCGATCAAGCTCGGCTAGCGCCTCCGCCCGCTGGCGTTCATGCTCATATGCGCGAGCGCTGGCTAGCCCGATAGTGATCTGTTCAGCAATCCGGTGGACGAATTGGCGGTACGCATCATCAAAGGCCCGGCCAGGATGGATTCCCACGACAAGGAAACCCGCCGCCTCGCTGTGTTCGCCCAGCCGGATCGGCACGACACTCGCTTCTTTCGGAGGGTGTGGCCAATTGGGCACAGGAACATGCGCTGAGCGATCCCCGAGTTCGACGACAATTCCATCCCTCGTGAGTGCGGAATGGAATCGCCAAAGATTCTCGCTCTGGCAATCGATGACCGCCGGGCACAAAGCTTCGTCGGTCTTTACGCTGGCGCCTGCCAGATGAGCTTGATGTTCGGCCGGCCGATATTCATAGAGGAATGCGAAGGGGATGCTCAGGCGGTGTTCGCCGAGCGTCTCCGCGCTAACGCGCCACACTTCTTCCTTGCTTCGCGCTCCTACCGTTCGCGATGCTAAATCGCGTAGGACCTGCCGGCGTCGATCTTCGAGCACCTGTTGCGTCGTCTCTAGCCCCGTCCCCAACACGCCGCCGACGTGGCCGTAGTCGTCTGGAATCGGACCGTACGAAAACGCAAAGTAACATTCCTCAAGGTAGTTGTTGCGGTGAAGAGGGACGAGCTCGCTGGTTAGGAAGCTGGTTTCCTGACCCTGCGTCAGGATCCTTTCGTGCAGCGGTCCCATGAACCCCCACGTCTCGGGAAACACGTCATGGCAGGAACGACCCAGCGCCCACGGGTGCTTTCCTCCCATCGGCGGACGGTATGCATCGTTGTACAACATCACGTGGTGCGGACCCCAGCAGATAGACATCGGATAGCCGGAGCGCAGCACGATCTGCACGCAGATTCGCAGAGCTTGCGGCCATTGCTCCACTGGGCCCAGTGGCGTAGTCGACCAGTCGAACGCACGCATCAGTGCGGCCATCTCGCCGCCACCGGCAAAGGCCGATTCGATCAACTGTGTCTTGTTGAGCTCCATCGTGCGATTCCTCGGTCCAAGCGCGTTTTTATAACCCCCCCGGCCCGATTCGCTGCCGACGGTGAACCCGATTATAGTCGTGGACTTGAGAAAGGGTAACGGGAAGAATCCATGCTCGGCCGCAGGTTGACCTGCGAGATTGCTACCCTGAAGTCGGCTTGTGTGAATAGATCGCAAACCCCTGTATCACGAGCAAACCGGAGATTGAAAAGCCGACAAAACGATCTCAAAGCCTCGAACTTGCTGTGCTTTTCGTAGTCATTCACTGAGGCATATCATTCGACTGATTCAATTCTCGCTTCAAATGCAGCAACTGGCGAAGTTCATCAGCATTCGTAGTCAGCGATTGAGAACTTTCAGCGTTACGTACCGAACCTGCATCTCCTTTTTGGCGTCTGCTCCAAAACCACATAGATCGGTCGGCAGAAACGGTGACCAACGATGCGCGACGTTATTGTCATACGGGATATTTCCTCATCTGAGGCTTCGCCGATGTTGTTGCTGAGTCGCTCCCGCATTAGGTCCGATTCAGTCAGGGGCTGGTTCAGACTGCTTTGTCCCATGAGCAGCGCACCCACCTGGCCGATTCCAGAAAGCGATCTGACCAGAACGTTCTTGCCCGGTATTCTTGCCTTCGACCTTGCCCTTCAACGGTCGCATGTCCGAGTCACTGGCAACCCCCTGAATCGGAACAGTCGCGCCATCCGGCATCATCAATGACTCAAATTGAAGGCGCACATACCCCGACCGGTCTGCCTCTTGAATGTGCCCCACAGCTTTGCCTCCAGCGGGAACGACGATACGCAGCTTCTGCCGAGAGTCGTAGTTAAGTTCGGAAAAGCGGCCCCCCCCGACGCCAAATTCCAACAGGCGAGATAACACTTAACCGATAACTTACAAAAAGTCTGGCGCGCACACAAGACCATGCTAAATGCCTGAAATGTTGGCCGCGTCTAATCGTGTACAGCCACAATTACAACCACAACCCTGCTTCATAATAAAAAACTATACCTGTTGTTCCTCGGCGTGCTTAGAGACGGCAGCGCATTGCCTGACGAAGGAATGAACCGAATCGATGGATTACGGCCGATCATCCTTGCGAACTTCTGTCTCCAAGTGACCCCGGCTATCCCGCATCCGATACACTTTTGATTCATCCCATCGTAATAGCCACTAAAATTCTCCCAAATTGTCTGCCAAATAAGCGTCACTTTCGAATGAGAGGCTTCATGGAACACGCTGTAAGCGCAATCTGCCGAACCGGCTGTCGTTGATTGGATCGGATCTGACTCGGCCTCGTTCGCGGCGACTCGTGGGCAAGTTCCCGGAATCTTTTGTCTCTTGCAGTCATCCATTAGTTGTCGACGGAATTTGGTGGCTAGGGGTTCCAATCTCTCCGATTGGTCCGAGCGCCACAGAGGACCGTGCGGTCCGCACCCAAGGGCAAAAATCCCAGAGGGCAAAGTCGAAGAGACTTTGCGTCTTTTGGGAGCCTTTAATGTTTGATCCACAAAACTTCCCCGAGAAACGGATGGCTAGCCGCAAAAGCCGTAACCTTTTCGGTGCCTGCCTTGCCCACATCCTTCATGACGGATACACAGATCAACTCTACGCGCTCCTGCCAGCGTGGCAGGTACAGTTCGGCCTGTCCTACATGGGGCTCGCCACGGTTCGGGCGCTCTACTACGGTACGATGGGCGGCCTTCAGGTTTCAGCCAATCGTTGCACCAGTTGGTTGAAGCCGCGGTCGGCTCTCGCGCTATCAACTTTCGTCGCCGCTGTGGGGTTCGTCGCGATGGCCATCCCCGCCGGATTCGCCGGTCTCTGCGTCGGACTTATTCTCGCGGGAGTTGGATCAAGCGTGCAACATTCGCGCGCCTCGGATCTGGTGACGCACAGTTATAGCCCAGAATCGCGCGGCGCACTTGGGATTTACAACTTTGCCGGCAACCTTGGAAAAGCCACTCTTCCTGCCATCGTTGCGCTTCTCCTTCCGGTGTTGCCTTGGCGAGATGTCGTGGGGCTTATGGGTCTTCTCGGAATTCTGGTCGCATCCACTCTCCTTGTGCTTCTAACGAATGAGGCCAGCATCGCTTCAACCCACGAGGAGATCGGTCGTACGCGCGAAACCCGTCGCGGGTTCAGCGTACTGCTCTCTATCGGCGTTCTCGATACGGCAACGCGCATGGGCTATCTTTTGTTTCTTCCGTTCCTCATCCATGCGCGGGGAGGGACGTCGGCGACCGTCGGTCTCGGATTGGCGTTAGTGTTTGTCGGTGGTGCGTTTGGCAAGGCGACCTGTGGCTGGGTCGGGCAACGCGTCGGGGTTGTCTGGAGCGTTGTGGCCACGGAAATCGCGACGGCCGCGCTGATCGTAGTCACATGCTTCATACCGATCACCGCCATGCTGGTCTTCCTCCCATTTCTCGGCATGGTGCTGAATGGCACGTCGTCGGTTTTGTACGGCACCGTGCCTGAAATCGCTCCGCAGGGAAATACAGGCCGGGCGTTCGCGCTGTTTTATACGGGTGTCACTGGCTCCGGCGGTCTCGCTCCCATCGCTTACGGAGCAATCGCCGACCATTCCAGCCGCATGATCGGCATACTTTCGTCGGCTCTGACGGCGGCGGCTATCGTGCCGCTCGTCTTGAGCCTGCGTAGAGTCTTCTCTAGTTCGGAAGGCGACAAGTCAATGAGCCCCGCTGTTTCTTTTAGTTCATCGCGAGTCTTGCCGCGTGAATAATGAGTGGACGCGATGAGGTCAACTGCATCCTGTACGAAAGCATCATAAGAAAGGAGCATCCATTCATGCAGACCACACTATGCTCGATTGTCACTCCCACACTTGAGATCGCTTTTGAACAGACCGGTCCCGAAACCGGGGAACCAATTCTACTTCTGCATGGATTTCCCTACGACGTTCGCCAATACGACGAGGTCCGTGATCGAATCGCCCGTGAAGATCGTCGCATCATTGTTCCCTATCTTCGTGGATTCGGCCCGACTCGTTATCTCTCGGAGCAATCATTTCGTTCGGGCCAACAAACTGCTTTGGGCAAAGACATTGTCGATTTAATGGATGCTCTCAAGATCGATCGTGCCACGCTTGTGGGTTACGACTGGGGTGGCCGCGGGGCCTGCGTTGCGGCGGCGCTATGGCCGGCAAGGGTGCGCGCTCTCGTTGCGGTCGGAGGATACACGGTGCAAGACATTACCAAGGCAGCGATCACGCCGGAGTCGCCGGAACAGGAATGGCAATTCTGGTACCCGTGGTATTTTCAGACCGAACGCGGACGCAGAGGTCTCGATACCAATCGTGATGAACTTTGCAGGCTATTGTGGAAGTTGTGGTCTCCCACCTGGAAGTTTAGTGACGAGATGTTCTCCGCAACCGCGAAATCGTTCCATAATTCCGACTTTGTTGCGACAGCGATTCATTCCTATCGACACCGGTACGCCAATGCGCCAGGCGACCCCGCTCTCGAAGAACTCGAGGTGCAGTTAACAAGAAAGCCTCCCATTCGATGCCCTGTAATCGTGCTGCATGGTGAGGATGACCGCGTGAATCCACCGTCGACCTCGGAAGGACAGGAAAATCATTTTACGAGCGACCACGAACGACGAGTGCTCCGTGGCATAGGCCATTGCCCACCTTCCGAATCGCCGGATGAAGTCGCTGATGCGATCGAAGACGTCATAGAACTTCAAACGCGGCGGCACGCTGCCTAGATCGCGGCTTAGCGTGCCGCCAGCAGGCCATTCAGAAATGTGCCAATAGCGCGCAGTGCCTGGTCAGCAGCGTTCATGCTCCCGACACTGTTGACGAACCCGTGTGGCATGCCCATCCATACGTCGAGCTTGGCGTCGACGCCGGCAGTAATGGCGCGTTCCACATAGCGTCGCGAGTCGTCGAGAAGAACTTCATCATCTCCCACATGGACGCGGAGCGGGGGCAGTCCCGTCAAATTCCCAAAAAGAGGTGACGCCAAGGGATTTTTCGGATCGCTATCGCTCAGGTAGGAACGCACAAGCCCCGCGACTTGAGACTTGATGAAGTATGGGTCCGCTTTGGCACGAGTCTCGAAACTTTCGCCCCTCAGAGTGAGATCTGTTACGGGAGACAGGGCAACTGCCGCCGCCGGGGCGATCCCAGCCTGGCCCGCTTGCTCCGTAGCGATGGACAAAAGCACGAGCGCGAGATTGCCACCGGCCGAGTCGCCGGTAAGCGCGATCTTGTCCATACCCCGGTCAACGAGCCCGCGATAACAAGCCTCCGCATCTTTGACTGCGGCGGGAAAAGGGTGCTCTGGAGCGAGCCGGTAATCGGGGATGAACGCATCCACTCCGGCGGCGATTGCAATGTGTGCGACGAAGTTGCGAAACGCCGAAGCCGTTCCCCAGTTGAACCAACCCCCGTGTAGATGGAGGATCGTAGCACCCTGCTGAGTTCGATCCGGTTTGGCCCACCAGCCGGATATGCCACCGACCATATCCGGCTCAAAGGTGACGTCATCGGGAGACGTGACATGCTCCATGATGCCGTTAAACGGTCCGCGGGCGGCGACTCCTTCGAGTTTGCCTTTCGTAGCCGCAACTGCGGATCTCAGGGCAGTCATTGCGGCGGAATCTTCAGGGCTGAGCGGATGTATTGTGGACCAGGACTCCTTGATTGCTATGTTCTCTCGGATTTCAGAGTGCATTGATTTCTCCTTCAAATTTTGGCGCGTGCATCGAATTTTCAACCTTGTGACAACCGGACGTGAGCCGATCACCCTCAACCGCGCACAGAAAAATACGGGGCCAGATTCGAACTACAGCATGCCGTTGTTGTTTTTCCATTCCTCTTGAGGAGGAACCATTTCGGGAAAGCCCCAATGCTCCACGATCTTCTCCTCTTCTACGCGGTACAGGTCGACGTAGACACACGGATCGCCTTCATGCGTCCCTTTGGCAGCGATAAACACGAAATCGCCCTGCCCCAACAGAAGCTTTACTTCATCGATGGTCCGGTGTTGCATGAGCACTTCCACATCACGCAAGAACTCAGAGACACCGTCGCGGACGCCGGGTTCGTGGCGAATCATAAGGTCGCCGGCGAAGAACTCGTTATTCCGGGTGCGGTCCCCACCGAGGTGGAAGGTCTCGTAATACCCACGGGCAAAGACTTTGTTCTTCTCCGTGTCCGCCAAATGTTTTGCTTCAGTCGGCCCATCGAGCTGGGTATGTCCGCTCTTGTTGGGCGGCGCGTTCGGCGTAGAGAATGCCCAGTGCTCGGCGATCAGTCCCTCTTGAAACCGGTACACAGCGAACACGTCGTCACCGGAAGATTCTGCCTTCATCTGCGTAATCACATAGGGGCCGTCCTGAAATGTGCGCACTACCGTGAACTTCAACTGTTCCGGCGTGGAGTTATCGATGTGCTGCCTTAGTCCCTCTGCGCCGGCCGCAATGTAGGGATAGTGCTGCACAAAGTGGCTGCCGACATACTGGATGGCTCGCGCTGCGTCCTGGGCTCGAGTCGCGTCGAGCACAGCCATCACTTTCTCGTTATTCGTCTCTGGCATATCTCCTCCTTTTGCAGGCGACCGAAGAACCCGTGAACTAAAGCCCGCTAGCCGACCGATGAAGTCAGGCCGCTTTTGACGCTTTCATCTTCAATTTCTGCCGCTCGAGCGAGGCCTTCGACCCAGTCCTGGTGATAGCGGTACCGCGCGCCGGGATTTTTACGCCCGAATCAGTTCAAGGAAGAAGTTGCCTTGCTGCGTCTCCTCAGACAACACATGACACCCTTCATCCGTAGGAGTGATGACCCAGCCGTGATAAGCCGTCGAACCGGTCTCGTCGCCATTAACAGTCGTCGACCACGCGAGACGGTGGTTAGGTATGAATTCAGTAACGACAGGGCTCATCGGATAGCCAACCGTCACTCTGTGGAATTTCCTCCGAGTGTCAGTTCGGGTTCACCGCTCCGAATCTCTACCTGATCTTCGGGAGGAAAAT
>Ga0187783_10003239_pt1 | contig 12013 bp, 11 predicted proteins | sample 1015_SJ02_MP02_2_FD_132471 | JGI IMG/M metagenome (GOLD analysis project Ga0187783, IMG submission 132471) | Tropical peat soil microbial communities from peatlands in Department of Meta, Colombia - 1015_SJ02_MP02_20_MG | ecosystem: Environmental > Terrestrial > Soil > Wetlands > Peat | place... | reverse complement strand
GTTGTGGATGAGTCGAAAGGCCTTTACAAGTCTGAGCCGCAGCCTCAGCCCGAACCCGAGGCTACGCCCATACCGAAGTTCGAGAGGGACAAGCCCCACAAATTTGTGACCCGACCGTCCAAGACGCTCGAGAATCCGGCGCAGCCACCGCCCAACGCCGTGCCGTACGGAGGCGGCGGCACTCCGATGGTGCCGGTATCGTCATTCACGATGGGGAGCACAGGTACGACGGCGGCGGGATTGGCCGTTGGGGGCGCAAGCGGAGGCGACTTCGCGTCGCGCTTTGCGTCCTATGTCACGGCGGTGCAACAGCGGATCAGCCGTGAGTGGCTGCAGTCATCGGTTGACCCGAGCCTAAGCTGGGCGCCGCGGGTGAGCGTGACCTTCGATATTCTGCGCGATGGAACCGTCGCCAACGTGCAGCTCATGCAGTCCAGCAACAACCGCTCGCTCGACACCTCGGCCTTGCGTGCGGTTCAATCCGCGAGTCCTCTGCTGCCGCTCCCCGCCGCGTATTCTGGCTCGCGCGTCAGCGTGGAATTCTACTTCGATTATCGGAGATAACTTTCGAGAGTCTCATGGCACGAAAAAAAAGCACACTTCGGATGATTTCCTCGGTTCTGGTTGCCGCGTGGGTTCTTCTGACGGTGCGGCCTGTCGCGGCACAGGATTGGTTCAAGACGGGGACAGGTCTTGGAATCACCAAGGCCCGCGTCGCCGTTCCGGATACCGTGGCGCGTTCGTCTTTCACGCAGCCGTTGCCAAAAACCTTTCATGATGTTTTGTGGGCGGACCTGGACTATTGTGGCATTCTCGATCTTGTCAGTTCGAGTTTTTACCCCTTGCAATCGCCGGCTCAGCCGAGCGAGTTGAATGCGCAGGCTTGGGCCGCCGCACCCGCCAGCGCCTACATGGTGGCCTACGGAAACATGACCACGGACGGGACAGGCATCTCCTTCGCCGGATACCTTTCGGACGTGCACAATCCTTCCGCACCGCCCGTCATTCAGAAAATCTATCGCGGCGCTCAGACAGACGCCGATGCCCGCCGGCTTGCGCACGAGTTTGCCGATGACATCGTTGCCTACTTGGGCGGGGGTCAGTCCGGCATCGCGCGAACCCAAATCGCCTACGTGAGTGCGCTCGGCGGAAACAAAGAGATATGGGTGATGGACTACGACGGGGCCAATCCGCATGCGCTCACGCATCTCCGGTCGATTTCCCTCACGCCCCGCTGGTCGCCCGACGCGTCACGGATTGCTTTTACGTGCTACGTTCCGAACCGTGGCGTAACTTCTGCGCAAATCTGCCTGTATTCGGTCGTCTCCAACCGCTTGATCGGGTTCCCGCGGTTTCGGGGAACCAACAGCTCACCGGCATGGTCTCCGGATGGATCGCAAATCGCTTTCATGTCCAGCCTAAACGGCGACCCGGAAATCTACGTGGTGGATGCCGACGGCTCGCGCTTACACCGGATCACCTTTTCGGCCGGCGTGAATACCTCGCCCGTGTGGAATCCGAAAACGGGCAAGCAGATGGTGTTCGTGAGCGACCGGGGAGGAGAGCCCGTGCTGTATCTCTCCGATTCGGATGGCTCCAACGTTCAGAAACTGGACTTGCCAGACATGGGCTACGTGGTGGATCCGGCGTGGTCTCCGAACGGACAACTGCTCGCCTTCAGCTGGCGGCGGCCGAGTGGAAACTACGACATCTACGTGATGGATATTGTCAGTCGACAGCTGGCTGAGCTAACCAAGGATGAGGACCGCAACGAGCGCCCCAGTTGGGCGCCGGATGGTCGGCACCTGGTCTTTGAATCGACACGCACGGGCACGCGGCAGATTTGGTCCATGCTCGCCGACGGCAGCCAGCCGCGCCAACTCACTTTCGAGGGGCAAAACGAATCGCCGAATTGGTCGCCGAAATGAAGGCGTGGCATGAAAGCTTCTTCTTCCCAAGAGTGATCGCATAACATTGTGATGCGCAGGGCTTTGCAAGTCCTCGTGGAAACGCCAAAGGAGGCATTTGATGCAGCGCCTTAGCTTTCGCACCTTCCCGTTACGGTTCGGCCTGATTGTGCTCGGTGCTCTTGCAGGTGGATGCCAGAAGAAGGTAGCCACGACGCCGCCGGCTCAAGCGCCCCCTGCACCGGCTGCGCAGCCCACCGTTACACTGAACGCCTCGCCGGCGTCCCTGAATGCAGGACAAACTGTCACGCTGTCCTGGTCCTCTACCAATGCGACGGATCTCGATATTGAACCAGGCGTGGGCAAGGTTGCGCCGCAAGGCTCGACACCGGTGAACCCGACGGCGTCCACGACGTACACGATCACGGCGACGGGCGCTGGCGGCAGTGCAACCGCGACGGCGCATGTGGATGTGAATGCGGGGGCGGGGGCTCGCGCGCGGGGAGCTACGCCAGAGCCGCCTAATTTGAGCGAGCTCTTCTCGCAAAACGTGCAGGACGCCTTCTTCGACCTCGATAAATCCGACTTACGCGACGATGCTCGCAGCGCCCTTACCAAGGATGCAGAGTTTCTGCGCTCCTATCCCCAGGTACATGTTTCGCTCGAAGGACATTGCGATGAGCGCGGCTCGACCGAATACAATCTCGGTCTCGGCCAGCGCCGTGCCGAAGCCGCGAAAAACTTTCTGATTTCGCTTGGCATTTCCGCCGATCGAATGGAAACCACGAGCTGGGGCAAGGAGCGGCCCTTCTGCACCGAGCACAGCGAGGAGTGCTGGCAGCAGGACCGTCGCGCCCACTTCGTCCTGGCGCAGTGACCACGCTCCGACACCAGCCCAGGTCGTCGGCACCGCCAAGTGGCCGAGCCGTATGTTGTGAATCAGCGGGTCTGGATCAGGCCGCGTTGCCTGAGACAAACCCGGCGGGCTAAACTTGGCCCAGTTTTCCTGAGGAGGCATGACCTTGCGCACACGATGGCTTTTTCTCGCACTTGTGGCGATGTTTTTCGGCGCTGTCGGCGGGGCGATTCTCGCGCCACAGCCGGCAGGGGCCGTGTCGAAAGAAATGATCGAACTCCAACAGCAGGTTGGTCAGCTGCTTCAGGGCCAGCAGGATCTCCGAAGCGCGATGGATAGCAACGACGCGACGCTGCGGACACTCGTGCAACAATCGCTCGACTCCATCAACCGATTTAGTGGAGAGATGAGTTCTGTGCAGAAGACCATGCAGGAGGTGCAGGCGAACACCGGGTCGCGCATTGACACCATGGCGCAGCAGACACAGGGGCTGTCGGACAATTTGCAGGACGTTCAAGCACGCGTCGGGAAACTCTCGCAACAGTTGACCGACGTTCAGAATTTACTGCAAAGCCTCGACGCGAAACTCTCCGGAGGCGCACCCACCGCAACAACCGGCGGGGCCGAGCCCCTGAGCGGGAATCTGGCGCCTCCTTCCGGATCCTCGTCTGCTTCAGCCGACACGCTCTATCAAAACGCCCTGCGCGACTACAACACGGGCAAGTACGATCTGGCCCGACAGGAATTTGCTGATTACATTAAGATGTTCCCGTCCAACGATCTGGCCTCCAATGCCCAGTTCTATCTCGGTGAGGTCTCCTATGCACAAGGCGACTACCGGGGTGCCATCGAAGCCTACGATGTGGTGCTCATGAACTACCCGAACAGTTTTAAGCTGGGAGCTTCCCTGCTGAAGAAAGGCCTCGCGGAACTCGAACTGGGAATGAAAGCCAGCGGGACCCGGGACCTTCGCGAAGTGGTTCGACGCTTCCCGAACTCAGATGATGCCAGGCGCGCACAGGCCAAGTTGCGCGAGCTCGGCGCCGCCCCAGCGCATCCGGCCCCTCACTAGTCACTCGCGTTATTTTGGCCGAGCTGTGCTCGACGCCTAGGCGCGGAGCAGGTCCGGCTGCCATTCTTGGATCATCTTTTTGATCGTCTTGCGGTCCTGAAGCTTTTCGTCGAGAACCTTCTGTGCGAGTGCCGGGAGCTCTCGATCGCTTGCAAAGCGCAGTGAGACCAGTTGACCCACAGTGAATTCCCCGATCCGCGACCGCAACTCGGCCGGAAGAACCTGCTGCATGCGAAGACGCATTTCGAGACGTATCACACGGTCCTGCACGGTCAGCGCAAAGATGCGAGCCGTAAACGCCAGCAGAAGCAGAGCGATCGAGACCAGAAGCGAGACGACCGTCCCCCAGGAAAGATTGTGTATGACGCGCTCAAGGGACCACACCAGGTTCAGCAGAAAAATCGGCAGCACCACGAAGTGAAACGCAGGCACCAATTTTGTGTGGTTCTCGAAGTTCTGAGTTTGGCTCATCCGAAACCTCCCCTCGTTACCGACGGTTCGGGCGGATTCTAGCAGATGGCGGCGCCCGAGCTCGTCGCGTTTCTTATTCCGCCACTTTCAGCTATACTCCCGGGCATGTCCGTCAACAAAGTGATCCTGGTCGGGCGTCTGGGACGAGACCCGGAAACGCGCTATACCTCGGGCGGGCAGGCGGTAACGAATTTCACTCTCGCCACCGACGAAACGTTCAAGAGCCGTTCCGGCGAGCGGCAAAAACGGACCGAATGGCACCGCATTGTGCTGTGGGGCAAACTCGCCGAAATCGCGCAACAGTACCTGAAAAAAGGCATGCTCGTGTACGTCGAGGGCCGGCTGCAAACGCGCCAATGGGAGGACAAGCGTGACGGCCAGAAACGCCAGACCACCGAGATTGTCGGTAACGTGATGCGTATGTTGACGTCACGTGTCGAAGCCGCTGCCGCCGGTGCGGGTGTGGAAGGCGGTGCCGGTCACGGCCGACCGATCGATGCCGATTTCGATGTGGCCAGTTCTGGCCCGGAAGAAGGCGCTGCCGGCCCCGAAATTTCCGACGAAGATATCCCCTTCTAGTGCGGGAGCCCTTGCCGATTCGGTTCTGCCTCTCCAGGGAGAGTCAGCTAAAAATCTCGCGCTCTCGCTCAGGTATTCCTGTTGTGCTCGTCGGTCGCGAGAGCATCGTCGTCATCTTCGGCGCCCGGAACGGGCAAGGTGGGCAGAACCTCGGAAGCCATCAAGCGGTCCGGAACCGGCGTGTCTCTTCGCAGCTTCCCGTCACGAAATTCGAGCGCGCGCTTGGCATACTGTGCGATGTCTGGCTCGTGCGTGACGATCACGACCGTCAGTTGGTGCTGCTCGTTGAGCCCCTGCAGGATCTCCATGATTTCAACGCTCGTGCGGCTATCAAGGTTTCCGGTTGGCTCATCGGCGAGCAACAGCGATGGATTATTCACCAAGGCCCGGGCGATGGCCACGCGCTGCTGCTGTCCGCCGGATAGCTGCGACGGGAAATGGCCCGCCCGTTCTGCAAGCCCCACCCGCTTCAGCGCCTGTTCGGCGCGCTTGGCCCGCTCCTCGATGGGAACGCCGGCATAGATCGTGGGTAGCTCAACGTTTTCGAGCGCCGAGGTGCGCGGGAGCAGGTTGAATTGTTGAAACACGAAGCCGATTTTGTGGCTTCGAATGGCAGCCAGCTCGTCTTTCGTGAGCCCCGACACATCCTTGCCGTCGAGCAGATAGCGTCCCCGGGTGGGACGATCGAGACATCCGATGATGTTCATGAGGGTGGACTTGCCAGACCCGGACGCGCCCATAACGGCCACAAACTCACCCCGATAGATCTCTAGCGAGACGCCGCGGAGCGCCGGAACTTGGATCTCGCCGAGGTCATAGATTTTGTGGACGTTTTCCAACCGAATCGTCGGAATTCCCGGCTCGGCGACGGTCAGAGCGGGCCGCCGAAGCTCGGTGGTGGAGGAGCGAGAGTTCATGGCGATGTCAGCGGTGCGCGTTCTGGGCAGGGAGTCGGAGTTCGGATTTATGCACGGGCGTCAATGCCTCGACTCACTCTCAGCTTCCTTCTTCCGCTGCTCGTCGCGAACCTTCAAGTACTCATCGTATTTCACCTGCTGCGCGGGCGTTAAGGTTGAACGAACGTACGCGCGGAACTGCTGCAGGATCACCTCACGCTCGGTGGCGTGCTGCGCGGAAAGATCTTGCCATTTTGCGCCCTCATCTTGCCATTTTGCGCGCGCATCGTCGATGGCGGCGCCAATCTGTTTCTGCTGTTCTGCCGTCAGCTGAAGGCGTTGTGTCAAGTCCTGCAGTACCTGATCACGGGTTCGCTTCGTAGGCTCACCCGAGACCCGCTGGTTCCAAACGCGGTTCCCCACAGCGCCGAACGTCACGCCCAGCACAAAAACCATCAGGAATAGAGCGGCCGCCTCGAGACGCGCCTTACTGTTTTTCATGATTGCTTTCCGCCACCATCATCCGTCAGAAAAGCACCTCATCGCCGTTTGCCGCTACGGTTGTCGGCTCCGGCGCAAGGATGTCCATTGGCATTGCTTCTGTAGGACGCACGGTCACGACGTTCGGTTGCGCATCGTGCCCCCAACGTGCGTTGTAGCTCACGAGCACTATGAGGGCCACCGTCGCGGTGGCCAGAAATCGCCAACCGAACGAGACAAAGGGCTGCCAGAAGTTTGCTCGCAGGGCGACCCGTTCGTGCTCGACCGTCCGGATTCGTGTCATCACCAAGCGGGCAAAGCTCGGGCCGGGGTCAGGCGATGGTTCTGCGACCCGTAGCAGACGCCTACTCAGTCTGGCATCCTCCAGCAGAGCACTGCAGACGGGGCAGTTCTGCCAGTGCTCGATCGCCGATGGGGCTTCGGCGCCGCTGAGCTCCTCATTCAGGTAGTCCTCTAGCAGCGCTTCGTGCTTGCGACAAGCGGTACGCCCGTTTTCAGAGTCCATTGCCATTTCCTTTACTCCTTCCCTTCCTGGGAGGCGGCGTGGCCTTTGCCCAGAGGGTTCAGCCGACGTCGGTAGGTTTCCATAATTCGGCCGCGCGCACGGAACAGTCGTACCTTCACGGTATTGACGTTGAGATGGAGAATCTCTGCGAGTTCCTGAACCGAGAACCCCTCGATTTCTTTTAACACCAGCAATTGCCTGTCCTGTTCGGGGAGTACCCCGAGCATCCGTTCGAGAATTTCGCGTGTTTCCGCGCGGGCACTGGGCCCTTCCGGAGGTCGACTCGAAGAAACGATTCCATCTAACCGCGAGACCTGTTCTTCGGATAAATCCGCCTCATACGTCAACGGTCGAACCTTGCGCTTTCGTAGGTAGTCCCAGCACTCGTTCACCGCGATCTTGTACAGCCAGGTGGAAAAGGCCGCGCGCTGATCAAATCTCTTAATTCCCAGGTAGGCTTTCAAGAACACTTGCTGCGCAATGTCCTCCACATCGTCGGAACGATGCAAGATCCCTGCGACCAATGCGAAGACGCGCTGCTGGTGACGGCGAACAAGCTCCTCGAAGGCCGCTTCCATACCGCTCTGCGACAGCTGCACCAGTTCGCGGTCGTCCGCTCTTTTCTCCCCTGCTTGAAACGGGAGCGTAAGCGTCTGCGCGCTGGCTGCCATAGTTTTTCGGACGTTCCTCATGCAAGTTCGGTTACGTCGAAGAAAATGTGTGTTGCTTACATTTTTGTTGCGACAGGCACTGGTCCATGCAACAATACCCGCCATGATAATCGGCGAACGTATCCGTTTACTGCGAGAACAGAAAAAACTATCTCAGGGCGACATCGAAAAGCGGACCGGCCTGCTTCGATGTTACATCTCTCGCGTCGAAAACGGCCACACTGTCCCGGCCATTGAAACTCTCGAGAAGCTAGCACGTGCCATGGAAGTGCCGCTCTACCAGCTATTCTACGACGGGGAAGAGCCTCCTGTACTTCCCAATCTGCCGAAGCGGAAGAGTGCGGACGACATCGCCTGGGGTAGCACCGGGAAAGACGCGCGGTATTTGGGCCGTTTTCGGCGACTTTTGGGTCGCATCGAAGAGGGTGACCGCAGGCTGCTACTCTACGTAGCGCAAAAAATGGCCAATCGCTAGCGGCGTTTCAGCCCACGCATTCATCTCCCTGCTGAACTTCTCTACCCGGTGTTGCTGTCTCGCCCGGATGCTATTCCCATTCGATCGTGCTGGGTGGTTTTGAGGTGATGTCGTAGACGACGCGATTGACGCCCGGCACCTCGTTCACGACGCGGGAGGAGATGCGCTCTAAGACCTGCATCGGAAGGCGCGTCCAATCCGCGGTCATCGCGTCGAGCGATTCCACCACGCGCACCGCAATCACGTTTCCGTAAGTCCTGCCGTCACCCATTACGCCAACACTGTGAATCGGCAACAGGACTGCAAACGATTGCCAAGTCTTCTCGTAGAGTCCCGCGCGGCGAATTTCCTCCGTTACAATAGCATCGGCCGCGCGAACGGTCGCCAACCTCTCCGGCGTCACTTCACCAAGAAGTCTCACAGCAAGCCCGGGTCCCGGAAAGGGCTGTTTGACGAGAATCTCCTCCGGCAAACCGAGTTCCCTTCCGATCTGGCGGACTTCATCCTTGAACAGGTCGCGCAGTGGTTCGATCAGTCGAAACGGCATATCCTGGGGGAGCCCGCCGACGTTGTGGTGCGACTTGATCACCGCCGATGGACCCTTAATCGAAACCGATTCGATGACGTCCGGATAGAGAGTTCCTTGCACCAGAAACTTTACCGGCTCTGCCTTCGCTAAGGCCACGAGCTTTTTTTCTTCGGCCGCGAATACAGCGATGAACTCGTTGCCAATGATCCTTCGCTTTTCTTCGGGATCGCTAACGCCCCTTAGTTTCGCGAGAAACCGCTCGGAGGCGTCCACCCCGATCACGCTCAAATGGAGGCGGTCGCGCAGCATCGCCAGCGTCTCTGGAAACTCATTCCGCCGGAGCAGGCCCGTGTCCACAAAAATGTTCGTGAGCCGATCGCCCATGGCCTGGTTGACGAGAACGGCCGCGACCGTCGAGTCCACTCCGCCGCTTAAAGCGCAGATGGCACGCGCTCCTTCGGTTTGCCTGCGAATGCTCTCGACCGTCTCGGCGACAAACGCGGCGCGGTTCCAATTCGCTTTCGCGCCGCAGATTTCAAAAACGAAATTTCGCAGGATTTCCGCGCCGCATTCGGTGTGATTCACTTCGGGATGAAATTCCACACCAAAGAAATGTCCCTCCGCGTCTTCGATCGCGGCGACTGCGTTATCGGTCTGTCCGGTGATGTGAAAGCCGGCGGGCACTCGGACCACATGGTCGCCGTGGCTCTCCCAGACTTTCAACGTCGGTGGCAAGCCTGTAAACAGCTTGGAGCCGCGGCCGATCCGCAGGCAGGCCGGACCGTACTCGCGCCGCTCCGCTCGTTCCACTTTTCCACCGAGCGTACGTGCGAGCCACTGCATGCCGTAGCAAATGCCAAGGACTGGAACGCCTAAATCCAATGCTTTCTGATCGCACCGGGGCGCGTCTTTGTCATACACCGAGCTCGGGCCGCCGGAAAGCACGATTCCAACTGGCTGGTGTGCGCGAATCTCTTCTGACGAAGCGGTGCAGGGCAGGATCGCCGAAAAGACCTGCAGCTCGCGGATTCGGCGCGCAATCAACTGCGTGTACTGGCCGCCGAAATCCAGCACTAGGATTCCCCGTTTCGTGCTCACCGTACCTCCGCGCTCCGGCTGGGCTGCGATTCCGCTTTCGGCCATGATGGGAATTTGCGTCTTGCGCTCCCCTTATTTCAGAACGATGTTGACGAGCTTTTTCGGAACGACGACTACCTTGGCGATGTCCTTGCCCCGGATGAGCGGCGCAAGGCGTGGGTCTTGGGTCGCTCGCTGCTTTGTTTCTTCTTCCCCCAGGCTGGCATCGACCAACAGCTTCCCTCGCAGGCGGCCGTTGATCTGCACGACGATCTCAACCTGTTCCTCGTGAGTGAGATCTTCCCGATACGTCGGCCACGCCGCTGGTCCGCAGCCCTCGCCGAACCGGTGCCCTGATACGTCAGCCGAGATGGGACCCGAATTCCCAAGGACCTCCCACATCTCTTCGGCGATATGCGGGGTCATCGGGGAAAGCATCAGCACCAGGGCTGACAACAGGCTCTTCAACACAGTCGGTGTGACGTCCTGATCGAGTGGTTCCTCAGCGGTGAGCTCGTTGACGAGCTCCATGATGAGTGCGACCGAGGTGTTAAAGTGCCAGCGCCCCTCAAAGTCATTGGTTATGCGCTTCAGAGTCTGGTGAGCTTTGCGAACGAGAATCTTCTCCTTCCCCGTGGCATGCTCGAAGTCGGTGGGCGAGCTCCAATCGAGCGCTACCGCTTGCAATCGCTCGGCATGTTTCTCCACCAGCCGATAAACTCGATTCAAAAACCGCGACGATCCCTCAATTCCCTGCTCGCTCCATTCGAGGTCCTTTTCTGGCGGTGCTGCGAACAGCGTGTACATCCGGCCCGTATCGCAACCATATTTGTCGGCCATCTCAATCGCGTCCACGATGTTGCCTTTGGACTTGGACATCTTGGCTCCGTCTTTCAGCACCATTCCCTGCGAGAACAGGCGCAAGATCGGTTCGCGATGAGCAACGAGCCCCAACTCGTTCATGACCTTGCAGAAAAACCGAGAGTAGATCAGGTGCAGGATGGCGTGCTCCACGCCACCGATGTACTGATCAATCTGAAACCAATATGCTACGCGGGCCTTGTCGAAGGGAGCGCGATCGTTGTGCGGGTCGGTGTAGCGGTAGAAGTACCAAGACGAATCGATGAACGTGTCCATCGTGTCGGTTTCCCGATCGGCCGGCCCCCCACACCTCGGACACGTCGTTTTTAGGAATTCTGGCACGCTGGCGAGCGGCGATCTCCCTTGGCCCGTGAGCGTTACATTCTCAGGAAGACGCACAGGAAGCTGGTCATCCGGCACGCCCACGACGCCATGCGTGGGGCAGTAGACGACTGGGATCGGCGTCCCCCAGTAGCGCTGGCGCGAAATGCCCCAGTCCTTCAAGCGGTACGTGGTCTCGGCCTTACCGAAGCCTTGGGTCTCCGCGTCGGCGGCCATTTTCTCGATGGCTTGCTCCGACGTGAGCCCGGTATAGGGTCCCGAGTCCACCAGCCGCCCGTATTCGGTGTAGGCCTCGGTCATTCGGTCGGCACGCAGCGGGGCGGCGCTGGGTGGCTCGACCACAACTTTGATGGGCAAATTGTATTTCTCTGCAAATTCGAAATCGCGCTGGTCATGTGCCGGAACCGCCATGACCGCTCCCGTACCGTACTCAGCGAGTACGAAATTGGCGACCCAGATCGGCACGCGCTCACCCGAAAATGGATTCAGCGCAAAGCGTCCCGTAAAGAACCCGACCTTCTCGGCCGTGGCGATCTCTTCAGTTTTCACGCTGCCCTGCTGTAGGGTCTTTAGCTGCTGTTCCATCGCATGGCCGCCAGGCACACCCGCCAAAAGATCCGGAAGGTTCGGGTGCGCCGGGGACAGCAGGACCGCCGAAACTCCAAAGATGGTATCGAGGCGGGTGGTAAAGATTTCCAGCGGCGAGGCCACATGGGCAACCGAAAATTGAACGCGTGCCCCACGCGACTTGCCGATCCAGTTCTGCTGCATGATCAAAACGCGCTCGGGCCAGCCGCCGGTCAGCTCATGGATCCCATCCAGCAGCGCGTCGGAATACTGGGTGATGCGCAGAAACCATTGCTCGATCTCCTTTGCCTCAACCGGCGTCGTATCGTGCTGCCAACAGAACCCGTCGATCACTTGCTCGTTCGCCAGCACGGTCTGGCACTGCGGGCACCAGTTGACTCGGCTGCGTTTACGGTAGGCCAAGCCGCGCTCGAGCATGCGCAGAAAGAACCATTGGTTCCAGCGGTAGTATTCCGGCTCGCATGTCGATATCTCTCGCTGCCAGTCGTAGCTGAATCCGAAGCGCTTACAGACGGCCTTCATCTGCGCGACATTCGCGTTGGTCCACTCCCGGGGCGCGACGCCGCGCTTGATGGCCGCGTTTTCGGCGGGCAATCCGAAGGCGTCCCATCCGATCGGATGAAGGACATTGTAGCCGCGCATCCGCTTGTATCGAGCGACCGCATCGCCGATCGTATAGTTGC
>Ga0187783_10003238_pt1 | contig 12017 bp, 11 predicted proteins | sample 1015_SJ02_MP02_2_FD_132471 | JGI IMG/M metagenome (GOLD analysis project Ga0187783, IMG submission 132471) | Tropical peat soil microbial communities from peatlands in Department of Meta, Colombia - 1015_SJ02_MP02_20_MG | ecosystem: Environmental > Terrestrial > Soil > Wetlands > Peat | place... | reverse complement strand
CGGCCGATGCAGTGGGTCTACAGCCCCGGCGGCGTCTTCCCCGTACGCCGCGGCGCACGCGACGAGGAGGTGTTCGTCACCGCGCAGGCGATCCTCGCGCGCGGCGGGGCGATCACGATGTACTGCGAGGGGGGGCGTTCGCGCAGCGGCCGCCTGGCCGAGCACGCCAAGCCCGGGATCGGCCGCCTGGCGCTGGAGAGCGGGGCGCCGGTCGTGCCGATCGCGATCCACGGCTCCTCGCGTGTGCGCAACTGGAAGCGGCTGCGGTTCCCGAAGGTGACGGTGCAGTACGGCGACGCGATGCGCTGGGAGCAGGTGCGTGAGCCCACGCGCGCCCAGCAGCAGGCCGTGGCCGACGAGGTCCTGGGCGAGATCCGCAAGCTCTACAGGGGTCTGCAAGAGCACGGCCGCAAGGGCACGGTGCGGCGGGTTCGCGCGCAGCGCGCCGCCGCCCACCCGTCCGAGGAGGCGGTCGTCACCTCCTGACGGGGTGATGGATCGCCGGCACTCGGCTGGGTCTACCCGGGCGCCGCGGCGCTCAGCCGGTCATGCCGCCGAAGATCCCGCCGGTGATGTGCAACGTCTGACCGTGGACGTAGTTGCTCCACGGCGAGCACAGAAAGAACACGCCGCCGGCGGCCTCCTGGGGGGTGGCGGGGCGCCCGAGCGGGATCAGGGCAGGGGCCATCTGGCGCGCCTGCTCGGGGATGCCGAGCTGGATCGTCTCGCCGTGGACCTCCATCTTGTTGTCGTCCACCTTCGCCTGGGTCAGGCGCGTGTCGATGAAGCCGAAGGCGACCGCGTTGACGTTGATTTTGAACTGTCCCCACTCCTTGGCGACCGTTTTGGTGAGGCCGACGACGCCCGCCTTGCCCGAGGAGTAGTTGGCCTGTCCGGCGTTGCCGAACGTGCCCGAGGTGGAGGAGACGTTGACGATCTTGCGAAACACCTCGCGGCCTTCCTCGCGCTCCTTCTTGGCCGGCTCGCGCATGTGCGGCGCCGCCGCGCGGATCACGCGGAAGGGGACGACCGTGTGGATGTCGAGCATCGCCTGGAAGTGCTCGTCGGACATCTTGTGTACCGGTGCGTCGATCGTGTAGCCGGCGTTGTTGACGATGATGTCGATCTTGCCGAAGGAGTCGATCGCCTTCTGCACGAGCTCGTCGCAGACCCCCGGCTTGGTGAGGTCGCCGGCGAAGACGGCCGTCTCGCCCGTGATCTCCCCGGCCGCCTGCTCGGCGACGTCGCCGTCGAGATCGTTGATCAGGACCTGGGCGCCGTGCTCGCTGAGCAGCTCAGCGGTCGCGCGTCCGATGCCGCGTGCCGAGCCGGTGACGATCGCCGCTTTGCCGTCGAGTACTCCCATTGTCGCTAGGTCTCCTTGTCTTCGTTGAGGTCCAAGGAGCCTATCGGCATGAAACTCTCGTGGAGGTGTCCGGTTCGGGTGCCTGGCTTCGGCTGGTCGGGACAGGGCCTATCCGGGCGCCTCGCGCAAGGGTGAGTGCCCGGCTTGCGTGGCTCAGCCGGTGATGATGACGCCGAAGTCCTGCGTGTAGATGGCCCCGGCTTCACCGCGGGCGAGCGATTCGGGCGGATGCGCCGAGACCCCGATCCCGGTGTCGTGGAAGCTCGAGTCGAGGATGTTGGCGCGGTGCCCGGGCGAGGCCATCCACGCGGCGACGATCGCGTGCGGGGTGGCCAGCCAGAGCGTGCCCCAGCCGATGTTCTCGCCGATTTCATAACCCACGCTCGGGCTGTAGATGTAGCCGCTCGCGCGCATCCGGCTGGCCGGCGTGCCGTCGGGCCCGTCGTGTTCGAAGTAGTTCCCGTAGGCCATGCTGTCGGTGTGGCGCTGGGCCGAGAGCTGTAGCGTGGAGACCGGCTGCAGCGGGCGCTCGCCGTTGGCGGTGCGTTCGCGGTTGATCAGGCAGAGCGTGGCCGCGCGCACGCTTTCGATGTTCTGCGCGGTCGGGGTCAGGCTGGCGTTCGGGCAGGCGTCGCTGTTGGCGGCGTTCGGCGCGACCGCGGCGTTGGGCGCCAGGCGGCGCGAGGCGCCGGGAGCGGGGGCGTGGGAGCGGACGTGGTGAGACCGCGCACGATGGGTGAGCGGGTGGCGCGAGCGGCGGCGCCCGCGATGGCTGGCGCGCGTGTGGCGCGTCGCCGGTCGCCGGCGCACGCAGCGAGCTCTGCGCTGGCGGTGCTGGCGCTTGCGCGCGTGGAAGCTGCTCTGCTGGGCGCAGCTGGCGGGATGGCGAATGCGCGCGCTGCGCTGGGACCCGGTGCGCTCGGCGGCCGCTCGGGCCAGCGGGCGGGCGAGCGCCGGTGAGCCGGAGGCCTGGGCGCCGAGGCAGAGAGCACATACCGCCACCGTGAGCATGAGCCGAAAACGGTCCACATGGCTCTATCGGTCCGGCGGCCGGCATGTATGAGCGGGCGGGCAGGTTTGTGCATGTTTGGTCAGGGCTGGTCGCGCCCCCGCGCGCGTCGCTGCGCTCACGCTGCCCGCGAGCGTCCCGCTGCGCCCACCCGCAGCCTCGCGTGTGGGCTTGGCCCGCGCTCGACCGCGTGGGCTCAGAGTCCGTAGGAGCGGCCGATCACCTCGAGCATCACCTCGTCGGTGCCGGCGCCGATGCGGTTGAGGCGCATGTCGCGCCACACGCGCTCGATGCCGTACTCGCGCATGTAGCCCGCGCCTCCGTGGATCTGGATGCACTCGTCGGCGACTTCGACCGCCATGCGTGCGGCGTGCAGCTTGCACATCGAGATCTCGCGCACGGGGTACTCGCCGTTGGCAAAGCGCCAGGCGGTCACGTAGACCATCTGGCGTGCGGACTCGATCTTGGTGGCCATCTCGGCGAACTTGTGGCGCGTGACCTGGAAGGCGGCGATGCTGCGCCCGAAGGCCTTGCGCTCGTGCGCGTAATCGAGCGTGCGCTCGAAGCACTTCTGGGCGGCCGCGACGCATCCGGCGGCGCCGATCAAACGCTCGCCCTGGAGCTCCCACATGATGTGGTAGAAGCCCTTGCCCACCTGGCCGAGCGCCGCGGAGGCGGGGACGCGGACGTCCTGGAAGGCGAGCAGCGCGGTGTCGGAAGCGTGCATGCCGAGCTTGACGAGCTTCTTCTCGCGAATCACACCGGGGCTGTCCATCGGCACGAGGAACAGCGTGAAGCCGTCGTAGCCGGCATCGGGGTCGGTCTTGGTGACGAGCACGATCACGTCGGCGCGGTGACCGTTGGTGATGTACGTCTTGGAGCCGTTGATCACGTAGTCATCGCCGTCGCGCACGGCGCGCGTCTTGATGCCCGAGACGTCCGAGCCGGCGTCGGGCTCGGTGATGCCGAGGCAGAGGATCTGCTCGCCCTTGATCGCCGGCACGACCCACTCCTGCTTCTGCTCCTCGGTCCCGAAAGCGAGGATCGGCGGCATCGCCATGTCGGTGTGCACCGCCAGCCCCATCCCCAGGCCGCCACAGTTCGCGTTGACCATCTCCTCGGCGAGCACGAGGCTCGTGTAGTAGTCGCCGCCCTGGCCGCCGTACTGGGTCGGCTTGTCGAGCCCGAGGAAGCCGAGCTCGCCCATGCGCGGGAAGACCGAGTCGGGGAATGTCGTCTCCTCCCACTCCTCGGCGTGCGGCGCGAGCTCTTTGACGACGAAGCCGTGGATCGACTCGCGCAGCTGTTCGTGCTCGTCGGTGAAGATGAAGTGCTTGCGCTTTGCCTGGTGGTCGGGCTTGAGCACGGCCTCGGCGGTGGCGGACATGCGGCGATCTCCTCGCTGGAGCTGGTCAAGGTGGACGGCAAAGTGAACAGTAGCGCTATCTACTTTTGGATAGGCAACCACGGCTTGTTGCGTGGGACGTCTGAGTCCGAGCAGCTCTGCGGGTCCAATAGGCTCCGCCTGTGGAGGAGCGATGAGAGGGGGGATGGTCAGGCTGCGGGCATCGCGTGCGTCCGCCGTCGCGGATCTCCTGGCCCTGGGCGCGCTAGCGCTCGCGAGCGCGACCGCGAAGCTTGGGACGGGGGAGGTGTCCAGCACGATCGAAGTCCAGGCGGTCAACATTCCGGTGGACGTCAAGCCTCCGTCGCCACGCAAGACGATCAGCGAGAAGCAGTTCGAAAGGCTGTTGCGCGAACGTTGCGGGCGCAGGCCATCCGGCAAGGCCGCGGCCTCCATACAGGGCGGGTTCACGATCGAAAGCTGCTAGTACGCGGTGGCAAGGGCAGGTAGAAGTGAGTAGTAGCGCTGCGCACTGCGCACCGGCGTTTGATTCGGGCTAGGATGACGGCGTGGCAGGGGAGCCCGTCCTCTACGACGTCGCCGCCGGCGTGGCGACGATCACGCTCGACGATCCCGACACGCGCAACGCGCTCTCGCCGGAGATGCTCGCGGGCCTTGTCGAGGCGTTTGAGAGCGCGCGCGAGGACGGGGCGGTTCGCTGCGTGGTGCTGCGCTCCTCGCACGAGCGCACGTTCTCCTCGGGCGCCAACCTCGGCGGGTTCGCCAGCGAGACGCCGCTCGTGGACAAGCACTTCGCGTCCGAGCGCTTCGTCGAGCTGTTCCGGCTGATCGGCGCGCTGAGCAAGCCGACCATCTGCGCCGTGCGCGGGCACGTGCTCGCGGGTGCGCTCGGGGTCGCGCTCGCGTGCGACCTCGTGGTCGCCTCCGAGGACGCCACCTTCGGAACGCCGGAGATCAACGTGGGCACGTTCCCATTCATGATCATGGCGCTCATCTACCGCAACGTGGCGCGCAAGAAGGCCAACGAGCTGCTGCTGCTCGGAGAGCGCATCGACGCGCGCGAGGCGCTCGCCGCCGGCATCGTCAACCGCGTCGTGCCCGGCCCAGAGCTAAACGCCGCCGTGGCCGAGTGGGCTGCGCGCTTGGCGGCGAAGTCGCCGGTGATCATGCGCCTCGGTAAGGAGGCGATGCGCCGCCAGCTCGACATGCCGCTCGACGACGCGCTCGACTACCTGCGCGCGCAGCTCACGCTCGCCCTCTCCACGGAGGACATCGTCGAGGGCGTGAGCGCGTTCTTCGAGAAGCGCGAGCCCGTGTGGAAGGGACGCTGATGGCCGCCCGCCCGGACGAGAGGCAGGGGGGCTCGCAGTCATTGTTGCGCCCGCTCGTCGAGGACCTTCAGGAGCGCCGCGCCCAGATCGCCCACGGCGGGGGCGAGCAGAAGATCGCCAGGCAGCACGCCGCGCAGAAGCTCACCGCGCGCGAGCGGCTGGCGCTGCTGATCGACGAGGGCACGTTCGTCGAGCTCGGCATGCACGGGCGCCCGCATTCCTCCCAGCGGGCGATGGACGGCGTGGACGCGCCGGCCGACGGCGTGGTCACCGGCTACGGCAGGGTCGATCGGCGCATGGTCGCGGTGTGCGCTTATGACTTCACCGTGATGGCCGGCTCGATGGGGATGACCGGCGAGCTGAAGGTCACCCGCCTGCGCGAGCTCGCGCTCACGAAGCGGATCCCCTTCATCTGGCTGCTCGACTCGGCCGGGGCGCGCATCCAGGAGGCGGTCGGGTCGATGTTCGCCGGCTCGGGGCACCTGTTCCGCGAGGAGGTCGTGATGAGCGGGGTGATCCCGCAGGTCGCTGCGCTGATGGGACCGTGCGCGGCCGGCACCGCCTACATCCCCGGGCTGGCCGACTTCGTGCCGATGGTCGCCGGTCGCGGCTCGATGGCGCTCGCCGGCCCCCACCTCGTGCGCGCGGCAGTGGGCGAGGACGTGACCCAGGAGGAGCTCGGCGGCTCGCGCGTGCACTGCCGCCGCTCGGGCGTGGGCGACATGGAGGTGGCCGACGACGAGGCGTGCATCGAGGCGATCAAGCGCTACCTCTCGTTCATGCCCCAGAACTGCGAGCAGCGCCCTCCGCTCGTGCCCAGCTCTGATCCGATCGAGCGCGCCGACGAGGAGCTGCTCGACGTGCTGCCCGGGTCCAACCGCAAGCCCTATGACATGTACGAGGTGATCGAGCGCGTCGTCGACGACGGCCGCTACTTCGACATCAAGCGCCAGTGGGCGAAGACGATCATCACCTGCTTTGGGCGCTTCGGCGGGCGCCCGGCGGGCATCGTCGCCAACCAGCCCAAGCACCTCGGCGGCATCCTCGACAACGACTCGTCCGACAAGGCGGCGCGCTTCGTGAACCTGTGCAACGCCTTCGCGATCCCGCTCGTGTTCCTCATGGACGTGCCCGGCTTCATGGTCGGGACGAAGGTCGAGGCCGAGGGGATCATCCGCCACGGCGCGAAGATGCTCTACGCGGTCGCCAACGCGACCGTGCCGAAGATCACCGTGATCACGCGCAAGGCCTACGGCGCGGGCTACTACGTGATGAACGGGCGCGCCTATGAGCCGGACCTGATCGTCGCCTGGCCGAGCGCCGAGATCAGCGTGATGGGCGCCGAGGGCGCGGTGGAGATCGTCATGCGCCGCCAGGTCGACGAAGCCGACGACCCCGAGGCCAAGAAGGCGGAGCTGATCGAGGCCTACCGCAAGATCATCGACGTCTACATCGCGGCCGGCAACGACCTCATCGACGATGTGATCGATCCGCGCCAGACGCGCCCGACGATCTGCCGGGCGCTCGAGATGGCCGAGGGCAAGAAGGTCGAGCGCCCGTGGAAGCGCCATGGGGTGATGCCGGTGTGAGCGTCGAGGACCCAGCGGTGATCACGTGTGCGATCTCGGGCGCGCTGGCGAACCGCGAGCAGTGCCCTGCGATCCCGTACACGCCGCAGGAGTATGCGCGCGAGGCGCGGCGGATCGTGGACGAGGGGGGCGTGATGATCCACATCCACGCGCGCACTCCCGACGGCACGCCGAGCTTCGAGGTCGAGGACTTTCAGGCGATCTCCGAGGCGATCCGCGGCGAGGTCGGTGACGCGGCAATCGTGAACTTCTCCACGGGCGCGCTCGGGGTGCCCGTCGCCAAGCGGGTGGCCTACCTGCGCGCATGCCGCCCGGAGGTGGCGGCCCTGAACATGGGCTCGATGAACTACGCCAAGTACTCGCGCGCGCGCAAGCAGTTCGTGTTCGACATGGTCTTCGCCAACCCGTTCGCCGAGATCATCGAGCTGTTGGGAGCGATGAACGAGCTGTCGATCAAACCCGAGCACGAGTGCTTCGACCTCGGGCACGTCGGCAGCCTCGAGCCGCTGATCGACATGGGCGTGCTGCGGACGCCGCTGCACGTCGACTGCGTGATGGGCGTCGTCGGCGGGATCCCGCCGAGCGCGCGCAACCTCGCGGCGATGGTCGAGAACATCCCCGCCGGCTCGCACTGGGGCGTGATCGGGATCTCTCGCGACCAGTGGATGCTCGTCGGCGCGGCGCTCGCGCTCGGCGGCTCGATCCGCGTCGGCCTGGAGGACAACCTCTACCTGCCCGACGGCGAGATGGCGCGCTCCAACGGCGAGCTGACCGCCAAGGCACGGCAGATGTGCGAGGACGTGGGCAGGCGGGCGGCGACCGTCGCGGAGGCGCGCGCGCGGCTCGCGCTCGCCCCGCGCGAGCAGGCGGTGGGCACGTGAGCCTGCCGCTGCAGGACATCCGCGTGCTCGACCTCTCGCGGCTGCTCCCGGGGGGCTTCTGCTCGCTGCTGCTCGCCGACTTCGGAGCCGACGTGCTCAAGGTCGAGGACACCGGCATGGGCGACTACATCCGCTGGTCGCCCCCCTTCTACGACGGCGCTCACGAGAGCGCGAGGTCGGCCCTGTTCCTGGCGCTGAACCGCAACAAGCGCTCGATCCGTCTCGACCTCAAGCACGAGCGCGGGCGCGAGGCGCTGCTGGCGCTCGTTCGCGAGCACGACGTCGTGCTCGAGTCCTTCCGCCCGGGGGTGCTCGACCGTCTCGGCGTGGGGTATGAGCGCATGCGCGAGGTCAACCCGGGCGTGGTCTACTGCGCGATCACCGGCTACGGTCAGGGCGGGCCCAAGCGGGATGCATCCGGGCACGACATGAACTACCTCGGACTCGTTGGCCTGCTCGACCTCACCGGCGAGCGCGGCGGCGAGCCGGTGCAGGCCGCCGGCCAGATCGCCGACCTCGGCGGCGGCGCGCTCATGGCCGCCTTCGGGATCCTCGCGGCGCTGCGCGAGCGCGACGGCGGACCCGGACAGACCGGCTCGGGCGAGGGCCAGCTGGTCGACGTGTCGATGTCAGACGGCGCGCTCTCGTGGCTCGCGCTCGTGGCGGGCGCCTATCTCGCCGACGGCCTCGTGCCGCGCCGGGGGGAGCTCCCGCTCGCCGGAGGGCTGATCTGCTACCGCCCGTACGAGTGCGCCGACGGCTGGGTAACGCTCGGTGCGCTGGAGCCCAAGTTCTGGCAGGCGTTCTGCCGCGGGGTCGGCCGCGAGGAGCTGATCGAGGCGCAGTTCGAGCGCCCCGGCTCCGACGCGCACGCGCGCGCGTGCGAGATCTTCAAGGCCAGGTCCCGCGCGGAGTGGGAGGCGTTCGCGCGCGAGCACGACTGCTGCCTGGAGCCCGTGCGCGAGCTCGACGAGGCGCTCGCCTCCGAGCTCGTGGCCGAGCGTGAGATGGTCGTCGAAATCGAGCAGCCCGGCGTGCGCGAGGCGATACGGCAGCTCGGCGTCGCCGTCAAGCTCGCGCGCACCCCGGGAAAGCCGGCCCGCCTGCCCGGGCCGGCGCTCGGCGAGCACACCGAGGAGGCGTTGCTCGCGGCCGGCTACTCGGCCGCCGAGGTGCGCGAGCTGATCGGCTGCGGCGCGGCCGCCGGCCCGGCTGCCGAGCGGCGCGATCCGACGCTGCGGGTGTGATGGGCGGCGCTGGGATGGCCACGAGCACGGGCACGAGGGCGAGCGCGAAGGTCGGCAGGCGCGCGCGCGCCACCAAGCACGCGCGCAAGGGCGCCGGCGACGGGGTGCGCGCGGGCAGGGACGCGGCCGACGGGACGCGCATGGCCGGCCTGGCCGGCGAGCCGCGCATGCTGAAGATGTCAGAGCTCGCGCGCCGCGCCGGCGTGAGCCCGGGCACGATCCGCTACTACCTGCGCGAGGGGCTGCTCGGCGACGGGGCGGACATCGTGCGCACTAGTCGCAACATGGCCTACTACCCGCCGCGCTACGTCGGGCTGATCGCGCTGATCAAGAGGCTGCAGGAGGAGCGCTTCATGCCGCTGCGCCTGATCCGCAGCGCGCTGGAGGAGGAACCCGAGCGCGTGCACGCACTGATCGAGCTCGAGGACCGCATCCTCGAGCGCGCGCTCGCCAGCGCCCAGGACCAGGCGCGCGTGTCGCGGAGGGCCGTGGGCGAACGCTACGGCGTGCCGGCCAACGTGCTCGCGCGCCTCGCCGACCTCGGCGTGCTCACGCCTTCGGGGCGCGGCTATGACCGCGACGACGTGAACATCATCGAGGCGATCGCCGGTCTGCGCGCCGGCGGGTACGAGGAGAAGCTCGGCTTCACCGTGTACGACACGCTCCGCTACCGCGACGCGCTGACGCCGCTCGTGCGCGACGAGGTGCGTGCGTTGCTCGACCGCCTCGCCGGCGAGGTTGAGGTCGAGCGTGCGATGGAGATCGTCACGGCGGGCGTCGAGCCGCTGCGCGAGCTGGTCGGAGCGATGCACTCCAAGATGCTGGTCTCCGAGCTGCGGCGACATCGGGCGCGTCGTGGGTGAGAGCCAGATCGGGTTGCCCCACTCGCGGTCGAATCGGCCCTCGCTACCAGCGATCGACCCTCGCTACCAGCGCGCGCGGTGGTGCTCGACCACGCCCAGCCCGCGCGCCAGCTCGACGCCGCCCGGGAGCGTGCCCGAGAAGCTCCCGAACGGCGCCAGGTAGTCGCTGCTGAGCACGAGCAGGTTGTCGCGGCGGCTGCGCCGGACCTCGGCGTGGAAGCGCAGCTGCGAGCCGTCCTCGCAGCGGACGCTCGCGAGGTCGCTCGCGAAGCTCACGGGCGCGACCTCCGATGGGCGCCCTGCCACCCAAACCGCGCGCTCGCTGCCGTTGCGCGGATCGTTTACGCCGCTGACGAGGTTCCATGCGAGCGCCACGCCATCGAGACCCTCTCCGACACCAGCCGTCCACCACCACTCGGTGCGGCGCGCGTGGTATCCGGCCGTGTCGTCGATCACGGCGCGCGCATCGACCCGCCGCCGCGGCGCTCCGTCGAGGCTCAGCGTTCCGCGGGCGCCGACCCCTGCCTGCTTGCGCGTCCACACCTCGCGGCGACCATGTGGGCAGACGGCCTCGATCGCGCCGCCTTCTTGGAGCTCGAGCTCGAGCGCAACGCCGCGATCTGCGATCGCGAGGCGCCCGAGGCCGCGCGGCGTGACGCCCGGCGGGCTGGCTGGCGACAGCTGCAGCTCGCCACTCCTGGGCATGAGGCGGGTTCGTTCGCGCAGCGGATGGCCGTCGAGGTAGAGCGCCCAGAAGGACTGGCGTGCCGGGCCTATCTGCACGCGCGCCGCGCAGGCCGCGAGACCCTCGGCGAACACGGCCACGTAGCGCCAGCGCTTGAGCGGGCGAGGGCCGCTGAAGAGCTTCATCTTCAGGAGAACGGTCCGTTCATCGACTGCCCCTCCGCTGCTCGCTGGCGTTATCCTTGGAATATTGACTGACCAGTCAATCTATTTCGTGGCGCGGGGCTCGTGGAGGTCTGCCGCGGCAGTTTGGAGAGGAGGAGAGCGTTGAGGGTCGCGGCGGTCCAGCTCAACTCCTCCGCCGATGCGGCGGAGAACCTCGAGGCGGCAGACGCGCTGACGCGGGCGGCGGCGCGCGATGGGGCCAGCCTGGTGGTGCTGCCGGAGAAGTGGACCGCGATCGGCTCCTCGGCGCAGCTGCGCGACGCCTCAGAGGGGCTGGACGGGCCGGCGAGCGAATGGGCGCGCGCGACGGCACGCGAGCTGGACATAGACCTCGTGGCGGGCTCGATCCTCGAGCGGAGGGGCGGCGAGCGCCTGTCGAACACCTCGCTGCACGTCGATCCACACGGCGAGATCCGCGCGGTCTACCGCAAGCTGCACATGTTCGACGTGGAGATCGAGGGGAGGGCCTACCGCGAGTCCGAGCTCGAGGACGCGGGCGATGAGATCGTGCTCTCGCAAACCGCCGGCGGGGTGGGCCTCGGAATGGCGATCTGCTACGACCTGCGCTTCCCCGAGCTGTTTCGAATCCTCGCCGTTCGCGGCGCCGAGATCTTCTCGCTGCCGTCCGCGTTCACCCTGGCGACGACGCGCGATCACTGGGAGGTGCTCGTGCGGGCGCGGGCGATCGAGAACCAGGCGTTCGTGGTCGCCGCCAACCAGTTCGGCGCGCACCCCGCCGGCCACCACTCGGGCGGGCGCTCGATGATCGTCGATCCCTGGGGCGTCGTGCTGGCCCAGGCCCCAGACGGCGTGGGACACGTGATCGCCGACCTCGATCTGGAGCAGCAGCGCGCGGTGCGTGAGCGCCTGCCGGCGCTCGCCAACCGCCGCCCCGACGCCTACCGCTGGCCGCAGGAGGGCACGGGGGCCGGCGCACCTCCGATGGCGGCGCGTGTGCCCTCGCAGGTGGCATCGTGAGCGCCTCGCGCACGAAGGCGAGCGCCGACAAGCGGCGGCTGATCCTCGACGCCGCGGTGCGCGTGTTCGCGCGCCAGGGCTTTCATGCCTGTCGCGTGTCGGACATCGCCGACGAGGCCGGCGTGGCGTACGGGCTCGTCTACCACTACTTCGACTCCAAGGACGAGGTGCTCGACACGCTGTTCCTCGAGCGCTGGAACGTGATGCTCGAAGTGATCCGCGACGCCGACAGCCGGCCGATGCCCGTGCGCGACAAGCTCGCTGCGATCGTGTCGTTCATCGTCGACAGCTACCGTCACGACCCCGACCTGATGAAGGTGATCATCGTCGAGGTCACGCGCGCGGCCAACTCGCCCGGGCGCACGCACCTCGATCAGATCCGCACCGCGTATGAGCTGATCGCCGGGATCGTGTCCAAGGGGCAGGCCGACGGCACGTTTCGGGCAGACATCGAAGCGCGCTTCGCCGCGATGGCCTT
>Ga0187783_10003237_pt1 | contig 12018 bp, 6 predicted proteins | sample 1015_SJ02_MP02_2_FD_132471 | JGI IMG/M metagenome (GOLD analysis project Ga0187783, IMG submission 132471) | Tropical peat soil microbial communities from peatlands in Department of Meta, Colombia - 1015_SJ02_MP02_20_MG | ecosystem: Environmental > Terrestrial > Soil > Wetlands > Peat | place... | reverse complement strand
GCCGATGGCGATCCTCATCATGGCGCCGATGGCGGCGAGCAGCTCCGGGGTAGGAGCGTTCGGCAGCGGGGATTCGATGCCCGCACCTTCGAGAAACGCGCGCCATAAAGCCTCCGCGCTCATGGAAGCCTGCGGCGCAGCGGCGCTCTGCGGAGCAGCCGGCGCCGGCGCGGCGCCGCCCGGGGTGACGGCCGGCGCCTGGGGGGGGTGGAGGCCCGCGGGAGCGGCGGAACTGGCGACAGACGTTGGGGCCGCGGGGGAGGCTGCGCTCGCGGCGGAGCCCGACGGCACGCCCCGCGGCGGGGCTATCGGGTGGGTGGCTTCCCGAGGGGTGATCACGGTGCGTCCCCGCAGGATGGTCGCGCTGGTCTCGTCGTGCTCGAAAGCGACCTGCAACGTGTAGCCACCGACTCGCAGCTCGTCGCCGTCTCGCAGCACGACTCGCATGCCGGCGCTCAGCGGCCGGCCGTTGTGCAGGATGGGGCTTGCGGCGCTGACGTTCTCGATCCAATAAAGGTCGTCACGGTGCAGGATGTGGGCCTGGACCCGCGAGATCATCCGCTCGGGGTCTGGCAGGGTGAAGGTGGCCTGGTCCGAGCGTCCGAGCGTACCGCCGCGCTCGTCAAAGCGGCCGATGAGCGGCTGACTCATCGGCTCCTCATTGAGCGCAACGCCATGCAACACCAGGGTCATGGATGAATCACGCCCCGCTTTCTTTGATGGCCGTCCCGGGCACCGTCGCCACGACCCACGGGTAGTTCACCGCGGCCGCGTGGGCCCGACAAATCACTAAAGTCATATTGACTTTTGACGGCCACGTTGCGCCGCACAATCCTTAACGACGCAGGTGTTTCACGAGCCGCACCAGCGTTCGCGGCTGCAGCGGCTTGTGCAGGATCACGAGACCACTCTCGTGCGCGAGCTTGAGAAGCTCAGGGGAGGTGTCGCCGGTGATGAGCACAGCGGGGGTCGCCTCGCCCGCCACCGCGCGCACCGCGCGCACTGCGTCGACGCCGTTCTCCACGCCGCGCAGCCTCCAGTCGGAGAGGATGAGGTCGATGCGATCATGGGCCTCGCCCGCGAGCTTCACGGCTTCGGCGATCGTGCCGGCGGTGAGCACGTCGACGTGCAGCGGCCGCAGCAGCTCGCGGGTGGCCTCGCGGATCGCGAGCTCATCGTCGATCAGCAGCACGGTGACGGCCCCGAGCTTGCGCGGCGGCAGGGTGTCGGCTTCCGTCGTCGGCGTATCGATCGCCTCGACATGTCCCGCCGGCACGACCACGCGGAACACGCTGCCGCGGCCGACGCTCGAGTGAACGGCGAGCGGATGCTCGAGGAGGTTGCACAGCCGCTGCACGATGGCGAGTCCCATTCCGAGCCCGCGTCCGCGATCGCGCTCGGGGTTGTCGATCTGATAGAACTCGCGGAAGATCATCTCGCGCTTGTCCTCGGCGATGCCGACGCCGGTGTCCCAGACCTCGAGGGCGACGCCGCGGGGGTGGCGGCGCGCCGCGACCAGCACGCCGCCCGCTCGCGTGTAGCGCAAAGCGTTCTGCACGAGATTGGCGAGCACCCGCTCGAGCAGCAGCGGATCGCTGTGTACGATGCGGCGCGTGGCGCGAAACCGCAGCGACAGCCCACGCGCCTCGGCGTCGCCGCCGAACTGCTGGTAGAGGCGGCGGAACACCTCGCGAATCGGAAAGGTCTGCGGCGCGGCCTGCACCACGCCGGCGTCGAGCCGCGAGATGTCGAGCATCGCGCCAAAGGAGCCCTCGAGGGCCTCGATCGCATTCATCATGTTGCGCACCAGCGGGCGCTGCGGCGTCTCGTGCAGCTGCTGCTCGAGCGCCGCGCAGAACATGCCGAGAGCGTGCAGCGGCTGGCGCAGATCGTGGGCGGCGGAGGCGATGAACCGGGTCTTCTCCTGGTTGGCGCGGGCTGCGACTTCGACCTGCGAACGCAGCTGCCGCACCAGGTCCTCGTTGTTGAAGCGCACCGCCAGGAACAGCGCGAGCGAGTCGTTCTGATTCAGCGTCAGCCGCAGCAACGCCATGAGGAAAGCGGCCGCGAGCGAGGCGAGCAGCAGGGAGTTGGCCGAGACCGGCCAGGCACCGATCGAGGGACCGAGGGTGAGTGTCACGAGCAGCGGCACCAGTGCCGGCAGCAGCGACAGGTACACCGCGGCCCGCGAGGCGACGAGCAGCGGCGCCGTCAACCCCGACACCGCAAGAAGAATCGCGGTGAGCAGGGTGTCCGTCGACGGATTGCCGAGAATGAGCAGCGGCGCGCCCGCGCCCCAGGTGGCGGATGTCACGAACAGCAGCGCGAGCCAGCGCCCGGGCTCGAGCGGCGGCGTCAGTGCCGAGGGCTTGCCGAAGGGCGAGGGCTGCGACAGCAGCAGCCGCGCCCCGGCGAGCAGCACGCACGCGACGCACCACAGCCACGGGGCGCGCGCGGTGCGCTGCTGCTCGAGCACGGAGGCGACGAACAGCGCGCCGAGGATGGTCGTCACCACTGCCCAGCGATCCCCGGTGAGCGCGGTGCGATACAACACCTCGGCGACGCGCGGATCGGCGCGCGCCGCGCGCGGGTCGGGGATCTTGCTGACAGGAACGCCGGCCTGATCGTTCATCGCGCCCGTGGGTCGCGCCGCAACAGCGCCGCCGACAACGACCTCAGTGGAACAGGCTGATCAGGTGCGACCGCGACTCCACGTCGAGCGCCAGCAGAATCGCCGACACGTAGTTCTTGACGGTGCCGAGTGACAGCTCGGTCGCCTTGCTGATCTCCTGGTTGCTGCAACCCTCGAGAATCAGCTCGAGGATCTGCAGGTGCCGCGGGCCGAGCTCCGCCACGCGGTCGTAGTGCGAGGTGCCGGCGAGCTTCGGGAAACGCTGCGAGATGGTCGTCGCAACCGGTGCCCCCGCCGGGCGCAGCAGCGACTTGAGGGCCTGCTTGAGCCGCTCGGGCGTCCAGGACTTCAGCAGGTAACCCACCGCGCCCATCGCCTGCGCCTGGCGAATGACGAACTCGTCCTGGGTGCCGGTAAGCATCGCAAACGGCACGTTCGGGCACTCCTCGCGCAAGGTGCGCAGTCCCTGCAGTCCCTTGGCGTCGGGCAGGTTCAGGTCGAGCAGCACCAGGTCGTAAGGGCCGCTCTCGCGGCAGGCGGTGCGCGCCTCATCGAGCGAGCGGCACGGGGTGATGGCGCACTGCACCTCATCGAGGGACTCGAGCAGCAGGCTCGTCACGAAGCGCACCAGATCGTGGTCATCGACCAGGAGAACCTTCTTATTAGTATCCATTGGCACTTCCCCATGCCTGCCCGTTCAGGCTAGCTCCGCAGCGCCAACCCTGTCCAGTTTTCCCGCTGCAGCCAGGCCGCGCGGTCCCCACCTGCAGTGTCGAAAGTAACTTTCGCCGCACGGTCACATCCGACACAGTCGCGAACACGGAAATCGCGGTCAACCCGGCCCTCATCAGGGACCCAATGAAGCAAGCCTTTGTTTTCTCAAGCGTGTGCGTGGGGTTGCTGTTCGGCTGCGCCGATGTCCACGTCCCCGAGTATCAACGCCCGCGAGCTCCGGAGAAATCAACCTGGTCGCAGCCGCCCGCAACCGTGTCTGCCACGGAGGCGATCTCGCCACAGTGGTGGCAGCAGTTCGGCGATCCTCAGCTCGATGCGCTGGTGGCCAAAGCGATCGAGGCCAACGTGGACCTGAAGATCCTGGCCGCACGGATAGCGGTGGCCAAGGCGCAGATCGCCGAGGCGCGAGCCGGCGCGCTGCCGAGCGCGAATATCGCCGCCGGCACCAGTCTGCAGAAGGTCAACGGGCAGCCGTTCGGCAAGCAATTCGCCCTCGGCACCCAGGTCGGCTGGGATATCGATGTCTGGGGTCAGGTCGAGAAGGGTGTTCAGGGACAGACTGCCGAGTTCCATGCGACTGAGGCCGACTGGCGGGCCGGGTATCTGCAGATCGTTGCCGACGTCTCGAGCACTTACTTCCAGCTTCTTCAGCTCGACGAGCAGATCGGTCAGCAGCAACGTGCGTTGGCGAAAAACGAGCAGATCCTCGCCATCTACGAGACGATGCGCAACAACGGCCTGAGCTCCGATACCGAAGTACTCCGCCAGGGGGCGGAGAATAACCGCCTGACCAAGGATCTGGTGGAGCTGCGCCGATCGCGCGACGTGACGGAGAATGCCCTCGCGACGCTGCTCGGCGTGCCTGCCGGGGAGTTGAAGATTCAACCCGACCGGTTGCGGGACCGCGTACAGGTCCCCGCCGTGCCCGCCGGGCTGCCGCTCGATCTGCTCAGCCGCCGGCCGGACGTCCTGGCGGCTGAATTCAGGGTACTTGAAGCGCACGACCTGATGGGCCAGGCGCGCCTCGCGCAGCTCCCTACGGTTAGCCTGACCGGCCAGGCGGGTACCGCCAGCTTCGCGCTCTCTGACTTGTTCAAGGCATTCACCTTCGGGCTGATGCCGACCATAAACCTTCCGGTGCTCAATCCGGGCATCAGGGCGCACGTCAAGACCACCGAGGCGCAAATCAAGGTCGCTGAAGAAGACTACCGTCGCACGGTGATCGCGGCGTTCGAGGAAGTCGAGGACGCACTGGTCAACCTCGAGGCCCACCGGCGGCAAAAGGATGAATTGCAGAAGCAGGTCGATCAACTGCAGGCGGTATCGGCCCAGACCGAGGCGCAGCTCGAGATCGGTGTCGTGTCACAACTCGACGTGTTCGAAAACGAGCGGTCTCTGCTGACGGCGCAGCTCGAATTACTCACCAGCCACGAGCAGGTGCTGTCCGACACGGTCACGCTGTACAAGGCGCTCGGCGGCGGTTGGCCCTCGGTGGAGGTCGCGAATGCAGCTCGCTGACCGGTCAGGGTCTGCCGCGGAGATTCACGCACAGATGTGGGCGGGCTTCAGACGGGCGCCGTTGGCTCGTCACCTCGAAGTCGTTCTGAAGCCCCTCTCGCGGCCGGAGCTGGGTGAGATACGCATCGACGACGATGTGTTTGCCATCGGGCGAACCGAACAGCCGTTCGCGTCCTACGGCAGCGATGTCCTCAACATGATATCGCGCCGGCACGCGCGCATCTTCCGCAAGGATGGTTTCGTCTACCTGGCGGACCTGGAGAGCCGCAACGGGACGACGGTCAACCGGGTCGGGATCGGGCGTGCGCATTGCAAACTGCGCGACGGTGACGAGATCTGCTTCGGCGGAACGCTGTCCTACCGCGTTCAGATCACTCCCCGGATCCGCCGCGAAGGGAGCCTGACGCTGACGTTGAGGCCCAAATCAGCCGACTCGCGTCTCGACACGATCGTGATCGAGAGATTCCCGTTCCTCGTGAGCAAGACCGGCGCAACGTTCTCCCAATACAAGGTTGGCAGCGAGCACCACCGCGAGTTGGGCTACCTGTCGCGGCGTCATGCCTACATCCACCTGAAGGGTGGTCAGGCTTACATTGAGGACCTCGGCAGCAGCAACGGTACCTTCGTCGACGGCCTGCGCCTGCCCGTGTACGCCGTACCGCTGCAGGATGGCGTGGTGGTCGCCTTCGGTGGCAAACACTTCGTCTACGAAGTGAGTATCACCCGGCAATCCGCCATCGAGCGCGCCCAAGGCGGTGCCCCCAGGCCCGCGGCGGAGCGCCAGCCCGAGGCGCCGCGGGCGCGGAGCGTTGCCGTGCAACCCGCGCTCGCGCCGGCCCAAGGCGGTGCCCCCAGGGCTGCGGCGGAGCCCAAGCCCGAGGTGCCGCAGGCACGGAGCGTCAAGCGGCAATCCCCGGTCGCGCCGGCCCAGAACGGTGCCCCCAAGCCTGCGGCGGAGCTCAAGCCCGAGGCGCCGCAGGCGCGGAGCGTCAAGCGGCAATCCCCGGTCGCGCCGGCCGCAAGCGCTGCCCGCGAGCCGCTCGCGGAACGCGAGCCCGAGGTGGCGCAAGCGTATGACAAAACCCAGTTCATGGTTGCTGCGCCAACTTCATACCTCCAGGTCCTCTGCCACGCCGACGAGCCGAAACACGACGTCGCGCCAGGTGAGGCTGGCGGTCCCCCCGCAGCCAAGGAACTCGCAGTCAGGCGCCGTCCACGCGGCCGTGCGATGGTGCTGTTGTCCGAGCTCACCTCGCTCATCGCCAGCGGCGATCCCGATTGCGCCCCGAGGCGGTGGTGGAGGGCTGCGGCCGTCGCGGGCCTTCTGGGTGCACTGCTCCTGACGGCGTATTTTTGGAGCGCACCGGAGCGCGCGCTCAAGAACGCGCTCGCGCATGGCGAGTATGCGCGGGCAGCGGCGCTGGCCGGTCGACTCCTCGAGAAGCACCCGGATGACCTCGAGCTCAAGGCGCGGGCCACGGAGGCGGCCCTGAAGGCAAACGTGCCGACGTGGCTGCTGAAGGTGCGGGCCCGCGACTTCAACGGAGCCAGGGGTGTCCTCGCCGGCATGTCCGAACTCGGCAGGCGTGATGCCGAGCTGCGACTCCTCACCGACGAGCTGGAGTGGCTGGGCAACCTCGATCGCTTGGTCACTGGTCGCGGCGGCGCGGAGGCTCCGATCCGGATCTACGCTGACGAGGACCAAATCGAACAGCTCGTCGGGCAATGGAATGACGACACCGACGAGCACCAGCGCGCCTTGGCCCGGATCGCGTCGCAGGTACCGCAGTTCGGTGATTGGTATGGCGAAGCCCTTACGCATCTGCGCAAATTGCAGAGCGAATCCACGGTGTATCTGCCGGTCATCGAGCGCCTCAAGGCCAACATCGCGACCGAGCTGGCCAGGGACAACCCAGACGCGTTGGAACCGGTACTGAAGGAGACTGCGGAGAAGTATCCCGGTCTCGGCGGGCTCAACAGCGTGCGCCAGGATCTCACCCGCTACATCGAGATTCGACGGGAAGCACGCACGCGCAAGTCCGGGCGGCTGTTTGCCCTCCTCCATAAGGCGCGCTTCGTGACTCCCCCGTTCGAGCAGAGCTTTCGCGCGCTGAGCGAGAGTGGGCAGCTGCCTCCCGCCCGACTTCTCGATGAGTACGGCGCCGCCACGCGAGCCTGGATCGACGGCAACCCCGGCGAGGCGTTGGCCGCGTTGCAGAAGATGACCGCAGGTCCCTGGGGTGAGGATGCTGCCAGGGAGCTCGAGCGCAGACGAGCCGTCAGCGACCGGTTTGCTGCGCTACAGCAGTCGCGCAACGCAGCAGACTTCGTCGATCAGCTGCTGGCTTTCCGCGAGTCGCTCGACGCCGACGAGGACCTGTACTTCGTGCGCGCTGTCGCGGCCGAGCTGAATCTGCAAAGGGACAGTGTAATCGCGAGGGCGCAGGACGCCATGACTCGGGCCCGCACCGCATGGCAGGAATATCGGAGCAACGGCCCGATCGACGCCTCGCAGAGGATCGAGACCTCGATCTCGGATCAGTTCCGGACCCGTGCTAACTTGTTGGCCGAGGCGAGCAGGTGTGCGCAGCAGGCCTTCCTGATCTACTCACAAGTCGATGCTGCTGGAGCCGCGCAGTGGGCGGCGATCCGCGACGAGATCGAATCAGAAGCGCGTGACCAGCGCAGCAGACTGCATGACCTGGCCAATGTCATCGAGCCGGAGCTGTTGAAGGCCAAGTTGGCGCTTCTCGGAGATCCGAACGAATGACGCACTCAAATCGCCTCGTCCCGCTGACCGATGCTCTGGGCGATCACAGCTCCGAGGGCATAGCCATCCTGACCGCGGAGCCCTGGCGCGCTCTGCACGCACTCGTCTATACGATGATCGCGCTGGTGCTGTGTGGATTGGCCTGGTCGTTCGTCGGACGAGCAGACGTGATCGTGACGGAGCAGGGCACGCTGGCGCCGGCCGCAGAGGTCAGGCGCTTCTATGCGCCCGTCGATGGCGAGTTGGCGAACCTCTACGTGGCCGAAGGTCAACCGGTGGCCAAGGGCGACGTGCTGGCGCGGCTCAACGCCAGGGGAGCGGTTGAAGCGGCGGGCAACGCCATGCAGGCGCAGTTGAAGCTCGAGAACGCGGAACGGGAATGGCGGCAATTTCCCGAGAAGAAGGCGCTGCTCGAGCAGAAGGCTGCAACCCTCAGACAGGCACTGGAGCTGGAAGAGCGGCAACACCAGCAGCGGACCGCGCTCGGGACGAGCAAACTCGTGGAAGAAGAGAAAGCGCAGATGGCCGAGGCCCGAACCAACGTCGAAGAGACCAGGCGGGCGCGCGACGCAGCCCAGCTCGAGGTGGAGAAATTCGAGCGCGTCTACGCAGCTTCCACCGGTAGCGGCGTATCGCTGCTTCAAGTCGAGGGCAAAAGAAACGCCAGGCAGGCCGCCGAGAATGCTTACCGGGTGGCCCAATCGAGACTCAGCGAACTGACCGCTCGTCAAGGCCAGGAACTCGTCCAGGCTCAGTCCCAGCTCGAAGCAAGCGGCGAACAGCTGAAGAAGCTGAAGCTCGATTACGAGGCTGCGACGAACGAGCTCGCGACTGCGGAAGAGACACTGCGGCTGCAACTCGACACCGCGCGGGTCGAGGCCGACGCGGCAGCGCGCATTCGCTTCGAAAATATCGACAAAGACAACTTTCTCCTGATCCTCGCCCCGGTGTCGGGCGTGGTCACCGATCTGACGTCCACGCAGCCGGGCGACAAGGTGCAGGCCAACAGCCCGCTCGGCGGCATCGCCCCGAGCAACTCCCATGCGGTCGTTAAGGTGGAGATCGCCGAGAACGACCGCGCCTTCCTGCGTGAAGGACTGCCGGTCAAGCTCAAGTTCAGTGCCTTCCCGTACCAGCGCTACGGGGTCATTCGCGGAACGCTGGAGTACGTCTCGCCGGCCACCAAACCGGGCTCGCAGAGCAGGCAGCCGGTCTACGAGGCTCGCGTGTCGCTGGAGCGCGATTACTACCAGATCGCAGAGACCAGGTATCCGCTGCGCTACGGGATGACGGCCGGGGTCGAGATCGTGGTGCGTGAACGGCGGCTGATCGATCTGGCCCTGGACCCGTTCCGCCAGATCGGCGGATGAGCCGCGCGCGCAGTCCCCGATTCCTTTCGAATTACGAGGAGCGAATCAGATGACGAGTGTCGTGAAGATCGATGGCGACGCCATCGCCCTTGCTGAATTCGTGCGGACTCTGAAGCTGACGGGGCAGTTCGAGTCACTGCTCGAGCAATTCGTCCGCGATCGACTGACCGTGCTGGGCGCGAAGAAAGCGGGCATCCAGGTTTCCGAGGCTGAGATCCAGGAACGCGCCGACCAGTTTCGCCGCGTGCGCGGCTTGCACCGTGCCGCCGATACGAACAAGTACCTCGATGCGATGCGCATCACTCTGGACGAGTTCGAGGCCTTCATCACCGCCAGCCTCTATCAGGAAAAGATGCTGCGCAAGGTGTGCGACGAACCGGCGGTACAGGGGTATTTCAAGCTGAACTCGCCCAAGTTCGACAGCATCGAGGTGAGTCATATCGTTCTCGACTCCGAGGCCAAGGCCAGGGAGATGATCGCAGTGCTCCGCGATGATCCCGAGAGCTTCGAAGAAATGGCGCGCGAGCATTCGATCGCCGACACTCGCGAGCGAGGCGGCCTGATCGGCAAGGTGTTGCGCGGATCGCTCCGCTCCGACGTCGAGGCGAAGGTATTCAACGCCGCCGCCGGCGATCTGTTGGGACCGTTCGTATCGGGGGATCGGACGGTTTTCGAGATCTTTCGGGTAAACGCCAAGCACCCGGCCCACCTCGACGACGACACCGCCACCGAAGTGCGGCGGTTGTTGCGCGAGGAATGGTTGCGGGCCAGGGCTCGGGAACACGTTATCGAAGCCAGCTAGCGCCGGGCTGCTCCCCATGATCACGCAAGAAACCCAATCGCGCGCTGAGTTCCTGGCGTCCGTCGACCTGCTTTCGGCGCTGACGCGCATCGAGATCGAGCGCCTCGCCCACAGTGCGCAGTCGCGGCTCCTGGCATTCGGTGACACCGTGTGCACGGCAGGCGAGGCGGCCGAGGGCCTGTTCATCGTCAAGTCCGGCTCGATCCGGGTGTTCGCCGCGGACGGGGAAAAGGAGGCCAGCCTCGGCGTGCGCAAGGCGGGGGAGGTCTTCGGCGAAATGGTCATGTTGCGCGAATACCGACACGAGTGGTCGGCGCGCGCTTCAGGCAAGACCGAGTTGCTGTTCATCCCCCGCGGTGTCATCGGCCCGATCATCGCCGGCAACCCGGCGGCCCGGGCATTCGTCGCCGGCCGCGTCGTGGTCAGCTCGGCGGGCGGCCTGATCAGTCACCTGTTCGACCTCAAGAGCAAGGTCGACAAGAGCGAGCTGGAAGAACTGACGCGCAGCGTCGGCGTGAAGCGGGTCGGCGCCGGCAGGGAAATCCTCAAACAGGGCGCGCGCGAAGATCGCCGCCTGTATGTCGTGCGCCATGGGGAAGTCCGCGTCGTGCATCGCGACGAAGGCCACGACTATGTGTTGGCCACTTTGCGCAAGGGTGAAACCTTCGGTGAAAAGGCCTGCCTGATGCGCCAGGAGCAGGCCGCCGCGGTAATCGCCAGCACCGATACCACTCTGCTCGTGATCCCCGAGAAGACCGTGCAGCTCATTCTCGAACGCAACCCTAAGGTACGCCAGGCGCTGGAGGAGCGCATTCGGATCATCGATCGGGAACTGCAGCGGCAGAAGAAGGTCGCCGAACGGCGCAAACCCTCGCTGCTGATCGACCTGAAATCCAAGCCGGAGCTCGGGGAGAACGTCATCCGGCGCTTTGCGTGGGTGCAGCAGGCCGAGGAGATGGACTGCGGAGCCGCCTGCCTGGCGATGATCTGCAAGCACTACGGCATCGGCATGACACTCGGCAAGTTACGCGAACTTGCCAATGTCACGACGCAGGGCGCGACCTTGGACAGCCTGGCGCGCACCGGCGAATCCGTTGGCTTCACCACGCGAGGCGTGCAGTGCAGCTTCGATACGCTGCGCGGGTTCGAACTCCCGTTCATCGTGCACTGGGAGGGTTATCACTACGTCGTCGTCTACGGGGTGTCGAGCACGCAGGTGTGGCTGGCCGATCCGGCGGTCGGCTTCAGGAAGTTGCGCGTCGAGGAGTTCGAGCGCGGCTGGAACGGTACCTGTCTGACGTTCACCCCGCGCCAGGACGTGGCGCAGGTCGGTGCGTCCCACTCGCCCTGGGTGCGTTTCGCCCGGTACTTGCTTCCCTACAGAAAGATCCTGCTGCATCTGTTCATGGCGACCTTCGTGATCCAGATGCTGGGCATCGTGCCGCCGATGATCATCCAGAATATCCTGGACGGCGTAATCGTCCATCAGAACGTGAATCTGCTGCACCTGTTGATCGCCGGCCTGATCGTCTCCAGCCTGTTCACGCAGCTGACGGCCACGATCCGGGCAGCGCTCGCGAACTTCATGGTGCGGAAGCTGGACTTCACGATGATGTCGCAGTTCTTCCGCCACACCCTGTCGCTGCCATATTCGTTCTTCGCCAAGCGCAAGACGGGAGACATCTTCGCGCGCTTCCAGGAAAACCAGACGATCCGGGCCTTCCTGACCGAATCCACGATCACTACCGTGCTGAACCTGCTGATGATCTTCATCTACTTCACGGTGCTGTTCCTCTACAACGTCAGGCTGACTCTGCTGCTCATCACGTTCGTCATACCGATCCTGGCGTTGACAGTCCTCGTGACACCGAAGGTCAAGCGGTTCGCGCGTGAGGTGTTCGCTGCCACCACCGACGCGAAGTCCTACCTGATGGAAGCGCTCGGCGGAGCGGAAACCGTCAAGGGCATGGGCATCGAGCGACCGGTGCGGCTGAAGTGGGAGACCAAGTACGCGAAGGCGCTCGAGGTGCAGTACCGGGCGCAGTCGTTCAACATCGCGGTGGGCCTCGCCGGACAACTGCTCAACGCCGCCACCACCATCGCCGTTCTCTGGGCGGGCGCCAATCTGGTGCTCACGCGCGAGCTTTCCATCGGCCAGCTCATTGCTTTCAATGCCTTGATGGGCAGCGTG
>Ga0187783_10003236_pt1 | contig 12018 bp, 11 predicted proteins | sample 1015_SJ02_MP02_2_FD_132471 | JGI IMG/M metagenome (GOLD analysis project Ga0187783, IMG submission 132471) | Tropical peat soil microbial communities from peatlands in Department of Meta, Colombia - 1015_SJ02_MP02_20_MG | ecosystem: Environmental > Terrestrial > Soil > Wetlands > Peat | place... | reverse complement strand
TTGATTTAGATGATCCTGGGTGTTACTGGGTGCAGGTGGTGGGGACTGAAAATCCGCGTGTGGGCAGTTCGATTCTGTCCCTGGCCACCATTTCGATCATCGACCCGTTTCCATTTGGTTTCCGTTCCGTGCGGGCCCGATTTCTCAACGTTGGACCCTTGCCCATGCCCTCGAAGTGAGCGAGTCGACCCGAACGTGCGGATCTGTGCGATGTCACGACGAGCGGGAAGAACACCCGCGCGATATTGGGCCCAGCCGTGAGCACGCCGACGCACGCTCCCACGTCCCGAAAAAAGAGGTCAGCGGCGGCGTACATCCCGCTGCCCGCTATCGACCCCGGGAATGGGGCCTAGTGTCCGACCAACAGCTCCGGACGCAGCTCACCACCCAGTTCCATGACGATATCTGCGGGTAGGCCCGCAAGGCGTGCCGCTTCCCTGATCGCATCACCGCTCCTCGCTTCGTAGAGGCAATAGGTCTTTCTCTTGTCGGCGGACAGGAACGAATAGAGCCACTTGACGCCCGCCTGGTCGTTCAACTCGATGACCTTGGCGTAGTCAGACGCCGAGGCGTTGAATTCCTCCGCGAAGTTTCTCTCTATCATGAATAACGCCATAACTGTCTCCAGAAGGTTCAACCAGAGGTTGACACAGGGTTTCCTGCCGGCAATCCATGTCGGCGTGCGTATGCAACCGCCTCCGTGCGATCTGCACATTTCGTCTTGTCGAGGATATTTCGCAAATGCGCGGCAACTGTGGCTGGGCTGATCCCCAACGCCAGTGCGATCTCCTTGTCAGTTTGCCCGCCGGCGAGAAGTCGGAGAACGTCGGCGTCACGACGCGTGAGCTCGTCCGACAACCTGCCCCGCGGATCCCTCGAGCCCGCTAAGGCCTCGATATCAGCTGCGAGGCGTGCCATGCCAAGCCGACGCGCGATCTGGCCCGCCTCGCCCAGGCGTTGCCGACCCAGAGCCTGCTCAGCATCCGTCGGCAGACTCAGCAGGAAGGCCCCACAACGGAACAACGTCCGTGCCAGCGCCGGCCAGGCACGCATGGCGCGATTGAGCGTCAACGCCCGTTCATAATGTTCGCCGGCGCTGTCGGGCCGTTTCGCGGTCTCCGCCAGCAATGCTAGATAGTGGTCGGCGGCGCCGAAGCAGACCGCGGTTGGGTGATTGGCTGTTTGCCCCGCGTAGGGCAGCAGCAACTGATAGAGCGTGGACGCCCGTTCAGCATCGGCCAGCGCAACACACGTCTCTGCACAAAACACTAAGCCGGTCACGTACATGTCGTCGCGCTCGATGGCGCAGAAGCCCCGTTCGGCAATGCCCTCGAACATTCGCCGTGCCTCTGCGAGCATGCGTGTCTCAGCCAACATCAGCATCAGACCCGGCTGCCACACATGCGCGTCCAGGCACGCAGCGATTTTCCGTAATTCGGGGACCAGTGCCTCCAGTCTACCCAGGTCGCGATGCAGCGCGAACATCTGGGCCCCGTTTACCCCGTCAGCGTCGTCGCGACGGTCGGTCTTCCTTCCCAACTCGAGCAACTCGCCGATGCGCGCTTCCAAATCGGTCCACGCCCCGCGCAGGAGTGCCAACGTCACGCGATGCGCTCGGGCCTGGTATTGATGCAGCGCGGATTTGCCCTCAGTCAGCGTCTCGTAATGCTCCAGCAGTGCTTCCAACTCCTCAAGCTGCCCAGACTCGAAGTAGTTCAGAGCCTGCCATTGATAGGCATCCGCCAGCAAATCGGTGCTGCCCCCACCACGCGCGACGGCTACATATTCGTGCCCAAGTCGAATCCGACGCTGCAAGGTCTCGGGGCGACCGCGCAGAGCCATCACCGCGACCTGGTAGCAAGCACATCGCGCCGCCACATCACCAGCGCGATTGGCGACGTTGAGGGCGTCATCCACGACCTGCAGAATCTGTGGGAGATCCGTCGACGCCCTCCGAGCGAACGCCAACGTCGCCGACGCCTTAGCTCGGCAAGGCGAATCGCCTCCGGCAAGCGAGGCAAGTGTACTCTGGAGCAGCGGAACGAGGCGCTGTTGGTCTCCCTGTCGCGTGGTTAGGGCAAGAGAGAGCAGGACGTCGACCAACAGCTCCGCATTTCCCAAAAGCCGCGTCCGATTCACGGCCTCAACCAGGACTTGGGTCGCTTCCGCAGCTTGTCCTAGGTTCCGCAGCACGGACCCTTTGAGAATGTAGGCCCGTGCCAGGCGCTGATCGTGTCTCAAGTCGTCCCGCTCGAGCGTCTCTATTACGTGGTCGTAGTGGACCAACGCATCCTCGTAGGCTCCCATCCGAACGGCGCTGTCCGCGGCACGCGATGCGAAATCAACTGCTTTTTCTGTGATGCCGAGTGCGGCCGCCTGATAGTAGTGGTGCGCAATACGTGTGAGGGCGGTGTCGAGGTGCGCAGAGTAAATACTGACGAGCGCGTCACCGACCCGCGCGTGTAAGCGCAGACGGTCGACGGTGATGAAGGCCTGGTAGATCGTCTCGCGGATCAACGCATGAGTGAACTGGTAACCGCCTGGAACGGCTGTGACTGTTTGCACGATACCGGTCTGTACGGCCGGATCCAGCCCCGCGAGAACGAAATGCATATCGCAGTCGGCTGCGGCCGCGATCTCGCGTGCCGTAAACTGACGGCCATAGACCGCGGCAACCCGAAGCAGCTCATTACATTCGTCGGGCAGCCGAACCAAGCGCCGGCTGATCGCTTCATTCACGCCAGCGGGGATCGTCGCGGGGACGGTCGTGATATCGCCCGCACCACTTTCTTCGACGAGGACCCTTATCAGCTCCACGGCGAAGAACGGGTTGCCGTCGGTTTGTTCGTAGATCGTCTCGAGCACTGGCTCCCGCAAACTCAGGCCGCACAACTGCTCGGCGACCTCGCGCAGGGCCGCTTTGGGAAGCCCCGTCAGGTGGAGTCGCTGAATATCGGGGCTCGGGCGCAAGCCACCAAGCATGCTCAGTAGCGGGGTCTTGCGCCTCGCATCGACGTCGCGGTAGGTGCCGACGATGAGGAGGCGACTGCGCTGTAGCTCCTCGCTCAGAAATTCGAGCAGAGACAGGGACGGCGAATCGGACCAGTGCAGGTTGTCCAGCACCAGGACGATAGGAACCTTTTGGGTGGCCTGACTGAGGAACTGCCGGACGGCGTCAAAAATACGAAATCGCGACCGACCCGCATCTGAAACGACGCGATGCGCCTGCTCGGCTGGCGGCGCATCCGACGCCAGCAGACGCCGCACTCGTGTTACGAAGCTGGCGGAGGCCTCGCCGCCAGGCAGGCGTGTCCATTGAACGTCGCGGAATTTGTCCGGCGTGCGCGCATTGGCGTCCGACATCGCGTCAATCACCACCGGCACCAGAAACGGAACGTCGTCCGCCATATCGTGGGTGCGGTCGACGGCCAGTTTCCATTCGCGTCGAAAATAGCCTTCAACGCGCGCGTTGCTATGGGCCGAGATGAGTGGAATGAAGAGCGCGCACGCCTTGATTTGTCGCTTGATTTCCGCATCCCAGGTTTCGCCGCCGCGTAGCTCGCTTTGATCGAGCCACACCTCGATCCCGGCCGCGCGCAGACTCGTCGCCACTCGCGCGGCGGCGTCGGCATCTTCCGATGCGTAGCTCAGGAAGGCCGCGCGCGGGCCGGTGCCGGAAACGCGGTCGCCGCTGAGTGTCGATTCGCTGGGCGCGGCACCGGGTTTCAATAGCTGGCGTTCTGAATCGGGCGACGGACTAGGTTGCGCATCGACGAGCTCCGGCACGAGCGCAGCGATGTCGTGTGCCGCCGCGCCCAAATTGAGACGCACATCGTCCAGCGACGAGGCATCCACATACGCTCGAAGGATTTGTACCCACGGCCAGTACGGGGGCGCCCCGGCTTCCTCATGGCAACGCCCCCAGAGCACGAGCGCGCCCTGCTCCTCGGCGGACTCCGTGACCGCTTCCGCACAGCAGGTCTTGCCGATTCCGGGCTCTCCCGAAATCAGGACTATCTGACGCCGACCCGCGAGCATGCGGCCGAACGCAGTGCGACAAAGGTTCAGTTCGCGCGTGCGACCAACGATGAATCGATGCGGACTCTTAGCCGCATCGCGCATGTTGGTCTCATTCGACTTGCCCACTTGCATCTGGTGTTGTACCGAAACGGTGGGCAGAACTGTCCTGGAGCCTTGCGAGTTTGATCTTCGGGCACGCATCGTCAATCGACGCGAGCTTCGTGACTTTCAAACGCTCATCATGCAGTCGACTATTGACTCTATACATGTATATGCGGAGTCGGCCTCAACGGGGCCTCGGTCCGCTAGCCCGCTATCGATCTACCGCGCTCGATGTGTCGGCTTGCGCCATCGCGTTCTTGGTTGCAGCCTGGGCGCAGGGCGGATCAGTGTCGACAGAGTCGGGATAGAGCCTGCGGAGCTGCGCGCATGGTTTGGTAGCACTTTCCTTGATGCGCTTCTCCAACTCAACCGCGCCCGAATGCGTCGCGAGATTGAGATCCGCGTAGTTCACCTTGTAAACAAGCGAGTAGAGCTCCCGACCACCTTTTTCCGTGATCGACACGACATGCGGCGCTTCGACAACCACTTCAGGCGCTTGCTGAGCCAGGCTTGGACCACTCACAGCCAAACAACCGGCTGCGGCCAGCGCGAAGTGGAAAACACGTACTCTCATGGGGCTCCCCTTTCTTCAGTTTTCACCGTTTACCGCATGCAGTCGACCTTGACCGTCATCCGCATCCAGGGGTGCAGTTGCGATACGGATCTCGGATCGTTCATCAGCTCAATCCGGCTGATGGACGCAGGTAACCCGCGTGTTCCAGTCGGCATAACTGCCCTTCGGGTTGTCTTGCCATGCCCACACGTGGATCTCGTAGAACGCAGGCAGTCCGTACCGATTGGGCGCGCCGATATAGTTCAGCAGATTCCCGTCCAGAGCCGGCACACCACCGCCAGGGTTCTTCGCCGCCCAGACGCTCTCGAGCACGATGAACTCGACCCCGACCAGACGCATCGCACCGTTTGGCATCGGTTCATAGATGAGCGCTTCGGGCTGCTCGGCGTTCAACAGTCCGGCAGTGATACGCGCGGGCAGAACGAAGTGCACGCCCATCGCCCCCGTATCGGGTCCGCTGACGCACGGTGTGGCGGGCACGAAGCCTTCCGCAAGGGCAACATTGATGTCGAGGTATCGGGCCGTGGCATTGCGCACCTTGTCGATCAGAGGCGTTGCCGTGTCGGCCGCCGTGGCGGCGATGAGCAGCGGTTGCAACAGGAGCACTGCGCAAACTGAACGCAGCAGCGGCTTCTTCAGCGAGGTATTCATAAGTCTTCCCTTTCATTGGTGGTGCCGAGTCAGCGACTGACACCCTGGCTGGCAGCGCGCCGGCTGCTGCGCCAGAACTGTCCACTACCGCCTGGTCCGAAGTCTTAAGGTGGGACTCAGGGATAACTAAAGATCGGCTAAGCCTTCTCTAAGGATCGCCTGCGGCTCCCGCCTGAGCCCGGTATAGTTGTTTGCGAAACAGGGCCTCAGGCTGAGCACCCGATGCAGGGCGAATCGCGGGTCTTACGCATTGGTGACTGGCGGGTCGATCCCGAGCTCGATGAGCTCTCGCGCGAGGGGCGGACGATCCGGGTCGAGCCACGCACGATGCAGTTGCTGCTGTGTCTCGCAGCGCACGCGGGGCGGGTCGTTGATATACGGCAACTGCTCGATGAGGTCTGGTCCAATGTCGTAGTGACGCCGGGGTCGGTCTATCAAGCCGTCGCCGAGTTGCGCCGGATCCTCGGAGACGACAGGGAACACCCCTCCTATATCGAGAACCTGCCAAGGCGCGGCTATCGGCTGATAGCCCAGGTCGCGCCATGGAATGCGGCACACGGCGCAGCCCCGTCGGCCTCCACACCAGCGGCGGCAGGCTCCCGCCCGATGATGAATGCCCCGAGCCCGGTGGAGATGCAATCGGCGCCTCCAGGTCCGGACCGGCCCGCAACGACGGCCACTGACGCTGTAGCTGCAGCGAGGCCCTTGCCGGCAAGACGGTTACGCCGCAATGCACTACTAGGAGGCTTCGTGCTGGCGGCTGTCATCGTCGTTGGGATCGCACTCGAGCCATTCTGGCGCCTCCACCATATGCCGGTGACCGGCGTTCATGTCGCCGGGAAGACAGAGGTCCTGGTCACGCCGGTTACGTTTGCACCACCTCCACATTCCATTGCGGTGCTGCCGTTCGTGAACATGAGCGGAGATTCAAGCCAGGACTACTTCTCCGACGGTCTCTCCGAGGAGCTGCTCAATGATCTTTCCCGCATTAACGAGTTGCAGGTCGCCGCGCGCACCTCGTCCTTCTCATTCAAGGGGAAGGACACAGACATCGGCACGATCGCGCGCAAGCTCAACGTCGGCGCTGTGCTCGAGGGGAGCGTGCGGCGCTCTGCGCACACCGTGCGCATCACCGCGCAACTCAACAATGCCATCACCGGATTCCACATATGGTCGCAGACCTATGATCGCGAACTCGGTGATGTGCTGAAGCTGGAGGCCGAGATTGCGAGTGCCGTGGCGAGTGCGCTCAAAGTCGCACTCCTCCAAGACGTGGCCGCCGAGATGAAGGTTGGCGGCACACGCAATCCGGCCGCCTATGATGCGTACTTGCGCGCCGCGAGCGCTTACTGGCAGGCAACCAGCGCCAGTGACAATGAATCGGTGCGTGCCGGCTATCAGGAAGCAGTGCGTCTCGATCCCTACTTCGCCCTCGCGTACGCGGAATGGTCGATAGCCCTCAGCGGCGCCACGGTGTTTGTCCATGGACCTGCGGTAGCCGATTTCCATCGGAGGGCACGGGCGCCGGCACTCAAGGCCGTCGCACTGGCTCCCGAGCTTGCCGACGGCCACCTGGCATTGGCGATCGTTCAGCACGCATCACTCGATTTCACGGGCGCGAGTGAGGAATACCAGCGGGCCATGACGCTGGCGCCAGGTAACGCGAGAGTGTTGCGAGACTACAGCATTTTTGCTGTGACGATGGGCCGCACAGACGATGGAATCGCCGCTGCGCGGCGCGCGGTGGCGCTCGATCCGTTGAACATCAATTCTTACGACCACCTCAAGAGCGCTCTGTTGTTTGCGAGGCGGTACGACGAGGCCCTCGCGGCTTACCAGGACGGTCTGTCGCTCCGGCCAAAGGATCCTACGTGGTGGGCCGCCGGCGGACAATTGATCTACTACGCGCTCGGCGACTTCGAAAAGATGCGCGCGGTGTGTGAGGGAGTCGGGGAGGCCGTCAAGGACTTCCAGGACTGCCTCGCATTGGCTTACCACAAGCTCGGCCGGCAGGCCGACGCTGAAACCGCGCTGGCCCGCTGCAAGGCGTTAGAGGGCGATGCCGGTGCGTACGGTTACGCCGCAATCTACGCGCAGTGGGGCGATACGAAGGAAGCACTCGGGTGGCTGGAAACGGCCCTGCGACTGCGCGATCCAGACCTGGTCAACCTGAAGGTCGACCCGCTCCTCGATCCGCTGCGCAAGGAGCCGCGCTTCCGAGCGATCGAGCTGGAATTGGGGTTCCCACAGTGAGCGGCTAAGCGATTTCGAAGCGTTGCGACGGTCGGAACGCCCGGTTAGCTGCTAATTACGCCCTAGAGCCATGTGTGCACGGTTGTGGCTCGGATCCGGACGCCCGTCGGTTTCCACTTTGGTTTCCAACTCAGCATTACCCAGGAGCACCGGAGCACCTACCATCACTTTCCGAGGAGGCAGATTTCCCGTAAGCGTCCGGCGTTGGCCGTCTTGACGTAGTGATCAAGCGGCGAGGCGAAGAGACGGGAGCTGAGCGAGGACATTCCACGGCAGCAACTCGTCGATGCGATTGATTGGATGTTCGGCGATGCGCTCGAGGACGTAGCGCAAGTAGCCTTCGGGATCGAGGTCGTTGAGCTTGGCGGTCCCGATGAGGCTGTAGATCGCGGCGGCACGTTCGCCGCCATCATCAGAGCCGGCGAAGAGCCAGTTTTTGCGGCCCAGAGCCACCGCACGTAGTGCCCGCTCGGCGGCGTTATTGTCGATCTCGAGCCGACCGTCATCACGGTAGCGAGTGAGTGCACTCCAGCGCGAGAGCGCGTAGCGGATTGCCAAAGCGAGCTCGCTTTTCTTCGACAACTTCATCACCGTCGTCTGCAGCCACGCACGCAACGCCTCGAGCTCAGGTCCGGCGCGGGCCTGGCGCGCGGCGATGCGTTCATCTGGAGGTCGGCCGCGGATCTCGGCTTCGATGCCGTAGAGCCGACCGATCCGATCGAGGGCTTCGGCGGCGATCGGGGAGCGTGCGCCACATGGATCTCGTAGAACTTGCGTCGCACGTGTGCCCAGCAGGCCGCTTCCTGGATGCGCTCTCCATAGAGCCGCTCGAACCCGCCATAGGCATCGGCCTGCAGCACTCCAGTAAAGCAGGCCAGGTGTGCCTTCGGGCGCTCGCCTTTGCGATCTGGGGAGTAACGGAAGAGCACGGCGGGCGGCTCGGTGCTGGCGGCGGGCCGGTCATCCCGCACGTAAGTCCATAGCCGCCCCTGCTTGGTGGTGCCTCGTCCGGGACACAGCACCGGGACTGGTGTGTCATCGCCATGGAGCTTTTTGGCGCCGAGCACGTAGCGAGCGAGCGAGGCGACGAGGGGTTCGAGCAGCGCACTGGCACCGCCAACCCAGTCGGCAAGGGTTGAGCGGTCCAGATCCAGCCCTTCGCGAGCGTAGATCTGGCTCTGGCGATAAAGCGGCAGATGATCGGCGTACTTTGAGACCAGCACATGCGCGAGAAAGCCAGGGCCCGCGAGCCCGCGGGCGATCGGTCGACTCGGCGCAGGGGCTTGCACGACCTTCTGACAGAGCGCACAGGAGAGCTTCGGCCGCACGTGGCGCCTCACCTGATAACGCCCGGGGATGTACTCGATCATCTCGCTCACATCCTCCCCGAGCCGCCGCAGCACTCCACCGCACTCCGGACAGGTGCACGCGCTCTCGTGAACGATCTCCTCACGGGGCAGATGCGCAGGTAATGGGCGCCGCACCGGCTTCGCCGGTGGCTCCTTTGGCGGCGGGACAAGCTCCGCAGGTTGCTCAGCGAGGCTCGCCTCAAGATCCTCCAGCGTCAGCTGCATCTGGGTGATCTTGGCATCGAGCTGCTCGGAGGAGCGGCCGTACTTCATGCGCTTTAAGCAGGCGATCTCAAAGCGCAGCTTCTCGAGCTCGAGTTTTTGGGCAATGACGATCGCTCGGGCGGCTTCGAGCGCTGCACTACGCTCGGTGAGTGCTGCGTGGTGCTCGAGTACGATGCTCTTTAAGGCTTCGACATCGTTCGGCAGCTCGGCCGCTTTTGGCATGCGGCATTATACCGCGCGCACTCAGCTCCTGCAGCAAAAACACTATAAAAATAGGCCTTTTTATACCGCGAGCTGCGGCTCGTAAGTGCGCTCGACGCGCCGCCAGTCGATCCCCTCAAGCAACATCGACAACTGCGCCGCGCTCAAACTCACTGTGCCGTGCCTCGCCTGCGGCCACACGAAGCGACCGCGCTCGAGGCGCTTGGCAAAAAGACACAGCCCATCGCCGCTCCACCACAGCACCTTTACCCGATCACCGCCCTTGCCCCGAAAAACAAACAGCTGTCCCGAGAAAGGATCCTCGGCGAGCTGCGTCTGCACGAGTGCGGCGAGTCCGTCGAAACCCTTGCGCTCGGTCGCGCCCGCTGCGAGCCACACCTTCACCCCCGCAGGCAGTGCAATCATCGCTGCACCAACAGATCGATCACGCGCGAGAGTACATCGGCCTCCACCCGTCCGCGCAGCACAACGCTATGACCGTTACGGAGCCTGATCTCAATCAGCCGGGAGGCTCGCTTGGCACGAGGACTGTGAGGCGTGGCTGCGCACTGTGCTCCCTCAGTGGGCAGCAGAGTGGGAGTGCTGACCTTCACCGGGAGCATCTTCTGATCGCCCTGCGTGGCTTGGGGGTTCAATAGTCCCCGTCGGTATAGCTGCCTCCAGGCGAACACCTGGTTGGGGTTGACGTTGTGACGGCGAGCCACCGTCGCCACCGAGGCTCCGCGCGCATGCGTCTCCTGGACGATACGCAGCTTCTCTTCGATCGTGTGCTGCGTTCGAGGCCCGCTGCGCCGCCCTAGCGAATCGGTCGTGACGGTCTCTTCCGCGCAGATGCCCACCTAAGCCCTACGTGGACACCTACGGTGTGCCCACCTCGCACATCATCGCCATAGCAAACTCAAAGGACTACGCGGCCCAGACCGGACGGTTACGATTTCCCCTAAATGGTTGTTTTAGGTGCTCTTGGGTGCTAGTGGGTACAGATTGGCGAGGACTGAAAATCCGCGTGTCGGCAGTTCGATTCTGTCCCTGGCCACCATTCTCATCAGGTACTTACGATCATCGCCCAGTCGCTCGTCGCCGCGATGTTTCCATTTGGTTTCCACTTTGCCTACGCTGGCCCGTTACGCGATGGAGGCACATTGCATGTACAACCTGTATGCACTGATCATCGTGGCCGGGGGATTTGGCGTTGCTGCACTCCTCTCCCATCGCGCCGTCGCGTTGGTGGGCAGATCCATATACCCATACGCAGGGTGCCGCGTGGCCTTTGCTCGCCGATACAGATACTCGGGGACCAGCCAGACCCATCCCTTGAATTTGCATTACAAGGAACAGCGACCCCATAGCTCACTGGGTTACCAGACGCCCGCGGCCTATGCACAGCAATTCGCTGCGGCGGCCGGAAGCTTGTTACAGATGAAGAAACTCACCCAGCAGCTGGTCGGAAATCGGGGGAAGATCAAATGCCCGGAAGCCGCCTCCTTCGCGAGACGGACGTCGGCGAGCGTGTGCCTGTTACCCGTACCAACTGGATTGCCTGGTACGGGGTCCGCAAGAGACTGGTCTTGCGAAAAGACCGCCCACACCAGAGTCGTGCACTGTGGCGTGTGTCCTCTAAACGCAACAACTTCGTCAGGAGTGACCGTTGGCGCTTTCGCACATCTTCGTAATCAGCCCTAGGGCCATGAGCTTGTTCTGTGGAACCTCATTAATCTCAAAGGCGTTGTATTCGAAGGTTCCGTTCTTGTCATCGACCGTAAACTGAATGACCGCCCTGACAGGCTTATCCGCATATGTCATACCGCCGGCGATGTTTACGAACCTTACATTGCCTTCACCAACACCAGATTCCCATGAAGGGCCGTCGAGAAATGAATCGACCATTTTCCCGACGGTTGCGCTAGGGCAGGCGGACAGCGTCCCGCCTCTTACCATTTCAACGTTCGCGTCATGGACTCTTCCGGCCAATGATGCCCGGAACCCTTTTACGAAGCCGCTCCCAAAAGTTGCCACAAGGTATACGGCACCGAGGGTCGCCCAGATGATCAAGAAGATCTTGGCACCTTTTGAATAGCGCCGAAGCTCCCCATTCCTGCGATAGTAGATGTCCCCAGTCAGTAGGGGTGGCAGCAAGGCGGGAGAGAAGAATAGACCACATAGAATTGCGAACCAATTCTGCCGATACCACGGTATCGTGTTAGGAACGAATGAGTCGGCTGATGCATTCATGGCTGTTCCGTCCAATTGATCAGATTGCTCGCATACGATTAAACGCCGCGCCGTGCACCAATTCCGTGACAATGACGGCCCTTCAAGGTTAAATCTCGTGACTGTTGTCACATCTGCGGTTGATCTGACAGACAGGCAGACGCGTATCTGCAGAAGGGCTTTCTCTTATTACGTAAAGAGCGAATGGATGCCGAAAGTCTGACCGCGCCACCCGAGACCTACGCCAGCCGAATTGTTGACCAAGTTAGGAGTCGGACAACCAACGTCTGGTCGCGGGCTGGTGGACGACGCCGAACCCGCCGCGCCGGCCGGCAAAATGGTTGCGGTGTTGAAGACCATGCCCCGCAGCGGGAAATTTAGAACCACTTCGACCTTGCTAGCGGTGTTGTA
>Ga0187783_10003235_pt1 | contig 12026 bp, 9 predicted proteins | sample 1015_SJ02_MP02_2_FD_132471 | JGI IMG/M metagenome (GOLD analysis project Ga0187783, IMG submission 132471) | Tropical peat soil microbial communities from peatlands in Department of Meta, Colombia - 1015_SJ02_MP02_20_MG | ecosystem: Environmental > Terrestrial > Soil > Wetlands > Peat | place... | reverse complement strand
TCCCGGCGCCGCCCACGTGGCCAATTACACCCATCCACTCGCAGTCAACACCGCCCTCCTAGACTTTTACGTACACAGCCATTTTGTCATCCTCGGACCGCCCCTTGTCATCCTCGGACTTGATCCGAGGATCCAGCTAGCGCCACTGCGTGGATCCTCGGATCAAGTCCGAGGATGACAAGGGGACGGCCGGGACTTCTTAGCGTCAATGCTGGATACGATCGATAATGCCTTCCGCCGCTGCGGTTGTGGTGAGGGTGCCGTTTAGATCGGGGGTGGTGGCTTTGGTCTCGATGGCTGCGGTGATGGCGCCTTCGATTAGGGCGGATAGATGGTGGTGGCCAAAATAGTCCAACATCATGGCGATGGATAAAAACATGGCGAAGGGATTGGCTAGATTTTTTCCCACCAGATCGGGTGCGGATCCGTGAACGGGCTCGAACATAGCGATAACGCCAGGATTGATGTTGGCGCTTGGGGCAAGCCCAAGGCCTCCTGCGATTCCGGCGCCCAGATCGCTCAAAATATCGCCAAAAAGATTAGTGGTAACGATAACATCAAAGCGCGCCGGGTTTTGCACCATCTGCATGGCGGCGACGTCAACATATAAATGATCTACGCTAATACTCGGGTAAATTTCTGCAACCTGAAAAAAGACCCGCTGCCACAGGTTGCCGCCAAATTTGATGGCATTGGATTTATCGACTAATGTCACACGCTTGCGACCGTGCTTAACTGCGTAATCAAAGGCGGCCTTGACCAGGCGCTCTATGCCATAAAAGGTGTGGCGGCTAAAGTCGATGGCGATTTCGTTGGCCGACCCTGCGTGGATCACCTCGCCGAGCCCCAAATAAATATCTTCGGTATTTTCTCGAAATATCACCATATTTACCGATGAAGGCGCGCCATCTTTTAACGGGCATAAAGACGGGCCAAATAATTTCACCGGACGCATATTAATGTACAAATCCAAACCAAACCTTAGCTTGAGTAAAATGGCCCGACCGTGAGCCATGTCAGGGATCCGCTTGTCGCCCAGCGCGCCAAACAAAATGGCATCATATTTATTCGGCAGTTCTTCTAGCACACCGTCTGGAAGCCCAATGCCTTCTCTAAGCCAGCGCTCGGCACCCCAGTCAACTTCAGTAAGCGCCCACCGCAATGAATATTTTTTACCTAACGCCTCTATCAGATCTCTACCAGCTGCCATGACCTCGGGGCCAATGCCATCTCCCGGCACCAATAAAATTCGTTTCATGCGCTCTCTTTTGGTCCCTCTTCACCGTTTTCTGATAGAGGGCTGCCGTCGCGATAAAGCACGATGGCCGCTCGCGCAATTTCGCCATCGCGATTTCTTACCACACCGACCCTCGCCGAGAGCGAAAAGGCTCTCCCGTCAGCCACTTCGATCGTCACGTTGATTGCCTCGTCAGTTACGTCGCCGTTAAAGGCATTTTCGCATGCCTTTTTGATTCCTTGCGAATACATACAATCAAAAATGAGCTTTCCTTCCATTTGATGAGGTGGCAAACCAATTAAACTGGCTGCAGCGTCGTTCGTGTAGTTGATTTTGCTCGAACGATCGATAATAAATACCGGCTCTCTCACCCGATTTATCACGGAACGCAGCACATTGCGCAATTCAAAAATCTTGCTCGACTTCTTTTGGTCGAGCTCCTCTTTGCGCATAAAATACGATTTCAGACTACGAGCGAGAAGGGCCACTTCATCGGTACCGCTAACCGGAATATCCTTGAGACTGCCCTGCTCAATTTTGCTCGCAATTTGCCGCAAACGAGATAGCGGCGTTACCAACCACGATGGTACGAATCCAACGAAGACCGGAAGGGCAAATAAAAGCACCAAGAAGAGGAGCAACTGATCTCGCCCAACCAGCGACAACGACCCGTGCGCCTCGATCCTCTCTCGCTTGATAATTTCCACCACGCGTTTTTCAATGGGTTTCAATTCCTTCTGCGTCGTAATTATGTTGAGGCGAGCCTGCGCCAAGGAACTGCGATTGGCAACGGAACGTTTGATCAAGCCGTCAAGCCGCATAGCGAGCCCCTCTAAAAATCCCCTTGGCCCAAGATCGAGGCCCGCTGGACGCTCAATTACTAATCGCTCCAATGATCGCTTGACATGCTCCGACGCCGACAATACCGCCTGCCCCGTTTCAAATTCATGCTCCACCGAATAGGCCCAAATCGCGAGATCAAGATCTTTGATAGCAATGCGCGTCTCTAAGAGCTGCTTCCGATAATCGTCGTATTCATTTAATTTCGCGGCATGCGCCGCCACATGTTCCGTGCGCATTACTCCGATAAAAAGCGTCGGAGCTGCGACCAAAAATGCTGCCGCGAGCGCCATGCGGGCTCTCGCCCTAATACTGGGCCCCGCCCCAACTAAATGGGCCAACTCAATGTTTCTCGGATGAAGGATGGCGGTCTTAGCCGTGACGGATATTTTGGAAAGTATACGGTTTGTTTCAGACTTTGGCGACATTCTGTCTATTCCCTGCGCGAAATCAATTCGATCTGGTTAGGATTACCAACCACCACGAGGATGTCGTCCTCGCCGATCACATTGTCGAGGTCCGGCACGGGCAGCAAAATAAGTTCTTCTTGCAGCTCGCCCCGGTCGTCGATGCTGCGCTTTGGCCGCTGAATGCCGATTACCGCCAAGCGATAGCGTTCTTGCAACAGGCAATCCCTGATCGTCTTTCCCACCAAATCATGGCGAGGTCGGATATGTGCCACGGTTTGCCCGGTGGACAGCGTCACTTGATCCAAGACGCCAGACGCGATTAGCGACTTGGCCAATTCTTCGCCCATTTGCTTTTCTGGATAGATTACTCTGGTTGCTCCCACCCTCGACAGAATGCGCCCATGATCTTCCGAAGCTGAGCGCACAATGATTCGCCCCACCCCTAAATCACTCAGCGCGGTACAGCAAATAATGCTTGCCTCAAGATCCGCTTCGCCCAGAGCTACAATGGCAGTGTCGGCCTTGCCCACCCCCACGCTTCTTAGCGCATCCTCGTCAGTTGCGTCCATACAAATGGCTTGACCTACGTCGTCTTTTACTAGCTCGACTCGATTTTCATCGGCGTCAATGGCAATAACGTCGCCACCGCCCGCATAAAGCGTCGTTGCAGTATAGCGGCCAAATTGTCCAAGACCGATTATGACAAAAAGCCTCAAAGCCCTTCTCCTAAAAAAATCCGTTAACCAACGGCAATCTGACCCTTGGGCAGCCGAAAGCCCTGGGACAACCTTCGCTCACCGACCGCCAAAGCTAATGTTAGCGGCCCGATTCTTCCAACGTACATGACAAGGATAATTAAAAATTTCCCCATGTCATTAAGCGATGTGGTGGTATCAAGACTTAAACCTACCGTGCCGAAGGCCGACACCACCTCAAACAATAATTTCTCGAAGCTGATCACTTGAGTTGCCAAAAGAAGGGTGAGGAATACCGCAACTACCATGGCGGCCACCAGCACGATGCTGAGACTTCGGCTGACGATGGAACTTGGCATCCTTCTCCCAAATAGCTCCACCTCATCTCGACCGCGAAGCATAGCGCGCAGCGCCATAACGCTGACAAAGGCGGTGGTGGTTTTGATGCCACCACCGGTTGACCCCGGTGAGCCACCGATAAACATAAAGGCTATGCTGAAAATGATGGTTGGTGCAGCCATCTGGCCTAAAGACACCACGTTAAATCCGGCCGAGCGCAGACTGACCGCATGGAAGAGGGAAGCAACGATTTTTTTATCTGCCGCGAGGCCCTCTAAAGCTCCGTCGTATTCAAAAAACAAAAACAGCATCATGCCGATGGAATTGAGCAATATGGTGGCCACCAACACCACCTTGGTCTGAATCTGCAGGCGATCCCACACAGCCTTCGGCCTTTTAATGGCCCACACGTCTTTATTGAGCACATCGGCAATGACGAAGAAGCCGATTCCACCCAAGGTGATGAGCGCCATGAATACCAACAGGATGGCTGTATCGTTGACAAACGGTATAAGGGAGTCGTGCGAAAGAGACATTCCCACGTTGCAAAAGGCTGAAACCACATGAAAAACCGACCACCAAAGCCGATCCGATATGCGCGGTATCTCATCTTGCAGCAAAAAAAACAGCAAAACTACACCGACGAATTCAGTGATGATCGTGGTTGCCGTCACGGCGCGAATCAACCTTCTTAAACCTTCGGGTCGCGATATATCTAAAACCTCCCTCAACCCGGCTTGCCGCCGAGATGGGATATTTCCGCCAACTAAGACAGCAAACGCGGCTGAGAGAAGCATGATGCCCAAGCCGCCAACCTGCATACCAAACAAGATCACAGCTTGGCCAAAGCGGGTAAATGCCGCGCCGATGTCGTACACTGTGAGGCCCGCCACGCAGCTCGCCGACGTCATAGTGAAAAGAGCGTTGATCAAAGGCGCGCCCTTGCCATCTGTGGTGGCCGCAGGAAAGGTCAATAAAATGGTGCCACCCGCTATCAATGCGACGAAGCTTATGGCGAGAGTCTGGCTCGGCCGCCAACTTATGCTCGACAGCAATTTCGCACCCACCTGGGTATCAAGAAACTTCATGAAAAGCGCGATCAATAGGCGAAAAATTACGAGCCCTGCCGCCAAGCGTGGAATAAACAGACAGGCCACGATCAGCAACACATAAGCCGAATCGGCTTTCTCGCGGGCAAGCAGCTGAAAGAGCTTATATTTGCTATATAGAACTCGCCTAATAACGGAGACGAAAAACAAAAAGACCAGCCCATAATCGAGCCACATAACCACTTTTTGTAGTAAGGTTTCTCGCTTTAAGTCATAGAAAAACTCCAATATGAGAATAAGAACAGAAAGACCAATAAGTAAGGCCGATAACAGCTTTGGCAGAGCGGGTTTTCCTGTGCCACTTAACTTGTCTGTCCACGCCCATTTACCCATGCGTTTTACCCTTGTCTGTTGTCATCACTATACACTATGCCAGGCGCGCCAACACCTGACCCACTCTCACTGAAGAGGGCGCAGCTGGCAAAAAGCCGTTGGTGAGGCCTGCTTCACACAACAAAATAATCGTGGAGCCAAACATAAATTTGCCGAGATCCTGCCCTAAGGTCACAGAAATTGGCGGATGCGCCATGGCAGTCACTGCTTTTGATCGATGATGGCTCATGGGCGAAAGGTCGCAATACGCAAGCTCAATCTTCCCCACCATGGTGGCACCCACCGCTATGTGTGCCAGCAATAAATTGCGCTCGGGTTCTTTGATAAGCGTAATAACTCGCTCGTTTTGACAAAATAAATTCCTAACATTACGTACGGCCCACGGGTTCACCGGCCATAAGGAACCCGGCACGTGGATGGTGTCGATAATTTCACCGCTTATCGGCACGTGAAAGCGATGATAATCCCTCGGCGACAAATATAAGGTCGCAAAAAGGCCACCGGCAAAACGGTAGGCCAAGCTTTCGTTTTGCAAAAGGTCCTTGAGAAGATATGTACGTCCTTTAGCTTGAAACAAAAGCCCGTCACTGATGCGGTGAGCCACTTGCAAGGCGCCATCGCAGGGACTGGCAATGATATTACTAGTCTTGGATATGGGTCGAAGCTTAGGCTTAAGTTTTCGGGTAAAAAATTCCTGCAACGTCTTGTACTGATCGAGCGGCTTTTCCGCTTCATGCACATCGACCCGATAACGCCGACAAAAGCCTTTGATGATGACAAGGGTTATGGCACGAGGCAAAGATAGACTCGCCAATCGACCCACGAGGCATGAAATACAGTTCTTGGGTAAAAGAAAGAAAAAAACAAATAGGAAGGAATCTCTAATCGATCGCATAAAAATATCCATATCACGGGGGAGGCTTGCGATTCATGCGCACCAAAATCGCGCCAGCACCACCCAGCTTGGCCTCTGCCCCCAAAAAATCATCCACAGCGGGATGAGTAGACAGACAAGACCTTACCGCTTCTCTTAAAACTCCCTCACCCTTGCCGTGAACAATCAACACCGTTCGGCTACCACGTTGCTTCTCGCGGTCAAGAAATCGAAACAGCGCTTTAACGGCATCTTTGGCGAACATGCCATGAAGATCAAGCTTGGCGTCCACCAGGTTGCGTCTTTTTCCTTGCTTTACTCTTCTAGCCGCACCAGAAAAACGGTCTTCATCTTTTGGTGTCCACAGAATAGTCTGTTGGTTGACTGCTTCTAAAAAAACATCGCGCTCGTCAATGTCGAGCGCCGGTGTGAAAGTTTCAACTGGCTCTGGCTTTTTCTTCTCATGCTTTTTCTCGGGCACCACTTCGCCCTGATAAAAAGCACTTAGGAAAAGCTCCTTCTCTAATGCGGAGAGCTCCTGGGCTTTTGGCGCTGGTTTTGCCCTTGGTTTTTTTGCCATGTGTGCCGCAAGACAAAAGTAGAGGGTATCTTCAAATGGCTATTTTTGAATTTTTTCTAGGAGTTTTCGCGCGCAGGGCCGCAATGTATATGGACATACGTGAGGACCCGAGCACGAAAACGACAACGAAAAAATCAAAAATAGCCATTTGAAGACACCCTCTAGCCGAATAGACGAAATAGCCTACCATAAGAAATAGTTAAGCCAAAAATTGAGCTCACGGCAAAATCTTTAGGTGTTTCTTGCAAGGTGACAATCAAAAAATCGCTCATGGCCGAGACACTAAAATCGTAGAATCGCATCAGTCGAAGCCACACTGTACCTTCCACCCCAAAGGCCAGCTTCTTACTGGCAGAATTATTGGGCAAGGGGAAGAGATAATAGGAAGTAATCTTAGAACTTAACTCCAAAGGTCCAACGAGCGACCACTTGCTAAAAAAATTGAGTGCAGGACCAAAATCCAAGGCATTAACCGTATTGGTGCGGGTGTAGTCCACTACCATGGCCCCACCGAAATCCATATTGAAGCCCAATTTAGTGAAATCCACGTTGAAACCCAGTAGAGATTCAGTTCTTTGAGTACGAATTGGGAGCTTTTCATGATTGGAAAAAAAGTGCGGCGCAAGCTTGGTTTCATAGAGATTTTCCATGATAGGCGAAAGCACAATACTACTATCTTTAAAAAAACTTCGCTCCCAGGGCAGGCGGAATTTTAAGCCCAGCTTGGTCTTATCCTTTTCTGGCTTCTCCTGAAAATTGGTGTGCATATATTTTATTTCACCAGTCAACGACGTGATCAAATCTGGTGCGTCATAGTTCAGCTCAGTCTTGGCGAAGATAAACACATGAGCCCATGGGGGAACTTTGCCGCGGCCCATGGGAAGAACCTTGTTTTCCACATAGCCTTCATAAAGACTATTGGTTACGTTCTTGCTTAATCCCAGATCGAGATATGTCAGGTCGAGGGTCACCACATGGTGCGGGCGACCAGAGGCATCATCGATCAATGTCCGAATGGCTTCCGGGTTGTTGGACAACAGAAAGGTTCGCACCATCTCGCTAACAGATATCGCCGAGGAAACTTTTTTCAAAGCTCCGTCCACTTCCTCGGTAGCATCATTGGTCGAAACCATTTTCGGGCCCGCTATAAAATATAAATCCGTAATGTTGCCATAGATGGGCTCGATAAAGGGCGCGCGAATGGCGTATTCCTCGCCTAGCCCTCCCCTCACGGCAATACCGAATATTTTCAGTAAGGCGGACTCGCTTAAAGCAAGGGAGTATTTCTCACTAGTATTTATCGCTCTGCCACCAATCGTCGCGCTCTTAGCGTCTACGCCATACGCCACCAAATCCCTATTAAAAATTTTGTTTTTCAACAGGCTTTTAAGGAGCTTGCCCGAAAGCGAAATCGCGACGACATTTCCCGGAAGACTAAGCAGACGCTTTGCCACATCGAAGGGAATATCCCCGCTGATGGGTGTGGTGATAGACATCTTTTCAAAAAACGCCACATCTGCCGAAGTCGAGCCCAGGATAATGCCGCCCAAGACCCGCTCGAAATCCTGCGCCCGCCATTTCCGCTCCTTTGCCTGGTAAAGAACCGAGAGATCCGGAAGGCTCGGGCCGGCCACTGGGCTTGCTCGTTCAGCAACATCGCGCGCCTTTGGTCCATCATCGGTAATGGGATGACGCTTAATTTCTATACGCTGGATAGTGAATGGCGACCAGGAAAATATTTGCACTTCAGTAATGTCAAGATAAGAGACTCTGATTATGGGAGCTATTTCCGCGTATCCCAACGGCCTAGCTAGGTCAACGGTCTCTCCTGTTGCTAGCGGCGTGTACGGGTCCTTAGATATCAGCAACACCAAGTCTACAAAAACCGATTTGGCGGCATCCATCGCTGCGTCCTCAGAAAAAACTCTGACGATATTCAGAGCTTTTTTCGAATCCGTCGTATGAGCGGTCATGTCGACGATTTCTTCTGAAAGACTCTTCGCCTTGCCAAGCCGCTGATAGAGCGGCCACAGTTTTTCATCAAACGTAGCCGACCAGAAATCCACTTGGCTCTCGTTGATATGGACGCTTTGATGAAATTTATCGGCAAACGGATAAATGCCGTTGAGCAACGAGATATGGCTATCAGGCATGAGCAAGGAAGCCATTTCACCGCTTCCTAAAAACACCGCAGCCGGTTTGCGCCTAAGAAGTGCATCGATCTTTTCCTTGGGGATAATGCCATTGTCGCCGTGATTACCGCCAAGTTCTATAAAGGCCGTCGGCTTGACATTGCGAGCAAGGACGTGGTCCACGAGACCTAGACGGTCCTTAAGGTCCCCCACATTTCGTGCCACCACCAGTTGTTCCGAACCGCGAGCGTCGTGAAGGCGCACTGCCCGAATTTCTTGCAGGTCATCTCCCGGCTTTGGCCACGCGGGCTTCGTCTTGTCTGATAACGCAAAGGCATAGACAGCTTTCTGCTTAATGGTGCGTATTTCGTAATTGTAGGTGAAAACTCCCGCACCAAGATATCGCTTCGCTGATTCCGAAAGCTCGTCTTTTAACGAAAATCCTCGGAAGCTTGGACCAACAAAACCCGTGGCTATCCCGGATTTTTCGTCGGTGGGTTCTGTTACCACATCAAGCGCAGCCAGGCCTTCGGGTGCATAAATGATGGTGCGACCAAACACAAAGGCTCTGCCGATATGGGCGATGTCAAACGGTGGACTCCCATCATTAGCGCCCGCAAAAATTCGAGAATCATAAAAAGCGGGGCTTTGATCCAACAAAGCCCCAGCGCTTAACACTAATCTGAGCGTTTCATCAGCCGGCACCGCAAAAGAATAAAAAAACGACAAAGCGGCCAAAAGCACCGCGAAAGTTTCCTTGGAAACCACCAGTTTTCTCATCATGACACCAGGAAGTAAGAGGGTGCCTTCAAATGGCTATTTTTGAATTTTTTCTAGGAGTTTTCGCGCGCAGGGCCGCAATGTATATGGACATACATGAGGACCCGAGCACGAAAACGACAACGAAAAAATCAAAAATAGCCATTTGAAGGCACCCTCTGAGTAGCGATCTTAAATCATTTCGCCTGGCTTTTTACCCATGGCCTTTTTGCGGCTTAGGCGAATCTTGCCATCTCGATCAATACTAAGGACAACCACGTTTACTTCGTCGCCTTCTTGCAAAACGTCGGTCACCTGTTCTACGCGCTTATCAGATAGTTCAGAGATATGACATAAGCCTTCGGTACCGGGAAATAACTCAACGAAAGCGCCAAAATCCAGCACCCGGCGAACCAGTCCCTTGTATACACGATTAATTTCGGCTTCCCGTGTCAAGTCTTCGATAATCCTAACGGCGGTATCAACACTTTGTTTGCCCACTCCTGCAACTTGAACGGTGCCGTCGTCGGTGACTTCTACCTTAGCACCGGAACGGGCGACAATATCTCGAATCACGCGGCCACCTGGACCGATGACATCTCTGATCTTGTCTGGATTAATACGAAAGCGATAAATTCGCGGAGCATTGGGCGAAATCTCATCCCTCTCCTTCGGCAAAACTTTTTTCATCTCGGAAAGAATATACAGCCGGCCAAATCGCGCCTGTTCCAAGGCCTGCGACAAAATGTCCTTGGACAAACCATCTACTTTGATATCCATCTGAATTGCGGTCACACCATTTTCTGTGCCGCAGACTTTGAAATCCATATCGCCCAAATGATCTTCGTCACCCAAAATATCGCTCAGTACTGCTACTCGATCGCCCTCTTTAATCATGCCCATAGCGATACCGGCAACGGGAGCCTTCAACTTGATACCAGCATCCCACATAGCCAAAGTTGCTCCGCACACCGTCGCCATCGACGAAGAACCGTTGCTCTCCAAGATCTCCGACACAATCCTAATGGTATAAGGAAAGCTATCGTCGTCGAGCGGCGACATACGACTAACAGCGCGCTCGGCCAAGGCTCCATGCCCTATTTCCCGTCGAGAAGTACCCCGTAACATCCGCGCCTCACCGACACAAAACGGCGGAAAATTATAATGAAGCATAAACTTGCGGAAAGATTCACCGGTTAGGCTATCAATCTTTTGTTCATCTTCACCGGTTCCCAAAGTAACGCTCACTAAACCTTGGGTCTCTCCTCTGGTAAACATGGCGGATCCATGGGTTCTGGGCAACAAACCCACTTCGCAACAAATAGGACGAATCTCATCGTAAGCCCGTCCATCAATGCGCTTCTTCGTCGTTAGGACATCGTTGCGCATCTCTTCTTTCTTAATATCAAAAAAATTAGAGCGAATGAGTCCGGATTTCTCCGTCGCTTCTTCCGGGCTTAAATCTTTGGTTAGCTCCGTTACAACATTTTCTTCACATTCATAGATCTTGCTATAGCGCTCAATTTTGTTCTTCGTGGCCAATGCCTCTTTTAAACCCAGATTTAGACAAGCGGCACGGACCTTTTTAAAAAAGTCCTGATCTATTTCTTTAACATCAAAAACCAGCTTGTCTTTTCCTAGATGGGCACGCATGTCTTCGCAGGCTTTTATAACTTTAAGCCCCTCAAGCTGTGCAAAAAACAAAGCCTCCACCAAATCGCCTTCTAGAAGCTCGTTGGCCCCGCCTTCCACCATCACGATGGCGTCTTTGTGAGACGAAACAATAATATCTAGATCCGATTTGGCAAGCTCGGCGATGGTGGGATTAGCCACCAATTTCCCCTGTATCCGACCGACGCGCACACCGGAAATCGGGCCATTGACCAAAGCAAACGGCAAGTCGCTTATGTGGAGAGCCATAGAAGCCGCATTAAGCGACAGGACATCCGTGTCATGCACACCATCATGAGAAACCACGGTGGCAATCACTTGCACTTCGTCAAAATATCCATCGGGAAACAAGGGGCGAATGGACCGGTCTATAATCCTTGCGTTCAATATTTCCGCATCGCGCGGCTTGGTCTCGCGTTTAAAAAAGCCGCCAGGAATTCTTCCTGCGGCATAGGTCTTTTCCAAATATTCACAGGTCAAAGGAAAAAAGTTTGTCCCCTCTCTGGCTTTTCCTGAACAAACCGTCACCAAAACAATAGAATCCCCCCAACGTGCCCACACCGCCGCGAGAGCCTGTTTGGCAAATCGTCCACTTTCAAAGATAAAAGGCTCTTTCGCGATATGAGCCTCACTTCTATGAAATTTGTCACTGTTATGCATCAATTGCTGAGCTTCGCGCACTTGTTATCATCCTTTGCCTGCGATCCATAATCCATCAAATAAAATTATTTACGTAATCCTAACTCAGAAACTATATTCTTATAGCGCTCGAACTCATTATCTTTTAGATAGTTGAGCAGTCTTCTCCGCTTGGAAACTATCTTCAAAAGACCCCGACGAGAATGATGATCATTCTTGTTAATGCGCATATGCTCGGTTAAGGCAGTCACACGTTCCGACAAGAGTGCGATCTGTACTTCCGAGGAACCGGTATCGGTGGGATGCTTTTGGAATTTATTGATTAACTCGATCTTCTTTTCGATTCGCATGAAGGCTCCGTCACCACCTAAAAAGCGGTTAGCCTTCAAGGGGTCAATAAAAGTTCGC
>Ga0187783_10003234_pt1 | contig 12027 bp, 6 predicted proteins | sample 1015_SJ02_MP02_2_FD_132471 | JGI IMG/M metagenome (GOLD analysis project Ga0187783, IMG submission 132471) | Tropical peat soil microbial communities from peatlands in Department of Meta, Colombia - 1015_SJ02_MP02_20_MG | ecosystem: Environmental > Terrestrial > Soil > Wetlands > Peat | place... | reverse complement strand
GCCTCTTTTTTAAGGAATCGCAGCTTTCGAACACTACCAATCAGGTCTTGATAAACTCAGCACTTTCCCGTCGAGCGTAAAGCTGCCCGCGACGCCTTTAGCGACATTTCTCATGGCTGTTGCCAATCCGAAGTCCAGCACCTTGACGTTGCCGAGCCGCGTAATCTTAATGTTTGCCGGTTTCATGGACAATGCCTTCCTCGTGAGCGGCTTGCGCGGCACCATTAGCGACGGTCATTTGGACCGCCGTTTGCGCTCCCAGGTGTGACGGTTAGCCGCGTTGTGAGGATCTAAACTAGGGATTTGCGCGTCCCCGTCATTTTTTGGACGGCAGTGACAGCAACCGCTAGAGGAAATGCGGCATTCGGGGAGAAATTCCCTCATTCGTTCTACTTGGCCGCGCCCGGGTGGGCTAGAACCACGTCGAGGGTGCTCACCACTATCTAAGAATCCCCCAACTGTGAAGTCGGTCGCTGTCTTCGTCCCATCGATCGCCGATGTCGGTCCTGTAATACATGTTGGGAATCAGCACGTTCTTAATTCGCGAATAGACTTGAGCCTGTGCTTGCTTCATGGTTTGACCGAGGCCCACCACGACCAAGACAACGCCCGAGGTACCAGCTACCATCCACTGACTATTTACCTGCTTCACGTCCTCGATATGGTATTCGTCGGCCGGAGGCTTCTTGAAGACAATGGCAGCATTTTTTGAAAACGACTCAAAAGTCTCCTTATCGTCAAAAGGGAATGGCGGAACGACAATGCGAACTCCGATTTGGAATCCGCTCTTAACCCGCAACTTGGGATCGTGGCCGCTGCTGAGTTCCCAGAAAAACTGGCCAATCGGCGTTATCATCCCAGCCTGCTGAATGCTGATGGTCGGATAGCCAAACCTGGAGGTAAATTCAAGCGGGTAGATTCCGTTGCCGTTCACGATGCAGTTGACGTCGATGTAGCCGACGTATCCTTCCTCCGCCAGCTTTGTTTCCATTTTCTGCAGCGTCTGGTTGAAAAGCTGGTTCGGCATGCTCCAGAACATCGATGTTCCCATTTCTCCAGTCGGCGGCCCCAGGTTGCCCGGAAAGAGCTTCTTATGCTCGAAATTGACGTTAATAGGATGCACAAACTGTTTGCCATTGAAGAAGGCACCCACAGCCACTTCGACTCCAGTCACCCGGCGCTGAAGTTGAAAGATCTTGATCTCGTCCGAAAAGGCCTTCTTGTAGGCTTCGAGCATCCGAATGACGTCCTGGCCGTCTTCTTCTTCCCCGACGAACAACCTGCGCTTCACATTCTGCGCTTCCCCGCTCGGTTTGATCACATACCGCCCAGGGTTTTGCACCACATGTTCCACAGCATCGTCGAACGAATCGAACTCTTTGTAGGGGATGATGTTCACCCCGGCTTTCTTCAGCTCTTCCTGTCCAAAGGAACGGTCATCCTCCAACCGGTCGCTGTACGCAGTCCCTCCGACCACCTTCTTGCCCATGGCACGCGCTTGCTGCGCTTTTTCTCCCTGGCCGAGCGTGTCATCAAAGATGACAATGTCCGCCCATTCTATGTCCTTCTCCAAGTTGTCGGATTTGGCAACGAAGCCATCAGCGATGTCACGCTCACTCTCTTGTTTAATGAAATATCGAACCTCGTGTCCTTCCTTCGACACTTGCCATGCGATGTCACCGATCAGCCCACTTAACGAATTGAAAAGAAATTTCTTTTTCTCCATAAGGATCTCTCTGACCGCTGATTATCAGGCGAACGTTCAATCCTGCACTACATCAGTGATGTGCATCGTTTGAATCTGTCGCACACGGGAAAGCCTTGCTCAACGAGCTGAGTACGAGTGCAGGCATTGGCAAATGCGACATCTCAGGATTTTCCTCAATGAACTTCTTGTACTGTTGCACCCAGCACTCTTGCATCCAGGTACTTCCAGCCGGAAAACACCACGGGAGTTTAGGCATGACGTCCGTGCGAACCACCACCACCAAGCGAGTACGTTCGGATGTTACGTTTTGCAGGCTGGGGCTTCCATTCCTTCCTTGGCAAGTTTGCGAGAAGTCATTGCCAGTGTCCAATTTTGGCGGAAGTAATTGCCCGAGAGCACAGGAAGACAAAAGCAGCAACAGCAAGGCGAGGTAGCGCATAGATACTGACCCCCAAATCGTAGACCGGCACTTTATCATTTTTCCTCGAGCATTTTCATGCCAGCTTTGACCACCCTACGCGGACTTCAATTCTTTAAGTCACCTTACGGAAACGCTTATTCATGCAGTTGCACACGCGCTGACCGATGATTTCAAAGATTCACACGCTCACGGTGTCAAATGGCAAGAAATGGCTCGTCGGATCGGTTGTCGCCATATCGATTGCGATTAACCGATGGCGCTCCGCGATATGGCGGTCCATGCCAGAGTGATGGGCTGAAAGCAATTACGATCTGTACGAAGCATGCGGCGCTGCGGCCCTGACGGTTGGTACAGAGAGAAACGTTCAAGCGAAGAGAACTTGGGAGGAGTTTCGGTTACGCAGTGGCCGAAAGGGGAAATGACCACATGGAAATTTCCACAGTAAGCATGGCCTGATCGCCAAGTGACTAGTGAACGACTCAGGACTGAGAGGATGCTCACCGGACCTTGAGCGTTCGGACCATCTTGACCTCCGTGGCCAGCGCGGCTGGTCATTACTGGTAAATCGAGCCTTGTTGCGCCATTCGGCCTCTCCACAGCGGCCACAATTGTGGCAGAATGCTCTAAGATGTTCTCTATGGCTCGTTGGCAACATCATCGGAAGTTACTGTAAACAAAGGATGGCGGTGTAGCTCAGGTGGCTAGAGCGACGGTCTCATAAAATGTCGAGAAGCGCGGTCATGGCGTGTTTTGATGGAGTTAACGTTTGGAATCCTGGGTGCGTTGGCATAGGGTTGGGGGTATTCGGGACGGATTGTTCCCCGGAATGTTCCCCGGTTCCCGCGCTTCTCACACGACCGCACACACAAGGGGGGAGTGGTTCTTGGGGAGCCGCTCTCTACTGCCGCAGACCGATAATTTCGCGGGGTTGCTGTCATGCAGCTCCGGGCACATTCGCGGCCGATTTGGTTGAAGCCCCGTTAACAATCACTGGCACAGTCACGACGATTTTGGTCCCCTCGCCAGGTCTCGATTCGATATTAAATCGACCCTGGACTAGATGCACCCGCTCCTGCATGCTCACCAGCCCCAGTCCTTGATTTTTCATGGCTTCTGCCACGTCGAAGCCTGCACCGGCATCGCTCACTACCAATTGCACCTCATCCGCCGTAGCGTTTAATCTCACGGCGAATTCCCGCGCCCCACTGTACTTCGCCGCGTTATGCAACGCCTCCTGCGTCACGCGAAATAAGCATAGAGAAACCTGCGTGGGCAACTTACGCGGCACACCCTCCTCCTTGAAGTCGACGCTCACGTCATATTGTTTGGCAAACTCTCGACAGAAGCCCTTGAGCGCCCCCACCAGACCCAGGTAATCGAGTTTCGAATAGTGCAACTGGTGGGACAGGGACTGGATGTCCTTGGCAATGTCCGAACAATGTTGCCGGATGTCGTTCAGGCGTTCTCTCGTGGCCTCTACCGATCCGTTCGCACTGCAGTTCGCCTGGGCCAACTCCATCGACAACAACGCCAGCTTCTGGGAAATGTCGTCATGCAACTCTCTCGCGATTCGCTTGCGTTCCTCATCCTGGGCTTGGAGCAGTCGACCACCCACTGTTTGGAGTGCTTCTTGGGCCAACTTCTGATCGGTGATATCAATGGCTGAGCCGATGAGCCCGGCGAACGACCCGTCTCCATTTACTCTCGGCGACGCTATATCAAACATCCACCGGTAGACTCCATCGTAGCGACGAAGGCGATACTCCTTGGAAAACCGCTGACGGCTTTCTAAAGCCCAGGCAAGCGCCTCCTGTACGTTCTTAAGATCATCCGAGTGTACATAGGCCGTCCAGTCGTTGCCGTACCCGGTATCTGGACCTGGGCCGGTAAAAGCCACTCGCTGGTCATTCAGGTAAGTGATCTTTCCTTCCTCGTCGCACATCCAGATCAGTGAGGGCGTTGTGTCCGCCATCACACGGAAACGTTCTTCGCTTTCGCGCAGCACAGCTTCCGCCCTGTGTTTTCGTGCTCGCTGCCACAACAATCCAAAGATCAATAAGGCCTGCACAACGATCACGGCAATAGCAGTAAGAAAGTATTTGTGGTCGCGCTCCCAGAGAGTCGGCTCCCGGTACAAAACAACGCTGCCCGGCGGCAAAGCCGACTCTGGGATATGCCAGCGTTGAAGCTGTCGCCAATCCACACGAGGATGTTGCGTACGGTAATTCACCACCGGGATGTCGTCAGGCCGCTCTCCGGACAAAACTCTTCTCGCCAGCTCCGCTTCTAACGGGGCTAGATTTTCGAAGTCAACTCGATTCCCCCCGATACCGCCGCGATTCAAACAGATGTCTGCCCAGAGGCAATAGGTCGGGCGTCGTTGTCCGACTAAGGCGAGGAGGTCGTAGCTTCCGATCACCGGCTGACTTGAAGCGTCTTGAATTTCCTGAAATAAAAGAAGTGTATGGGGCGAAAGGGAATCAACCCTTTGAAGAAGTTGATCAGGCGGGAGTGCAACGAGATCGATTTCCTTTATCGTGTCTCGATGTCGCACCAGTTCGGCGTGGATAACCGTCAGCCAGTGCTTCTCCCACGCTGAATCGTTGGTGATAACTGCGACCACTTTTGTATCTGGCTGCAGATGCAGCGCCAAGTCGATTGTGGCTCGCGCGTCCGTGTTGACCGTGACACCAGTTACACCGGGCCACCTCTTCTGTACCACCGGCCAGGTGACGTCGACCTCAAAGAAGACTATTGGGACTCCTGGAAACAGCCGGTCTCGATATTTCAAAATAAAATCGAGCGCCGCAGGTGACTCTGGCATCACGAGGTCCAGCTTCTGCCCGCTGTACCTACTTTGTAGCGCTTCGGCTACGGCATTCTCGTACGCCTCATCGTCGAAACTCTTGCCTTCGAGATACTCAACATAAAAGTTGACCGGCCAGGGGCTGTGAGTTCGCAGCTCGGATTCGAGCGAGTTTACTTCACCGGTAAAGGTCCGGTCGGAAGAGCTGTATAGAACCAAGACGTTCTTCTGCGTAATCGCCTCTTGCGCCGAAACAGGGTGCGAAAGAGTCACACATACGAGAGCAGTCAGAAGGCACACACAGGAAGCCAGTTTCGAACCCTTTACCCGAAGACCAAGTACATAGGTGAGACTAGGGATAAGCAATCCGTGCACTGTCTGCCCCCAAAATTACTTCCATTGGCAGAGATTATAGCCGTGTCCTTGCACCCAGTTGCAGCGATTTCGCGGTCGCCACTGTGTTGGCACCTAGAACAAGATCTTCAGTGCCAACTGCCCCACCCTCGGATTTACGGCTGCGCTGCTTATAATCCCGAAAGACGATGATCCGAAAGTTGTATTGGGATTGGCAAACTGAGGATGGTTGAGAGCATTGAAGAACTCCGCTCGGAACTGAATGCTACTGCCTTCCTTCGGTCGGGATAGCGGAATTGAACGTGTTACTCCACTGTCAATATTGAACTGCCCCGGACCATTCACGATTCCGGTGGCACTATCGCCGAAGTCGGTCCCGATACCGTCTGCGCCAATCACGGGCGGCGACGTGAAACAAGAGGCGTTGAAATAGTTACTCAGTTTGCTTTCGACCGATCCAGGTCGGAGCAGATCCGATTTGTTGCAGCCGGCTGCCAACTGCGCCCGGTCTTCGCTAATGCCAAATACATTCGTCAGGTTGTTGTAAGCAATCGTAAGAGCGGCGCCGGATTGAATAGTAAGTACGCCAGATGAAGACCATCCTCCAAACAAAACCTTTGCGACGCCCTTGGACGGTGACGGGAGAGCGTATACAGCACTCAAGACGAATCGGTGTGTACGGTCAAAGCTTGCCCTTCCCCAACGTTGCGCTGGCGAATTCTGATCGCCTAGCGTGATTGTGTTCCCCGCTGATATGCGATTGCTGTTGCTGCCATCTGTATCTAGCGTCTTGGAGAAAGTATAGGAGGCTAGCATTTCGAATCCGTTGCTCAGTGGCTTCTTCAAGCTAGCCTCCAGAGCGTTGTACCAGGACGCGCCCTCTGATTCGACTACATCCAGCAAATCGGGAGGGATTCCCTGAACAGGAACCCGTTCGCCGATGTTTGCCACCGTATTTGAACTGATTCCTCGAATTGGGTGGGCGCCCGAGGCCGAAAGCGCTTGGTTCAAAGAACGCGTTCTCAACAGATGCGTGCCCCGAGATCCGACATATCCAATCTCCAACACCCAGTCCTTAGCGAGCTCAACCTGACAATTCATGCCGTATTGTTGAATGATCGCAGGGCGAAAATTAGGAGATGCAGTAGAGATCGTGACATCGCTAGTTGGCGAATACGCAGGAAAATACGGAAAAAACCCGGCGGTGGGAAACGGCTCCTGAAACGGCTCGCTGAGGGTTGCGGTAGCATTCGAGAGGCCGATATTCGCATAAAGAATTGAAAAAGGCGCTCCAAAAACGTTTTGAAAGAACGCCTGACCTGTCGGCTGTGAAAAGTAAATGCCGTAGCCTGCCCGAACAACGAGCCTCGATATTCCACTTAACGGTTGCCAAGCGAACCCAATTCTCGGGGCTAGGCCATTCTGCCGGTTGCCCAGGGTTGCGGCATCGTTTCCGGCACGGATGACGCCAGAAGGCACGGGGTAAGGGTAATTCGCCGCCACCACGTATCCTGCCAGGCTTCCTGACGCAGGCGGGTTAGGATTCGCCAAGTTAATGTCAAAGGCGGAGTTGCGGCCCAGGGTATCGTTGTACTGACCAATCCTCTCATACCGCAGACCGAGATCCAGGGTTAATGCCTTGGTTGCACGAAAGTGGTCACCCACAAACACAGAGCCGTTCCAGCTGCGGTATTCGCGGCCCAGCAATCCATAATCGTCCACGGATTCATAAACATTGCTGAAAAGAGTTCCGTTTTGCTCCGCATTAACCCCTAGCAAAAAATCGGGCCAGCTGAGGAATTGAACCAGTGTTCCGATTCCGATGATGTTCAAATCGTCATGAATTCGAGAGAGAGATCCGCCAACCTGGATCGAATGCCGCAGGTGCGAGTATGTCAGCGTGTCGGATAGATAGAACCGCTTCTGATTGAAGATGCGAGGAGAGGCACCGGTTAAGTTAATCGAGCCTTCAATGCCGAGACCTGGCAGTCCGTTGTTGTCATTCAGGGTGCCAGCTGCGACTCCGAGATCAGACCACTGGAACGGTGACTGAGCCGAAGTAGAGCCGAATGTGTTGGTGTATCCAAACCGAAATTGATTGAGCAGTTGTGGCTTCATGAGCCCTACCCAGGAGACAGAAAAGACCCGAAAGCGGTTATTAATTTCGCTTGGAAAGCCCGAGATATTGTCCGCTCCAGCTACTGCATTGCCGGGAAACGTAACATTCATATTGCCGTCAGACCACATAAATCGGGCTGCAAGATGGGAGTTTTGCGAAAGATTCGCATCTAGATTTGCCAGAACCTGATCCGCATTGTAGTGACAGGGCGTGCTGATCGTGCTGCGCCCCTGGCTGGCTGGCGGTAACGAAGGATTGATCACCTGCGGAGTGGGAATAAGATAAGAACCGTCAGGCAGCTTGGAGTTCAGAACTTGTAACGCCACTGGATTAATGTTTGATCCGTCCGACCTGACTGCCACCCCGCCGAATGCTCCGCTCATTCCTCCAAAGAGAGCCCCAAGCGCCTGCGCCGAGCGATCGTTTGTAAGAGGAGGCAGGACAATGGTTCCGGAGCATGCGATCCGCGGCTGATCTGCCGCTAGGCCGTTAATCTGCCTCGTTCCTTGGTAAGACCCAAAGTAATAAAGCAGGTTATGCAGAATTGGTCCACCGATCGTGCCGCCGAATTGGTTCTGTTTCAAGTCAGGACGCGGCAGGTCCGCTTGCTCGCGAAAGAAATCGTTAGCATTCAGGAAATTATTGCGCAGGAATTCAAAGACGCTTCCGTGAATGCTGTTCGTGCCGGACTTGGTGATGAGGCTGACGCTAGCACCAGCATGCTCTCCAAACGATACATCGTACAAACCTGTCTGGACCTTAAATTCCTCAATTGCATCGGGGCTAGGAATGGGCACGCCGCCGCTGGCAATGTTGCTCGCTTGAAGGTCGGTGACCGGGACCCCGTCGAACTCATAGCTGTTGTCGTAAGAACGGGAACCATGGACGAAAATTCCATCGTTGCCGGCGTCAACTTGTGCCAGCCCACTGCCGCCCGGTCCCAACTCGCCCGCATTGTTGACGCCGCTCGAAACCCCAGGTGAGAGAGCGACAATCTGCGTGAAATTTCGCGCTGCCAGAGGTAAGGACCGGATCATGTTGGCATCGACAACACGCCCCAGAGCGACCGAGTCAGCTTGGAGCTCCGAGACATTTGCGTGAACATCTGTTTCTTCGGGACTTCCGACAATTTTCATGGAAATCGACACTCGAATGCTCTCCGTCACGGGAATTTCCACTGAGTTCGATTGCACTTGGGAAAAACCATCTTTCGTGACCGTCACTTGATACGTTCCCGGGGGCAGGAGCGGCAGCGCGAAACGCCCATCATCGTCGCTAAGAGTTGAGCGACTCACGGCCATACCTTGATTGCTCGCTTGAACCGAGGCTTGAGCAATTCCTCTACCGGAAGGATCCAGAACCTCACCGAACACGGCACCCGTCGCGGCCGTTTGGCTCAGGGCTCGCGGGGTCAAACCAACCAGGGTCCAGAATAGTATTTCAAGAAACAGCTGAACGACATGCCTAGATCCTTTCGCGCAGAGACGGTTCGGGCGGGAAACCCCAATGTCCACAGCCCATATGTTGGATCGACTAGCGCTGACCCTCGAACTCATGCAGCGTCCCCCCGAACGCTAATCGCTTAGAAAAACTGCTGCTGAGACGGACGGATGGCACGCGACACGGAAAGCCACCTAGCATATTTACTAGTGTCCCGCATGCAACTGTCAAAACTACCAGGGGCCGCCAAACCTCCTTTTCGAGACTGACACGAGTAAGCGGGTATTGATTTCTACGATCCCTCGGACAGAGGATGGGAGATGCCAATGAACTCAAGTTCTTCAAATCAGCCACCGTCCAACCCTGTTTTAGCCAGGCAGGAAGCCTATCTGACTATCAAAGTGCGCTTTTAACAGTGATAAAACGAACCATAAGAAACAATGAGCGACGGTCACGCTGACCGGCGTGTTAACAATAGCCATTTGTAATCAATGAGATGCTAATGCCGTGGAACACCCGGGGAACATTTGCGCCCTCAATTTAGCAACGACTTAGCAGGCGCGTAGCACGCACTTAGCACGCGGTTAGCGACCGGGCACCATCCTTACTTTTGGCAACCATGCGGGGATACGCAACCCGCGATCGCGCCGGTGCGCCGGGGGTGCCCCCCCCAAGGCCGCGATCGGGAGCTCGGGGAATCACTCTTATGGGGTTCCAAAAGGGGGTCTTTAAGACCACCGTTTTTAGGCCGTCGCCACCGACCCACACCGGATGACCACCCGTGGCGGCGCGGCGCGTGGCATGGTGATCTCTTCTGCAAGGAGCATGGAAACTGCCGGAGCTGTTGGACATAAAATAATCGCTGAACTCAAAGACGATGATTTTCTCTATCCAATACTGCCCATAGAAAATATCGCTAAGGACGTTTTAGCCTCGGTAGTTCGGCAGGAGAGAAGTGACGCTCAATGTCTAATCGCCATCAGGCAGCCTGTGCCGCAATTGTTCCTATTTCAGTTTGGAAACATAAACAACGAGTACGGGCCGATTTGCCAAAAAATGGAAAGCATTGCGATTGCTGGCGACAATCTGAATGCCGCGATATTTTGGGGAGAACGCTATTATGCGAGATTACCTATTGAGCAGCTCATCCCACTTGCTGCCCATCTGATTGTCTGTGCTCACAAACTCAATACAGCAACGATTGATGGACTGGAAATTGTGCTGTGCACCACCTCCGCGATTCGTCGCCTATCGGCTGAATCCATCGAGGAGCTGAAAGTTAAAGCCGACGAATGGGATAAAACCATTAGCAAATTGTTCCTAAACCATCGCCAGCAATTCACCTATGCTCCAGACGTGGTCGGTTAACCTCGCTTCCATACCGGGTGCGTCTAGTTACGAGACCCCATGCCACGAATCTGCCGCAAGCAATTCAAAACATTCTGGTCGTTGCGGTTGAATCCGCTATTGCTGCCAAAAAAATTTGGCCATCACACTTCTGCTCTCATTGGATTCAAAATCCGTGTTCAAAGCGACCAAGACCAACGCTTGTCGCAGCAGGGTTGGCGTCTGAGTTTGCCAATCGCACCGGCCTGTGGGCACGACAGCGGTTAGCTTTCTTCCTTGCCGTTGGCCGCTGCCAGCTTCTTCATACCCGCTTTGAATGCTTCGACACTGATTGCCTTTTTGTAGACGTTCAATGTCGTGGTCATGGTTTTGTGACGCAGCAATTGCTGTGCGACCGCCGCACTGCCAGTCGCTTCGATCGCGCTCGTAGCTGCGCCACGGCGACCGGCATACAAAGTTTTCCATTCCAGCCCTGCACTCTTCACAATCGGGCGGATCTTCTTGCCCAGGAGATTCCCGAGATCATGAAGATGTGAACCGTCAGCATTCTGGAATAGAAATCCTTCGGTCGGACGCCCGGACCTTTCCCACCACAACTTGAGTGGAATGAGAATACGTTGGTCAACCAATGGCAGATCAGCAATGCTCTCCTGCGTCTTCGGCGTGTCGAGATGTCCGCGCACTACTGAGCGACGAATGTGTAACCATTCCTTATCGAAATCCTCCCAGCGCAATCCCGCGATCTCCCCAGGCCGCAATCCAAGGAAGCAACTCAACGCCATGATTACCTGACAATCGACGTGATCCACAAGAGCGCTGATGATGTCCTCAGCTTCCTCGATGGTGTAATGCTGAGTGCGCGGCGACTCAATGGCATCATCCGGCATCTGGACATCATGCCAGGGATTCACCTTGATCCGCTGTTCAACGACCGCACGCTTGAAGATCGAACCGCCGAGCGCCTTGATGTGCTTCAATGTCGTTTTGGATTGCGTGCCGGTCAGGGATTCGAGGAATCGCGTGCCCATGGACGGCTCGTATTCATTGAGCATCAGCTTGCCAAGATGACCGGCCAGGTGTTGCCGCCAGATTTGTTTGTAACCTCGAACGGTTGAGGACCTCTTTCGTGGCTTGCCAGTCAGCGGTAAAACTTCCTCGCAGTATGGCAGGTATCGCTGTTCCCAGAACTCCGTGACCAACATGTCTTGCCGTACACGCCCGGTGCTTTGCTCGTTGACACGGGCGGCGTTGAGAAGTTTGTCGCGTAGGTGTTCCAGGTTCTTCGGCGCGACGATCTTGCCATTCTTGCGCCGGGGCCGGTGTTCTTCCTTACGCGCTTCACATGACGGATGATGTTCCGAACCATTCGGCGTGCAGAGTCGCACGCTCCGGTGAATCCGCCGAACACTTCCGCCCTTGAGTTCCGATGTGCGATACTTCAGATACCATGCCCCTTTATCCTCACGCCAGAAAATGCAGCCTCGTTGCATCGACGATTCTCCCCTTTTCTGGCATGATTTTAGCAGAATGTTCCCCAATGTTCCCCAGAACCTTGGTAACCTATTGTGGCGGTGTAGCTCAGGTGGTTAGAGCGACGGTCTCATAATCCGTAGGTCGTTGGTTCGAGTCCAACCGCCGCCACCAATCAAATCAACAACTTTCGGGGAAATCTCGGTGTGACTCTGTGCTCCTGTTTGCGCGGGAGTTGCATCTGGTTGCAGGGTTCATTCGTCATTGGGTTTGGGCTTTGCGTCCAGGCGGTCCACAAACGAGACGTTGGCGCTTGGCACCAAGTGCCCGTAGGTATCGACCGTTACCTGAATCGAGCTGTG
>Ga0187783_10003233_pt1 | contig 12027 bp, 8 predicted proteins | sample 1015_SJ02_MP02_2_FD_132471 | JGI IMG/M metagenome (GOLD analysis project Ga0187783, IMG submission 132471) | Tropical peat soil microbial communities from peatlands in Department of Meta, Colombia - 1015_SJ02_MP02_20_MG | ecosystem: Environmental > Terrestrial > Soil > Wetlands > Peat | place... | reverse complement strand
TTCAGCGGCCAGCAGCTCCCCATCTGGATCGCCAATTACATCGTGACCGAGTACGGCACGGGCGCCATCATGAGTGTGCCCGCCCACGATGAGCGCGATTACGATTTTGCCAAGAAATATGATCTACCGATCCGGCTCGTCATCCTTCCGCAGCTCCAGGATCCGGAAGAGACCACGGTGGAGCCGCCGCTACCCTTCACTAGCTGCGACGGAACGGTGGTGAACTCCGGGCCGTTCAGCGGCCTCAATTGTGAAGAGGCGATTGCGAGGATGTCGGACTACGCCGCGAAGCAGGGCTTCGGCAAGGCGACCGTGACCTATCGCTTGAAGGACTGGGGTATCTCCCGACAACGCTACTGGGGAACGCCGATTCCGATGCTCTATTGCGAGAAGGACGGCATCGTTGCGGTTCCCGAGCAGGACTTGCCGGTGATCTTGCCGGACAACGTGGAAATTACCTTGTCCGGCGGCTCGCCTCTCGCCCAGGTTCCCGAATTTGTGAATACGACGTGCCCGAGATGTGGCGGGCCGGCACGCCGCGAAACCGATACCATGGACACCTTCGTCGACTCTTCCTGGTATTTCTACCGCTACACCGATGCGCATGACGCCGAGGCTCCCTTTGATTCAAAAACGGTCGCCTATTGGTTTCCCATTGATCAGTACATCGGAGGGGTCGAGCACGCGATCCTCCATCTCATTTATTCCCGCTTTTGGACGAAATTCATGCGCGACCTGGGCATGGTGAAAAACGATGAGCCCGTAAACCGCCTCTTTACCCAAGGCATGGTCATCAAAGAGGGCGCCAAGATGTCCAAGAGCCTCGGAAACGTGGTTTCTCCCGACGATATGGTGCACCGTTTCGGCGCCGACAGCGCGCGTTTGTACAGTTTGTTTGCCACCACACCCGACCGGGATCTGGATTGGAAGGACGACGGCATTGCGGGCATCTATCGATTCCTGGGAAAGGTGTACCGATTGGTGGCGCGGCACGCCGCTCGGCATGCGCAAGAGGCGCCCGCAGTGGCTTCTTCCGGCGCTCGTCGCGAAACCTCGGCAACCGACCTTCCCCAGCCCGAGGCTCGGGCTTTGCAGCGAAAACTGCATCAGACCATTCGCCGGGTCACCGACGATTTTCAGGGGCGCTGGCACTTTAACACCTCGATCGCGGCCATCATGGAGTTGGTGAACCAGTTGCAGTCGTTCGAAGAGGTCGCCATGCGGGCTGCCTCGCCGCCCGCCCCTGTAACACTCGTGGCCGAGGTCGAGCGCAATCTGGTGGTGCTCCTCGCGCCCTTTGCCCCCTACCTAGCGCACGAACTCTGGGAGATGTTGGGGGAGAAGGAAGTACTGTTGCGGGTGGCGTGGCCCAAGTACGATCCCCTGCTCGCGAAAGAAGAGGAAATTGAGATTCCGGTTCAAATCAACGGAAAATTGCGCGCCGTGGTACAGGTTGCGGCGGGTTCCTCCGAAGATACCCTTCGCGACACTGCCCTCGCGGAAGCGAAGATCAAGACCGCAATCGCGGGTCGGACGATCGTTCGAACCATCGTTGTTCCCAGCAAACTCGTCAATATTGTTGTCCGATAAAGACAATTGCCCTTGCCGTTTGGAACCCGTTTTCTGACGACGGGCTCGAAGTTCCTGGCATTTTGCGAGGGATGGATCGATTCGTGGTTCTGCGCCTCCCGCCGCCTTGTTCTGGCCACCCAGGAGCGGTTGAAGGGATGGGTCGGGGAGACCGGTCGAGGTCGGAATGGCATTCGTGGGGAGCGTGGTTCCTGAGATAATGCTGGCTGCGAATGCCATCGCGCTCTCCCACACTGGAAGGCTTCCGAGCCATGCTGCTGCGGCCGTCCGTCGGTCTTGCGGAAATCGCTTGGCGTTGGAGCTTCGGCGCGGCTTGTGTGACTCTCTTGGTGGTTTCGGCGATCGAATACCTCGATACTCTGCCGGTCAGTCCGGGCGATCTCCTGTTGTTGAGAACCCGGCAGCCCTTACTGATTTGGCAGGCGCTGGCGCGCATTTTCAGCGGCAGCGCTTTGCGGGCGGTGGAGACCTTGGTCGCACTGGCTGCGGCCTTCTCCATAGCCTGGCTCTGCATGGCTTCCCTGGGGCGGGCGGCGACCCTTAGAGCCCTGTTGCTCCATTTTCGCCAGGGCCAGAACCTGCGGTTGGCCTATGGCGATCGGGGTCAACTAAGACTGTCCGACCTGCCCGCGCTCTTCGGTCTCAACTTCCTTCGGCTGGCCGCGACTCTGGCCGCCGTCGTCGGTGCCCTCGCCACGTTCTGGATTGGCGGAGCCGTATCTTCTGTCGAAGATTCCGTTCCGGCGGCAGCTTTTCTCATCTGCCTTTCGGTCCTCGTGCTGGTCGGGTGGGCCTGGTCCGTGGTGAACTGGGTTCTTTCTGTGGCTGCAGTTTTCGTGGTCGCCGAAGCACGGGATAGCTTTGCGGCCGTGGCCTCGACCATCGATCTGGTTCGCCATCGCTCTCGCTCGGTTTTCGCCGCTGGCGTTTGGTTCGGCTTGGCGCACCTTACGGCCTTCGTGGCGGCCACCTCGATCGTGGTGTTTCCCCTGGGGCTGGCGGAATTCCTGCCCCGAGGTGCCGTGCTCGGAGGGGTTGTGTTGGTTACCCTGCTCTACTTTGCGGCGGTAGATTTTCTCTACATCGGCCGTCTGGCGGCGTATGTGGGAATCGTGGAATTGCCCGAGGCGGCCGCGGTTGCGAGCATAATTCCGTCCCGGCCATGGAACGGTCCGGATTCACGACCGCGCACGAGCTCGGCCGCCGTGGACCCAGCTGAGCTGATTCTCAGCGATGGCCCTGAAGACAGCTGATTCTTGAAATCACCGATCAAGCATACCGTCTGCCTATGGACTGCGTCCGCGATCATCTTTACACTCTCGAGCCAAATCTGAGACACTCGTCTGTGAAAACCCCGTCCATTGTCATCCTCGATTTCGGAGCGCAATACTCGCAGCTGATCGCGCGTCGCATCCGGGAGCAAAATGTCTTCTCGGTGGTGTTGCCGTGCACGGCCAGCCTGGATGAGATTCGTGGCTACTCCCCGGTAGGAATTGTTCTTTCCGGTGGACCTTCTTCGGTCTACGACCGGGACGCCCCGTGTGCCGATCGGGCAGTCTTCGACTTGGGTGTTCCGGTGCTCGGCATCTGCTACGGCTTGCAATGGATGGTCCACGTGCTGGGCGGCAAGGTGCGTGCCGCCGATCAACGCGAATATGGCCATGTCGGCGTGGAAATCAAGCATGGGGAGGAGCTCTTTCACGGGTTGCCGCAGCAATTCAACGTGTGGATGTCGCACGGTGATGAAGCCGTTGCCTTGCCCCCAGGATTCCGGGCGACCGCCTGTTCGCCGAGCGCGCTGGCGGCGATCGAGAACCCCGAGCGGAAACTGTGGGCCGTACAGTTTCACCCCGAGGTTCGACACACCGAGCACGGCACGGCCATCCTGCGCAACTTCGCGCTGCGCATCTGCGCCGCCCAGCCCGATTGGACTCCCCAACACTTCATTGATACGACCATTGCCAGGGTGCGGGACACGGTCGCCAACGGCCGTGCCATTTGCGCCCTCTCCGGCGGGGTCGACTCCGCCGTGGTTGCCACCCTGGTCGATCGCGCCCTTCGCGACGGGAAAGGCGGCAGCCGACTTACTTCGATCTTCGTCAACAACGGGCTGCTGCGCAAAGACGAATTCCACAAGGTTCAGCAGACCCTGCGCCATAAGCTGGGCTTGCAGCTGGACGCCGTGGATGCGAGCGATCGCTTCTTGCAAAAGCTGGCGGGCGTGACCGATCCGGAGAGGAAGCGCAAGATTATCGGCAACGAGTTCATCGCCGTATTCGAAGAACAGGCGCACCGCATCGAGAAGACGGAAGGCAAAGTGGAGTGGTTGGTTCAGGGTACGCTGTATCCCGATGTCATCGAATCACGCTCCGTGCGAGGGCCGTCGCAGGTCATCAAGTCGCACCACAACGTGGGCGGCTTGCCCGAGAAGATGAAGCTCAAACTCATCGAGCCCCTGAAAGAGCTATTCAAGGACGAGGTCCGCAACATCGGTCACGACTTGGGAATGCCGGAGGAAATCCTGCAACGACAGCCATTCCCCGGACCCGGTCTGGCTGTGCGCATTGTGGGCGAGGTCACCGGCGAGCGCCTGGAAATTCTGCGCGCCTGCGATGATATCGTTGTCGGCGAGATCAAGAAGGCGGGACTCTACGCAAAAATCTGGCAATCGTTTGCCGTACTCTTGCCGGTCATGTCGGTCGGGGTCATGGGCGACCAGCGGACGTACGCCTATACTTGCGCCATCCGTGCGGTTCACTCCGAAGACGGCATGACCGCCGATTGGGTAGCCCTGCCGCATACCGTCCTCAAAACCATCTCCAACCGCATCGTCAACGAGGTCCACGGGGTGAACCGGGTCGTGTACGACATCACGTCGAAGCCGCCCGGCACCATTGAGTGGGAGTAGGCGGGACCCGCCCCGTCCAACTCTCGCGAGTCAGGAAATCGCGGCACCGAGTGAACAGTTTCCGGCTCGGCTAAGCGCCAGCCATGGCCGGCTCGACTTCGTAGATCGGGTACCAGGCTGATGCGGCTTTCAGCCGTTCATTCACATTCTGGATGTTCTTCACGCCTTCGCCCTCGAGCCATCGCCGGAAGGCATCCGCGCCCTGCTTGGCGTAAGCCGGAATGCCCTCTTTCCAGGTAGCGCGGCCGCAAAGCACCCCGTTGAACTTCACCCCTGCTTCGGCGGCGAGTTCTAAGGATTCGGTGAATTCGCTATTACTAACCCCGGCAGACAGATAAATGAACGGCTTGCTGGCGACGGCGGCTGCTCGCTTGAATAAATCGAGCGCTTCCTTCCTGCCGTAAGCCTTTTGCCCCGCGTAGGACTTGCTGCCTTCGACGAACTTCATATTGACCGGCACTTCGACTTTCAGAATGTCCACGCCATAGCGATCTTTGCTGAATTCCTTCATGCTCGCCACCACAATTTCCGGCTTTTTCTTGGCGTAGTCGAAACCCTTTTCATCCGCGCCTTCTTCGTAGCCGACAAATTCGAGGAAGAAAGGAATATCGTTCGCCCGGCATTCATCCCCAATGCGCTCCACCCAGGCATGTTTGGCTTCGTTGATGTTCTTGGGGTCGAAAGGAGTGTAGTAGAGCAGAATCTTCACGCAATCGGCACCGGCCTCTTTCAGGCGACGAGCCGACCAGAGATCGAGTAGATCGGGAAGACGACCGGGGCCGGTTTTGTCGTAGCCCGTCTTTTCGTAGGCCAGGAGCAAGCCTGCGTTTTTCGCGCGGCGCTTGGAGGCGGGCAGGCCCCACTCGGGGTCGAGCAGAATTGCGCTCGCATGGGGAGTGAGAACCTCGGTGACCAGGGACTTGAATTCCTCCATCATGGCGTCGGTGACGCTGCCGCCCTTCTCCTTGGCCAACGACTTTTGCAGCGAGCCGCGCTGGTCCATCGCCGCCGCCGCGATGATGCCGCGATCGGTCGATACCTTTCGCAGCCCCGCGAGTTTCCCAGGCGTAATTCTCATAAAACCTCCTAGCAGTCGAGTGAACGAGCTCTTATTGTAATATGTTTCCGCCAGGGCCGGCGGAGTGGACGGGATTTCGCGAAACCATCAATGTGCCCGAGCTACTGCCGCAGGGTTAGGACCCCCAAGATGGCTTGCTGTTTGGCGATCAGCGACTGCACGCCATCGCGCGCCGTGGCGAGCATTTTTTCCAGTTGTTGCTCATCGAAGACTTGGCGTTCGGCGGTGGCCTGCACCTCCACCAGCTTCCGGCCTGCGGTCATCACGAAATTCAGGTCCACATCCGCTCGCGAATCCTCTTCATAGGAAAGGTCGAGGAGAATCCCGCCGTCGACGATCCCTACACTGACCGCGGCGATGAAATCCCGCAAGGGGACGGTGCTGAGGGTTCCGGCAGCCACTAATTTCTCGAGCGCCAATCCCAAGGCCACGAAACCTCCGGTGATCGCTGCCGTGCGCGTTCCGCCATCGGCCTGGATCGCATCACAATCGATCCACACCGTGCGCTCTCCGAGATGCTCCAGGTCGGTCACCGCCCGGAGCGCGCGCCCTATCAGACGTTGAATCTCGTGGGTGCGCCCGCTGGGGCGGCCCTTGCTGACCTCGCGCGGGGTGCGAGTGAGTGTCGACCGTGGCAGCATGCTGTATTCTGCCGTGATCCAACCTTTGCCGCTGTTGCGCCGGAACGGAGGCACCGTTTCCTCAAGAGAAGCAGTGCAAATCACGCGCGTGTTCCCGAGCTCGATCAGGACCGAGCCCTCGGCCGTGCTAATAAAGTCTGGGACGATATTGACCGGCCGCATTTGCTCGGCAGTGCGATTATCGGAGCGATAGGGCATGGGCATTCATTGTGACACTCCCGGGAGTGAACCGGCGATTTTTTCCCGATTCCTGTGGCCTCTGCTCTAAAAACGTTGACCCTCGATCGTGCTCGTTTAGATAAACGATTGCAAATGAACAAGATAACTTAATATTGCTTTTGACGTATCTTTAGATATAATGAAAGACATTATTGAAGCTATATCTTAGGAGGGCCTGATGTATCGAGGATGTTCGAGTTGGTGGTCGGCACAAAGCTTCGGTCCGCTCGGAGCCGCATTTTTTCCGTGGATCGGTGGTCGCTTCGGTCGGGTAAGCCGGTTCTTCGGTCCGGGAGAGGTTCGACTGGCTTTACTTTCGCTGCTCGAGCAAGGCTCGAAGCACGGGTATGAGCTCATGAAGGACCTCGAGGCACGTTCCGGAGGCGTCTACCGCGCTAGCGCCGGAGCTATTTATCCTGCGCTTCAGCAACTCGAGGACGAGGGATTGGTGACGTCCGAGCAGAGTGAGGGCAAACGCACCTATCGTTTGACCGAGGCTGGCAAGCAGGAGCTCGAACGCGAGGCGGAGACGGTTCGACGCATCTGGCAGCGGGCGGAACAATGGGAAGGTTGGGGACCATGGATCGGGCCGGAAGCCGTAGAGGTGGCGCGACCGGCAGCGGAACTGCTGAAAGCTGCGCTGCGCGCGGCTACCCGCGGATCTCACGATTCCGCTCGGATCGCGAAAATTCGGGAGATCCTAGAGCGTGCGCGAATCGAACTCGACAGTCTGGACAAATCCGACAAGTCGATATGAGAGAAAAGATGGAGCGCGAACCTTCGACGGCGAAGCTCGATTAGGGTTCCGCTGCCAGCTGGGTCACCAGTTGGTTCACGCGCGAGACGTCGTAGAAGGCGGTCAGATCGACATGGCCGGCAAGGCTTTCGCGTTCCTTCCCGTCGACAAGAATCTTGACCTGGGTGATGGCTGGAATGTTGGCGGAGAGAGTGGCAACCAGCGAGGCCAGGGTCAGTTCCTCGACCAGCACGCCGGAGCGGTGGCCGTTGGCAAATGCAGCGTTGAGATCGATCACCACCAGCCCCGGATCCGCGAGATAGACGCCGCGAATCTCCGATCCGGTTCCGAGAACATGCGGGGAAGATTTGCCCAGGTAGATATCGACGAGAGCTCGCAGCAGTTCCTCCGCGCGTTCCTGACGTCCACTCGGCAGGGGAATGCGGGCCGCCTGCGGGCGCAGCATTCCGCCTTCATCGTACGCCACGTAGAGCGTGACTTGTTCGCTTGGGCCGGCGGCCGGGCGCGCCACCGGCTGGGTGTTCGGCGTGCTCGCTTCGGTTCGTGCCACCCGTCCGCGCATCCTCCAAACATAAACGCTCATCCCCAAGGCCATGACCCCCAGCACAACGACCGCGATGATCAGGTGGCGGGGAATCATTTTCGGCGAGCCTCGAGTTGATCGCGTACCTCCGCGACTCCGGAAACCACCGCCTCGGCCAGTCTTTCTTGATACTGCGGTGAACTCAGTTGGGTAATGTCATCACTCTCTGGGCCGATCTCGATGGCGAAGGCAGCCGTCACAACGTTGTTCAGCGGGCGGAGGGGCGCGCTCAGGTTGCGCACGGAAACCTGTTGGCTCTCGAGCCCGCTCGCCACGCTGGCCGCGGTGGTCCGGCTCAACCCTTCAAACGCGGTCTGCGCCGTATCCCAATCGAGAAACCAACCTTGGTTCGGACCGCCGCTCGGCAACAAGGCGGTGTACAGCCGCACCCCGTTGCTCTCCGAGGTGGCATGCACCGCGATATAGAGGGCTGCGCCAGAGGCATTGCTCATGGCGGCACGCTGATCCAGGCTCAGCGTCAGATCACCATCCCGCTCGAGCCAGGCGCTCAGTCCGCGCCCGCCCAACAACTCGCGCAGTTGCCGGGCAAAGGCGAGCGTGACATCCTTTTCCTGTAACTGGTCGGTCAAGGCGGCTCCACGCTCGTCCCCTCCATGCGCCGGGTCAATCACCGCAAACACCCGTTGTCGGACGGGGGCGCCTGGCTGCCTCGAGGCTACCACCGGCGGAACCGTGGCCGGCAGGGCTGGCGGCCCGGAAGGTGGCGCGTGAGCCGCGACGAGGGGTGTCGAGGCAGGCGTTACCGTGATGGTACGGCCGTCGTTGCTAAAGCTTGCCATCGCTGGAACCGTGGTCGTAACCATCAATTTGGCCACGCCATTGCCTTCCTCGAAGGTGGCGGAGGGGATTGCCTGGCTGTCAAAGGTTAGCGTTTGGGATCCCGGCGCCACCACCGCATCATGGGTGAAAACCATCTCCAACTTTCCCGGCTCGGTGGCAATCATTGGGTTGACCGGGTTGCCGAAGTTCATCACCAGGGTGGGAGGGTCGGTCTTGACCACCACGGCAGTGAAATGGATGGCGACGTCCCCGATGAAGAGCCGGCGTCCGAAGAGATTGAGCGTCATGGGGCCCCCGAGGATTTGCGGCAGCAACGTGCTGAGACTCAAAATCGGGACAAGGCCGCGTCCGTTTTCAAGCACAAAACTGCCCGGCAAATTGAAGTCGTTGCCGCGGATCCGGGTTCGTGTCTGCCCCCTCACAAACTCGGACTCGACGTCGTTATAGCGAAGTTTCCAGTGGTCTCCGTTCTGCCTGGCTGAGACCGCGCCCAGCGGCTCGAGAAGCTCGAGCAGGCCTAAGTAATCGGTGCCATTGCGTTCGACGACCGCGACCGAATAGTTCGCGGCCTTGGAATAGACCGAGAACTGCTTTTGCACGTTAGGGCCGGAGAAAACAAGGACCGAAGCCAGTACGAGGATCCGGCCGAGAACCTGCGCCAACCTCGATGAAGCGAACAACTTCAAATTTTCCTCTTCCTCGATTGCCTCATAACCGCGCGATTCTGCCCGCGGCATTATTCGAGCCCATAAATCGTTAGGCCGCTCAGCAACTTCGGATAAAAGTCGGTCGACTTCTGCGGCAGAGTCTCACCGGCAAAGGCAATATCCTCGACCTGGCGCATGCGCACGGGATTCATTAGGAATGCCACGTTGGCACCACCGCCGCGCACGCGATCGAGCGCTTCGCCGATATCGCGAACATAGCTGATGTTTTGCTGCTCGCGAATCGCCTCCTTCGATATTCCGAGCACACCCTCCAGTATGCACCGGTGGAGTTGCACGACGTCGAGCGATTGTTGCTGGAGCGAGAGGCCGCCGAAAATGCTCGATCCGATGGCTCGTGGCTGATCAAGAAGCATAGCTCGGTCGGCCATCACCGCCAGCAAGGCAAACCCGGTACGCCCAGCTTCGCGCAGAATGGATGCTGCTCGTCTTCGATCGATCGAAGCATCCACGTCTTCAATGTTGAAATATTGCTCGACCCGATGGACGAAGGCGTGCGGCGAAAACGACGCCAGTCCGGCAACCACCCGGTGGGTGGGCAAGATCACAAGACCCGGGCTATCCATGTTGATGAAGGTCATCATGACACTCTCGTAGGCAGCGGCCGGGAAATGTTCAGGAGCTGTGGCGTGCGCCGAACCCTGCTGCCCGGCTCGGGAGGCAGCCGTCGAAGTTCCTGAGGCACGCCGTTCGTTTCGATAATTGAGGGCTGTTTCGTAGCGATGGTGTCCATCGGCGATAATGAGCTTCTTGCTGCTCATCCCAGCGCGGATAGCATCGATGACCTCAGACTCGGCCATCCTCCAGACTCGATGCTCGACCCCGTATTCATCTGCGACGGAAACGTCGGGCTCATTTCGGGGTGTGAGTCGCCGGTCGATCTCTCCCTCGGGATCGCGGTAGAGCATGAAGAGCTGTTCAAAGTGCGCCCGGGTCGCCCGCAGCAACTCCAGCCGGTCGGCTTTGGGCTTTGCCAGGGTCTGCTCATGCCGAAACACCACGTTGGCTCGATAGTCCTCGATTTTTCCGAGCGCAATAAATCCTCGCCTTTCGAGGGCTTGCTGATCGGGACCCTGGAAGTGTTGCACATAACCGTAGATCGACGGTTCGTCATCTTCGAGAAGAATGTGCTGTTCCCGCCATTGCTGAAAATAACCAGCAGCGCGGGTATAGACATTCTCTCGAGGACCATCCGTTGCTTCCGGCTTGCCGAGAATGATGCGGACCAGGTTATAGGGGCTGGCAGCATAATAGCGCTCCCGCATCTCGGGGCTGATCTTGTCGTAGGGCTGGGTCACCACCTGCGCCAGATCAACCCGACGTGGGTCAAAGCGCAAGGCTCGGAATGGAGCGATGACGGCCACGGGTGGAATCCGGCATTGTACTAGAGAGCCGAATGGCCCGGGTCGAAAACACCAGCGAACCACCCGAGTGTTCGCCGCTTTGAAGCCCTGCGGAGCCTTCGGCTCGATCGCATAGCAGGCGAGTGATTGGAAGGCGCTTCGGAATCAGCGATGTCGGTGACGAGCAGACAACTTCTGCCTCCGGACAGCCATCGAACGGGGCCGGTGAGAAAAAATCATGGTTTCACGGCTTCCGAGCTATGGTACCATCACCGTTAACGAGGTCTTATGGCCCGCAATCCAGGGCGCGGGTCAGACCGTTCCCTGAAGCCATACCTTGCGTAGCCCTCCTTGCGCCGACGAGAGCGTTTATGGGTTCCGTACGAGCTAAGTGGGTAGGTGGTCTTGTCGCAACTGTCGCGGCGCTGGGCTTATTCTCACTGTGTCTCAATGCCTGGGCGCAGGGCGACGTCGATGACGTGCATGTGGCGCCGCGGGTGGAGCCGCCCAAGGCCGATCCTTTGAGCAGTGTCGATCCCTCGCTCAAGACTCACACCAAGCCCATGAAGGTCGACGTGAGCCTGGTGCTCGTGCCGGTCACCATTACCGATCCGATGAACCGGCTGGTTACGGGTCTCGACAAAGACAATTTCGTAGTGTTCGAGAACAAGGAGCAACAAGAAGTTCGTACCTTCTCGAGCGAAGATGCTCCGGTTTCGATCGGTGTAATCTTCGACATGAGTGGCAGCATGAGCAGCAAGATTGAGCGGGCCCGCGAGGCCGTCATCGAGTTCTTCAAGACGGCGAATCCGCAGGATGAGTTTTTCCTCATCACATTCTCCGACAAGCCTGAGCAAGTCTCGGATTTCACCTCCTCGGTCGACGAGATTCAGGGCAAGTTGGTCTACACCGTGCCCCAAGGCCGAACCGCGCTGCTCGATGCCATTTACCTCGGGATTAGCAAAATGCGTCAGGCCAAGTACCAGAAAAAGGCCCTGCTCATCATCTCCGATGGTGGCGACAATCACAGTCGCTACACCGAGGGTGAGATTAAATCCATGGTGAAGGAAGCCGACGCTCTGATTTATGCCATCGGCATTTATGATCACTACTTTCCTACGCCCGAGGAGCGCCTGGGCCCGGAACTTTTGAGCGAAATCACGGAAGTGACCGGGGGCCGGGCTTTCACCATTGATAATCCCAATGACTTGGCCGACGTGGCGACAAAAATTGGAATCGAGCTGCGCAACCAATATGTGCTTGGATACCGTCCAAAGAATCCCGGACACGACGGCAAATGGCGTAAGATAAAGGTCAAGCTGCTGCCGCCTAAAGGTTTGCCGCCACTCCGCGTGTATGCCAAGACGGGATACTATGCCCCT
>Ga0187783_10003232_pt1 | contig 12028 bp, 12 predicted proteins | sample 1015_SJ02_MP02_2_FD_132471 | JGI IMG/M metagenome (GOLD analysis project Ga0187783, IMG submission 132471) | Tropical peat soil microbial communities from peatlands in Department of Meta, Colombia - 1015_SJ02_MP02_20_MG | ecosystem: Environmental > Terrestrial > Soil > Wetlands > Peat | place... | reverse complement strand
TGGCCCTCGCCCTCATGGTGATCACGCTGCTGACCAACGTGGCCGCGACGCTGCTGGTGCGACGGGTTTCCGGCACCGCGCTTCCCGTGGGAAGGGGGCTGTAGCAATGACCGACACGACGAGTGCCCGCCCCAGGGCGGTCGTCCTGAACCGGCGGCCTCCCGTGCTGGCCGCCGTCCTGGCGGTAATCGGGATCATCGCCGTCGTCCTCGGAATCCTCTACCTGGCCGACGGCCCGTCCCTGCCGGGCTTCCTGATCGCGGGCACCAGCAGGATCGGCAAGGGCGCCCACGTCTTGCGCGGCATCGCCGGCCTGGTCGTCGCCGTGGTCGTGCTTCCCGTTGCGTGGCAGATCGGGCGGACAAGGGCGAGGAGCGCTGCCGACAGCGCCGAGTGGCCGGCCGTGCCGGTCCGCAGGAAGATCGCCAACATGTGGTACTGGATCGCTTGTTACAGCGCGCTCGCGCTCGTGGTCGGTCCAGCGCTCTGGCTGATCGGGGGTGTGCTCGCGCGCGCAATACCGCACTGGCAGTGGAGTGTGATCACGACCAACACCGTCGGCGACACCGGAGGGCTGAAGCAGGCGATCTTCGGCACTCTGCTGATCACGCTCGGAGTCCTGATCATCGGCGGCACGATCAGCATCCTCACGGGGCTGTACCTGGCCGAGTTCGCCAGTGGGCGGCGGCGTACGGTCCTGCGCAGTGGCTACGAAATCCTGTCGGGCATACCGTCGATCGTTCTCGGCCTCGTCGGCTTCCTAGTCCTGGTCTCGGTCACCGGGCTGGACTGGCGGTACGGGCTGATGCCCGCCGTCCTTGTGCTGTCGGTGATCGTCATTCCCTACATCACCAAGGCGACGGAGACCTCGCTGCTGCAGGTCCCTGTGTCTTACCGGGAGGGCGCCGAGGCACTCGGCATTGCGCCGGGCTGGACGCTGCGGAAGATCGTGCTCAAGTCCGCGCTGCCAGGCATCGTCACTGGCCTGCTCGTCGCCACCGCGATCTCGGTCGGCGAGACCGCACCGCTGCTGTACACCGCGGGCTGGTCTGATTTCACGCCGACCCTGCAGCTCACCGGCCAGCCGATTGCCTTCCTGACCTATCCGGTGTTCCAGTTCTACAACCTGCCGGATGAGGGGTCCAGGATCCTCGCGTACGACGCCGCGCTGCTCCTGCTGGTGTTCGTACTGCTGGTCATCATCGTAGGACGCGTGATCGTGGCGTGGTCCCGGCGTCACGCGGAGTGAGCGAGCCTCAGGCCGAGTACCAACGCGGAACCGGCACATGGCGGCGCTCCGGCCGCAACCGGGCCAGCCCCAGGCTGGCAAGCGAGGTGCTCGCCGACCGGATTGCCACCGCACTGGTTAACCATGAGCCGGGCTGGCGGCTGCCGAGGCATACGACGCTGGCGCGGCGGTACAACGTGAGCACCAGTGAGGTCGATGTCGCGCTGGACGAACTCGCAGCCAGGCATCTCATCCGCCGCCTGCCCGACGGACAGCTGTACCGGGCGAGCCCGATGGAGTACCTGATTCCTCTTGAGGGTGTGCCAGGCCTCGGCACACTGGCCGACCCCATGGGCGGCCACATCGTCTGCGAGAGCCGCCAGGCCTCGCTGCGCGAGGTTCCCAGCGATATCGGCTGGGCGTTGCGCGTACCGCAGGCGGCCCAGGTCGGCATCGTCCGTACGCAGTGGACGGCCGACGACGAGCCAGCCGCCTTCTGCACCACCTACCTGCGCCGCGACATAGCGGCGCCGTTCCTCGAGACGAGCGAACGCCACGACCCCGCACTGAGCATGGCGCTGCTGCCGTTTCGGATCCCTGGCGCCGCAGACACTGGCCCCTTCACCGCGATCGGCAAGCCAGCGTCCGTCCACCTGGAGCTCACGACGCCGCCGCCCGCGCTGGCGCGGCGACTGCGGCTGGCCGCTGGCCAGCCGGCCGTGCACCTGACGACCCGCTTCGACGACCTACAACAGCGTCAGCCCGTCGCACTAACAATCGGGGTACTCCGCCCCGACCTGTTCCGCATAGTCCTGCAGGCGACGGAACGGCCGCTGGTAGCTGACGCCGACGGGATCTTGCCCGGAGCGTGGGCACGTGCAATCGGGGCTGACGAGAGCTGACTACGCCGCCGGGCTACTCGCCCGTGCTCCGTCAGCGCATCCCGCTCCGACGTCGGCTCGAGATACGGCTGCCTGGTCACCTGGTGATGCTACCGTCGGCGCCACCGCCGCCGGTGAGCCTGATCTGGATGGCGCGAAACATCCGGGGCGTGCCTTGCAGCACCGCAAGCCGCGGGTCAGGGACAGTCAGGAACCGGTCGACGGCGAGGTCGAAGTACGGTCGCAGCCGCGGGTCGTCGCGCAGCGCCGCCATGGCGCGGCGATCCCCGCCTAGCACGACTGCGTCTAGCCCGTCGCCGACCGAGCCGAAGACGGCCGCCGCGCAGTCAGCCGCCGCGGTCAGCGCCTCCCTGGCCTGCTTCTCCCGGCGCCGGGCGAATCGCTGCTGCGACTGGCCGCCTGCCGCGCTCCGGCCGTGTACCAGCCGGCTGCCGACCTTCGAAGCGACCAGCCGCGGCGGAGCGCCGTTGAACACCCCGGCGGCGTAGCCGCCGAGCCGGACCAGCAGCACCCCGACGGTCCGGTCCGCGGCGGCGTGCGCGGCCAGGTCGGCTCCGGACCCGCCGGTGCCGGCCGGCAGCGGCGGAAATGGGATATGACACTGCGCGATGGCGCCATCGGCAGCCAGCACGGTAACGATCGCCTGCCGGGCGTCGAGCGCGGTCTCGGTCGCGCCATGGCGCTCGGCGAACTCCGCGAGCCAGCCCTCGATCCGCTCGGGCGCGACGTCCAGCCAGTGCGGCGTTGCACCTCGGCCATTTTCCACTACGCAATGCCTCCAAGCGCCTACTATCCGTGAGATGACTATGCGGCCAGCCGACCTGCGGTCGCGGCGGCGCGCGTAGGTTTCCGCCGCAGTCCGAGCCGTCGAGGAGACATCATGAGCCTCACCGCCGACAGCAACACTGTCACGCGCGCCGCCGACATCGCCGCTGCAGCCGGCCCGATCGCGCCGAGCGCGCCCGGCGAGCCGGTCGAGCGGGCGCTGGCCGCGGCCGTTGAAGACGCCGACCGGGTCGGCGAGCTGCTCGACGCGCTCAGATCGGCGCGGCTCTGGCTGCCGCTGCCCGAGGACGGCCGTCCGGTGGTCACGGGCACCGCGGTCACCCTGCCGACGGTGTCGTATCTGGGCAGCGAGTTCGTGCCCGCCTATTCGTCGGCCCGGCTGCTCCAGCGGTTCGGCCGGCTGATGCCACCCGAGCCCGCCACGGCCGGGGTACCCGCCGACCAGCTCTCCGCCGGGCCCGCGGACCTGGCGCCGAACGAGCAGCCGGACGCCGTGCCGCACGTCGTGGTCCGGGCCGCGGACCTGGCCAGGCTGCTGCCGCCCGCGATCGGGATTGCACTCAACCCCGGCGCGGCCCAGAGTCTGCCTGTCTATCCGCCCGGCGTCTCCTACCTGGCCGCCGCGGACACCGACGCTGACACGTACCGGATCAGCGTCGCCGCCCTGAGAGTCAGGCCGGACGCGCTGCTCGCCGGCATCGCCGCCGGGCTCGTCGGCATCACGGCGGTCCGCGAGGCCACGGCGGCGTGGCTGGCAGTCCAGCTCGCCGGCGAAGGTCTGCTCGTGTCGGTCACGCTTGACGACCCGTCCGACGCCGTGAGCAGAGACCTCGTCGTCGGCGCGGTGGAGCGGGCCGCGTGGGAGGTCGAGGCGGCCGAAGCCGCGTTTCCCATCGACGTCACGTTCCCTGGCGAGCGGGCACCCGATCGGATTGACGAGCAAGTCGCAGCCGTCGGGACGCCGTTCTATCGGCGCGGCTAGCCTCAGCGCGCGACCTGCCGGGCCGCCCGGTTCAACGCGCTGATCACGCCCGCGACCGATGCCCGCACGATCGATGAGCTGATCCCGACTCCCCACAGCACTCGATCGCCAACCTCGATCTCCAGGTAGGCGGCGGCCTCGGCGTCGCGTCCTGCGGTCAGGGCATGCTCGGCGTAGTCAAGCACCCGGACGCCGACCCCGCCGAGTCCGAGATCGACCTCGGAGACGGCCGCGCAGAACGCCGCGATCGGCCCGTTGCCGATACCCGACAGCACGTGCTCGGTCCCGAAGGCACGCACGACGCAGTCCACCCGCTCCGTTCCGCCCTCGCTCGCCGAGCCGTAGCTGACCAGCTCGAACCGTCCCTGAGCCAGATACTCGGCGGCGAAGATGTCCCACATCAGCGCGGCACTCACCTCGCCGCCTTCGGTGTCGGTATGCCGCTGGATGGCCTGGCTGAACTCGATCTGGAGGCGGCGCGGCAGGTCGAGGTGGTGATCGGTCTTCATGATGTAGGCGACGCCGCCCTTGCCGGACTGGGAGTTGACCCGGATGACCGCCTCGTAGGTGCGGCCGACATCCTTGGGATCAATCGGCAGGTATGGCATGTGCCACGGCAGCTCGCTGACCGGGCGGCCGACCGCCGCCGCGTTGCGGTCCAGGTCGTCGAAGCCCTTCTTGATCGCGTCCTGGTGCGAGCCGGAGAACGACGTATACACCAGGTCGCCCGCGTACGGGTGCCGCTCGTGCACGCCGATGCCGTTGCAGTACTCCACCGTCCGCCGGATCTCGTCGATGTCACCGAAGTTGATCATCGGGTCGATGCCCTGGCTGTACAGGTTCAGGCCGAGCGTGATCAGATCGACGTTGCCCGAGCGCTCGCCGTTCCCGAACAAGCAGCCCTCCACGCGCTCAGCGCCAGCCAGCATCGCGAGCTCGGCGTCGGCCGTCGCGGTGCCGCGGTCGTTGTGCGTGTGCACCGACAGCGCGATGTGCTCCCGGCGGGTCAGCTGCCTGCTCATCCACTCGATCTGGTCGGCGTAGACGTTCGGGGTGGAGCGCTCGACGGTGCACGGCAGGTTCAGCGTGATCTCGCGGTCCGGTCCTGGCTGCCAGACGTCCATGACGGCCTCGCAGATCTCCAGCGCGAAGTCGAGCTCGGTGTCCATGAAGATCTCGGGCGAGTACTCATAGCCGAAGTCGGTCCCAGCCAGGTACTGGTCGGCGTACTTGAGCACGGACCAGGTGCCGTCGACGGCGACCGCCTTGCACTCCTCGCGGCCGTCGCCAGCCCAGCCGAACACCACGCTGCGGAACAGCGGGGCGGCCGCGTTGTACAGGTGCACGCTGGCCAGCCTCGCGCCGGCCAAAGACTGCACCGTGCGCTCGATCAGCTCGTCCCTAGCCTGGGTCAGCACCGAGATGCGGACGTCGTCAGGGACGGCGCCGCTCTCGATGAGGCCACGGATGAAGTCGAAGTCTGTCTGACTGGCGGCGGGGAAGCCGACCTCGATCTCCTTGTAACCCATCCGCACGAGCAGGTCGAACATGGCCTGCTTGCGGGCGGAGTTCATCGGGTCGATCAGGGCCTGGTTGCCGTCGCGCAGGTCGGTGGACAGCCAGCGCGGCGCGGCGGTGATGGTGCGGGACGGCCACGTGCGGTCAGGCAGGTCAATAGGAGGGAACGGGCGGTACCGGTGGCACGGCATCCCAGAGGGACGCTGCAGCGATCGATTGCTCATGACGGTGCTCTGCTCCTGGGGTGACTGGGAAGTGGCCGGCGCGCAGAACCACCCGCGGCGAGGGGCCGACCGGGCTGGTTACCGGGTCTCGCCGCGGCCAGGAAGCAGGAGGCCGCGAGTCATGATGCACCCAGTGTAGCCGGCCGCCTGCCAGCGGTTGTGCTACCAGCCGGATGGCTCGGCGGAGTTTTGTCGGCGACCCGTGCTACCACTGTCCGCATGATGGCGCAGATACGTTGCGGCGCGGTGCTGCCCGGCGGCTCCGCGACCCACCAGCTCGAATTGGCGCTGCTCGCTGAGCAGGCCGGCTGGGACGGCGTGTTCGTCTGGGAGGCGGCCTACGGGCCGGACGCGTGGAGCGTGCTGGCGGCGATCGCGGCCCGCACGAGCCGGGTCCGGCTCGGCACGATGCTGACCCCGCTGCCGTGGCGCCGTCCGTGGAAGGTCGCGAGCCAGGTGGCCACGCTGGATCAGCTGTCGGCCGGGCGTGCGATCCTCGCGGTCGGGGTGGGCGCCGTCGACACCGACCTGCCGGACACCGGCGAGGTGACCGACCTGCGCGGCCGGGCCGCGCTGCTGGACGAGGGCATCGACCTGATCCGGGTGCTCTGGCAGGGCGGCCGGAGCTTTCACGGTGAGCACTACCACTACCAGACCGGGCGGCTCGACCTGTCCGCCGCGGCCACGCCCGCGCAGGACCGCATCCCGATCTGGGTGGTCGGCGTCTGGCCCGCGCTGAAGTCCATGCGCCGCGCGCTGCGCTGTGACGGCGTCATCCCCCAGTACCGCGCGGCCGACGCCGGTCCGCAGGACGCAGCGGCCGTGCGCGCCTGGCTATCCGGGCAGGGCAAGCCGTCCGGCTTCGACCTGATCGCCGACGGCGAGACGCCCGCTGATGACGCCGTGGCGGCGGCCGCCGTCACGGCGTCGTGGGCCGGGGCCGGCTGTACGTGGTGGCTGGAGACGCGGTGGGAAGCGCGGGACCAGATGCGCGACCGGCTCGCGGCGGGGCCGCCACGCCCGTCGCGTGATCCGGTCGCTGGGCCGGCCCACGGCCAGCCAGGCTGACGGGACGACGGCCTGATCAGCGAGTACGGCGGCCTGATCAGACGTTGAAGCCGAGCGCGCGCAGCTGCTCGCGGCCGTCCTCGGTGATCTTCTCCGGCCCCCACGGCGGCAGCCACACCCAGTTGATCGTGAAGCTCGGTACCAGGCCATCGAGCGCGGTGGCTGCCTGGTCCTCGATCACGTCCGTCAGCGGGCAGGCGGCGCTGGTCAGCGTCATGTCGATGGTGAGGCTGCGGTCAGTCTCCACGTGCACGTCGTAGACCAGGCCAAGGTCGACCACGTTCACGCCCAGCTCGGGGTCGACGACGTCCCGCAGTGCCTCCAGCACGTCCTCGATCTCCGCATCGGTTCCGCTCTGGAACTCGCCGCCGACGGACTCCGGCTCGGTCTGGGTGGCTACCCTGCTGGTGTCCTCGCTCATACTCGCTCCCCGGTGTTCGCCTCGTCGGCCAAGCGCTCGCCGAGCGCTCGGGCTGTCGCGTCCTTCCAGGCCATCCAGCCCAGCAGCGCGCACTTGATCCGGGCTGGGTACCGCGACACGCCCTCAAACGCCACCGCGTCGCCCAGCACATCTTCGTCCGGCTCGCCTTCGCCGCGCGACTGCATCAGCCGCAGGAACTCATCGCTCACGGCCATCGCCTCGGTCACCGTCCGGCCGATGATCATGTCGGCCATGACGGACGTGCTGGCTTGGCTGATCGAACACCCGAGCGCGTCGTAGGAGATGTCGGCAATGGCCGGCTCGCCCCCGGCGTCCTTCAGGGTCACGCGCAACCTGACCTCGTCGCCGCAGGTCGGGTTGATGTGCTGGACCTCGGCGTCGAACGGCTCCCGCAGGCCAGCGTGCAGCGGACGGCGGTAGTGCTCCAGGATGATCTCCTGGTACATCGACTCGAGTTGCATCACGCCACCCTTAACAGCGACCGCTCATACCGGTGTTCCGGGGCTGCCTGCCATCAGGCGGTCCCGAAGAAGGTCTGCGCCTGCCGGATCCCGTCCGCCAGCGCGTCGATCTCATCGTGGGTGTTGTACAGGTAGACCGAAGCCCGGGTGCTTGCCTGTACGCCGAGCGCCCGGTGCAGCGGCCAGGCGCAGTGGTGGCCGGCGCGCACGGCGACGCCGCGGTCGTCGAGCACCTGGCTGACGTCGTGCGGGTGGATGCCGTCCAGCTCAAAGGAGATGGCCCCGCCGCGGTCCACGGCCTGGCTGGGCCCGAGGATCCGCAGCCCGTGGATCTCGGCCAGCGCCGCCAGCGCGTGCCGCACAAGATCCTGCTCGTGCTCCCGGACGGCCGCGAGGCCGACCTCGCCGAGGTAGTCGATCGCGGCGCCGAGCCCGACCGCCTCCGCGATCGGCATCGTGCCCGCCTCGAACTTGTGCGGCGGCGGCGCGAACGTCGAGTGCTCCATCCACACGGTCTCGATCATCTCGCCGCCGCCGAGGAACGGCGGCATCTGGTCGAGCAGCTCCCGACGGCCCCAGAGCACCCCGATGCCGGTCGGGCCGCACATCTTGTGGCCGGTGAATCCCACCAGGTCGGCGCCAAGCGCGCCCACGTGAGCAAGCCCGTGCGGGGCCGACTGGGCGGCGTCTACCAGCACCAGCGCGCCGACCGCGTGGGCGCTGGCGGCGATTTCGGCGACGGGGTTGATGGTGCCGAGCACGTTGGACTGGTGCGTCAGCGCGACCAGCCGGGTCCGCGGGTTGATCAACTCGTCGAGCTTGGACTGATCGAGCCTGCCGTCCGGGGTCACCCCGAACCACCGCAGCGTCGCGCCGGTCCGTTCGCACAGCAGCTGCCACGGGACGATGTTGGAGTGGTGCTCCATCTCGGTGATGAGGATCTCGTCGCCAGCGGAAAGCCGGAGCGCAGCGGCGGCGGATCCCCCGGCGCCGGCGGTCGCGTTGCCGATCGAGTACGCGACCAGGTTGATGGCCTCGGAGACATTCTTGGCGAACACCACCTCGGTCTCGTCGGCGGCGCCGATGAACTGCGCGACCTTGATCCGAGCGCCCTCGTATGCCTCGGTCGCTTCCTCACCGAGCTCATGCGTGGCGCGATGGATGTTCGCGTTGTGCCTGGTGTAGAAGTCGTCCAGCGCGTCGATGACCTGGCGCGGCTTCTGCGAGGTGTTGGCGCTGTCCAGGTAGATCAGCGGCCGCCCGCCCCGCACCGTCCGGTCCAGGATCGGGAAGTCCTTCCGAATGCGGGCGACGTCGAACGCTGTCCCGGTCATGCCGCGGCATCTCCCTTGATGAACCGCTCGTAACCGCTCGTCTCCAGCTCATCGGCGAGCTCTGAGCCGCCCTCCTCGACTATTCGCCCGGCGACGAACACGTGCACGAAGTCCGGCTGCACATAGCGGAGGATCCGGGTGTAGTGGGTGATCAGCAAGACGCCGTGCGCCGGGTCGGCCCGGAACCGGTTGATGCCGTCTGCCACCACCCGCAGCGCGTCGATGTCCAGCCCGGAGTCGGTCTCGTCCAGAATCGCGATCTTGGGGTTGAGGAGCTCCAGCTGGAGAATCTCGTGCCGCTTTTTCTCGCCGCCGGAGAATCCCTCGTTGAGGTTCCGCTGCGCGAACTCGGGGTCCATCTGCAGTTGGTCCATTGCCTCCCGCAGCTCCTTGCCGAAGGTGCGGATCTTGGGCGCCTCGCCGCGGACGGCGGTGATCGCGGTGCGCAGGAAGTTGGACACTGACACGCCCGGCACCTCGACCGGGTACTGCATGGCGAGGAACAGGCCCGCTCGCGCGCGTGCGTCGACCGTCATGGTGAGCACGTCCTGGCCGTCAAGCGTGATCGAGCCCCGCGTCACCGTGTACCGGGGATGGCCCGCGACTGCGTAAGCGAGCGTTGTCTTGCCGGACCCATTCGGACCCATGATCGCGTGCGTCTGCCCGGCCGACACGGTCAGGTCGACACCCCGCAGCACCTCACGGCTCTCCCCCGCGGCGTCTGTCACGCTGGCGTGCAGGTCACGGATCTCAAGCGTGGACATCTTTCGGCTTCTCCTGTCGGTCTGTCTGATTCACGCGCAGTCAGGTCACGTCGACGAGCACGTCGTCGCCGTCGATCTGCACTGGGTAGGTGGCGACTGGCTTGGTGGCGGGCGGCCCGGTCGGCTTGCCGCTGCGCAGGTCGAAGCAGGAACCGTGCAGCCAGCACTCCACGGTGTGGTCGTAGACCTCGCCCTCCGACAGCGGCACTTCCTCGTGGGAGCAGACGTCGTGCAGCGCGAATACCTCCCCGCCGGTGCGTACCACCGCAACCGGAACCCCGCCGACCTCCACCCCGACGGCGCCCGTTTCGGGCAGGTCAGACAGGCCGCAGGCCCGCTCGAATGTGCCGGACGGCTGTGCCGACTGGGGGCGACCCCCGGAACGACCGCTCATACCAGCTCCGCCTCGACCGCCGCGGTGATCCGGTCCCTGAGCTCGGGCACCTCGATCTGGCCGATCAGCTGCCCGAAGAAGCCCCGGATCACGAGCTTCTTCGCCTCCTCCAGCGGGATTCCGCGGGCCATGAGGTAGAACAGGTGCTGGTCTTCGAGCCGCCCGCTCGCGCTCGCGTGCCCGGCGCCGACCACTTCACCGGTGAGGATCTCCAGGTTCGGCACCGAGTCGACCCTGGTGCCGTCGGTCAGCACCAGGTTGCGGTTGTATTCGTAGGTGTCGGTACCGGTCGCCTCGGCGCGGATGATCACGTCCCCGATCCACACGCCGTGCGCGCCCTCCCCCTGCAGTGCGCCCCGGTAGCTCACCCGGGACCGGCAGTTCCGCTCGGCGTGGTCGACGAACAGCCGGTGCTCCAGATGCTGTCCCGCGTCGGCGAAGTACAGGCCGCGCAGCTCCGCGTCGCCGCCGGGCGCCGCGTACCGCACCGAGGGTGCAAGCCGCACGACCGAGCCGCCGAGCGTGACCGCCGTGTGGGTCAGCCGCGCGTCCTTGCCCAGCTGCGCGTGGTGGTGCGACACATGCACCGCGTCATCCGCCCATGTCTGCAGCGACACGACCGTCAGCGCCGCACCCTCGCCGACGACGAACTCGACGTTGTCGGCGAACGTCGCCGATCCTGTGTACTCGAGCACCACCGTCGCCCGTGCGTTCGGGCCCAACTCAACGACCGTGTGACCGAACGCCAACCCATCCGCGCCCTCGCCGCGGAATGTGACGAACGTTGGCGTCTGCGCTTCGACGTCAGCCGGCACGGAGATCACGGTAGCCTCGCGGAATTCGGCAAAGGCCGTGGCACTGACCCGATCGGCCGGCACGTAGGCGAGACCGAGGCTGGGGTCACCGCGTTCCCGATATTCAATGGCGACCCCGGACGCGGCGTCGGCTACGACCCCTACCTTGCCCTCACCGAACGGGCCATCCGTGTGCAGACCGCGAAGGCGACGCAGCGGAGTGAACCGCCACTCCTCCTCGCGGCCACCCGGCACCGCGAAATCGGCGGGGTCGTACGACTGCTGTTCGTGCAGCCGAGAAACAGCAGTGGTTTCGACGGCTGGCATCAGCCGACCGCCCCCTCCATCTGCAGCTCGATCAGCCGGTTAAGTTCGAGCGCGTACTCCATCGGCAGCTCGCGCGCGATCGGCTCGACGAAGCCGCGGACGATCGTGGCCATCGCCTCGTCCTCAGTCATCCCGCGGCTCATCAGGTAGAACAGCTGGTCCTCCGACACCTTGGAGACGGTGGCCTCGTGGCCCATCTCCACGTCGTCCTCGCGCACGTCCACGTAGGGGTAGGTGTCAGACCGGCTGATGGTGTCCACCAGCAGCGCGTCGCACTTGACGGTCGAGCGCGAGTGCTCCGCGCCCTCCCTGACCTCGACGAGGCCGCGGTATGAGGTACGGCCGCCGCCCCTGGCCACTGACTTGGAGACGATGGTCGAGGACGTGTTGGGAGCGCAGTGCACCATCTTGGCGCCTGCGTCCTGGTGCTGGCCGACGCCCGCGAACGCAACCGACAGCGTCTCGCCCTTGGCGTGCTCGCCCATCAGGTAGACGGCCGGGTACTTCATCGTGACCTTGGAGCCGATGTTGCCGTCGATCCACTCCATGGTCGCGCCCTCGTGCGCGACGGCTCGCTTGGTCACCAGGTTGTAGACGTTCGCCGACCAGTTCTGGATCGTCGTATACCGACAGCGGGCGCCCTTCTTCACGATGATCTCCACCACGGCCGAGTGCAGCGAGTCCGAGGAGTAGATCGGGGCCGTGCAGCCCTCGACGTAGTGCACGTAGGCGCCCTCGTCCACGATGATCAGGGTCCGCTCGAACTGGCCCATGTTCTCGGTGTTGATCCGGAAGTAGGCCTGC
>Ga0187783_10003231_pt1 | contig 12030 bp, 11 predicted proteins | sample 1015_SJ02_MP02_2_FD_132471 | JGI IMG/M metagenome (GOLD analysis project Ga0187783, IMG submission 132471) | Tropical peat soil microbial communities from peatlands in Department of Meta, Colombia - 1015_SJ02_MP02_20_MG | ecosystem: Environmental > Terrestrial > Soil > Wetlands > Peat | place... | reverse complement strand
TCTCCACATTGCGGTCCCGCTTGGCAGCGACCGAGCGCATGAGGGCAGCCGCATCGTTCTCCATCTTTTCCTTCATCACATCGTCGATTTTGCCCCCGCCGAGTGCCACCGGGTGGGCGGCACCGGTATTGGTTCCGGGAGCCATCGCTGCCACATCGGCGCTCTCGAGGATGAAGAAACCGGCGGAGGCGGCACGGCTCCCGCTAGGGGTGATGTAGATGATCACGGGCACCTGCGATGCCACAATCTTTTCGATAATGCTGCGGGTCGATTCGACGAGTCCGCCGGGAGTATTCAGTTCGATGAGCAGGGCATCATCTTTTCGGCGTTCTGCTTCGGCAATGGCCCGGGCGATGTACTCATCGGTAATCGGCTGGACGGTATCATCCACGACGATTCGCAAGACCTCGGCCGACGAGGAGGCAGTGAGGGTCACGAGGGCGAGCAGACAGAGTGAGATTAACAGCTTCATCGCTTTCGGCCGCGGCTGTGCCTGTTACGATTATAGTCCCGTGAAACGCCAACCTTCTTGTGACAAGGGTCACCCTGCCGGCCGAGCGGTAAAGCGCGAACCACAGAAAAATCGAGCGGATCGAAGCCCAGCCGAAGGTCTCCCATCGCGAGATGAGTCGAGAAGCGGCTGTGTGGAGTTCATGAGGCGTGAATCCGGGCTGGTCGAGAACTGAGGTTCGCTCGAACGTTGGCGCGCGAAGGCGAGTCGCTCAGAAAAGTTTTCCCGATGACGAGATCCTGGCCGCAATGTTTACCGCGGCTTTCCTGCAGCCGGGGTTCAACGTGTAGGGTGCGGGTGCACAGAACTTTACAGTTGATAGACAATTATTTATCTTTCCCTTGGGATCGATGTTCGATGATGAAATCTAGTCTCATAATCGCAGTTTGTCGCCCGCAATGATGATTGGCCTCGGAAAAGGAAGGGACGGATTTCGTCACCAGCGCGCCATTCTGGCGCTGAGCGCGCTTGTCCTGGCCGCTGTCTTTGCCGACGCCGCGCAAGAGACGGAGAAGCCAGGCGTCCCCGTCAGCAAAGCTGTCGGCACCATCCAGCTCATCAACGGAAACAACCTCACCATCGCGAGCGACACGGGAGCGACGGTGCACGTTACCGTCGAGGACTCTACCCGCATCCTGCGGACGGAACCGGGAGCCAAGGACCTGAAGGAGGCAACTCCGATCACGTTGTCCGACTGCGGGAAGGGGGACCGCGTGCTGGTGCGCGGGACTCCCGCGAGTGACGGCCAGTCTCTCGTGGCCCTATCCCTCATCGTCATCAAGAGCACCGACGTTGCAGCCAAGCAGCAGCAGGAGCGCGAGGATTGGCAAAAACGCGGCATTGGCGGGCTAGTCACGAAGGTGGACCCGGCGACGGCCGCGGTTACCATTTCGACCGCCACCCTCTCCGGGTCCAAGCCGACTACGATCCAGGTTTCGAAGCAGACCATCGTACGGCGCTACGCGCCCGATTCGGTGAAATTTGACGACGCCACCTCGGCCACCCTGGATCAGATCAAGGTCGGCGACCAACTTCGCGCACGCGGCACGAAGAGCGCGGATGGTGCCGAGCTGACGGCGGAAGAAGTTGTCTTTGGGACCTTTCGCAATATTGCCGGCCTGGTGCTCTCGACCGATCCTTCGAGCCGTTCCGTCAGCGTGCAAGATCTCTCCACCAAAAAGCCTGTGGTCTTGAAGATCGACGCAGCTTCAGAGCTTCATAGCCTACCCCCGATGGTTGCGCAGCGCATTGCCGCCCGGTTGAAGGGAACACCGCCGGGAGCCTCAGCAACGGCGTCCACAGGACAAAGCGGAGCGCCTTCCCCGGGAGCAGGCCCACCCTCCGCCGCGAATCGTGGCAGCGGACGGACGGGAGGACCGCCGGATTTCCAGCAAATGCTGAATCGCATGCCGGCGGTAACCCTGGCAGAGCTGCAGAAAGGGACGGCGGTGATGATCGTTGCCACTGAGGGCAGCTCCCAAAGCCCGCCCATTGCGGTCACGTTGCTGACCGGGGTGGAGCCCATTTTGACGGCGTCGCCGGACAGCCGTCGCGCGGCTATGCTATTGTCCCCGTGGAACCTGGGCGGAGCCGAAGGCGGAGAAGGGAATCCGTAGCCAGGGAACTCCCGGCTGACCAAGGAGATTCACCGAGACTCGGTTTCATCCGCCGGGGAATTCTGAGCGATTGTTGGGCATCCCTTGGCCTCGCCCGTGGATCCTATTCTTCGTCGGATCCTTCGCCGGGTTGACTTGCAGGCGCTATTGTCGTTTTAATGGTAAGCAATTCATTGGCAAATCAGATTGTGGTGTTCCTGAGTTCTGTGATCAAAGGACGGCTGTGTCCAATTTCATAGTGCGTGGGTTGCTTCTAGCGGGGATCTTTCTCTCACTCGCATGTTTACCAGGTTGCCACGGGTCCCCTATCACGATTACGCTGAGTTGCCCGAATTGCACGGGCACCCCCAATGCTTCGGTCAGCATCAACCAGGGCGATACGGTAGGGATCACGGCGAGTGTTGCCAACGACAAGACCAATTCCGGCGTGAGCTGGACTCTCGGCAGCAGCGTTGGATCCTTAAGCAGTCAGACGACAACTTCAGTGACGTACGTCGCTCCAACGGCGCTGACCGCAACCACCACCGCCGTAGTCACCGCAACTTCCATCGCAAACACGAACGTCACGGAAACCGTTACTATTACGATCAACGCGGTCTTTGAGTTCCAGACCACGTCGCTTCCCATCGCGACCAAGAATGTCGCGTACGTCGCCACAATCAACACGATTGGGGCGTCCGGTCCGTTTACTTGGACCATCACTTCCGGCGTGTTGCCCGCGGGTTTGACATTGGCAAGCAGCAATACAGCTTCGGTCACCATCACGGGAGTACCCACCACGGTTGGAACGTCGACGGTAACCATCCAAGCGACCAATGGGTCGGGAACTCCGATCAGCCAGAGCTTCACGATCAGCGTGAATCCTCCCCCGGCCTTGACGATCACGACTCCATCAACCATCCTTCCCGGAACCATCGGCCAGTTCTACAGCTACACGTTACAGGCTGCTAATGGCACGCCGCCTTACACGTGGACTGTCGTTAGCGGAGGATTGCCCCCAGGTCTCAGTTGCGCCTTGGGCGCAACCCTCCCCTGCAGCGTCCCCGACGGCGTGATTTTTGGCACACCTTCAGCGGTTGGCACGTTCACCTTTACCGTCCAAGTCGAGGACTCAGCGACACCCAATCGGGGAATCGTGACCGCGACCCTGACGCTGACGATCAGTGAAGTTCTCGTCAATTCGGACTTGAGCGGCAATTACGCTTTCCTGGTGAGCGGATACGATGCGGGCGGCAGGAACTTTATGGCTGCCGGAAGCTTTTATGCACAAGCCGGGGCGATCACCGGCGGAACCATGGATATCAATGACGCCGGCACGGTGCAGCCCGCCACAGGTTTCAGCGGATCCTATTCGATCGGGGCCAATGGATTGGGAACCATGAGTCTCATTCCCGCCGGGCGAACCTTTGCTGTGAGCTTCGTGCCGAGCAGCAACGGGAACAGTGTGCAAAATGCGAACCTTATCGAATTCGACAACACCGGCGACCAGGCCTCCGGGGTTCTGCTGCAACAAACCACCAGTGTCTTTTCGACTGCACTCACTTCTGGCAACTATGCGTTTGGCTTCTCGGGTAGCGGTACGACCGGTCTTCGTTATGGCTTAGCCGGGGCGTTCACCGCCAGCGCGGGTAGCTTCTCGAACGGCATGCTCGATTTCGATGATGGCGGCACATTGCCGACCACCAGCCCCGCGTCTTTTACGGTCGCTGCTTTCAATGCGCCGAATGCGTCGAGCGGTCGCGGGACGATGGCTTTCAGCATTGCCGGGCAGGCTTTCAATTATGCCTTCTATGTGGTCAATACCACGCAAGTGCTGGTGATCGAGATTGACCAGGCGGCCATCGTGAGCGGGAACATCCTGCTGCAGTCTGGATCGTTTGGCGCTGCCTCTCTTACCAACGGTGTTTTTGAAACCACCGCGTTACCCTCGGCCGGAACCGCCCTCAGTCAGCTGGGGGTTCTCACCACCGATGGCAGTGGTGGAAGCCTAAGCACTTCGTTTAACAACAACACCAGCGTGAGCGGAACACCCCAAAGCGGTCCGGGCGGTACGTACAGCGTGGCTGCAAACGGGCGCACAACTCTGACGGGCACGGGCCTGGCAAGTTCTGACCCTATTCTCTATCTTGTCCAGGCAAACCAGGGCTTCCTGGTCGGAACCGACACGGCCGTAACCTTCGGTTTCATGAAGGCGCAGTCAAGCCCCCTGACCTTGAGCGGCACCTATGCAGGTGGCTCACTCCCGCCGACATTGTCAGGACCGAGCGGCGAGGTGGATGCCGTCTCCGCCAATGGCAGCGCAACTCTGACGCTGACCTATTACGCCAGCACGAGCGGGGGACTGCTCGCAAACCAGGGTCCAGTAGCCCTTGGCTATTCTTCGCTTTCGATGAACGGTCGAGGCACGATCCCGTCATCCGGGAATCCCACGACGATTTTTTATGTGCTCTCTCCGAGCGAGTACTGGTCTCTGTCGGTCAATGCCAGTGGGATGATCCAGATCTTCCCGCCCTCCTGTAACCCCAGTTGCGGCGTGCAGTAAGGGAGTCACCTGAGGAGGCAAAGTATCGCTCGCTCTACTCTCCCATGATCTTCACCACCACCCGCTTGTCTCTCTTGCCGTCAAATTCCGCATAGAAGATGCGCTGCCAAGGCCCAAGATCGAGTTTGCCGGCGGTGATCGGGACGATGACTTCGTGATGGATGAGGAGCGCCTTCAAATGCGCGTCGCCATTGTCTTCGCCCGTCTGGTGGTGCCGGTAATCAGGGTTCGAAGGAGCCAGCTTCTCCAGCCACTCGGCGATGTCTTCGATTAACCCCGGTTCGTTGTCATTCACGTAGACTCCGGCGGTGATGTGCATGGCGGAGACCAAGACCATGCCTTCCAGGACGCCGCTTTTGCTGACGAACGCCTCGATTTGAGGGGTGATATGAACATAGGCGCGGCGGGTCTTGGTGTGAAACTTCATGTATTCCGTGCGAACCTTCATGGCGAGACTCCTTCGAATCAGTCGAGAAGAATTCTAAAGCGAATCGGGGTTGTGGGACCCCGCTTGGGTGGCGGTGGCTGAGGAAAGGTGGCGCTTACGCCAACCCCTGTAAAATCGCATTCACCGCTTAGTTTCGGCACGAACGGACCCTGACCAAAGTGATCTCTGGCGCGCGTCGGGTTCTATGGCAGACTGCCTCTTGGGGGAACGTTCTGCGTCGTGCTGAAGCTCGATTACCTGTCATGTCTGCTCACGGTGATATCGACAATTCTCGTGGGCAGGCGCTACTGGGGAGGGTGGGTTCTGGCCGCAATCAACAGTGTGATCCTGTGCGTGATTGGTTATCGAACCTCGCAGTTAGGATTCATTCCCGCTAACATCTTTTGCATGGTGCTCTATGGGCTGAATGTACGCTCGTGGCGAAAAGCCGGGGAGCCCTCGTTCTCGGAGGTCGACCGCCCCGAGATACGCCTCCGTCCCGCACACGACAATCAGCTCGGCGCAACTTCAGCGTCGAGATGACCACTTCATTTCGATCGTTACCCGTTTTCTTCTTCTTCCTCTCCTTTTGCCACCTCAGCCTGAGGCGGAGCGGCGCTGAGGCATCCCCAGCAGGCCGAACCGAATGGCGGTGGGTTCGGGGGCTGCTCGCGATGAAATTCACATTTGCCGTTTGTAGAGATCGAAGGCGGCGAGAAACCGATCGATGTCCTGCTTGGACAGGTAATACGGCGTGGACAACCGCAGTTTGGAAGGCTCGCCGCCGCGAATCCGGATCTTGTGCTGCTTCCACATCCAATTCTCAAGGTCCATGCGCTTGATCGGAGGGACGTTCACCGTAGCAATGGCGCATCGCAGATTGGCGTCGGGCGAGGTCCACGACTCCGCGCCCCGCGCAATCATCTCCCTGAGAATGTAGTCGCACAGCTGACGCTGGCGCCGCTCGATTCGCTCCATGCCGATGTCATCGGCTAACTGAATCGCAGCCCGTAACCCCCAAAGCGAAGGCACGTTCGACGAGCCAATACGCTGGAAACGCTCAGCTCGCAGCTTCGGTTCATTCCAGCCTTCGGTAGCGATGGTGTTCCAGACGCGGTCAATCATTTCGTCACGGAGGTAGAGGAATCCTGATCCTTTCGGTGCCATCAACCATTTGTGCGGACTGGAACTGTAGAGGTCGCACCCGAGTTCGCGCAGGTCGAGGCGCATCATCCCGGTTACATGGGCGCCGTCGACGGCCGAGACAATCCCTTTGGACCGCGCCAGGGAGCAGAGTTCTTTGGCCGGCAATACTACCCCCGTGGCCGTGGTAATGTGACTGAAGAACATGACGCGCGTGCGTGGCGTGATGGCGTCCTCGAACAGATTCAACACTTGACTCGTGCTCGTGACCGGTTTGGGCAGACTGACCTTCTTGACCACGATTCCGTAGCGCTTGGCTCTCAGGTTCCAAGGTTGTTCTCCGCCGGGATGCTCCTGATCGGTCATCAGCACCTCGTCGCCCGCCTCGAGATCGATCCCATTCGCGATATAGCTGTTGGCCTCGGTGGCGTTGCGCACGAGAGCGATCTGATCGCGAGTCGAGCCCACGAACCCGGCAACTGGATCGCGGAACTCGTTCCAGGCGGCGTAACCCCAAATCGGGTAATCTTCCGGATCTTGCTGATCCATTCTTTCCGTGCTGTTGTAGCCCTCGAATACCGCTCGCAACACGGGCGCAGGACTCGATCCCACGGTGCCGTTGTTTAGGTAGACCTCGTCCTGCGGGATGAGAAACTGCTTGCGCAGCTCGCTCCAGTAAGCATCCTGATTGCGGTCGTACAAGGCGGGATCGGGCAAAGTAGGAGGAGCCTTCTCAAGCTGCGCGACGAGGGTCGGGCGCAGAGCCACACTGGCGGCAATACCGGCAGCCGTGGCGGTCAAAAACTGGCGACGGTTTGGCAACGATCACCTCACAGTCAACCCGCCGCTCTGGAGCCCCCTTCGAGCGGTTTTCTGCCCGCCCAGGTGGGAGAAGGGAAGCGGGACCGTGCCATAGTACCGATCCTCAACCGGCGATGGCAAGCTATTGAGAACATAAGCTCAAAAGTGGCTTGAAGACGGGGCGGTTGGGGATAACCTTCCGGCCAGTTTGTGCGTCCTATGATTTAGGGGGATTTGTAGGCGCGGAGGTGTCGGCGAAACGCGGTATAATCCTCCGAGACCCTCAAGGGGGCGTTATGAAGCTTCGAATGTTGCTACTGACAGCGTTTTTGGTCTTGAGCTTGGCCACTTCCGGATTTGCGCAGACGCCCGGGACGACCCCTGGGCCGACCAGTCCCGGCCAAGTGCCACCCCCTGTAGGCGATCCCGGAGTTTCGACTGGCTCCCCTCAAGCTCCCTCTACTTCAAACTCGCAGGGCCAAAGCACCACACCCGAAGTCGAGCCGGCAGATCCGAGCAAGGTCAAGCATGATGGGGGTAAGGACGATGTCGATGCCATTGGCAACCGCAAGATTGGTACGCGCGGTTTGGGCAACTGGTACTCGCTCGAGACCGATGTCAAGATGGGTCGGCAATATGCCCAAATGGTTGATTCTTCCTCGAAGTTCGTCAGCGACCCGGTGATCACCGAGTACGTGAATCGGATTGGTCAGAACCTGGTGCGTAACTCCGATGCTCAGGTGCCATTCACATTTAAAGTGATTGATTCCGACGTGATCAACGCATTCTCGCTTCCCGGCGGATTTGTGTACATCAACTCGGGGATCATCATGGCGGCCGATGAAGAAGCCGAACTGGCGGGCGTGATGGCCCACGAAATTGCTCACGTCTGCGCCCGGCATGCTACCCGCCAGCTGACCCGGTCTCAATATGCCGGCATCGCTACGATTCCTCTGATTTTTGTCGGCGGCGGGATCGGATATGCGATCTACAACGCCGCTGGTTTGGGGCTGCCGATCGCGTTCATGAGCTTCCAGCGCAGTTTCGAGGCTGAGGCCGATTATCTTGGCCTGCAATACGATTACAAGACCGGTTACGACCCGCAGGCTTTTATCAGCTTCTTCGAGAAGGTCCAGGCTGAGGAGAAAAAGAAGCCTGGATTTATGGACAAGACCTTTGCCAGCCACCCTCAGACGCCTGATCGGATTGAGGCTTCGCAGAAGGAGATCGCCACGATTCTGCCAGCCCGACCCGAATATGTGGTCAGCACTTCGGAATTTGACGATGTGAAGGCTCGTCTGGCGGAGATTGAGAACCGGCGCAAGTTGACCGACCACAAAGATACGAATAAGCCCAGCCTGCGGCATGCCACGTCATCGAGCGGCAGCGACCAGCAAGGCTCAAGCAATGACGATCATCCGACACTGAAGCGTCGCGACGACAGCAACAACAACTAACGAACGCCCGTCATCTTCTCCCACTTCTCAAAGGCCGCGAACCGACGCGGCCTTTGCCATTTTCGATGGCTTGGTGTGCGCCCACGGCAGCGCCGGGGCTCGGAAGGGGTGACTCGCAGTCCGCGCCGTTCATGGGGAATTGCGCCGAGTCACGCAGATTCTGGGCTGGGACAACTTGGGTTCGGAAGGAACAGGCAAAGAAAAAGCCGCGAATTCAAGTCGCGGCCATGTCCTTCTCGAGATCGATCGAAAACTACGCTGCTTCCTTGGTGGCCAGAGAGCGCAAGTACTGGCGCCTCTCCTCCGGCGAGCTGATCACTTTCATCTCTTTCCAGTCGTAGGGTAACTCCTTGCCACAGTCGAGACACACAACGTAGGTGCCGGTAAGGGCAGCCGCTTGGCTTCGTCGCGAGCTGGAGCGGACCGTGATCGGAAAGCTGTAGTGGCCGTGCCAGCAACCAAAGAATAGATCGAAGACTTGCCCCAACATGTTACGCCCCTCGGTCGAGCCGCAACTCATCGGTCTGGAACCAAAAGTCCCAAGCCGCACTCTGCCAACACTTACTTAGATTCCAGTATGCCACCAAAAGGTTCGTTGGGCTTTCGAGGAAGAACTCACGGCAGCACAGCGATTTGCGGGAGACGGCCCTCGAGGTCGTTCGAGAAGAATCGATTGGAAGGAGCCATAAGGCCTGCCAGTCGCGCCCACCGAGGAGTGGGCTTAGGCGTGTTCGGGGCCGGCCTTCTTTTGGGCTTGGCACTTGGAGACGATGGCAGCGCGGAGGCGGGTGCGAAGGTCTTCGGGCAGCTCGTAAAGCCTCGAGTCCCGATAAATCTCAATCGTCTTTTTGGTGGTGTCACAGACCACGTAGCAGTTGTGGCACCAAGCGAGATGGTCTTCGAGTTCGGCCTTGGTACGGTCATCAATCATGCCGTCCAGATAATTGGTCAGCTCTTGCAGGAAGTCAGAGCATTTCACTGGTTACCATCTCCGCTTTCATGTTTTCTCCCGTCGACGCTCGGACGCCTCTGAAAATAACGGCTCAAGCGTTCTCGCAACTGCAGCCGTGCCCGCAGCAATCTTGACTTCACAGCCGGGATGCTGAGGTCCAGCGCCTCAGCGGTTTCCTCGGTGGACAGACCTTCTACGTCGCGCAAAACAAATACCGTACGGAAACTCGCTGGCAAGCCTTGAATCGTGCGGGTCAGAATCTCGCCCAATTCAGCTTGGCTGTATTGCTGTTCCGGGTTAGGGCTCCAATCGGCGACCTCGCGCGGCAGCGAATCCTCGTCGGTCCTAACCTCTTCGTCGAGAGAAACCGTGCGTTCCGGCCGACGTCGCCGCAACTTCATCAGCGCTTCGTTGACCGCGATCCGCACCAGCCAGGTATAAAACTTGGACTGCCCCTGAAACTGGTTCAGGTTTCCGTACGCCTTCAGGAATGCGTCCTGCACCACGTCTTCCGCATCTTCGCGGTTCTGCGTGATGTGCTGCGCAATGCGGAAGACATTCCGGTCATAACGCCGGACCAACTCTTCAAAGGCCCCGACATCACCGTCTTTGGCGGCCTGCACCAGCGCCAGTTCATCGCTGACGGGTGGTTCCCCTATCTTGGCTTGGATGGTGCTCATTTCACGTCCGATGCAACAATTTTCGCGCCACAGGTGGCGGACTTGCTATTTTACCCTGGTATCGAGCTCGAGTGCTCGGCGGATTCTTAGACGTATCAGAAGGGTCTTTTGCCTCCTCCCCAGGATCAAATTTCTAAGCCCCCGGACTTTGCCGGTGCGCAAGGTACTAAAGTCATCAGCGGAAGGGCGAAACTAGCCCTATAATCAGAACATTAGGGCCGGAATCGCGGAAAAAAAGCCTCGGTTCCGGTCAAAGGTCCGTACGAGAATGGCAGAGAACAGCGACATGCGGAAAATCGTAGGCGGCGTGGTGGCTGAAGTTCTCGAGGCTCACCTGCCGCGCTTGCGTGAGGATTTGACCGCGCGAGTCCTCGAGCTGCAGCCACAATTGGGGAATTCTAACGGCTCGACTGCAAGCTCGGCCGAGGATTTGCTCAAGGCCATCTCGCTCATCCATGCGGGCACGACCCAAAAGGAAATCCTGCGCGCCCTGCTCGAAGGTACAGCTCGTTACTGCGGGCGCGCGGCTCTATTTGTGGTCAAGGCCGGAGCCGCCACGGGTTGGCAAGGACGGGCCCTCGAACAAGACAACCTCAAAGATTTTCCCCTGGATGTGAGAGCTCCCGTACCCGCCCGCGTGCTCGAGACCAGAGTCTCAGTCCGTTCTCCCATTTCGGAGATGGATCCCAAGTTCATCTCCGAGTTCGGTGCGCCAGCGGACGATGTGGTGTTGCTGTTTCCCCTCTTGCTGAAAGATAAGATTGCCGCCCTGGTCTATGCCGATGGCGGCGACGACGCCGGGCAAATGGATGCCGCCGCCCTGGAGTTGCTGGTGGCGGCGACCAGCGCCTGGCTGGAGGTCGCATCCCTGCGCAAGCAGGCAGCAAAAGAGGGAACTGAGTCGGCGAGCGAAGCTCCGCCGGCACCTGCGCAGTCGGGACCCGCCTACTCCGATCCCTTTGCCGCGCATGCGCCGCGGCACGTCGCTTCCCCTTCCCACGAAGTTGCCCCGCCAGCGATGGCGGCGACAGCTTCGGCCGCAGCTGCCCCAGCCGCTCACGCAGCCGCGGCAGCAGCCGCCCCGGCGCCGGCCAGAGATGAGTTTGCGGACATGTCCCCGCAGGATGCGGAGGTGCATCGCAAGGCGCAGCGCTTTGTCCGACTCTTGATGGATGAGATCAAACTTTATAACCAGGCAAAGGTGGCCGAGGGCCGCAAGCACAAAGACCTCTACGACAGGTTGAAGGATGATATCGAGAAGAGCCGGGCCACTTACCTCAAACGTTACGGCAACACGCCGGCCGCCAGTAAAGATTATTTCTTGAGCGAGTTGATCCGCAGCCTGGCGCAAGATGATCCTTCGGTCCTCGGACCGAATTTTCGCCGCTAGCCCATGGGATCGTCCGCGCACCTTATTGGGAAATAACTTTACCGCTTCCAGGTTCTAAAAATCGAAGATAATAGCGGGAGTGTTTCGACGTTGTCATTTATCTGCTCTCCTCGTTCTTTCCTTACTGGTGAGGAACCAGACCGTCTTGGCTCAGCAAGGCGCGGACAGCTCCGCGACTGGCGAGACGGAGTCGAAGCCTTCTGCGAAAACTCCCAGTAAGCCCTCCTCGAAGCCTTCCACGAAAACACCCAGCAAGGCCTCCTCTAAGCCTCCCTCGAAAACTACCAAGCAGCCCACCGCCAAGACCACTGCCTCCGCCCCAGCGCGCAAGCAGCCTTCGCCTCGCGTGCGCCGCATGCATCAAGCCTTTGTGGCCTCGGCGAACCTGAGGCCGATGGCACGCCAGCTGATTCAGGACCGCACGCCTGCCGCGTATGCCGGGGTTCGTGCCTATGCCGTCAGCCATAACGGGGAGGATGCCGGCGCACTGGCCTGGCTCGTCATCGGATAC
>Ga0187783_10003230_pt1 | contig 12032 bp, 5 predicted proteins | sample 1015_SJ02_MP02_2_FD_132471 | JGI IMG/M metagenome (GOLD analysis project Ga0187783, IMG submission 132471) | Tropical peat soil microbial communities from peatlands in Department of Meta, Colombia - 1015_SJ02_MP02_20_MG | ecosystem: Environmental > Terrestrial > Soil > Wetlands > Peat | place... | reverse complement strand
AGTCCTACGCCGCCGACGCGCGCGCGCGGCTCAACCTCGGCATCCGCCGCCGCCTCGCGCCGCTGCTCGACAACGACCCCGAGCGCATCAAGCTGATGAACAGCCTGCTGCTGTCGATGCCCGGCTCGCCGATCATCTATTACGGCGACGAGATCGGCATGGGTGATAACTTCTTCCTCGGCGATCGCAACGGGCTGCGCACGCCGATGCAGTGGAGCCCGGATCGCAACGCCGGCTTCTCGCGCGCCGATCCGGAGCAGCTGTACCTGCCGCCGATCATGGACCCGCTGTACGGTTACCAGGCGGTCAACGTGGAGGCGCAGACCCGCGACCGTTCCTCGCTCCTCAACTGGATGAAGCGGCTGCTACAGGTGCGGCGCAGCAGCCAGGCGTTCGGCCGCGGCACGCTGCGCTTCATTCGCCCCGGCAACCGCCGGGTGCTGGTGTACCTGCGCCAGCACGGCGACGACACCATCCTATGCGTCGCCAACCTGTCGCGCTCGGCGCAGCCGGTGGAGCTCGATCTTGCCGAGCACAAGGGCACGGTGCCGATCGAGCTGCTCGGGCGGGCGGCGTTTCCTCCGGTCGGCGAGCTCCCCTACATGCTGACGCTGCCGGGCTACGCCTTCTACTGGTTCCGCCTGAGCCGCGAGGCCGAGGCGCCGCCGTGGCACGATGAGCGCGCCGCCCGCGAGGATCTGCCGGTGGTGGTGCTGATCGACGGCTGGAGCAGCTTCTTCCCCGAGCGCGTCGCCGCCTGGCGCACCAAGCTCGCCGTGGCGCTGCGCGCTCAGCTCGAGGGGCGCGTCGTGCCGGGGTTCCTCGCCACGCAGCGCTGGGCCGTGCCTGCGCCGCCGGCACTGCCAACGCCGCCCGCGGCACGCAGCGCGGGCGTCATCGGCGCCACGCTCGTCGACTGGGTGGAGCCGCCCGGCGAGCTCCATCGCTGGCTGGTCGCCCTCTTCGAGGTGAAGAGCGGCGCGCAGGCGGGTCAGTATTTCGTGCCGCTCGCCATTGCGCTCGAGGACACCGAGGAGGCGCGCTATCGCAAGCTGCAGCCGGCCGCGCTGGCGCGCGTGCGCCAGCATGCCGCCACCGGGGTGCTGGCGGATGCAGCCGCCGACGAGGATTTCTGCCGGGCGGTGGTCACCGCGGTCGGTGCCGCGCGCGAGGTCCCGACCCGGGAGGGGCGGCTGCGCTGCGTGCCCACTGCGGCGTTCGCGCCGGTGCAGGCGGCGCACTCCGGCGAGCTGCCGGTCACGCCCGCCGGCCCCCAGGGAGCCAACACCACGGTGAGAATCGGCGACGCCTTCTTCCTCAAGATCTGTCGGCGGCTGCGCGCGGGCGTGAGCCCGGGCGTCGAGATCGGGCGCTACCTCACCGAGGTTGCGCACTTTCCGCACAGTGCACCGCTGCTCGGCTCGATCGAATATCAGCGCGCCGACGGTACGCCGTACACGCTGGCGCTGCTGCACTCCTTCATCACCAACCAGGGAGACGGCTGGGACTTCAGCGTCAACTACCTGGTGCGCTTCCTCGAGGAGCGCGTCACGCAGCTGCCATTGACGCCCGATGCGCACGGCCTGTATCTCGCGCTGGTGAGGACGCTCGCCACCCGCACCGCGCAGCTGCACGCGGTGCTGGCCGCCGCGACCTCACCACCCGAGCTCGCGCCCGAGCCGATAACCGCCAAGGACGTGGCCGCCTGGCGGCGCGCGGCGCACGCCGCCGCCAGCGCCGCGCTCAAGCTGCTCGCCGAGCGCGCCGGCGAGCTGCCCGCGGCGCTCGCCGCCGATGCCGAGCGCTTGTTGGCGCGGCGCGCGACGCTGCTGCGCAGCATCGGCAGCGGGGCCGGCCCTGCATCGGGCGGCCTGAAGATCCGCTGCCACGGCGACTATCACCTGCGGCAGGTGCTGCTGAAGCGTAACGACTTCTTCATTACCGACTTCGAGAGCTCGCCCGCGGCTGACGCCGCGCTGCAGCGACGTAAGTGCTCGCCGCTCACTGATGTTGCCAGCATGCTGCGTTCGTTTGCATATGCACGGCGGACCGCGTTACAACAGTGCTCGCTGATCGCTGCCGACGAGCGCAGCCGCTGGGACCCGCAGCTCGATACCTGGGAGCGAGAGACGCGCCGTGCCTTTCTGTCGACCTACGACGAGATTGCGCGCGCCAGCGGCCTGTATGCCTCCTTCGCGCAAGCGGCGGCGCTGCTGCGCCTGTTCGAGCTGCAGGCGGCGTATGCCGATCTGCGACACGAACTGCTGAGCCGCCCCGAGTGGGCAGCGGTACCGTTACGGGCTCTGAGCGGCGTGCCCGGCTGAGGGCGAGTCAGCTTCGGATTCGGGTGTCCGCGGTCGGAAAATCGGGTGCGATCATGGACGATCAACATGACAGCGCGGTGCGGCGGCGATGCCACCACATGCCCTTCGGTGCCGAGGTCACCGCGGCCGGTGCCGTGCGCTTTCGGCTGTGGGCGCCGGCGGCGCAGCGCGTCGAGCTGCTGCTCTACCAGGGCGCCAGCACGCGCACTGAGCCGCTCGCGCCGCTGGCGGGCGGCTGGTTCGCGCTCGACAGCAGCGCCGCGCACGCCGGCAGCCGCTACCGCTTCCGTATCGATGGCGAGCGCGAGGTACCCGATCCGGCCTCGCGCTTCAACCCCGAGGGAGTCCACGGTCCGAGCGAGGTGATCGATCCGACGGACTTCCGCTGGGATGATCTCGACTGGCGCGCCCCGCCCTGGCACACGAGTGTCATCTACGAGCTGCACGTCGGCACTTTCAGCGCTCCGGGCACCTACGCCGCCACTGCCGAGCGACTCGCGCACCTCGCGGCGCTCGGAGTGACCGCCATCGAGCTGATGCCGGTGGCCGCCTTCCCCGGAGCGCGCGGCTGGGGATATGACGGCGTGCTGCTGTACGCGCCACACGCGCCCTACGGCACGCCGCAGGATCTCAAGGCGCTCATCGCCGCCGCCCATCGCTACGGGCTCGCGGTGATTCTCGATGTCGTCTATAACCACTTCGGACCGGAAGGTAACTATCTGCACCTGTACGCACCGCAGTTCTTCAACGCGCAGCGCACCACGCCCTGGGGAGCGGCGATCAACTTCGATGGCGAGGCGAGCCACACGGTGCGCGACTTCTTCATCCACAACGCCCGCTACTGGCTCGAGGAATATCACTGCGACGGTTTGCGCCTCGATGCCGTCCACGCCGTGTACGACAGCAGTGAGACCCACATCGTCAGCGAGATCGCCGTGGCCGCGCGCGCCAGCAGCGGCGCCGGCGGCGCGACGCGCACGGTCTACCTGACGCTCGAGAACTACGACAACGCCGCCCGGCTGCTCGGCGCCGAAGGCGGCGCGGCCAGCGCCGATGCGCAGTGGAACGACGATGTGCATCACTGTCTGCACGCGCTGCTGACCGGCGAGAGCGAGGGCTACTACGCCGACTACACCGCCACGCCGGGTACGCTGCTGTGCCGCGCGCTGGCCGAAGGCTTTGCCTACCAGGGCGAGCGCTCGCGCTATCTCGGTGCCAGCCGCGGCGAGCCGAGCGCCCAGCTGCCGCCCAGCGCCTTCATCGATTTCCTGCAGAATCACGATCAGGTCGGCAACCGCGTGCACGCCGAGCGGCTCAGCCGGCTGGTATCGGAACCGGCGGCATTGCGCGCGGCGACCGCGCTGCTGCTGCTCGCACCCCACCCACCGCTGCTGTTCATGGGGGAGGAGTGGGCGGCGCCGCAGCCCTTTCCCTGGTTCTGCGACTACGAGCCGCAGCTGCTCGAGCGCGTGCGCGAGCAGCGCGCGCGCGAGTTCCCGGGCGCGGCGGACCCCGGAACCGCGGCGACCTTCGCGTCGGCGCAGCTCGACTGGAGCCGCCTGGGCGAGCGCGCGCACGCGCGCGTGCTGCACGACTACCGCCGCCTGCTGTCGCTGCGGCGACGGGTCATCGTGCCGCTGCTGCCGCAGCTGCGCGCCGGGCGCTGCAGTCGAGGCGCGGCTGCGGCCGCCTTCGCCGTCGACTGGCCGGCGGGGGGGACGACGCTGCGACTGCTCGCCAATCTCGGTGCGCGCCCGGCACCGCTGCCGGCGCCCGCCGCCGGTCGGCTGCTGTACGCGACCCATCCCGGGATTCGCGCGTTGCGGGCCGGCGCGGCGCTGCCGCCCTGGAGCGTGCTGTGGCTGCTGGAGCGAGCGTGAACGACGCTGATCGCCGCGATCCGAGCCGCCTCGCCGCCCCGCTGGCCGCGGGCAACCCGCTCGTGGCGGTGATTCCGCGGGCGACCTACCGCCTGCAGCTCAATGCCGGCTTTACCCTGCGCGATGCCACCGCGATCGTGCCGTACCTGGCGGCGCTCGGCATCAGTCACGTCTACTGCTCGCCGTATTTCCGCGCGCGCGCCGGCAGCTCACACGGCTACGATGTCGTCGACCACAATGCCTTCAACCCCGAGATCGGCGAGCGCGAGGACTTCGAGCGCTTCGTGGCGGCACTGCGCGCGCACGACATGGGGCACATCGTCGATATCGTACCGAACCACGTCGGTATCCTCGGCGCGGACAACGCCTGGTGGATGGACGTGCTCGAGAACGGCGAGGCCTCGGCCTACGCCGGCTTCTTCGACATCGACTGGCTGCCCCCCAACCCCGATCGCGCCCACAAGGTGCTGGTGCCGGTGCTGGCGGACTCCTACGGCACGGTACTCGAGCGCGGCGAACTGTCACTGCGCTTCGAGTCCGCGACCGGCTCGTTCGCCGTCTACTACCAGTCGCACCGTTTCCCGCTCGATCCGCACAGCTACCCCCGCATCCTCGACCGGGTAGCAGCGCTCACCTACAACGCCGAGCTGGAGAACATCCGCCGCGCGCTGGCGGCGCTGCCGGATCGCCGCCAGGCCTCGCCCGAGCAGGTGGCCGAGCGCGACCGTGCCAAGGAGCACCACAAGCGCCGCCTGGCCGCGCTCGCCACCACCGACCCGACGGTCGCGGCGGCCATCACGGCCGCGGTGCGCAGCTTTCTCGGCAGCGCGGGCGAGCCGGCGAGCTTCGATGCGCTGCATGAGCTGCTCGAGCTGCAGGCGTTCCATCTCGCCTACTGGCGCGTCGCGGCCGACGACATCAATTATCGGCGCTTCTTCGACGTCAACGATCTGGCGGCGCTGCGCGTCGACAATGCCGCGGTTTTCGAGCTGACCCACCGGCTGCTGCTGCAGCTGATCGCCGCCGGCAAGATCGACGGTCTGCGCGTCGATCACGCCGACGGTCTGTACGATCCCGCCGGCTACGTGCGCCGCCTGCAGCATGCAATCGGCAAGGTCAGCGGCAGTGCCGCGAGCTGCCCGCTGTACCTGGTGGTCGAGAAGATCAGCGCCGCCTTCGAGCACCTGCCGCAGCAGTGGCCGGTGCACGGCGAGACCGGCTATCACTTCGCCAACGTCGTCAACCGCATGCTGATCGATGCGGCCACCCGCGTGCGCATGGACCGTGTCTATCGCGGCGCAACCGGCGAGACGCTGGAGTGGCGCGACGTTGCCTACGAGTGCCAGCAGCTCATTCTGCGCCGCTCACTCGCGTCCGAGCTGAACGTCGCCACCAACCAGCTGGCACGCATCGCGCGCTCCGACCGGCGCACGCGCGACTTCACCTTCAACAATCTGCGGCACGCGCTGGCCGAGGTGATCGCCTCCTTCCCGGTATACCGCACTTATGTCGCCGGCACCGTCGCCGACAGCGACCGGCGCTACATCGAGTGGGCCATCGCCGCCGCGCGCCGCCGCCACGTCGCCGCGGAGGCGTCGGTGTTCGATTTCGTGCGGGCGGCGCTGCTGCTCGAGCTGCCCAGCGCCGGCGAGGCGCAACTGCGTGCCATGCGCGCTTTCGTGATGAAGTTCCAGCAGATCACCGCGCCGATTACCGCCAAGGGGATCGAGGACACCGCGCTCTACCGCTTCAACCGGCTGATCTCCCTCAACGAGGTCGGCAGCGACCCGAACAATTACGGCGGCGGCGGCGTACGCGCGTTTCATGCCGACGCCGAATACCGCGCGCGGCACTGGCCGCACGAGATGCTCGCCACCTCGACGCACGACACCAAGCGCTCCGAGGACGTGCGTGCGCGTCTCGATGTGCTGTCGGAGATGACGACGCCGTGGCGCGATGCGGTGCGCCGCTGGACGCGCATCAATCGCACCCGCAAGCGCGAGCTCGACGGGCTGCCGGCTCCTTCACGCAACGACGAGTACCACTTCTACCAGGCCCTGCTCGGCAGCTGGCCGCTCGCCGGCGCCAACGGCGCCTATCGCGAGCGCATCGAGGCCTACATGATCAAGGCGGTGCGCGAAGCCAAGGTCCGCACCAGCTGGACCGAGGTCGACGTGGCGTACGAGGAGGCGCTGCTGCAGTTCGTGCGCAGCGTGCTCGAGCCACGCGACAACAACCTGTTCCTCGCGGACTTCCTCGAGTTCGAGCGGCGCGTCGCGCGCTTCGGCCTGCTCAACAGCCTGTCGCAGACCCTCGCCAAGCTCACCGCTCCGGGCGTGCCCGACATCTACCAGGGCAACGAGCTGTGGGACTTCTCGCTGGTCGATCCCGACAACCGCCGCCCGGTCGATTACCCACGCCGCCGAGCCGCGCTCGCCGGGCTCGAGCGCGGCGTACGGCCCGCCGAGCTGTTGCGCGACCTCGACGACGGCCGCGCCAAGCTGTGGCTGACCTGGCAGGTGTTGCGGCTGCGGCAGCGACAGCCGCGTCTCTTCAGCCACGGCAGCTACCGCCGGCTGCGTGTGCGCGGTGAGAAGGCGCATCACGTGTGCGCTTTCGCGCGCCGCTGCGCCGGCCAGTCGCTGATCGTGATTGCGCCGCGGCTCTATCGCCGCCTGCTCGACGATCCCGCGCGACTACCGCTCGGCGCGGACGTGTGGCTGGATACACTCGTCGAGCTGCCACGCGAAGAGCGTTCCCGGACGAGCCTGCGAGGCGTGCTCGATGGTGCGGCGGTGGCCCCGGTTCGCCACGGCGAGCTCGCCGGCGTGCCGCTGGCGCGAGCGCTGGCGGAGTTTCCCGTCGCTCTGCTGCACGGCAGCGCGGCCGGGGAAGAAAACGGGTAAACGCCGCGCCGCCGGCAGCGTTGACGCCAGAGTGAGCGCTTGAGGCTCGGCCGACGCGCTGGCGCTCGGGGCGGTTCGGCAGGACCATTGCGGGGCTTCGCAGCGCCCGGGCGTGGATCCCTTATGGAGGGTTGCATGTTTCGAACCTTTACGGCCGCAGCCACCGCCGCGCTGTTGCTACTGACGGGCTGCGCCAGCGGCGGTGCAGCCGCTCCGGAGCAGCCTACCGGCACACCGGCACAACAACGGGCGCTGGCACACTACCTGGCGTACGCGGGCCCGCCGGTCCCCTACTTCGTCTGGTTGGGCAAGCTCTGGAGCTGGGAGCCTCTCGGCAAGGATGAGCTGGTGGTGTTCACGGTTCCCGACGAGGCGTACCTGCTAAAGGTGTGGCCACCGTGCGATCTGCGCTTCGTGATCAACGCCATCGGGATTACCTCCACGGCGCGGACGATTTACGCGCGCACCGACTCCATCACAGTCAACTCCTCCGGCACCGGGCCCGGACGCTGGCGCTGCCCGATCGATGAGATCCGCAAGATCGACTATCAGCGCATGCGGGCCGACGAGCGGGCACAGGCCCAGCAGGGCAGGAGCGGCCAGCCGACCGCAGGCGCCCCGCCCCCGGCAACGGCGCCACCTCAGAGTCCACCGCCGCAAGGCCAGGCGGCGCCGCAGTGAGGCCGGCGACGATGAAGCCCGCGCCGCTTGCGGCGCTCTGGCCCGTGGCGCTGCTGCTCGCGGCCTGCGCCAACGGCATGCCGCAACACCAGAGCGATCAGCAGCTGCGCGCGCGTTACCAGGCGTATGCCGGCGCGCCGATCCCCCAGTTCACCTGGTTCGGCCACTTCTACAGCTGGGAGGAGCTCGGCAGGGATGAGCTGGTGGTGTTCACCACCCCGAGCGATGCCTACCTTCTCAAGGTCTGGCCGCAGTGCGACCTGCGCTTCGATTTCAACCTGATCGGCATCAGCTCCACCGGACCCACGGTGAGTTCGCATCTCGACTCCGTGACAGTGCACTCACCGACGACCGGGCCGATGCGCTGCCCGATCGATGAGATCCGCAGGGTCGACTATCAGCGCATGCGCGCGGATCTGCGGGCGCAAGCGCAGGCCGGCCAGCGATAGCGTCACCGATAGCCCGTTCGCTGACCCGCCCACGAAGTACTCGGCTGGTGAGGTGATTGCTTCCCTGTCACCTATAGCCCGTTCGCTGGTCTTCCTACGGAGTGCTCGGCTGGTGAGGCGATGGTTTCGCTGTCATCGATAGCCCGTTCGCTGACCCGCCCACGAAGTGCTCGGCTGGTGAGGTGATTGCTTCGCTGTCACCTATAGCCCCGCGCCTGCAAGGTGAAGAGGTGGGCGTAGCGCCCATTGAGCTGCATCAGCTGCTCGTGACTGCCGCGCTCGACGATCCGCCCGCCGTTCAGCACCACGATCTGATCTGCCATGCGCACCGTGGAGAAACGGTGCGAGATGAGGATGGTGATGCGATCGCGCGCGAGCTGGCGGAAATGCTCGAACACCTCTGCCTCCGCCTGCGCGTCCATGGCGGCAGTCGGCTCATCGAGCACCAGGATGTCAGCCTGCGTGCGCATGAAGGCGCGTGACAGCGCCACCTTCTGCCATTGGCCGCCGGAGAGCTCGCGCCCATCACGGAACCACTTGCCGAGCTGGGTGTGATAGCCGGCAGGAAAGGCCTCGATGAACTCGCGCGCCTGCCCCTTCTGTGCCGCGACCCGCCAGCGCTCTTCATCCTCGAAGAAGCGCTCGTCGCCGGCGCCGACGTTCTCACCTACCAGCATCTGGTAGCGCACGAAATCCTGGAAGATGACACCGATGCGTGCGCGCAGCGCGCCCTCGTCCCAGAGCTTGAGATCCTGGCCGTCGAGAAGAATGCGCCCGCCGGTGGGTTCATAGAGACGCGTGAGCAGCTTGATGAGCGTCGTCTTGCCGGAGCCGTTCTCACCGACCAGTGCGAGACTCGTGCCCGGCGTCAGATGCAGCGTGATGTGCTCGAGCGCCGGCGCCTCGGCCCCCGGATAGGTGAAGCTCACATCCTCGAAACGCACTCCGTCTTGCGGCTGCGGCCCGCGCACGGCGCCGCCGCTCGGGCGCGGTACGTGCGTCTCCAGGTATTCGTACAGCGTCGACAGGTAGAGGTTGTCCTCGTACATGCCGCCGATCGCGGCCAGCATCGCCGACACCGCCGCCTGTCCCTGGCGAAAGAGCGCCACGTACATCGTCATCTGGCCGAGGGTGATCAGACGGCGCACGGTGGTGATCGCAATCCAGGCGTAGGCACCGTAGAGCGCCGCGGTGCCGAACAGCCCGAGCACGAACCCCCAGGCGTCACGGCGCACGGTGAGCGCGCGATCTTCCGCATACAGCCGGCGGAAGATCTCGCGGTAGCGCTCGAGCAGGCGCTGACCCAGACCGAACAGCATCACCTCCTTGGCGTGATCCTCGCGCGCGATCACGGTCTCGAGGTACAACTGCATGCGTGTCTCGGGTGAGCGCCAGCGGAACAGCCGGAAGGCATCGCCGGAGAACTTGGCTTCGGCGGCGAACGCCGGCAGCCCGGCGAGCAGCAGCACCGCCACCGCCCAGGGCGAGAAGCGCGCCAGCAGCACGCCATAGCTCACCAGCGAGATGGCGTTCTGAATGAGACCGAAGGTGCGCGTCACCAGGCTGAGCGGGCGGGTCGAGGCTTCGCGGCGCGCACGGGTGAGCTTGTCGTAAAACTCCGAGTCCTCGAAGTGCTGCAGCTCGAGCGTCAGCGCCTTCTCGAGGATCATGACGTTGACGCGCTGCCCGAGCTGCGCACGCAGCAGCGACTGGCACAGCGACAGGCCGCGCTGGCCGGCGGCGATCGCCGCGACCAGTGCGCCCTCGAGCGCCACCAGCTCGACCACGCGCTGCCCGCCGCCGGCGGCGCGCATCGCGGCGACCACCGCATCGACGATCAGCGAGCCGACATAGGCAACCGAGGCGGGCAGCACGCCGGCGAGCAGTGTCAGCAGTGCCAGCACCAGCGTCAGTGCCCGGTCGGTGGTCCACACCAGCTCGAGCGCCCGACGGCTGTAGCGGAAGACGCCGAAGAAGCCGCGCAGCGTGAGTGCTTCGCCCCCAAGGGTGGGCAGTGCGGTCTGGCGCCGTGGATGAGTCGCCGTCGCCATCAGGGGCGGTACCCGAGGGCAGACACGACGGTGGGGTACGGCAGAGGCGGCATCGCTGCGATGTGGGGACGAGCGCCGCACTATTCCAGTGCGAGGTGCAGAACCGCTAGGCTTGCCGCCCGATGCCCCACACGATGGCCACCGCCTGCGATCGGCGCCCCCGGCACGCAGCTGCCGGTCGGCTCGGCCGGCTGCTGCTGCTCGCACTGGCAACGTGCCTCGCAACCCGCGCCGCCCCAGGCGAGGCAACGCCTGCGAAAGCCGCAGTCGCCGCTCCTGACAGCTACGGGGCGGACGCAGCCGCTGAGATCCTCCGGCACGGCGGCAACGCCGTCGATAGCGCGATCGCGCTCGCCTTCACTCTGGCGGTCACCTACCCCGAGGCCGGCAATCTCGGTGGCGGGGGCTTCGCGACGCTCTTCGTCGACGGCCGCGAATACTTCCTCGATTACCGTGAGACAGCCCCGCGCGCGGCGAATGCCGGCCTGTACCTCGATGCCCACGGCAACGTCATCCCCGATGCGAGCACCATCGGTGCGGGCGCAGCGGCCGTGCCCGGGACCGTAGCCGGATTGTGGGTCCTGCACCGGCGCTTCGGGCGGCTGCCGTGGAGCCGTGATGTCGCACCCGCCATACGCTACGCGCGCGAGGGGTTTCGCCCAGCACCGATGCTGATTACGCTGCGCGACCAGCGCGCCGCCGAGCTCGCAGGCCGAACTAACTTCGCACGTTACTTCGGCACGCTCACCGCCGGTGAGCTCTACCGCCAGCCCGAGCTCGCAGCAACCCTGGAACGCATTGCCCGGCAGGGGCCCGACGGCTTCTATCGCGGCCGCACCGCCGCGCTGCTCATCGCGCAGATGCGAGACGGCGGCGGGCACATCACGCTTGCGGACCTGCGCGGCTACCGCCCGCGCTGGCGCACGCCGCTGGCGCGCGACTGGGCGGGCTATCGGGTGATTACTGCGCCACCACCAAGCTCGGGCGGTCTCATGTTGTTGTCGCTGCTTGCGATGCGCGCCGACCTGGCGGCTGACTTCAAGGACGTGCCGCAGAACTCCGCACAGTACGTGCACCTGCTCGCCGAGATGGAGAAGCGCGTATTCGCCGACCGCGCCAGCTACCTCGGCGATCCGGATTTCGTGCCGGCGCCGCTCGCCGCCCTGCTCGACCCGGCCTATCTCGCGCGGCGCGCCGCCGAGGTCAACCCGCGCGTGCCGACACCTGCCGCGCAGGTGCACAGCGGGCTCGGGCCGATCCACCACGACACCACCCATTTCTCCATCGTCGACTTCTCCGGGAATGCCGTCGCCAACACTTTCACGCTCAATGACGACTTCGGCTGCGGCGAGGTAGTCGCCGGCGCCGGATTCCTGCTCAACAACGAGATGGACGATTTCGCCAGCAAGCCCGGGACGCCGAACCTCTACGGGGTCACCGGCGGCGATGCCAACGCAATCGCTCCGGGCAAGCGGCCGTTGTCGACGATGACGCCGACCATCCTCACGCGCGACGGCCGCGTGGCGCTCGTCATCGGCACCCCCGGGGGCTCGCGCATCGCGACTTCGATATTCCAGGTCCTGAGCAACTGGCACGACTTCCGTTTGCCGCTCGCGCAGGCGGTGGCCAGCGCGCGCATCCACCATCAGCTGCTGCCGCCCGACACGCTGTTCGAGGAGCCGTACGCTACCGTCGCCCCGGCGGTTCGTGCCGCGCTCGAGGCCCGTGGCTATCGCTTCGT
>Ga0187783_10003229_pt1 | contig 12033 bp, 14 predicted proteins | sample 1015_SJ02_MP02_2_FD_132471 | JGI IMG/M metagenome (GOLD analysis project Ga0187783, IMG submission 132471) | Tropical peat soil microbial communities from peatlands in Department of Meta, Colombia - 1015_SJ02_MP02_20_MG | ecosystem: Environmental > Terrestrial > Soil > Wetlands > Peat | place... | reverse complement strand
TGACCAGCCCAGCGAGGTGCTCTACACACGCACGACCCGTGGCTCTTGAATGCTTCTGGGATTGCGAACGAGGAAAACTTGTCTTGTCGGTCCTTTTCCGACAGGTTTGAGTGGAATTTCCTGCATCGGATACGGGACTTTCCGAATCCAACCACGCGTGCCGGAACATCAGGAGGAATCTATAGTGAAGTTGCCGCAATCCACAGCGCTGATCGTCGTTGATGTGCAAGCAGCGTTTCTCGATTCCCGTATGGGCGAACGCAATAATCCGCAGGCAGAATCGAACATCGCACGGCTGCTCGCTGCTTGGCGAAGCGGTGGGCGTCCGATCCGACATGTTGTTCACGATTCCGTGGAACCCAACAGTCTCCTACGCCCGGATTCTCCCGGCAATGCGATTCAGGCTGTTGCAACTCCCAAAGCTGGCGAACCCATCTACCGCAAACATGTGAACAGTGCTTTTATCGGAACGAATCTGGAAAGCGACCTGCACCATGACGGCATCGAGACACTCGTCATCGTTGGACTCACTACGAATCATTGCGTATCGACCACCGCTCGCATGGCAGGGAATCTGGGTTTCAAGACCCTCGTTGTTTCCGATGCGACTGCGAGCTTTGCCCGCCCAGCCTTGGACGGTACACGGCGTCCCGCAGAGGACGTGCATTCCGAAGCTCTCAGCGATCTCCATGGGGAATTCGCTACCGTGATCGACACCGCAGAAGTGTTGAAAAGAATCGTTTCCTGATTCTGCTGCAACCTGATCAATCAGCGCGTGCAAAGGTGCGACCAACCAGACATACTCAAGGGCTTGCGATCCGTCATTCGTCACGTTGTCACGATGCCAGTGACGGCAATTGCTTTGCTGGTGCGAGCACGATCAGTACGAAGCCAACGATTATCAATGCAGGCACGTCGCCTAGCAGATGTCCGCGTTCGCTCGCATTTTGGAACGCCTGCACTGCCATAATCGCCGCATGAACGAGGCTCGACCATGCTGTGAACGCGATCAGGCTGCGATTAGCCGACGGGTTGCGTGAAGCGAGCAGTAGGAAAATTCCTAACGTTGCATACACCCCAAGGATCATCTGCTCGTATTCGGGCTGATTTGGCTGCCATCGCCATCCGCTCGGCCAAAAAATCATCGACGGGTAAACACCGAGCACAAAGATCAACCCCACGACCACCAACACAACCTTGAGCGCCCGCTCTCGACCCATGATGTCCTCCCTGTCAAAAGGTGAATTATCAAAAGAAACCGTACACGCCAGCCTCGTGGTAGCCAACTGAGGGGAAATCCTAAGGCGAACAGGAGCAAAGGTCAATTGCAATGCAGTCTAGCAGAAGCTAGTGCAGCCTCGCGTACTCGGCCTTGGCTTGTTTCAGGATGGAGATGTCGGGGTCGGCGTCTTTCCAGAGGGTGAGGAAGTCTTTGTAGGCTGCCAGCGCCCGGACACGCGCGGCGTCCGCATCTGTGCCCTGCGAAGTTCTCGGCTCCAGGGCGTTGGTTCGTGCCACGCCCAGACGCGCTAACGCTCCCGTCCAGCAGTTCTAGACGATGCCGCTATGGTCGAGCACCTTCTGGAACTCGGCAGCAACCCGCGAAGCCTGCCCAGCCCTCAAATACGCTTCGCCGCGAATGTAGGTCGGATAGAGGCAGGAAATGTTGGTGACGAAAGAGTTTGCCCCAACTCGATAGAAGAGGCAGCTTGCAGATCGGTGATCGCCTCAGCAGCATGGTTACGATTAAGCGCTAGTTGCGCCCGAATTGCAGGCAACAACGAAGATCGCACTTGCGTGTCTAGCGGAAAGCGTTTGTTCAGATTTTGCGCCAGCGATTCGGCTTTAATTGCATCACCCAATCGCATGACCTGGGCTGGTCAGCTCTTCCAGCGTGACGGTCGATGCTGCGGTCGCCTCAGCGTCCGTACCACACAAGCTTCTCTACTAGTTGCTCCAAAATGATTGCGTCTCGTTCATCGAAATCATTGGGTTGGGTGCAACATCGGGATTGGTTGGCGCGTGCGGCCAGCGAGATGCTAGGCTTATGCGACTCTGGAGGAAGAAATGAGAACCATGCCTTGGGTTGTTACTGTGGCACTTCTGGTTCTGGCCGGAGACTGTCCCGCGCAATCTGCCGAGGACGCAGCTACAGCCCGAATCACAGTGCTGTACGACGCCTTCGGGCAGACTTCTGCGATGCAGAAAGACTGGGGCTACTCCGCTCTTGTCGAATACGGCGGCAAACGCGTTCTGTTCGATACTGGAAACAACCCTGACATCCTCGCGCAGAATGCGAAGGCAAAAGGAATCGACCTAGCCAAACTGGATTTCGTGGTCCTGTCGCACCGCCACGGAGATCACATGGGAGGATTGGGGTACGTTTTGAGCGTGAACCCCAAAGTACTGATCTATGCGCCTAAAGAAGGCTTCGGGGTCTTTGGTGCGGACTTGCCAAGCACCTTCTATCGCAAAGACCAGTCGCTCCCGCCAGAGCAGCGCTACTACAGCGGTACGCCGCCAGAAATTATGCGGTTTGGCTCGGCGTGGCCTAGCGCCAATTTCCAACTGGTAGACAAGAACACGGAAATCGCACCGAACATCCACCTGATCACACTCGTCTCCGACAAGCCGGGTACGCTCGAACTGCGCGAACTCTCCTTGGTTATCAACACCTCCGAAGGACTCGCGATCGTGGTTGGCTGTTCGCATCCCGGTATCGACAGAATCGTTGAATCCGCAACTGCGATCAATCCACGCATTCACTTCATCGCTGGCGGCTTTCATCTTGTTGTCGCGTCCGATCCTGACATCGAGAGGATTGTCGCTGCCCTGCATGATCGCTTCAAGGTCGAATACGTCGCCCCCGGTCACTGCACCGGAGAGCCAGCGTTCAAAGCGCTCAAGAAAGCTTTCGGCGACCACTACATTTATGCGGGGTTGGGCACAACACTGTAAGCGATGCGCCGGATTGCGCGTTGGGTTTGTTGTTTCGCCGAAGTTCTTGTAAGGAGGGAGAAATATGGCAAACCGCTTTGGAGCGGACGTTCTGATTCAAGCCCCCGATCCGAAGGAAGCCGCACTTTTCTATGTCAACCAACTCGGATTCAAAATTAGCGACAACAACCCGAAGATGATTGGTCTCCATGGAAAGCACATCAATTTGTTCATCGAACCCGGACCGCCATTGGGTCCCGTGCTGGAGGTGACGGTTGAGAACGTCGCAGACGCAAAGGCCCGGCTTGTGGAGAACGGGTGTGAGATTGTGAAGGATGAGCCTGATTTCCCTCGGTGCTATGTCAGAGACCCGTTTGGCTTAATCTATAACCTCACGAGTTAGGGTAAGGCCGGTGCTGGCGATACCAGAAACGCACGTCCAGACGGAGCCAGAGCGGGCTGATGCTCACTGACACTCATCTAGCCTGCCAGCGTAAACCTCGAATGATGGGGTGTTGTCGCGCATCGGACCGGTGGCGGTGAGAATCCGCCCCATCCCCATGATCGGCCAATACACCCAGTACTTCCGCCGAATTGCTGCCATGACACGCTCATGCTCGGCGCGGTCGGTCAGGAAGCATGTCGTGCCCTCGAACGTCTCGCCGCCGATGGATAGCCTGATCTTCGGCGTCTTCTGGACGTTGAACACCCACCGGCGCTTCACGGTTGCGCTGCCGATGTAGAACCTCTCACTGTCTAATACGAACCGGATTGCGACTTCAGGGGCTTCCCGGTCTTGCGACCGTAGTGCGTCAGCCGCGTGGTCTGCCTTCCAGCTACTCGACTCAGTCGCGCAAGTTCGGTTGATTCCATAGGCTCTCGTCGGAAAACCTAAACGTCCCCGAGTTGTTCCTCGGGCATGCCGAAATAGTGCCCCAGTTCGTGCATCAGCGGTTGGCGGGCTTCCGCCTCGCTCAAACAGACCGCTTCAATGTTCTTCTGATGATGCACGATGTGAGAAGGCTCCATTGAAACATCCAAGAAGCTCTTCTTCATCGCTGGCACGCCGTGAAAGATGCCTAGAAGCATTCGCCTTGGCTGTCCCGGTTTGGGGGGTGACTGGTTCGGGGGAAAATCCTCGACCAGAATCGCGCCAAGCGCCGAGAAATACTCCAGAGGTCGGATTACGTGTCTTCTTTTCCGCCCATACCGTAGGCAGTACCTGCCCGCGCGTTGTCGCGTTTCGCCGCATCTTTTCGAGATCGCGCGCAATCATTCAATCCAGGTCTGCACCCCACCTCTCCAGGGCGACGTCCAGTTGATATCCCTTGAGCTGCCTGTCATGCTCGGTCTTCAGCACATTCGCGCGGACGAGGCGCGGCAAAGCTCTCCCATGTCGCCTCGAACGCGGCATCCTCATCGAAGTCTGAATCCGCCGTATCGTCCTTCCCGCATCCCCACTCCGCACCCAGTATCTCCGCAACAAAAAATCAACTTTGTCCACCAGCTACGATTTCCCCACGTCCCGAATCCATCTCCAACATGTGCCAGGCTCACCCCGCCGTGCTCATGGCCTTACCATTCCTCGTTGAAGCTCGCCTGTTCTCTTCAAGTCCGGGGGAAGGATGTTCGAGCAGAGACTAGCGGATGAACTCTATCACTACGAGTATCAATTGAAAGGGCGAGAGGTGTTACGGACTGAGTACAGTCATGCTGCCCTCAGGGATCTCATTGACGCCGATGCAGACCTGTACCGACACACACAGACGACTATAGACGCATCTGTACTTGGTAGCGCTCTAGCGCGCGACTCTCTTAAGGAGTTCGGGCCGCGTATCCAGCCCAAAGTCCCGTTCGATGCGCGCGTACCAAGTCTCGTCATCGGCAGAATGCAAAGCGACCCACTCTTCATCGGTGAAGCTCTTGCGCCACTGCAGGAAAGCTTCCGCCCCAGGTCCAACCGGGTGGCGCAGCTGCCAGGTTCCATTCGCGGCGACTTCGAGAATTTTTTTCGCAACATCCGAAGGGGGGACAGAATTTTTCTGCAGCGATGCTTCGAAGATGGCGGCGATGCGCGCGTATTGTGGATATGGCGAGGAGCCTGGAGCGACTTTCATGCGCTGCGCCATCTCGGTATCTATGATGCCCGGTTCGACAACCGCGACACGCACGTTGAACATTTTCATTTCGCCCGCGAGCCCCTCACTCAGCGCTTCCAATGCCCACTTGGTCGCCATATACGGTGTGAGGGGCGAGTCACTGATGCGGCCGGCGACGGAGCTGACGTTGATGATGCATCCGCTCCTGCGCTGCCGCATGTGCGGTAGCACCGCCTGAATACACCGGAGTGCGCCAAAGTAGTTGGTTTCCATGACGGCGCGGAATTCCGGTAGCGGAAGCTCTTCAATCGAGCCGGCGCGCTCGATGCCCGCGTTGTTGACGAGCACGTCGACCGGTCCGTGTCCGCGGTGAATGGCCTTGAATCCTTCGGTAACGGATTCGTCGGAGTCCACGTCCATGGAGGAAATCGCGATGGGGAGATTTTCGCGCCCAGCAACTTCGGCGAGCTGCGGCGAACGCGCCGGACTGCGCATGGTCGCGAGCACATTGTTTCCAGCGCGCGCGAACGCCAGCGCGGTTTCATAGCCGATACCTTTGCTGGTTCCGGTGATCAGAACGAGTGCCATCCTCGCCTCCTTGCGGGATTTCCCCACGATCAGTGTCCGAATTATACGTCGAGTTGAGGTAAGGACCTTGCGATTCTTCCATAGGCGCGCGACTCGGGGTATTGCTCTCGCCTGGATGATAACTGTTGCCAACAGGCGTCACAACCTTGCACCGTCTGTTCGCCGTTTTGAAGGTCGGTGAAGTGCAATTGGGATTATGCGTCAATCACCGTCTGGGCCGGGGGTACCCGGTGCGAAGCGCTTGCATTGCATCTACCGGGAAGCACGCCTTGGGGGAGCGAGGCAGGCCAGAACCGCGACCGCCAGCAGCCTCCCAAATCACGCCAGACAGAACCACGGGATCACTTTGTTCCGAAGAGCATCGATTGAAAGATACGCGTCGCTATGATGCTCACCAACAGGCCAAGGCCGAGCCCGAACAGTGTCGGGCGCAGGCCGTCGACCAGCATCAATCGTAAAAGCTGGTCTCGTTGCGCGGAGCGCCATTCGGATTCCCAGTTCCGTTGTCGGCTGAGTGGTTATGTACGACAGCACGCCGTACAATCCCACCGAGGCAAGAAGCAGCGACAGAATCGCAAAGGCAAGAACTAGGCTCGCAGTCAGACTGGCATCGACCAGCGACTCGCCGATCATCTGATCCATGGTCAGGACAGCGGAAACAGGAAGCTCCGGATCGAGTGAAGCAATCTGCTTTCCACCGGCACGGAGAATCGTAAGAGATCCGATGCTGTGCGCCACCGCGAGCATCTCGGCGTTTTGGTCGCCTTCAAGAATGGGAAAGTACATGGTCGCCATTGGCTCCTTGCCGACCTGGTACAAGGTGTCGCCGACCACGCCCACGATTTCATAATCGACGTCGTTGGGACAGCCTTGGCGAGGGGAACCGAATACAGTGAGGGCGGTCCGTTTGAAGTTGTGGCTAATTGGTATTCGGAAATAAGATTTGGGTGGTGACAGCGAGTGCCACAGATCGTTCATGGATCGAGGAATTCTTGCCGATCCACGATGTCAGTGCTTCCTACCACGTCCGAATCTATGCCTCGCCTTTAGTCGTGTATCAGTGTCTTCTGCGCTACGACTTCAACGAACTTTGGGTTGTGCGGCTGTTGATGACCATCAGAACCGGGAAGCGACAGCACCGCAATCGAGTCCCCGGCGATCTTCCTCGGCGCCTTCAAGGTACAGGTTTTGTGATTTTGCACAACGTCCCTGGCGAAGAGCTTGTCGTTGGCGTTGCCGGAAAATTCTGGCGTCCAGATGGCGGTCGCTGTCTCGACCTCGCTGCGGGGGATTTTGGCGAGTTTGCACGTCCCGGATACGCGAAGGCAGCGTGGAACTTCAGGTTCGGCACAGAGTCGGGTGGGTGTACTGTGCTTTCGACCGAGACGAGGATCAAGTGCTTCGGTCGGGCGGCGTTGTGGAAGTTTCGTCTCTACTGGAGTCTCATCAGCCCGTTCTCTGGACTGATCCGCACGGCGATCCTCAGGGATGTGAAGGCAAAAGCAGAGTCAACTCTTACACAGACTTCCTGAAGATTACTCAATAGGCCTAAGCCATTTCTTGGAAAAATGCTTTCACTCGCTCTTCTTCGGTGCAATGTCGGTCCACTGTGCCGACGAAACGAGCCATTTATTGTTTGTCTTAATCCAGACGACAGTTTCACTGATTTCCGCCAACTTATCGCCGTCCTTACTTGTAACAGGCCCCGTGAGTATGGCTGTATTCCCGAACTGACGGACCTCGGACTTTCCTACTGTGAAGACCGCCGTGATTGCTTTTTCTTTGCCAGCGCGTGGACCGTCTTTGTGCCAGATATCACCCGTCCCACCAGCGTTAACCAGTACCAGATTGGGAACTTCCATTTGGTCCATCGCCGCACCGTCACCTTTGCTGAAAGCCGTATACCAGTCCTGAGTTAGGCGTTGTATCTCGACTTGGATGTTGCTTCCGTTGCTCTTCGCTTGCCCAAACGAAAAGCTCACCGTCACCGACAACGCGATCACGGTCAGAAAAGCCAACAAGACCACGAGCGTCTTCGTCCTCATGGAAACCTCCGAATTGGAAATTGCTTTAATCGAGCGACGGCCATTTTACGCGGAATCCGTACGACGGAATAGTCCTTTACGGCGATCCAAAGCGTACCCTCAAACAAGTAGTTGTCTTCCGGCTTGGGCATCTCCTTGGCGAAGCAACGACAGGACCCACCTGTTGTTCGCCCAATAGATTCAGGCACGAGTGGACTGAGACCCAGTGCCTCTCTTGCAGCCGATGGTCGCCGCATTCGGATGGGTACGCGCATTCATGAGACTGGTACGTGGTCGGGTGAAACTGGTTCTGTTCGGAACGACCGGAATGGTTGGCGCGGTACGCAAGTGCCCACTCGATCATAATGTCGCGGCCCCGTGCCGACCTTCCGCCAGAAACACATGGAAATCCGTTGCCGCAGGCTCGCTGGCAAGCTGGCGCATCATCACTGCGACTTGACCTCGATGGTAAGTGGAATGGTCTGCCACATGTTGCATCAAGTGCGCCAATCTGACTTTTGTTGCGCGGAACGGAAGCGTCTTCTTTAAGAGTTCGTCTGTCATTTGGCCCACGAAGTCGGTTTGTTCCTTCTCGACCTCCGACCACTTCAAACCTACCTCAGCGACGTTGGGAACTGCGTGCGGGTTGAACCGGGCGTCCCGTCTAATTTAGTTGTCAAGTTTGTCAATTCGGCGGGGCTACGGGGCCGGCGTCCTCCAATACGCAAGCCAAACCCACTCGCGGCCGATGATGTGTACGAGCGTGTCTCGCACGGAGCGGAAACTTCCGCCCAGATCGCGGGTGAACGCCTGAGCGCTGAGCGCGGACGCCGCTTGCAAGATCCTGTTGTTTGCCCAGCGGTCGCATTCCTAGAGAAGCTGAATGTCCTCTCTGGTCATGTCGGCTCCGGCAATCCTTTCGTCTGTAGAATCTTAGCTTGGAGCGGGGACTCTGGGAGGGCTTCCTTGAACATCAGCGAGAGCAATCGGCGCATCGCCGAACAATTCAATGATGCGTTCAATCGCGGCGACCTTGACGGGGCGGCCAACTGCTTCTCCGAGGAGTGCCAAAATCATGGGAAAAAGGTGGGGCGTGCTGGCGTGAGGGCAGTTTTGGGAGAGATTAAGATCAACTTCCCAGACGCGAAGCTGACGACATTGAACTCTGTCGTGGAGGGCGAGTGGGTCGTTGCCCGATGCACATATAGCGGAACTCACCGGGGTTCGTCATGCTTCCCGGTCGATGGCGGAATGCTCGTGGGTGTGCAGCCTACGGGTCGCACTTTCGCGGTTCAGCACATCCACATGTATCGGGTGCGCGATGGCAAGATCGCCGAGCACTTTGCGAGTCGGGACGATGTTGGAATGATGCGGCAGCTTGGTCTGCTTCCGCCGCCTCCGTCGTTGTCAGGTCAGTAGGCAGCCCAGTTCCCGCAAGATTCTACGGCTCAATGGTGCACCGATCAGGGCTTCCTTTTGGTGCCGAACGGATGGGAAGGAAGGCCACTCCTCATTGGGCTGTGCCACTGCATATGGGCGATCCGGAGGGAAGAGCGTGACTTGCTCGTAGGTTTGCCTGCCGACATTCACTGCGCGAACGCGGGTACTAAGCTCGCTCGGCGAGTTTGCCCGTCTGCCTCCACGCGGCAGGCTGAACTCTGTGCCTTAGGTCATGGTGTCGCTCACTGGAATGCTTCGTAGTGGGTCACTGTCGGTTCAAGTTCCAGCAAGCATTTCTCGTCCGCCGGGTAGTGCTTGGCAACCGCAATGTCGGCACCTGCAAGAGCGGCGATCGCTTCCCGTGACTTCCAAAAGGAACGAGTGATGAAGTGTGCTACCTCATTGTCGGTTCGGCGAAGAACCGACGCTCCTTTGTTGCCGCTCGTCGATCGGTAAGCCGGACTTGAAGAGATATTCCAGATACGCCGCTGCATCGCCTGCCTTTGTCTTCCCCATGCCAGATTCGAGCTATCATTGATTCGACCTCGTTAGAGTCATTACCAAAGCAGCGCTAGCCGCTCCACGCCCTTACCTTAGAACAATTACGCATTCTCCACCTGTTAAATTTGTGCGCACTCTTTCAGGCAACCGGCTTCGGTTGTGTTCCAATTGATCTATGGAAACCAAGTTCCCGCCAGCGGAAGCCTACAGCAATGAGCCCATCCGCCACGCACCGCTCGAGGTAGTGGATGTTGCGGCTGAACAGCGTGCAGTGACCGAGGATTACTGCAATGTGGTGCTGAATCGGGTGAATGTTAGTTGTTTACGGCTCGCGGTTTTTCGCGGCGAGTACCGGTGGCATCATCATCCGACCTCGGACGAGCTGTTTCTCGTGGTCGAGGGGCTGCTTGAGATCGACCTCAGCGACGGTCACAAGCTCGCGCTGCGTCCATGGCAAGCCGTGGTAGTCCCAGCCGGCACCGTCCATCGTACTCGCGCCGTCGGGCGCACAGTAAATCTCACGTTCGAGGCGCTCGCCGCCGAGACAGTGTTTGTCGACTGACGAGCTTCCAGGAAACCCAATGGAATCAACCACTGGTCAGGAAGGCTTCCGCCAGAGCGACCGCAAGCGACTGGATCCATTAGCCCGGAATTCCGCATTCTGGTGGTTCGCCGGCTAAAAGTTCTGAAATGGAAGCGCCCTCGCCGAATCCATTGTGGATGGGACACCCACATCGGCGGTGCGCCTAAATCCTGACCTGCCCGCCGAACTGGAACCGATCATCAACAAGGCTCTAGGGAAAGGCCGCAACCTGCGCTACCAGGTTGTTCGTGGCACACGGAAGCTGAAGGTGAGGCTTGTGCTCGGTAGCCTCCTCGTTCTGTTAGCCGCAATTTTATTCGGCATTTACGGCCGAATCACATCATTGACTGGAAACCCCATGTCCCGTAAGCTCCGTGCATATGAGTAACGAGGATCTCGATCAGTTACGTGTTGCTTACAAGAACGCGGTCGATAAGTGGGTTGATGCAATTCGAGCCGAAGAGGCACTAGCGACTCCCGACCACTCCGAGACTGCCATGGAGCGATGGGATGACGCCCACTTCCGAGAGCAAGATGCCCACAATAAAGCCACCGCAGCCCGCGACGCCTACAAAGATGGGCTTCGACGCGTTAATTACGGCTTTTAGATGGTTCGTCGATTTGCGGGCCGGCAAATGTCGCTGAAGGTGACGCAAGGGAATTCAGGTGCCCGCCTGAAATCACAGTTCCACTCAACGACTGTGGCTATCAGGCGGTTGCGCTCACTTACCCGTTCTAGGCACATCACAAGGTGTCATCCAGCAGGTGCTTCTCGGTGTAAGTCTAATCTTCATACGTTGGAAGCATTTCTTCCCCGACCCACTGCTCCCAACTCCGGAAAAGTTTCGTGGATAGCCAACAGGGGTCTGTTTCCTTTGACCAAGTCAAATGAACCGGTGCCAGTGGCGTCGGCCTTTCAAGTTCGAAGAGCACATCATCTTGATCGAGCCGACGAGCTACTGCTGTCGTTTTTTTTGGCCGAATAGCAGGGTCTGGCGTAAACCTTGTGTGGGCATCATGATTGGCCAGTCAAGCCGAAAAATACAGCCGCTACGCAGTCGATATTCGAGGCAGGCAGGCCCCATTCTCAGAAATTTGCTCCAAGCCCTCAGTGCTCGACCACGCTCAGCGTGATGCTGGACGGATACATGGAGGAATGGTGCACCCGATTGTGCGCTACCACACCCTGGGTTTCGTCGAAGTTGTTCCCGCCAGTGTTCAGGTTACGATCGTAGAGCGGGAAGTTGCTGCTTGAGATCTCGATGCGCAGGCGATCGCCCGCAGAGAAGTAGTTGCTCGTCTGCATGGGCTGGAGGGTGACTTTGTAGACCTTGCCCTTCTCCATCCAAACGGGAGGTTTGTCATAACCCTCGCGATAGCGCACGCGCTGGAGATTGTCGTCGAGGTTCCAGGCCGTGCCATCTGGCTGCACGTCGATAAGCTTGACGGTGAAGTCGGTATCTTTGGCGTCGCTCGATACGTAGAGGATCACGTCGACAGGACCGCTCACCTCGATCCCCTTGACGAGCGGCTCGGTGGTGTAGACGAGAATATCGTCGCGCATCTCCAGGCCGCGCTGATCGAAGGCTCCAGCGCGATGGTCGGCGCCCACGCTATAGGACGAAACGCCGGGGCTGGGCACGGGATTCATCGGATCGTAGACGAACTGGTCTGCATTGTCTTTGCCAGGCGGGGCCGCGAGGAGCGCACCGTCACCGACAAGCGAGTTGGCGCGGCCGTTGCTTGCGAAGAAGTAGGTGACCGGTTTCGCTCCCTTGGGCGGCCAGGTGTCGGAGGACTGCCACTTGTTCAGGCCCATGGTGTAGTAGCGAACCTTAGGGGTCTTGGCGAGCAAGCCGTT
>Ga0187783_10003228_pt1 | contig 12034 bp, 11 predicted proteins | sample 1015_SJ02_MP02_2_FD_132471 | JGI IMG/M metagenome (GOLD analysis project Ga0187783, IMG submission 132471) | Tropical peat soil microbial communities from peatlands in Department of Meta, Colombia - 1015_SJ02_MP02_20_MG | ecosystem: Environmental > Terrestrial > Soil > Wetlands > Peat | place... | reverse complement strand
GGACCCCCGGTGGCGTCCGTGAGTGACTGGACCGACAGGACCGTCACGCCGTCGTCCTCGTAGAGCGTGAAGTTGCCCGGCGCCAGGACGGAGGACCGGTTGGTGTTGTACTGCCGGGACAGCGTCGTGGCGGGCCGCAGCTCGCTCACGGTGATCTCGTCCATCGCGCCGCAGCCCGTGCCGCCCGACTGCGTGTACTCGGCGACCAGCTCCACGGGCAGGCCCGTCAGCGGCGTGAAGCCCATGGCGGAGACCGCGAGCTGGGTCTGGTAGACGCCGGTGCCCAAGTCGACCATGAACTGATTCTTGGTAACCCATCCAAACGTTTTAAAAATGTAGTCATTCCAGTCGAGGTAGCTCGCCACGGTTCCCGCTAGGCGAATCGCCACCGTGCAGATGAGGCCCGACACCCCAGAACCGTTATTGACGACGTTCAGCTCCAATGGGAAGTTCGGGTCGTTCCAGTCAGCTTCAAGCTCAAAACCAGGCATATCAAACCTCCACGGGCCGATGTTTATCAAGATACTCAGCAAGTCGTCTAGCCACAGACGAACTGTCGGAAAGAAGCCCGGCTGCGCTATTGCACTGGCGGCAGAGAAGACCACGCACAGCTCCGGTAGTGTGATTGTGGTCTATAGACGTGAACTTCCCGTATAACTCCAGTTCACGTAAACACACGGCACACTTACCAGCCTGCCTTTCGTACATTACTAAGTATTCTTTGACAGACAACCCGTAATCTTTATTTATGCGCCAAGCCCACGACGCCATCTTCTTACGATCCCGGTTCTCTTTTGCCCACTCTGTTGCATTCACAACGTGACATGACTTACAACCGCTAGTCGGACGATGACTCTTCAACGTGTAAAACTGGTCAATCGGTTTGACCTCTCCACATACCGTACATTTCTTTTCGGCAGGAATCGGCTTTGGAGTAGACCGACGTCGACGAAGCTCCCAGCGGCAATCTTTCGAACACGTCGAACTAAGATTCCTCGACGGATGGTTGCGCGACTCGAATGCACGACCACATATGACACACGTCGCTATTACCAGTGGTTGATTCGGTCCGGCGTTCAAGTGTTCTTTACTGCACGCCTTGCACCACGGACTCGCACCAGTCTTGCGCTTGGTGCTCTTGTGAAACTCGGAACGCGGCTTGAGCTGATGACAACGCGAACACTTCAACTGTTCGTCTAGCCGCGTCGTCGTATCTGTCGACCCAGTACCAGAACCGTCGAGCAACACCTGGTCGGCTTCCAGCCCTGCGGACATGAAGCCATATTACTCGACGTTGGACACCATGTCTCGTGCTTCCACGGTGATCCCACCGTACTTCAGGAGCTGCGCCGCCCGCGCGGGCGCCGAGTGGTGCCGGCGCAGGTGTTCGTTACCCGCGCGGGCCAGCTCGGCCCGGCGCGACTCGTCATCAAGCGCCCACCGGACGTGCACGACGAGGTCCTGGGTGTCGTGAAAGACGAGCGAGTCCCGGCCGTGCTGGAAGGGCTCGGGCCTGACGAGCGGGCAGGCGTCGGCCGCCATGAGCGTGCCGGGCATAGCCGGGATCTCCCAGTACCGCAGGGTGTCGTAACCGTGGCCGCGCACGCTCACGGCGACGCGCGCCCGCGCGAGCGAGGCCAGGTACTGCCGGTGCGAGACGTGGCCGCCCACGGCGCCCGCGAAGCGGTCCCCGAACTCGGACCGCAGCGCCTGGCACACCTCCTCGCGCTGGGCCGAGCTGCCGCCGCCCAGGAAGGCGACGTCGACGTCTTTGGACACCTCCTCTTGTGGTAGCGGCCACAGGGGGCACGCGAGGGGCAGCGGGTGCAGGGCCGCTGCGCAGGTCTTTCCAGACAGGAGTTCTCGCTTGCAGTACGCCGCTGGCTTGAACCGCTCGACCAAGTCGTGCCGGATGTCCTGGTAGTCCTCGCCGTCCACCAGCACGGTGGGCGGCATGCGCGGCGGGGCCAGCTGCTGCACCAGGCTCGCCAGAGCGTCGATGGCGTACTTGCGTGGGCTGGCCAGGATCACGAGGTCGAACTCGCCCGTGAGCAACTCTTCCAGGACCTGCCCCATGCTCCTTTCCTCAGAGGGGCTCGGCACCATCCACTCGAAGGGGCCCGTGTACGCGACACCTTCCGGCAGCGGCCCGGGCGGCCGGGCGTGCGCCGGCACGAGCGACATGTCCTCGGGCCACACAACGCGCTCGTACGGCGAGGGGAACGTGTGCGCCCGGCCGTGGTAGCTCGGCTTGTGGGGAAAATCGCAGACGTTATCCGGACCGAGCAGCTCGCACAGGCCCATGTACAGGACGGCCGAGAGGTAGTCGCTCTCGGGGTGCTCGACGAAGAGGACCCTGGTCACCGGAGCGCCCTCACGCGTCCCTCAACAGGTGCGCGACCGCGTCGGCCGCCTGCGTCACGCGTCCCATCACGCGTCCCCCAAGAGGTGCGCGACCGCGTCGGCCGCCTGCAGGCTCGTGTCCACCTTGCCCGCGTGCACGGTCAGGTACCTGGGGCTGTGCACCGTCACCAGGGTCGGGCGCTCGTCGCGCTCGTCGCTGTGGGCGGGGACCATGCGCGGGCTCTGCAGCACGCCGACGGGCCGCGCCTCGGACAGGACCGGGACGAACTCCGCCGCGCCCGCGATCATCCTCTTCTCCCACTCGCCCCTGTCGACCGAGGCGAAGGGGCTCGACTCGGGCCTCAGCCACTCGCGCGGCACCTGCAGCGACTCCTGCATCGCGATGACTGAGTGGGCGACGTGGTAGAGCAGGTACTTGCCAGAGGAGCCGTGGGGGCTCAGGACGACGCCGCGCTCCTGGCTGTCCATGACCGACAAGCCCAGGCGCGGGAATCCGGCGGGCATCTCGACCACGAGCTGCGCGGTGGACTCGAAGCGCAAAGGGCGGACGCCGAAACCGAGACCCACGGTCAGCCGGTTGACGTCGGCGTAGGTGCAGTTGACGACGGCGTCCCACCCCGGCAGCGAGTACTGCCCCGTGATGCCACCGCCTTGCAGGCTGAGGCACAGCGAGTCGGGGAAGACCTCCCGAGTGTAGGCGCTATTGTTCGCCGACCAGACGCTCTCGACGCTCGTCGACAGGCGCACGCTGACGCTGTCCTCCGCCCGCAGGCGCGCCTCGACCTCGACCGCGAGCTTGTCCGCGTCGAAGATCGCCTCGTCGGCGAGGAAGCACGCCTCGACGCCGCGGACCTCCACGGGCATCGAGCGCGGATCGAAGCGGCAGTAGGGCAGCCCGTGCCTCTGGCAGACCGAGTGGAACTCGTTCGCTGACGTCAGGCTCCCCTCCTTCATGAGGAGGTAGACGTCGTTCCAGTCAGAGGCCCAGTCGAAGCCGCTCTGCCTGATGCCAACAGAGCGGGTGACGCAGCTCCCGAACTCCCGCACGAACCTCTCGAAGCCGTCCTTGCACTGCGAGATGGTCTCGGGCGAGCGCGGGTAGTGGTAGCCGCGGTGGATGCGCCCGTGGCTGTTGCCCGAGGCGCCCTGCATGAGGCTCCCCTGCCGCTCGAAGAGCGAGACGCGGTGGCCATCCTTCGCCAGGCGCAGCGCCGCCGTGCACCCGAAGATGCCGCCGCCGACGACCGCGACGTTCACCGCCCACCGTCCAGGGCGACGACGGCGCCGTTGAGGGACTTCCAGCGCGGGGACAGGAGGTCGCAGACGACGCCCGCGAGGTCGCCCAGGTCCACGAGCTTGCCCGTGGGGGTCTCGGCCAAGTGCCGCTGCAGGTCGCCGTCCGTCATCTGCCCCGCCATCCCCGAGCCCTCGACCAGGCCTGGCGAGACGGCGTTGACGCGGGTCTTCAAGGGCCTGACGCGACTCAGCGACTTGACCAGCGACTCCACGGCGCCTTTGGAAGCGGCGTAGATGGGGTCGAACGACCCGCGCCGGGCCGACAGCGACGAGACGAACAGGGCGTGCTCAACGCCCGAGTGGCGCTGCAGGGCCTGCAAGAAGAGCGCGGGCCCGGAGAAGTTCACGGCTAGGACGCGCTCGACGTCGGCCGCGTCGTACTCGGGCAGGGACTTGCCGACGAGGGCCCCGGCGGCGAAGACCACCGCGTCCGGCACGAAGCCGTGGTCATTTTCGACCACGTGCAGGTGCTCCCTGCAGAACCCGTCGAAGAAAGACGGTGACTGTAGGTCCAGGCGTGCTGCACGCCGGGAAGAATGGAACGGCGTCGGCTCGCGACAGTAGGTCACCAACGCCTGGTGCCCTCGCGAGCCTAGCTCGCTCAGGATCGCCCGACCGAGCGACGACGACCCGCCGACGACCAGGACGTTCACGCGCCCAGCGCGGCCAACGCCCGCGCCTCCATCTCGGCACCCGACGCGCCCCACTTCTCGGCGAACGCCGCGAGGTCCGCCGACGCTGTCGCATTCCGATCCAGCTCCGGCGCCGCCTTGAACGCGCCGTGCTCGTCGTGCGGCACGAGCGGCCACCACACGCGGTAGCATGGACGGCCGGCCAGGGTCAGGCGCAGGCAAAAGTCGCTGTCGCCGCAGTACGTCCGAAAGCGCGCGTCGAAACCGCCCACGGCGTCGTGCGCCTCGCGCGTGAAGGCCATGCAATAGCTGGCGAGCTGCGTCGCCGGCTGCAGGTACCCGGGGACCTCGCGCTCGCTCTGCCCGGCCTGGGTGCCGCGGCTCTTCCAGGACAGGGCACCGACACCGGAAGAACCGGTACCGCGAGACAGACTGCTCATGAGGGCGTCGACGGTCGGCAGTAGGCCCGGCGGCACGCGCACGTCGTCGTCGAGTTGCAAGAGGACCAGGCCCCTGGCGTGCGGAAGCATCTCGCGCACGGACGCCAGGATCCCGCGGTTCTCAGCGCGGCGAAGGAGCCTGCGATTGGAGCTGTGGACGGGGGACAGCTCCATGGCGTTGAGGATGTCGTACGCGTCGGCGTACGGCGAGCCGTCGTCGAAGACCAGGAGTTCCACGTCCGAGTAGTCGTCGCGGCTCTCGGCCATGGACTGGAAGAGCATCTTGAGGCGCGCGCCGCCTCGGTAGGTCGGGATGTAGATGGTGAGCCACGGCTTGGTCACTAGAATCTCCTGGTCTTCTCCGTTCACGCCCTGGCCCGCTTCAGCTCCTCGGCCACCATCTCGCTGACGAGTTGACGAAAACTCCTCTTCGGTTGCCAGCCCAGGACACGCCGGGCCTTGGATGCGTCGCCCCTGAGAAACGGCACGTCGGCGGGTCGGAAGAGCTTCGGGTCGACGACGACGTACTTCTCCCAATCGGGCACACCCGCCGCCGAGAACGCCTCGGCCAGGAACTCCCGGACCGAGTGCGCTTCGCCCGTAGCGATGACAAAGTCGTCGGGGACCTCGGCCGTCACGATCCGGTACATCGCGTCCACGTAATCCGCTGCGTGACCCCAGTCGCGCTTGGCCTCCAGGTTACCGAGCACGATTTGGTCGGACTGCCCCAGGGCGATGGCGGCGACGCCGCGGGCGATCTTGCGCGTGACGAACTCCTCGCCACGGCGGGGACTCTCATGGTTCATGAGGATGCCGTTGCAGGCGAACATCCCGTACGCCTCGCGGTACAGGCGGCACATGTGGAAGGCGTAGACCTTGGCCACCGCGTACGGGCTGCGTGGCAAGAAGTGCGAGTTCTCGTCCTGGGGTGGAGGCGCCGACCCGAACATCTCGCTCGACGCAGCCTGGTAGAAGCGGATGGGTCGGCCGGAGTTACGAATTTCTTCGAGAAGTCGCACAACAGCCACACCGTCTACTTCCGCAGTAAATTCCGGCACCTCGAAAGAGGCTTTTACGAATGAGTTGTGTAACACAACTGGGCCGATTCCACCACAGAAGTTCTCAACTTCATCGACGGCGAGGTCATAAACATAACCATCGAAATTTTCTTCTTCGTAGACTCCACCACCTTGATGTGGTTGCCACGATCCGCATTCAATAACTCTATACGAATCGTAATTGCCGTTCATTTGTTCGGCTGAGGCGAACCCAATACTGTAATTGGTGCCCAGAATTGACGATACAAGACCCAATTGAGCAGCAAGTTTTGGGGATGTGGTGGCATAGTTCCAAAAACCACTTTCACGCAAAGTACCATCCCCGTATCGCATTGGTTCCAAAAGAAAGTGCCATAACTCATTCGGCAAAGAAAAGAAAACGTCAGGAATACACTTTCTGTTAGAGCCCTTACCGAAATAATGGACCATCACTTTGAACAGTATTCTCGAACGCATCTCCAGATTGAACACAGGATCGAATCCTGGCTTTTTTACCCTGCACACACATACAGGCCCGTCATAGAACTTCTTTAGGTCGTTGGCTAAACCATCCAGCCATTGTCTATTAGTATTGCTAATAACTACTGTTTGTCGCGGACGGTTTGTAACGTCACCATCGTAGGCACAACCTTCAGCGATGTACGCGCCACCTACCCTCAGAAACGCTTGGAGCGTCCCATTTGTTGCGGACATCCTAGCTAGGACAGAGCTATCTTCCCCATCTCTATAAATTCTACCGCGAACTTTAGTTTGATCGTTGCCATACACTGCGATGTCGATGTATTCCTTACGACGATCACTCGCGTAATTTACCTTACGCATCGGTAGCAGTTCCGGTCTTGTCGCCGCCGCAACCAATCGCCCCATGACATCATACACACTATGGTTAGGCGTAGTCTTTATGACGCCCCACTTCTGTCTAAACAAGGACAACTTACCGGTGTATCTGTGACGAGAAATCTGACGGAGTGGGAACCATGTGCCCATGCCAGCCCAGTAGCCTAATGCTCGTACTGGAGATGTACTGCTCGGTTCGATTACTTCGACATCGATCAATTCACCATTTTCAGCACTAGCCTTCACAAGCTTCGGCCTGTGTTTTGTCCCAAACCGGTACCACGTATCCTCAATCGTCTCTGTACGGACCCCGTATCCAGGACTCAACGTGTAAACATACGTGTCAGGATGAACGGACTGTGCGGCCAGGTTGAAGACGATGTCCGGCTGCGACCTCTTGATGAGGCGCGCGATGGAGGCCGACTCCAGGAGGTCTCCTTCGTGAAGAACCAGCCGGTCCTTGATGGGGTCGATCCTCCAGGTGCCGCCCGTCGAGACGCGGCGGACCAGGCCGTGCACCTCGTAGCCGCGCTCCAGGAGGAGTTCCGCCAGGTACGAGCCGTCCTGGCCCGTGATACCGGTGATGAGCGCGCGCTTCATCAGAAGAGCCTCTTGGCCCACGTCTCGGGCAGCTTCGGACTGTCGATTTCAAGATCGAAGGACGCGTAGGAAAATGGCTTCACGCCAACGCGCGCGGTCCTCTGCCGGATCCACTCCACGGTCTTGGAAATGCCTTCGAGGAGAGACACCTTCGGCTCGTAGTCCAAGAGGCGCCTGGCGCGGTCCGCCGAGCAGTGAGCAAACTTGACCTCCCGTGGCCTGGCGGGTTTGAAGATCGGGTCGAGCGAGAAGTCCAGGACCTCGGCGACCATCTCCGCCACGCGCAACACGGTGACAACCTCCTTGTCGGGACCGATGTTGACGGTCTCCCCCACGACGTTGTCCTGTGTGGCCATCCTGACCATGGGCTCTACGTCGTCGGTGCAGAAACTGAAACTCCGCTGCTGCTGCCCGTCTCCGTAGATGATGGGCTGCCGACGCTGCAGCATCAGGTTAGCGAAGATGGACACGACGTTTCGAAACGGATCGGTGTAGACCTGACGCGGCCCGAAGATGTTGTGCGGAACGGCTACTACCCACTCAATTCCATGCGTCTCGGCGAGGTTCTTGAGCAGGAGTTCCGAGGCGTACTTGCCCACGCCGTACGGGTCCTCGGGCTGAGGCCTCATGTCCTCGGTAAACGGCGGCGGGCGCTCACCGTTTCCGTAGCGAGCCATCGACGAGCAGAAGACGACGCGCTTGACGCCCATCGAGCACGCCGCCGAGAAGACCGAAGCGCTCGCGGCGTAGCCGTTGAGAGCGTTCTCGTGCGGGCTAAAGACCGACAGCCCTTCATGTGCGGTGGCTGCGCAGTGGTAGACCAGGTCCACCCCACGGAGGGCGCGCTTCATCCAGTCGAGGTTGTTGCAGTCGACCTTCTGCCACTCGACCGACGCGGGCACGTTGTCCTCGTAGCCACCGATCAGGCTGTCACAGCCCGAGACCTGGTCGCCCCGCGCGAGGAACGCGTCAGCCAAGTGGCTCCCAAGGAAGCCCGCCACTCCGGTGATAAAGACTCTCACCTCGCACCTCCGGTCGCCCTCACCGGACACTGCCCCGACTCGATGGGCGGGTAGCCCTTGTGCAGGATGAACGCGTCCGCGAAGCCGACCTTCTGGAAGCCCATCCGCCCCAGGCGGTCGTCAATCTCGATGTCGTAGCCAGAGCCCATGAGGCTGTAGCCCCCGGCCTCGCGCAGCTCGCTGGCGCGGAGGACCGCCGGCAGCCAGTGCAGGCGCTGCCTGACGCCGCAGGGCTCGACGATGCGCTCGCCGCGCCTCGCCGCGCGCCTGCAGAACGCGAAGAACTCGGGCTCCGAGACGTACGTCGTGGAGTTACCGGTGCGCGTCGTGGGCACGGCCAGGCGGTGGCAGGAGATGGCCGGCGAGTCTCTCCACGCGTCCCACGCCGCGACCTCGGTCACCGAGCCCACGCCCAGGGGCTGGACGTGCATCGGGATGAGGAACTTGCGCGTCGGTTTCTCCGACTCGATGAAGTCGAAGATCGGCTTGTCCCAGTGCCAGCCGGGGTGGAAGTCGCAGTCCCAGTTGGGCACGGTCCACTCGGTCTCGGTCATGCCCAGGCCCAAGTTGTCCTTGAACGCGGTGTCCGTGCCGCCGTTCCACCGCGGGTACTTGAACTTGTTGTCCAGGACCTGCTTGGTGACGTCGACCATCTCGACGTAGTTGTCCGAGAGCCACTGCCGGTGGTCGGCGACGAAGTCCTCGACCGTGCGGTACGGCTGCACGGGCCCGTCGGGCCGGCGGTCGCCCACGTCGGCCGGGTACTCGAAGTCGGCCGTCGGGTTGGTCTCGGGCTCGACGACGCGCGGGTCCGAGTAGAGCACGATGATCCGGTGCCGGTAGTAGGAGTTGCGGACCAGGGCGTGCAGAGTGCCGTGCATGAAGTTCGGCTGCACGTAGTTGGGGATGGTGATGGTCGAACGGAAGTTCACTTGACGTCCTCCTCTGCACTCACTCAGGGACGTAGAGAGCCCCAGCGCCCCACCGGGACAGTACTCGACTCCGCACCTCTTGCACGTGTACCTCTGGTAGGAGCAACCCCAGGAACCGAAGTCGTGCCCATTGATGAGAAGGTCACTCATTTGGACGCCTCCGACAATAGCTGCGCGGCCCGGGCCCGCGCGGTGTGGTGCTCACGCAAGTGGGCGTTACCGGCCAGGGCGATCTGCCGCTGCCTGGACTCGTCCTGAAGCGCCTGGACGACGACGTGGATGAGGTGCCCTGGGTCTCCGAACTGAAGGACGTGCTGCCCGTCCACGAACGGGTGCGGGCGGATGAGCGGCGACGGGTCGGTGACCATGAGCGTGTCGAAGCTCGGGACCTCCCAGTACCGAAGCGTGTCGTAGCCGTAGCCGCGCATGCTCACGACCACGCGCGCCCGCGCGACGGCGTCCAGGTACTCGCCGTAGCTCCTGACCGTGCCCACGCCGCCGACGAACCGGTCACCCAGCGCGCCGCGCAGGGCGCGGCAGGCCTCCTCGCGTCCGGGCCAGGTCTGGCCACCCAGGAACAGGACATCGATCTCCTTGTCGACCGGGTCGCGCGGCGGCACCGGCGAGGCGAGCGGGAAGGGCTCGACGCGCACGCGCGAGTCGCCGGGGCGCTCGACCAACTCGCGCTTGAGGTAGAGCTTGGGCTTGAGGTCATCGACCAGGTCCCAGCGGACAGCCTGGTAGTCCTCACCGTCCATGAGCACGACGGGTGGCAGCACGCCCTCGCCGAGCTGCCCGCGGAACTCGCGCAGGTCCCGCACGTTGTACAGGCGCGGCGTCACGACGATGAGGTCGAACGCTCGGTCCCGCAGGGCCCCCAGGACCTCGTCTCCAGTCCACGCCCGGCCGGGCAAGTCCGGCATCCAGGCGAAGGGCGCGGTCCGGCCGACGGCCCCGGGAGCTTCGAGCGCGGGGCGCTCCCAGGGGTGGGTACCGGAACGGTCCGGGGTCCAGACCGGGTGCGAGTACGGGGACGGGTACTCGGCCATCTGGCCGTGGTAGCTCAATTTGTGAGGATACTCGACACAGTCGTCGCCGAGGATGTCCTTCAGGCCCATGTACACGACGGCCTCCAGGAAGTCGGCCTCGGGGTGGGCGAAGAGCAGGACCCTCACGGCACGTACTTCCTGCGCACGGCCGGGTCGAGCGGGTCCAGCTCGTCGGGGAGCATCTTGCGGATCAAGAGGCACCCGTTTGGCCAGACGGGCAAGCACACCGACTGCGCTCTCAAGAGGGTCGAGACGCACGCGACGCTGGCCTTCTCGATCCCGAAAGACTGCTGGACCTCGGCGACGCCGCCCGAGACGTGCGGAACGAAGTCCGGGCCGTCGTACTCGCTCGTGAAGAACTGGGGCAGGTCCGCCGGCACCGGCCCCGTGTCGGAGACGACGATCGTCCCGCCCTCGCGCAGTAGCCGGTAGAGGTTGCGGATGTCCCTCTCGACCACGGGCCAGCGGTGGTCGCCGTCCACGAAGCCCAGGTCCACCGGCTCCCCGAACGTCTTGAAGAACGTGTCCGAGTACACCTTGTGGTGGGTCCAGTGGTCCCGGTAGCCGAACCGGTCCACAAGCTCGTGGCACTCACCGCACCCGCTCGGGTCGATCGAGTGCACGTGGCCAGCGACTTCCGCGGCGGCCTTGCACAGGGGTAGGCACGTCGAGCCGTCGGCGGTGCCGACCTCAACGAAGACGGGGCGATGGTCGGGCGCGTAGCCGGCCGAGCGCATCAGGGGCCGGTTGTTCGCGTGGCGCCCGAGCACGTAGAGGAGCGGCATGATCGAGGCGACGTCGCCGGCCAGCTCCACGTCGCGCAGGGTCAGGCCCTCGGGCACCGGGGGGCTGCGGTCCCCGGCGAACCACTGCGCCGCCGAGCGCGACCACTGCATGAGGACCTGGTCGGACAGGGGCACGTTCACCTCCAGGTCGCGGCGTACTTGTTGACGTACAGGCTCGCCGACTCGACGTTCGGGTCACCCCGGAGTTTGTCGTCGAGCCACTTGTCATGCCCCGTGGCGTCGTCGACCACCAGTCGCCCGCGCGACGCCATGCGGCGGCGGAAGAAGTCGACCTCCATCTCCACAGCCTCGCGGGTGTGCTCCCCGTCGAGGTAGACCCAGGCGAACCGCTCGTCGCGCAGCTGCCGCCTCTGGCCTCGGTCGTACAGGACGAACTCGTTGGCGTGGGCGATCCAGTCGTCGCTCCTCTCGCGGAAGTGCACGTGGTGCAGCTGCTCTTCTTCGCACAATTCGGCAGTTCGCAGGAGGAACTGACGGTAGTGCTCCTCACCCTGGTGCTCGCGGTATGTGTCCAACCTCGTCGCACCGTACGGGTCGATCGTGAGAAGCCACCGGTCTCGCTGTCCCAGGGCCGCCATGAAGTCCAGGGTCAAGAGAGCGCTGCCTCCCCGAAGCGTGCCGACCTCCAAGAGGAGACCCGACGAGTCGGTCTGCCTCAGGGCCTCGTCGAGCCAACCGGCCATCAGCTCGAACTGCGAGTGGTTGTCCGTCAGGCGGACCCTCCGGTCGACCAGCTGCTGCTGCCAGGGAGTCACGACTTCCTCACGACGACGTCGAACGAGAAGCGGTTGCCGAGCGTGTCGAATTGCAGGAGCTGCACGCCCGTGCGCTGCAGGAACTTGTCCAGGACGCGCGGTCGGAAGTCACCGTGGTGCCACGGCCCCGGCTTGTGGTCCTTGTCCGAGCCCATGACGTCCCAGTACGCGCCGTCCGGCACGATCATCGCCAAGACGCCGCCGGGCCGGAGCTTGCTCAGCCACAGCTCCAGGACGGCCACG
>Ga0187783_10003227_pt1 | contig 12035 bp, 13 predicted proteins | sample 1015_SJ02_MP02_2_FD_132471 | JGI IMG/M metagenome (GOLD analysis project Ga0187783, IMG submission 132471) | Tropical peat soil microbial communities from peatlands in Department of Meta, Colombia - 1015_SJ02_MP02_20_MG | ecosystem: Environmental > Terrestrial > Soil > Wetlands > Peat | place... | reverse complement strand
GAGAACCAACAGGATCCGGTGGGGGGGCGGTACGAGCGATCGGCGGCGGGAAAGCTCACGGGCGTCCTCCGTGAGTACGCCGTCTTGCAATTGGAACGGACGCTCGGGCTGATGCCCAGCGACGCGGAAGCTCTGTCCCAATTGCGCGAATTTTTCTCGCAGGCGGCAGAGTTTGGCGTCACCTCGGTTCAGGACACGTCGAACGGAATCGAGCCAGGCCGAGCCGTAAAACTGTTCGAAGAGGTTCCGACGCCGATCCGGATTCGCATCACCCGCATGCCCATGACCATGCCCGCCGGGCGTGACACCGAGGAAGGGCTCTTTGTCTCGCGCCATCCCAGTCCGTTGATTACCGTCAGCGGTACCAAATGGATGGTGGATGGAGGGCCGCTCGAGAACACTTTCGCTGCGCGCGAAGTACCATCCCTGTCCGCGAGACAGTCCCCGGATGATGCGTTTCGGCATCTCCGGCTCACTTTTTCTAGAAAGGAAATGGAAACGATGCTGCAGGAGGCGCTGGCGAACACCGACCCCGCGCTGTTTCACGTTACCGGCTATCCAGGCGCCGCGTCGATGCTAGACGCAATGGAGGCGACGGGCGGAACACGGGTCTGGGCCGGCAAGCGCGTGCGCTTTGAGGATGGAGATGGTTTGTTCCCGGACCTAGTACCACGCGCGAAGGAAATGGGCATCATGGTGATCCAAAATCCGACCTACTTCAACGTGGCAGTGGTATTCGGCCCCACACCGCTGAAATTCCACGAAGCGGAGCCGCTCCGATCGTTGCTCGCTGCGGGCATTCCAGTGGCGCTGGGGTCGGAAGGGCCAATGAATCCGTATTTGAACATCATGTTGGCATGCACAGATCCGGGCAACCCACCCGAGGCCATCACGCGCGAGCAGGCCGTGATCGCCTACACGTTGACGTCGGCCTACGCTGAGTTCCAGGAAAAGGAGAAAGGTAGCCTAGAACCGGGAAAACTGGCTGACCTCGCTGTGCTCTCGCAGGATATTTTCAGCGTTCCCTCTTCGGATTTGCCAAGGACGCAATCGGTCCTGACGCTGGTCGGCGGGAAAGTCATTTACGACGCCAAGGTGATCGGCCCGAAATGAGATCCCTGCCAACACTGTACTAGCCGTACCGCTACTTCTGTACCATTGACGGTCAGTGCCCACGGTTGGTAACCAAGCACCCAACCGCTGACGATTGCGAGCAGCGGTGGCTCGCGCTCTGCTCGGGATAGAGCCACCACTAACCAAAGATCCGCGGGTTGGCAAGTATGATATCGCCAACACAGAACCCAGAACGCCGTCAGACTCCGCGGACCACGATCAATAAACTCGCCTATATAAATTTCGACTCAAATAATGGCGCCATCGTGTTGAACGTTTCCAACGGAGGGCTTTGCTTTCACTCCGTTGCTCCCATTCAAAGAAGAGAGACCATTCGTTTCTGGTTTTCGGAGGACAATCACCGAATCGAAGTGGACGGCCAACTGGCGTGGATGGATGATAAGCAAAAGACAGCTGGCTTGCGATTCACGAATCTGTCCACCGAGGCTCGCCTACAAGTCCGTGAGTGGATGAGCCAACCCACGCCAGCTGCCGCCGGCGCGAGGGTAGTGCCGTCACTCTCAGCACCCCCCGAATTCCCAGCGCTTAACGAAAGACGCCCGGACAACAGCATGGCGAGGGATCATCTTCGGCCGCGCGAAGTGCGTTCGCCGAAGACAGAAGGACCGGCGCTGTCGAGGGGCTTCTCTGCTGGCCTGGTCTTCGGGATTCTTGTTTCGACTCTCGCGGCCGCGGCACTGTTGCTTCGCGCCTATCCTGGCGAATTCGGTAACTCGCTTATTCAGCTGGGTGAACGATTGAAGGCACGATCCCAGACGCAGGGATCCACGGCATCAAAGACGGCGTCATCAGCGCCTGGGTCGAATCTGTCCCAGGTGAAGTCGCCAGTGCAGTTACAGACACGAGTGGCAAAACCTCGGCAGGAGAAGGCGGAGGCGCCCCCGGTCACTGCGACTCGAGCGCCTTCAGCCATCGTCAGTGTGACCCGCGCAGCTCCCGTGGTTTCATCAGCTCCCCCGCCGGCTGCTCTGCCAGAAGTTCCCGTCGAGCCGGAAGCTACCGACATCTCCACTAAAGTCGGCACAGCTTCGAACCTCGAACCAGCCAACCATCCTGATGCCCACATTGAGAATGCAGAGGAGACCCGATCATACTCGGCCATGTATCTCGAAGTTGGAAGGTTTCAAGATGTAACCTGGGCTGACGAGACAAAGAACAAACTAGAGCAACTCGGATTTCATACAACCGTCGTTCATAAAGGCCATCTGTTGTTGAGTTCCTACCAGGTACTGGTAGGGCCTTACAGCAGTGATGACGAGGCCGACGCGGCACATCAATCTCTGGTGTCTCGTGGCTTCACGCCTCGAGCGTACGAACGGGGCTCCCGAAACTTCTGGTTTCCCTCAGGGTTGATCTCTCATGGCACGCACCTTCCTGCTGATGATTGCGTTGTCAGTTGGGAATCTTACGTGACCCATGCCACTGTGAAATTTGAGAAGCACGGGAACGTTGTAGTCACAGCAAAGGGAAAGTGGGTCAACCGGGGCGCGAAGTATGAGTGGAACACGATTGTATCTCGATGGAATGGTGACGGATCGCGAACTCTCCTTGAAATTCGCTTCGCCGGTATGAGCCGGGCCCTTGTATTTGGTGAATCTGACTTTAATAGAGGCTCTTCTTCGTCCGTTCCGCCCGTCAGCTTTTGATAAATCTTCGGCGTAACGATGGCACCGCCTTTCCGGGCGAACGGCTTTCCTTCAGAAGTCCACAGCGCAAAGTGCTCCGCAAATACCCACTTCGAGGTTTGCGGTGCAGGAAGTGACACCGTCACGCCAGGGGTCGGTGAGCGCACCGTAGAGCAGCCACCATCGGAGGGCCGGGCCAAGGTTTCTTGCGCTCGAAGCTTGCTTTCGGAGCTTTTTTTGCATCACTCACGCGTAAGCATTCCTAAAATCTCTTTGACTTTGTAACGGCTCGCTCTGTCCCTAGGGCTGCCGCCATCTCGGATAAGCCATTTCGTGAAATCCTTCACGGTCACGGTGTGTTCGACGGGAATGTCCGTCACGCATACTTTTATCGGCTGTATTCCTTCCGGAATCCCTGAAACCCAAGGGGAGCCTCGAAGTGCTTTGAGTGCAAGCGCGATGGCTTCGTAAAGAGTGTCGGCCGTTACGCACACCGTGTGCTCGACGTCCTCAAGATCTCGAAGCGTGACGCGACACGAACGAGCCGGCATGATCCGGGACTATATCATTTTCGCTTTTTGTTCGCTATCCGGCTATTCTTGCACGACTTTCCGTGGATCTTTGTCATCGCACAGGCCGCACGTTTCGGGATTGGTGGTGTGCGATCCGCGGCGGAATGCCTTGTTGCAAGATGGCAAGAATGATCGCATCGATGCACGCAAGCTGGCCGAGCTGCTGTACCAAAAAAACTCCACCCGGGTTATCGTCAATTGGGACCAACCCTCAGCATAGAATTAATGATTGCTTTGCGAGATCCTCTTATCGGACTGGCTACGTTAGAAAGGGCAAAGCAATGGCGAACCTCATACTGGTTACCGGCGCCGCAGGCCGCGTCGGCGGGATAGGGCGTACCGTCACCAGACTGCTGTTGCAGCAAGGCAAAGCAGTGCGTGCCATGGTGCGAAATGAGGACGACCGCGCACAGGCGCTGCGCGACATGGGTGCAGAGGTTGTGGTCGGCAATCTACTCGACCTCGATTCGATGCATCGGGTGATCGACGGCTGCGACACGATGTACTTCGGGCTGTCGGTTTCGGATGACTATTTGGCCGCGACCGTCAACACGGCAGCGGTGGCGAAGTACCACGGCGTGAGTGCGTTCATCAATATGTCGCAGATGACGGTCGCACAGATGAGCATTACCGAAACCACTCCAAGCCCGCAGCACAAGCTGCAATGGCTCTCCGAGCAGGCGCTGAACTGGTCGGGTCTGCCCGTCGTGCACGTGCGGCCGACAGTCCTGCTCGAAGGCTTCTTCCTGATTCTCACTCCGGAGTCGGTCAGGGACACAAATCATATCCGACTGCCGTTCGGCGAAGGCAAAACTTCTCCGGTCGCGGTGGAAGACGTCGCCCGCGTGATCGCCGCGCTCCTCGCGAATCCGCAGCCGCACATCGGCAAGATTTATCACCTGACTGGTCCGCAGTCGGAGAACATGGATTTCTACGCACAGGAGTATTCGAAGGCGCTCGGCCGCACGATTACTTATCAGGACATTCCGGTCGGGCCGTGGCGGGAGGGTCTGCTTCAGCGCGGATTGCCAGCTCACCTCGTGAACCACCTCGCGACGATGGCCGACCTGCACCGCGCGGGACGCTATGACCGGATGTCCGACGACGTGTTCGTACTAACGGGGCAAAAGCCGCTCAGCATGCAGGAATTCGTCAAGAAGAATGCGGCGACATTCACCGATTCGGCCAAAGCGGCCTGAATGGCGGCGTATTCAAGAAAAGGCGACTTCGATTCAGACGAACGTCGAGGTGTTCACCTCTTCGGAAATGCCGTAAAGATGTAATCCCTTGACGCTGCTAGCGTATGGCATGCGGCGCCGCACTTCGCGTCATGCCCCTGCGGCGGCTTGCTGGCCAAACTAGCAGGCGCGAACGTTCCGGACGTGGCGTCATAGTCGAACATGGCATATCCCCATCCGTGCGTGTCCGAGAATCTCTTGCTGTCCTTCACGATGAACTCGACCTCAGTCAGGTCGCCCGGCACGGTGTCCAAAGTGCTTGCGGAAAAAGGGGGATTCGTTATCTTTTTCGGTTTCCACTGCAGCTTCACATCCTGGAGCCGTCGGGAAAAGGCTTGCCGTTGCCGGAAACGTCTTCCTGGTAGAACGGCAACTGAACCACAGCGAAGCAGAAGCGGGCAAGTTGTACCGCGATCTGAAGCTGAAAAGAGTCCACGTGCGAGTAGGGATGGAGCTGGAGCTTACCTACGATCCTCGATACCCTGCCCCTCGCTGACAGGGGGCCGATGCGCCGCACTAAGCGTCTGGACGTAGCTCTTAGCGCAGTTGCGCCACTAGCGCCGAAAGTTGCTGGATCACGGCACTGTCGAAAATGATGTTGTGGCCGCGGCCGGGAAGGATGGTGACGTGGGGCGCGATGCCGTGTTTCCTCAGTGCAGCGGCGTAGCGTTCCGTAAATTCGGGAGGTGCTATGTCATCCTTGTCACCGACCATCATCCAGATCTCCGTCTTGGGGCTGATCTCGCTCACAACGCCCATTGGGGAAATGCTGGTGACGGGTTTATCCCACAGTGGATTGGGACGTAGTGCGTTCATGTGTTTTCGCCAAGTCGGCACATCGCATGGGCAGGACAGAAGTAGCGCCGCCCTTGCAAGTCCGTTGTCCCGCGCGATCAAATCGGCGGAGATCGCGGCGCCGCCGGAATGGCCGACTAGAACGACTGCGGATGGATGAAATTGTCTCTTGAGTGGGCGGATCGCTGCATCCATCTGGTTCAAGACTTCCGGCGTGTAGTTATCGCCGGTTGCATTGCCCTTGACTCCGTCGGAGGTGTCGCCATCCCCGTCCGTGTAGCCCGGTCTGACCAACGCGGCGACGACGATCCCGTGAATTTTACTTGCAGCATTGATCGCCAGCACGTTCGCGAGGCCCAAATCACCGTGCAGAACGACGACCAGTATCGGGGAGCGACCAGCCTCAGTGCTTCGGAATAGTGCCGCCCTGGTCCGTTGACCGGCGGCGCCGAGCCATTCCTTCTCGACCCTGGGCACTTGCACAGCAGGGGTGGCAATGATGAGAAGTGCCGTGAGAACCCGTAATCGCATTCTCCAACTCCTCGACGACCTGAGTCCGAACTCTGCCCCTTAGCCAGCATGCTCGCCAGTTCTACAAGACGGGACCGCCGTTCCTCCAACGTCATCTCCCTTTCTGGTTGGCAGCACTCGCGGCGGAAGCGTTAGTCTGCCTATTCCCTTATCGCTATTCTGTATCCCTTGTTCCGATTGACGTCAATCTATGAATGGGTCGAGAAAAACGGGTCTACAAGCTCTATTCCGAACTAAAGCGGCTTAAAGACGGGATGTTTTCTACTGCTGGCAGAAACACCAAGGACTTCGTCGAATGGCTAGATCGATTGGGAAACCGAGCAAGCCGTTTTTCGCTGCAGACGCCCTTCAATCCGTTGATATATTCATTGCGGTTGCACATTGATATAGTCCGCCATAACGCAAGAAACGCAAGTTGCTGGAAAAAAAGATACGCTGCCGCTGAGGACTTGAGTCCTACGTCACCCAATGCGAGGACTCCCGAGCGGCTGCACGGGAGGTGATCAGACCGAAGCTTCCCTCGCCGGCGTCGGAACATGCGTATGGCCGCGCTCGACTCCGGTCAGGAAGTGCGCCGGGCAATCATGAACCATCCCCGCGGCTCTTGACCCCCGAACATCACCTTTACCTCTTGGCGAACGTCAAGGAGCGACAGCTCGATCGATTCGATCTGCCAACCGTCGGCGAAGGCGGCCCGCAGCTCCTTTTGGGAAACTCGTCTAGGCCCTTCTGTGCCAGGGGTTTCGTCGCTGAAACAGAGTAGGAACAGTCGCCCCCCCGTCTTGAGGACCGTCTTGAGACCCTGGACGTACGTTACGCGGTCTGCATCCGAGAAGACGTGAAATAGGCCGGAATCGATTACACTGTCGAAGCGTTCGGTCCAATCTTCGAGCCGCAGGGCATCCTTGACGAGGAACGTCGCGGAGAGCCCTCGCTCCGACGCCTTGCGTTTGGCCCTCGCGATCGGTTCTTCTATGAAATCGAAACCTGTGACGGCGTGACCTCTGCTGGCCAGAAACAAGGCGTTGTCGCCAGGACCGCAACCTGCATCGAGGACAGAGCCAACGATTTTGTCGGTTGCTTGCTCGAATGCCGGCTGCGGTTTCCCGATGTCCCATGGCGCCTGTCCGGCGTAGGAGCTAACAAAATGTTCGCGATCGTGTCCGGTGCTGGACATGACAAATCCCGTGACAATTATATCGCGACGAAAGCCTAAGAGTGCTCCGCCTCGCCAACATAATCATGGGCATCCAACCCGAACCTTCTTTCGGCGCTCGATGGTGGCCTGCACCAAAGGCCGGACCTCTCCCCTGAAATGCGTCCTCCATATCTCGTAACCGGACAAGGACTGATACCTCAACCTCAACTTCTATTGGGTCAGATTCGCTCGGCGCAAGAGGCCTTGAAAGCGCTGGCGTGCCCCATTCCGGCATGGCCGTTTTCGCCATCAATTGCCATGCGATTTAGCACTCCGGCGCTCCCAGTTCCTGGGCGTGTCCAAATCATTAAGATTTCGGAACACGAAATCCGACGAATCCGGCCTCGCTAAATAACTTGCGGACCCCGCGGAAGAGGGGCGGAAGCATCAGCCCTTCTTGGTTAAATGGACAAAAGATCCGAGGGTTTTCAGCGGCCCAAGCATGAAGGATAAGGAAGGAATGCAGAAATTCCCGATAGGCACAAACCACTTAGCATGAGAATCAACTGAGCAGGGCCTGGAATCGGGGATCGGAACGAAGGGCGTCGAGGTCCGAATCTTTCGCGGCCCAGTTCTTGTAGAAGGTGCCGTGCTCCATCACCTTTTCGAGACAGGAAATCGCTTCTTCAGTGCGCCCCAGCAAGGAGTACACGCAAGCCACGTTGTAAAGAATCGAAGTTTCTTCTGGATCGATCTCCAGAGCGCGGCGCGCCCATTCGAGACCACGTTTGTGATCGCCCATGCGTACGAGAATCCCAGCTCCCAAATACAAAGCTCGCGCGTCGTCGGGATGGAGCTCGATGTGTTTTTCGGTAAGCCGCAGAGCGCGGCGTTGCGTCGATTCAGCCTCGGCTTCGCGCCCCAGTCCGTGATAGACGCCCACTAACAAGCTGACGGCTTGATAGTCGTCAGGATTCAAGCGGGCGGCCTGCTCGTACATTTCCGCGGCGCGTGTCAGATCTCCACTTTGAAAAAGCGTGCGAGCATAGAAGTAATAGGCTTCGTAGAGTTTCGGATCGAGCTGGATAGCTCGCTCATATTCGTCTTGCGCATTGGCAAAATCTTTCCGCAAGGCAAAGGCCAGACCGCTCGCAGCATGTGCTTCGGCCAATTCCGGATCCAGTTCCAGAGCCTTCTTGCTCGCAGCTACGGCTTCGTTCAGGTTATCTTCCGTGCTATCCCAATACATGTACAAGAACGAGCAGCAGTCCGCGACACCGGCAAACGCCCGGGCATAGTTCGGGTCGATGACAATTGCGCGAGCAAACATCTGGCGCGCGAAATCGAAGCCTTTTCGACGGAATTGATGGAAAAACTGCCGCCCGCGGAGATAGTAATCGTACGCCTGGGCATTCTCGGTCTGCTTACGCGAGATGGCTTTTTCTTCCTGTGGCGAAAGCTTGATGCGCAGCGCCTGGCTGATACTGCGCGCGATTTCGTCCTGTACTTCAAAAACATCTTTGAGTTCTCGGTCGTATCGTTCGGCCCAGATCGAATGGCCTGTTTGCGCCTGAATGAGTTGCGCTGTGATGCGCAAGCGATTGCCGGCTCTCCGCAGACTACCGCTGAGGACGCAGGCCGCGTTCAGTTCGCGTCCCACCTGCGGTCCGGTCACCGCCTTGTCGCGGTAGGCCAGAACGGCGGCACGCGGAAACACTTGCAGTTCCTTGATTTTCGAAAGCTCCGTGATGATGTCTTCGGTCATGCCATCGCGGAAATACTCATCGTCCTTGCTGCCACTGAGATTCTCGAAAAAAAGCACCGCGACGGATTTCTCGCTCATCTGTGCCGCTTGTTGCAGTGGGGCGGTTTTCTGTTTGCCAGCGTCGGCCAGCCTACCGCCAGAATCGCGGTCGCGCTTGAGACGCTTGAGATCCGAGCGAATCTCAGAAGCCGTCTGGTAGCGGAGGTCGCGGTCCTTTTCTAACGCCTTGTGAATGATGCGTTCCAGCTCATTGGGCAAGACGGCATTGACAGTGACCGGCGAACTGGGTGTGGAATGCAGAATGGAATCGAACATGGCCGCGGAAGTGTCACCGGAAAACGGTAGTTTGCCGGTGGCCATCTCGTACAAGACCGTGCCGAGAGAGAAAAGATCGGTGCGCGCATCGAGGTCCTTCCCGAGTGCTTGCTCCGGAGACATGTAGGCCAAGGTGCCCAGCGTGGTCCCCGGGCTCGTCAGATCGGCAGGGGAAGCTGCTAGGGTGCCGTGCGTCAATTGATCGATGTTCCCCGTGCTCCGACTGGAAGCCATCTTGGCCAATCCAAAATCGAGGATTTTCGACTGGCCCCGTTTCGTCACAAAAATATTGGCAGGCTTGATGTCGCGATGAATGATGCCGCGGCTGTGCGCTACCGCGAGAGCGTCTGCGATTTCACCGCCAAGGTCGATAATCTGGTCGACGGCGAGCGGCCTGCCGCTGATCAAGTGCTTGAGCGTTTGGCCTTCGAGAAGCTCCATCACGATAAATGGCCGGTGATTCGCCTCGCCGACGTCATAAATCGTGCAAATGTTCGGGTGATTCAACGCCGACGCAGCGCGTGCTTCGCGCTGAAACCGTTCGAGAGCTGACTCGTCGGTTGGAATGCTGTCCGGCAGGAATTTCAGGGCGACGGGCCGGTCAAGGCGAGTGTCTTCAGCCTTGTACACGACACCCATGCCGCCACCACCAAGACTTTCGGTGATGCGGTAATGGGAGATTGTTTGACCAAGGAGAGCCTGGGAGGGGCTCATGTCGTAATCATCTTAGGCGAAGAGTTTGCGCCAAGTCTCTGCGCTTTGCAAGATTGCGTATCGCGCCGCGTAAAACGTAGCCGAAGGCTGAAGGCGAGAGCCAGCTCAGCACCACGGTGAATCTAGGGGGCGGCGCAGGTGCGTTCGACGACTGTGAAACGGCGAAAATCAACTGCTTGCCATCCGAACTAGCGTCCCAGTATGCGTTGGCGCCTCCGGACTGAATCCCTTCGGCTTAAATAGAGCCTTTGGTGTACCCGATCGAAGCACTGCACCGCCGCCCACTTCAGGAGACATGACAGTGCCATCCGGCGCCACGTAGAACAGCCCCTTGCCGTCGCCGTTCCGACGCGGGGGTTAGACCGTCCCCTGTAGATGCCTGCCATTTGCCTCTTCCGGGCGGCGTGCCAGTGGGTGAGTGGATCGAACCGCCGCACATAGATCTTCCATCTGCCAGATTCGGCGGAGGAATACGCAACCCAAAGCGGTCGCCCTTGTGGGCCGAAAGAGAATCGCTCTTCGATTCCGGCCGGAGCCATTTGAGACTGGATTATAGCCTAGGAATGTAACGCATTCGCCCGGCGACTCGCTAAAACGAGAAGGCGTTTCGGAGAATACGCATTCGTTTTGGCGTTGTTTCGCGCTAGGCTTGGGTGAATGTAGAGCTTCGCACGAAACATCCCCATCAAGCCAGATAGCTGAAAACGAAAAATATCCCGCGCCGGTGATTTGCGATCACATCAGGCGAGATAGTCAATCAGATGGCCAGACAGGATTTGAAGTGAAGCGTGAATAGGAATCGTGGCGGCGTTATAATGCGCCAACAGGGCCTTGTAGAGTGCCGCGCGCTTAAGGTTGCGCAATAGGCACGAGGAGGCCGACATGGGCCTGCAGATTTCGGCGCGGAAATCCGGAAACGTTACGATTCTCGATGTTTGGGGCCGCATCTTGATCGGCGCTGACTCCGATTCATTCAGGGCTGAGCTGAACAAGCTGGCCAAGAGCAAGCCGTGCGATGTTCTTGTCAATCTCGCGGACGTCACGCAGATGGATAGCACGGGAATAAGCACGCTGGTTCAATCGTACGTCACTCTGATGCGCGACGGCGGCAGCCTGAAAATCCTGAATCCCACGGGATATGTCCGCGTGGTTCTAGAGGTAATGGGCCTGGATCGTTGCCTCCCTACTTACACGGACGAGAGACAAGCACTCGCGAGTTTCCGCGGCAGCGCCGCCCAGGCGTAGCCAATCTTCGTAGGGTATTAAGCTGCCCCAATCGCCCGCTGTCTTTCAGGGTCCTCCGGGACAGCCTGCACCCGATTCTCGACTATATGGCGCATGAGAAGGGAGGCTTCAACATCTTCCGGCGCTTCCGGCTCGCCCATCTTGGGAAGTCTGATTACAGCGCGGCGCTTTCTCCCTCGCATTTTTCAGTTGCCGTACCATGCTTGTGTATCCGCTTTCGCGGCCAGCAACAAGTCTTCCAACCGAGCTTTCCCATAGCTGCCGAGGCGAGCTGCTCCATATGCGCCGCATCGCCCTTGAAAAATGCCGACGCGTAGTGATTCGCGAGCAAGCCCTCGTTCTGTCTCAGCCGGTGGCTGCCGAAGAACGAAACTGCAAATCCTGGCCCGCGATTCCCGCGATCCTGCGAGCGGCATCGAGCGGAGTGAAGATCCCCACGAGTCTGCCGCTGCCATCGGCTGCAACCACCGGCATGATGTCCATCTCGTTGTGAAGAAAGTCCAGACTTGCGGCAAGCACGGCGTCGGTCTCGCTGACGGTATGCGGAGCTTGCCGCATGAAATCGCGAACGGGCGTCTGAAACGACAGACCTCGGCCCAGCGCGGCGAAAAGCTCGCGACGGCTGCAGTAACCCTTCAAGATTTCACCTTCGGCGACTGGGAACGCTACATGCCCGCCCTGAAACTTCGCCACGGCATCGACCAAGGACAGATCGAGCGGCAAGGTCTGGACGGAACGAGTCATGACATCGGCAACGGTGAGAGCGCCTACGGCTGGATTTATCGCTGCCAGTGTTGTCAAGTGTTCGTAGGCCTGTCGCGCGAACAACGAATGCTCCAGCTCTCTCTGGAGCGCTCCAAGCGACTCAGTGAGGCCGGTGAAATCCGCAGGCTCGATAACGATCAAGTCCAGCGGGGTTTCCGCCTTTACCGACGCTGTGTATGTGGGGTCCGCCGCGCCTTC
>Ga0187783_10003226_pt1 | contig 12036 bp, 8 predicted proteins | sample 1015_SJ02_MP02_2_FD_132471 | JGI IMG/M metagenome (GOLD analysis project Ga0187783, IMG submission 132471) | Tropical peat soil microbial communities from peatlands in Department of Meta, Colombia - 1015_SJ02_MP02_20_MG | ecosystem: Environmental > Terrestrial > Soil > Wetlands > Peat | place... | reverse complement strand
CGCATCGGGAACCGGTTCGTCCCCGAGGCGCGGTACCGCGAGGTCGCCTTCCTCGCGTTCGGCAACGCCGCGAACTCGATGGCGCTCGCCGCGCTCCACGCGGTCGGGGACCGGCTGACCCAGGGTTTCCTCGCCGGGCCCGAGCCCGTGGCGGCCGAGGTGCCCTTCCAGGGCACCCGGGTCGCTCCGGGGTGGCCGGGGGCTCCCGAGGCGGCGGGCGTCGCGCACGCCGCGAAGGAGCTCGCCGCGGACCTGGGCGATCACGACCTCCTCTTGGTGCTGCTCTCGCCCGGCGCGCTCCGAGCCCTCGCGGAGCCGCCCCCCGGTATGGCGCCGGCCGAGTTCGACCATTTCCTTCAGGAGGCGTTCGCGCAGGGCGCCACGGGGCGCGAGGTCGCCCTGCTCGCCCGGGTCCTGGGAGGCGGCGCCGTCGGAGGACGGCTCGCCGCGGCAATCCCGCGGGCGGACGTCGCGACCCTGGTCGTCGACCGGGGCGATGGGCCCGGCGTCCTGGGCGGCGGACCGATGCGCCCCGTCTCCGCGGCGGAACGCACCGAGGCGCGGACGGTCCTCTCGCGGGTCGGGCTCGAAGAGTCGCTGCCCGCGACCGCGCGCTACGCGCTCCGCCCCGACGCCGCGGGGTCGCCCACGGGCCGGAGCGAGCGGGCGGTCGTGATCGCGACGCCCTCCGACGCGCTGCGCGCCGCGTCCGATGCCGTCTTCGACAAGGGCTGGTCGTCCCGGCTCGCCTTCCTCTCGCTGCCGGACCCGACCGAGACCGCGGTCCGGCGCTTCCTCGACCGGTCCGAGGAGCTGTACGTCGCGGAGCGGCTCACGCCCGAGAGCCGGACGCGGGGTGTCGCGACGTTCGCCATGACGACGCTCGGCCTGCCCGAAGGCGTCGACGAAGGACCGTCGCTCGGCCTCTTCCTAACGCGCGCCCAGGCGCTGCTCCGCCGGCGCGAGATGAGCGTCGGCCTCTTTCGCACCGGCGGCGATCCGGGGGTCGCTCCGGGCCGGGCGCCCACCCCGTTTCCCCCGGGCGCGGTCGTCGGCCAACCGACCGACCCCGACGCGAAGGTCGTGCCCGGGCACGCGCGCGCCGTCCGGATGCGGGCCGGGATCACCGATGTCGGCTGCCTCGCCCTCGCGGTCTACCCGCGACCGGGAGGACCCTAGGAGCGCTTCTCGGCCGCGGCGGAGGCCGCGGGTTCGAAGTGGCGCTTCAGCGCCATGTACTCCTCGAACGAGATCTGCCGGCGCGCGCGCACCGCCCCGGCCTGCTTCAACGACGTGATCTGGTACTGCTGGAGGAGCTCGTCCACGGGCCGCGCGCTCTCGGAACGCCGCTCGCTCGCCGGCGCCACGCCGGCCGCGATCGGCACCGCGGCGATCGGCTGGTCGAACGTCGGCGACGACGCTGGGGCCGCCGGCGGTCGGGGGGAGGTCCCGAGAATCCCGTTGAGGTACTCGGTGAGTCGGCCGTACTCCCCCGGCGTGATCTCGCCCTCCTCCTTCAGGAGCTCAACCAGCTCGCGCTGGCGCGGGCGGTACGTGTCGATGAGCTCGAGCAGGCTCCGCTCGGGCTGCTGAGAGGGAAGACCGGCCATCGGCAATCCGAGCAGCGCGTCCAGGTCGGCCTTCAACTGGTCGAGCGCGACCGTGAGCTCTCGCGGCGAAGGGCCGGTACCCGAGGAGTCCGGCTCGAACTTGACCGTCAGACGGACGACGCCGCCCGGCGGCCCGTCCGGACCGACCGGTCGTTCGAGGGAGAGCTCCGTCTCTCGCCGACGCAGCGCCACGGGCGGGGACGGACGGCCCCGAAGAAAAGGTACACGACGAGGCCGGGCGCACACGGACGTTGGGGGCACCAAACCCCGCGTGGGGCGGTCCGAAAAACCGCGTTCGATAACTGATATTCACCTACTTTCATACAGTAACTATAAGAACTTCCCCGGCCTTGATGCTGCTGAAGTGTGACGATGACGACGGGACGTGCGTCCCACCCGGCCGGCGCCTCGCCCACGGGGACGGACGACTGCGGGGGCGCCGAGGGCCGCGACCTTTGCCCGGTGCTGGCGGCGGTCGGCGTCATCGGCACGGAGTGGCGCCTCGCGATCGTCCACCGGCTCCTCGAGGGCCCGCAGCGGTTCAGCGAGATCCTGAAGTCGAACTCGCGGCTCAACGCGAAGACGCTGAGCGCGACGTTGAAGTTCCTCGAGTCGCAGGGCGTCGTCCAGCGGACGGTCGTCAGCACGCGACCGTTCTCGGTCGTGTACTCGCTCACCGAGATGGGTCTCGGGCTCGCGCCGGCCGCGCGCGAACTCCGGGCGTGGGGTGAGCGATGGCTCCTCCCGCGGGCGGCCGCGGCGTCGCGGAGCGCGGCGAACGCCCGTCGCACGCCGGCGATCCAGGGAGAGCTCCCGCGGATCGTCGTCGCGGACACCGACCACCCGCGCGCCCGGTAGCCTCCGACGAAACGCCCCTCGAGAGGGGCGTTCCTCTCCCTCTCGGTGGCGCTTGAAATACCGTCGGACGCGTTGTTCGTCCTGCAACCACCCCCGGAAGGACCCCTTCACATCGCCCCCAGAGGATTGCACCGAATCCTGGGCGTGCGAGGGGCCCTTCCAACAAATTTTTCTTCGAACTCCAACGCCCGGGTCGCGGACGCGACCGATGGAACGCTAGCTCAACGAGGGCCGGCGGTCCGTCCGCGTGGCACGGGAGAGCGCGACGAATCCCTGCAGCGCCGCGCAGTAGGAGCAGAACCCTCCCTCCGTCGTGCGCAACGCGTTCGACATGCAGTCGTCGCACAGGCGCCGGCGACACAGGAAGCAGCGGTGCGGGTCGGCGGCGTCGCCGATCGTGCTCCGGCAGTCGACGCACCGAACGCCGCCGTACAGCGTCCCGACCGACGTCCGCCGCTCCGGCGCGAGCGGCGCGGCCGGTTGGGTCCCTCCTCGAAGGTGCGGGGGGGTCGGGTTGAGCGCCTCGCGCAGCACGATGTCCCCGATGGTGAGGTCGGTGATCGAGAACCCCGCGCCCGCGTCGAGCGGGGCCTCCGTGAGCGCGTCGATCGCGTCGGCCTCCTCCTCGAACTCCTCGATCTCCTCGAGCTGTTCGAGTTCCGCTACCGGATCCGTCCTCCCGTCGCCCGCACCGATCACGGAGGTGGGAGCCGCGTACGCTCCGCTCTGGAACTCGAGGCCCGCCCCGGCCGGGGCGGCGATGACCGACGCCGGAAGCCCCAGGATGATCGGTTCTCCTTCCTCGTAGAGGCGCGGCGTCCCCTCTCGATGCGGCACGTACGCCGTCTCGGGGACCGGGCCGACGAGCTCGACCGGCATCTTGCCGGCGCTCGGGAGCCACGACGACCAGAGCGCGTCGCCGGACGTCACCGGTCCCGAGTCGGTCGAGTGAGCGGGAAGGAGCCAGCTGAGCGGCGGCGCGTCCCGCACCGGCGGCGGCGTCGCGGCCGGGGCGGACGGGCTGCTGCGGGCCGAGCACGACGGACAGATCACCCAGGACTCCTGGACCACCGGCGGCGGAGTCGTCGCGCGCTCGCTCCGGCTCACGTTCCGGGTCGCGAGGCCGGCGAGCGCGCTGGCGAGCGCGCCGAGGCCGAGCACGAGCAGCAGGAGCGGGGCGTACGCCCCGCCGGGGAAGTTGAGGCCGAACACGAGCGAGAGCCCGACGCCGAAGGAGACGGCCCCGGTCAGCGGGAGGACGAACCAGTGCGAGCGGTCCGCCCACCGGACGGCGTCGCTCGCCGATTGTGGGTCCGCGTCCCTTCGCTGGCGTCGGGGCATCGTGGGCGAAGACAACGGTCGAACGAGGCCTACTTGAACCTCTGCTCGGAGAGGACGTTCCGGAGTCTTCGAAGGGCCGCGGCATCGTTCATCGTTCGCTCCGAGGGCGCGGACTCACCCCTTCGATCGCGGTCGGCCGGTGAATGCGAGGTACCGCGTCGCCCCGACCGTCCGTGATCTCCCTCCGATCGATTTTCGGACCCGAGCCCCCGACGATCTCCGATGCGCACCTGACCCGACCCCGGGCTCTGTCGCACCCCTCGCCGACCCGACGGTCCAAATCGCCGTCGCCCGCGAGCGGAACGACCGGCCGAACCGTCTAGACCGCGGCGCCGCCTCGAAGGAGAACGGGTCCTTCGCGGCCGCCCCCTCCGAGCGTACGCCCGGCCGGCTCCGCTGGTCGTCCGCCCGGTCCCCGGACCGCGCCGCGGGCTAGCGACTTCCCGGCCTTCGCGCCGGACCCCCGCCCTCCGAACCCCTGCGGTGGTCCGCCCGCGGGGAGGGCCGTTCGGAGGCGGCCGCCTCGCCGGCGATCGACGTCGCCGGTCCGCCGAAGGAGTCCCGCTGACCGCCGGCCCAGCGGGAGCGGGAGGTTTCGTGAGAAAGTTGGTTGCGCAACGCACCGTACAATCGCCGTCCCAACTGCTTCCGGCCAACGTCAACCACTTCGTCCGCCACATTGGCGAGCTCCGGCTTCCGCTCGCCGGACCGTACCGTCCGAACGCCCGCCTCTACCTCTTCCCCGATGGCCGACTCCTCTGGATGGTCCGGCTGTGGGAGGTCGACCGGCCCGTGGCTCACCTGGTCCGGACCGAGACCCTGCGCGCGTTCGCGCGCGCCAATGGGCTAGGGGACTTTCGCGCCGAGATAGAGCGGCTGTACCGCGCCGGTCGACGGGAGGCACTTCGTGCCGTCCGTTGACACCGGCGCGATCCGCCCCGACCCGGAGTTCCGCGCGCGGCAGTCATTCTACCACGCGCTCGCGCACGCGGTCGAACTTGCGCCGCCCCCGGCGGGCGCGGTCTTCGAGTCGACGCTCGGAGAGCCGCTCCCGCTGATCCTCGTACGTCCCGCCCGGATCGCCGAAGAGCTTCGGGGTAGCGCGACCCACGGGTGGGGGGAGTTCCGGGTCACGCCCCCGCCTCCGAGCCCGTTACCGCCTACGGGGTTCCTCTCCCGGGTGGGGGTGGCGATTCCGCAAGCGGCTCCCCAGGGCTGGTCACCCGACCCGGTACCGATGACGCCGGAGTCGCCGCTCGTCCCGCTGGGTCCGGAGGGCTGGCTCTCGGTCCAGACCTTCTGGATACGGACGGATCACTCTCGGATCGCGCTCGCGCGTCGGTTCCGAATCGGGGTCCGCCGTCGTCCGAGCCTTCGGGATCGATTCGATTCGGTCGCGGAGACGGTCGCGTACGAGTGGGCCTGCGCGACCGGTGCCCCGGCGTCCGTGCGGCGGGCGGGTATCGGTTCCGCCCGAGCCTGGTCCCTTCGGTCGCTCGCCGGTGTGCCGCGCGATGCCTGGCTGATGCGAGGGGCCGACCGCGTCGCAGCGACCGCGGAGGTACGATGGCTCGGAGCCCGCCGATCCTCTACGGCTATCGAAGGGCACGCCGTCGTCTTCGGGTCGTCCGGCGCTGGAAAGACCACATACCTCGCTCACCGGACGGCCGCGGCCATCTCGGGCGGAGGGTGCGCGGTCGTGATCGACCTACACGGCGACCTCGCGCCCGCAGTGGTCGCCCGCCTTCCCCCTCGGGCCCGAGACCTCCTCGTGTCGGTCGATGCGGGAGAACGGCCGGTGTCGGGGATCGCCGCGCTCACGGGCACCGCCGGCGACGACCGGGCGGCGGGATTGCTGGTGGCAGCAATGAAACGGGTCAGCGCCGATGGCCCCGACCTCTACTGGGGGTTTCGGCTCGAGCGAATCTTCGATTCGTTCGTCCGCCTGGTCCAGGAGTCGGGAGGCTCGCTGCTCGACCTCTTCGACCTGCTGACGAGCGGGGACCGGCGGGATGCGGCCCGACTCGCGACGCGACGACCCGAACTCGCGCGCTTCCTGGAGGAACTGGAACCGGTCGTACGACGGAACCCCGACTTCCTCTGGTCGGCCGCGACCCGGATCTCGAAGGTAGCGCTGGTTCCGGCGCTCGCCGAGCTCCTGGCCCCGCGCGATGGGGGAATTCCGGTGGAGCGGGTGGTCGGAGCGGGACGCTCGCTCCTGGTCCGGCTCCCGATCGCCCAGCTGGGACCCGAAGCGGCAGGGCTGGCGGCGACGCTTGTGCTCGCGCGATGTTTCCTGGGGATAGTCGGGACCGAGCCGGTCGACCTGGCGGGTCGATCCACGCTGGTCGTGCTCGATGAGGTCCAGGCGTTCTCGCCGCGGCTCGTCGCCGAGGTGCTCGCCGAGAGCCGGAAGTTCGGTCTTCGTGCGCTCGTCGCGACGCAGTATCCCGAGCGGCTCGCCCCGGAAGTCCGCAGCGCGGCGGCGGGCGTGTCGACCCAGCTGGTCGTTTTCCGAGTGCCCCCCGCGTCCGCGGCGACGGCCGGAGCATGGCTCGGACTCGAGGAGGAGCCGGCGCGCCGTCTGCTTCCCTCGCTGGCCGCCGGTCGCGCCGTCGAGCTGGACCCGGAGACCGGCTATCTTCGACCCATCGGCCCGGCCCCCTCGTTACCCTCGGCCGTCAGCGGGGTCTGGCGGGACGCGGTCCGACGGACGAGGGAGGAGTACGGGACCGCATCGTTAACCGAGCCGGCGGCGAACACGGACGATCCGGTCACGGAGCGACTCCTCCTCGCGGTCCTCGCGGCGGACGAGGAGGGTCGCCCCCTCCGCTCGGTCGACGTGATCCCCTCCGCGCTCGCGCTGCCGGGAGATCCTGTCGACGCGGCCCGACTCGCCGATCGATGGAGCTCGCTCCGGTCCCGCTCGTGGGTGGAAGAACGCGACGGCTGCTGGTTTCTGACCCCGGCCGGGGCACGCGGGATCGGCCTAGGATCACCTACGAACGCCGCGCGCGAGTCCGCCGAGCACCGCCGGCTCCTTCTCCGGGCGTTCCGCATCTTTGCTCGGCGCGGGTATCGGCTGGAGATCGTACGGCAGGGTCGGTTCGATACGACGCTCCCGGACGCCGTGTTCCGTCAGCTGACCCGCGGAAATCACGCGGCCTCGCCGGCAGATATCGGCGTCCGGATCGACCGGGCTCGTACTGGGTGGGCCTGGAGGTTCTTCGCGGGTCGGGACGTCTTCGTGGAGGCTGAGGTCTCGGGAGCACTGCGGGCCGAGCGGATCCGCCACGGGATGGGGAAGGCGTTCGCCCGGGGAGCGTACGTCCTGTTCGTTGTGGGAGACGCGGGGCGCGCCCGCCGGGTTCGAGCGGTGCTCGCACGCGAGGAGGGCGGCCGGGACCGCGCCCAGGTATGGACCCTGTCGGCGCCCCATGTCCCGAAGCCGTAAGTGGGACTTCCCGGTGGGACCGACGTGCGGACCTTCGTCGCGCTCGAGGTGGGAGGACCGGGGGACCCCGGACGTCCGGGACGCGCGACCGCACCGGATCACCTCACCCTGCAGTTCCTGGGCGAGGTCCCGGAAGATCGGATCGGGGCGATCTCGACCGCGCTCCGCGCCGCGGTCGCATCGCAACCGCCCTTCGACCTCACGCTCGAGGGGGTGGGAGCGTTCCCGTCGATCCGGTCGCCCCGGGTCGTCTGGGTCGGAACGACCGTCGGTCGGGATGCAGCGGTCCGGTTGGCCCGAGCGGTTTCCGAGGCGCTGGAACCGCTGGGATTCCCGGCGGAACGAGGGGAGTTCGTACCGCACGTGACGCTCTTCCGGGTCCGATCCCCCCGCGACCGGGCCCGGGCGGAGCAGCTCCTAACCGGAGCCGAGCCCGCGCCGCCGCCGCGCGTCGTCCGGGTCGCCGAGGTGCTGCTCAAGGCGAGCGAACTCCGACCCGAGGGCGCGGTGCACCGGACGCTCGAGCGATTTCCGCTCGCGGGGAGCCTCCCGCCGGCCGGTCAGCCGGTCGAACGTTCCCGGTAGTCGGCGGTGAGCTTCCGCCAGAGGTAGAGAGTCGCGTAACTCCCCCAGCCGGGATAGTGGCGGTCGGCCCACGCGCGCACCTCGCTCTCGTCGCGCGTACGCGCGACCACGCCGTACTCATCGAGCGCGACTCGGATCCCGAGGTCGCCGGCGACGAAGACGTCGGTCCGCCCGGCCCCGCGGAGGAGCGCGTTCTCCGCTGTCCAGCGCCCCACACCCGGGAGATCGTCGAGGCGCTCGACCGCGGTCTCGAGCGGCAGTCGGGCGAACGTCTCGCGTGTCGGCGGAGCGTCCATCGCCCAGGCGGCGAGGGCGCGGAGGGAGCGCGCCTTGACGCGGCTCATCCCGACCGCGCGCAGGTCGGCCTCGTCGAGCGCATGGACCGCCCGCGGGGTCGGCACGCTGGGTACTTCGACACCGCCGGCGTCGAGGGAGGAGCCGACCCGTTCGAACAGCCGGCGCTGGATCGAGTTCGCGGCCCGCACCGAGAGCTGCTGGCCGATGATCGCGTGGAGGAGCGCCTCGTAGAGGCTCGCATCGCGCGGGAGGCGGAGGCCCCGGAACCGCCGTTCGGTGCCGCGGAGGACCGGCTCGCGACGCACGAGCGTGTAGAACTCCTCGAGGGGATGGTCGAGGGAGAACAATTCCCGCGCGGCCCGACGTGCGTCCGCAGGGGACGCGCCCCACGCCTCGACCCGCCAGCGGCTCCCGTCCGGCTCCACGCCCACCACCCACGGCCGGTCGGGCGGTCCCCACGCCCGGAGGAGCCGGGAGCCGTCGTCGGCGAAGACGATCGAACGCGAGGAGTATTCGAGCTGGGCGCGCTCGAGGGGAAGGGACGAGAGGCGCGGCGGCGTGATCGACGTGACCGTCGGTCGGGCCATCCCCCGCCGCAGCGCGTCCGCGGTAAGACGCCGTCGGACCGGCACCGTTCACTCGAGGACCCGGGACCGGGCGGCCGATTCGATACGATTAAACCACGGGGGTGCGGTCCGGTCCCGCTCGCGCCCGTTCGGGGTCGCGGGACGGAGGCCGGGGGTCCGTTATGCCCAGGTGCCGCGCGACCACGAGGCCGACCGCGGCGGTCGTGCTGGTCGTAGTACTCGTCGCACTCTCCGTGGGAACTCGTGCGCCGGCCCATCCCGCACCCGGCGACCGCGCTCCCATCGTGCCGGCAACGAGCGCGTGCCCCGGCAGCCTGCTGCCGCACAACTACAGCGGCACGGTCGCGCTCAACAGCGTCTCGGCCGGCTCCTCGATCCCGCTCCGGTACTCGTACGACGCGGTGGTGACGACGAACCTCACGGACGGCGTCGTCCTCTCGTCCGTCTGCACCGGGCTCAACGGCACCGTCACCCCCGCCTCGAGCGGGAGCTTCGGTCTGTCGATCGACGCGGCGGCGAACGTCTCGTGCACCTTCCCGGGCGGAGCGCAGGCCGGCACGTGCGTCACGACCAGCGGGCCGTACGAGCTCGTGGACGTCGCCCCGAGCACGAGCGTGCCGCCCGGCTACGTACCGGCCGTCACGGAGAACGGGACCAATTTCTCGGTGAACGTCTATTCGGACCTCGCGCGCGTGACGCTCGCTCCCGGCGGAGCGGCGACCACGGTCAGCCCGGGAGCGACCGACGCGTTTCGCGCGACGTCCTGGACGGGGGATGGCACGGTGACCCCGTTGTCCCCGCAGTACTACTGGGCGCTCGCCGGCACCGGCTGGACGTTCGTGGGGACTCCCGCGGGTTCGTCCGTCAACATCACCGCGGCGCCCGGTGCGGGGATCGGAAACCTGAGCGTCGTCGCCAGCGCCCAGGTCGTGGGCGGATCACTCGTCAGTACTCCGGCTTCCGTGCAACTCGCTCAGCAACCGACCGATATCGCGAGCGCGAGCCTCAATCGGACGGCCGTCGATGTGGGTCAATCGATCGGCGTCGTGGTCAGCGCGACCGGCGCCGCCGGCTACAACTACTCCGCCTCGGTCACGCCCGGGCTCGGAGCCGCGACGGTCGACGTGACGTGCGCCACCGACCCCGGCGCGGCCGGATCGGTCGCGCTCTCCTGCCCGGCATCGTTCCACTACGCGACGACCGGCGTCGCCCAACCGGTCCTCACCCTCACGAACGGCGCCTCATCGTCCTCGTGGAGCTTTCCGCCGGTGACGGTCACTCCGGCTCCCGCGGTCGTCTTCGAGCCCGGGGCCCCGGTCGGCTACGCCAACGAGAGCCTCGCAGTCGGGGTCGAGGCGGGGGCGGGCACGGGCACCGCCCCGTTCGCTCGGGCCTGCTTCGACCCCGGCGTCGGTGCGGTCGAGTGCGACACCGGCGGCGGGCCCCTCTGGACCTTCCACCCCGTGTACGCGAACCCCGGCCGGTACTCGGTCTCCGCGTGGATCGTCGACGCGACCGGCACGAACCGCTCCGCGACCGCGATGCTGGTGGTCGTCGACCCACCGCGCATCGTCCTCGCCGCGCCGCCCGATTCCGTCTCCGCGGGCACTCCCGTCGCGCTCGTCGGTACGGTGGAAGGCGGAGTGCTCCCCGCCCAGATCTGGTGGAACGCGAGCGGCGCGGCCGGAACGATCGCGACGAACCGGCTGACGCAGGACGGACCGGTCAGCGCGACGTTCGACCCGGCCACGACCGGGCTCCTCACGGTGACGGTCACGCTAGTCGACGCGGCGGGGACCACGACGGGGACCAGCGAGACGTTCCTGGTCGGAGCCGGCGCGGCGACCTCGGTCGCCCTCGCCGCCGCGCCTGCGGCGTCCGGCGCGCGGGTGGGAAGCCCGCTCGCGATCGACTGGCAGGCCGTGGATGCCGCCGGTCTGCCGGTGCGGGCGTTCTCCGCGCTCGCCGAGATCGAGCTCGCGGTACCCGGTGCGTCGGGCGCTGCGCCGGGTTGGGTGAACGCGTCGGGGGCGGGACCGCTACCGAGCCCGGTGCCGGGCTGGTTCAACGTCCCGGACTCCGCGTGGCTCGCCGGCGGGCTCAACGTGACCGTGACCGTGCGGGCGTCCGGACCCGTCGTGGTCGAGCTGACCCTCGCGAACGGGTTCGCCGCGTCCTCGGACGCCGTGCCGATCCAGGTCGCGCCCGACGTCGACCACCTGCGCCTCCTCGACCCTGTGACCGTCCTCGCGACCCCGCGGGCGAACGATACGCTCTGGCAGGTCACCGACCGGTTCGGCAATCCCGCGGTCGGCGCCTCGGTCGTGACGACCGAGTCGTTCGGTGGGAGCTCGGCCGCGACGCTCCTCCCCGTCCGGGTCGAGCCCGACGGAGCGACCGAGGTGTGGGTGAACTACTCCGCGCCCGGCAGCGGCGCGGGCACGGTGACGGTGACCGACCTCGCGGGCGACGCGCTCCTCCCGCCGATCGTCGTCCCGGCCGTCGCGAACCCGTGGACGGCGCTCTTGCCGGACCTTGTGATGCTCGTGACGTTGGGCTCGGTCGCCTTCGTCGGCGCCGGGCTCCTCCTCCGGTCGCGTGGGCGATGGGCTGCCGGGTTCGCCCGCGCGGAGCGGGAGGGGGACGAGCTGCAGCGAATGGCCGAGGGCCGGGCCGCGTTGATCGAGCTCGTGCGGCGGACCGGACCGGTCGACCTGGCCGGCGTCGCCGCGCTCTGGGAGCCTCCGCCGGCGCCGCCCGAGCTCGCGGACTGGCTGGCGTCCCTCCTCACCGACGGAACGTTCGACGCCGAGTTCGCCCCCGACGGCACCGCGCGCTTCGCGCTCGCGCCGGGCCCACCCACGAGTGCGCGCGTGACGGTCGACGTCGGCGCGTTCGACGTGGGCCAGGAACGGCGCGACGCCGCCCGGGCCGAGTGGGAGGACGACGACCGCTAGGACGGGTCGCGTCCGACGAGGTCGTAGTACCGGTACGCCGCCTCGCCGGCGCCGAAGCAGTAGCGGACGGTCGTGAAACCGGACTTCAACTCCGCCGCGTCCGCCGCCACCTTCTCCGGCGCGACCGATCGGTGCAGGAGGTCGTCGAACAGGTCGGCGATGCGGCCCATCTCCCGCTCCCGCATCCCGACGCGCGTGACTTCGGGAGTACCCAGCCGGACGCCGCCCGGATGCTTCGGGCTCTTGTCGCCGGGCAGGAGGTTCTTGTTCGTGATGATCCCGGCGTCCGCGAGCCGCTTCGCCACGGGCTCGCCGCCGCCCTCCTGCTCGACCCGTACCGCGACGGT
>Ga0187783_10003225_pt1 | contig 12039 bp, 8 predicted proteins | sample 1015_SJ02_MP02_2_FD_132471 | JGI IMG/M metagenome (GOLD analysis project Ga0187783, IMG submission 132471) | Tropical peat soil microbial communities from peatlands in Department of Meta, Colombia - 1015_SJ02_MP02_20_MG | ecosystem: Environmental > Terrestrial > Soil > Wetlands > Peat | place... | reverse complement strand
TATCTGATGAAGAATCCGATCGAGATGTCCGAGGCCCAGATCGATCAATACCGGAAGTACTATCAGAACACAGCCAGGCCGCTTCAGCCGCTCAACGACCGTCCGCTGGTCGAAAGCCAGTGAGCCGTAGCATGCTGATCCGTTGGAGACTAATGTCCGTGCGCATCCCGCGACAGCCGAACCTGTTGTTCGTATTGCTCTTAAGTCTGTGCGCCGTGCCGCCGCTCGCCTTTCAGGCGAATGCGCAGCCGGACGCTGCCCAGGCGAAGCCCGACGCTGCCCAGGCGAAGCCCGACGCTTCCGACCAGGAGAAACGACAACAAGCGGTGACGCTCTTCAGCCAGAGCAAACGTCTGGAAGCTCTGCCGCTTCTTGAGGAGCTGGTGCAAAAGAACCCGCGGGACGCCGAATTGCTGGTGGCTCTCGGGGCCTCTCTCATCGACCATGCGGCAACCCTCACCGATCCAGATGCGGCAGCAAAAGAGCGCTTTCGCGCGAGGGACCTGATCCAGAAAGCCTGGGCGTTGGGGAATACCAGTCCTCTGGCGGAGAACCTGCGGCAGCTTTTGCAAGACCTGCCCGCGAACGGCGCGGTCAGGTTCTCTAATAACCCGGCGGTCGAACAAGTCATGAATGCCGCGGAGGCGGCGTTCGCGCGGCGCGACTTCGACGAAGCGCTGACCATTTACGCGAAGGCGCTGGAACTCGAGCCCACAAACTATTCCGCTACTCTCTTTACGGCCAATACATACGACCGGAAGAACGACTTCGCTCGCGCCAGCGAGTGGTACCAGCGCGCGATGCGCCTTGATCCAGATATCGAGACAGCGTTCCGCTATTACGCCGACATGCTGGCCAAGCAGGGCGACATGGCGAAGGCGCGCAGCATGCTCATTCACGCGGCCGTGGCCGAGCCGTATAACAAGATCGTCTGGCGCGAGATTCGTGCATGGGCGCTGATCAACAACACCGCGTTCAAGCTAGTGTATCTGCCGATCCCCCGGGTCGCGAAGGATGAGGGTTCCATCCAGGTTTCCGGGCAGCCCCCGCAACTGTTGACCGCCTGGCGGGCCTATCATGCGGTGGTTGCGGACTGGCGAAAGGGCGGCAAGTTTGAAAAGCAGTTTCCGCAGGAGGCGTATCGGCACTCGCTGCCAGAAGAATCCGAGGCTCTGACCGCGGCTGCCACGGTCCTGCAAACGCTCAGGCAAGATGAGAAGAGCGCCGAACTGGTGACAGGCAACACGGTTGCCGGGCTGCTGCTGAAGCTGTACGAAGCTGGTCTTATTGATCCTTACGTGCTGTTCAGCCTCGGAGATGAGGGTATTGCCCGCGACTACAAAGCGTATCGGGCGGCAAATCGCGCCAAACTCGAAGAGTACATGGATAAATTCGTCATGCCCGCTCCGCCCGGTAAATAAAGCGATTTCCGGTTAGGCTGAGTCCGAGATGCCGGCGATTTCATTGAGCGCTCGGGTTCCCGAGCCAGCGAACTTGCAATTTGGCGATCGTGTACAGGCAATGCTGTGATTGCGGTTGACGGCACCAGCACGCTCCCCGAGCGGCCACCGCCCGATGCTTGATAGATCAAGGTTGCCCTCTACAAGGCCCCACCGCGGCCCTGTCATGTTCGCTAGGGCGCATCGCCAGACCGCAAGGCTGTTCCACCACGGTTCCATCCGCGGCCGCCCTCGCCGTAGATTTCAAAGCCCTCATCGGTGACCGCCACCGTATCCTCAAGCTTGATGAAACCGCGGCGCGGGTGCTGGAGGGTCGTTTCAACGGATATGACCATCCCGGCTTCGAGCGGGCGATCGGCGTCGTAGGCGTCGTAAGGCACCGGCCCGCGGGCTGTGAGCCGGGGTGCTTCATGGCTGACCAGTCCCATCCCGTGGGCCAGGAACTCGAGGTGGTTGTGGTTCCTGGATTGCCTGACCAGCGTTTCGGCGGCCCCATAGATCGCACCAGCCACTTCGCCGGCCCTCACAGGCTTCATGGCGGCCCGTTGAATGGCTTCGGTTTCGGCTAGCAGGTCTTCCAGTTCCGCGTCCGGCTCTCCAAAAATCGCCATCCGGCAGACGTCGCCGATATAACCGTGATAATTGCCTCCTGAGTCGAGCGAAAGGATCTCGCCCGCCTGCCATCTGGCCTCCGAAGCGGCGCGATTGAAGCTGGTTCCTGTCGTGATCAGGCAATACTCGAATATGAGACCTCGGTTGGTCTCCTCGCGCCGCAGCGCCTCGACGAGCTCGCGCTTGGTGACGCCGGGGCCATGATTGGCGATCACGGCCATCATGGCATCGATTACGTGATCGGAGGCTTGGCGCAACATTTGCAGCTCATCGGGACGCTTGCGTGCGCGCATGCGCTCGAGCACGAACAGGGCATTCTTCAGCTCGGCGCCCGGAAACGCCTCACCAAGCGCGGTCGCAGCATCGAACGGCAGAAATGCCAGTTCCACTCCGATTGAATCGCAGGCTAATCCCAACCGGCCAATATGCTCGATCGCGTTGCGCATAGCGTCGAGCGAGCCGGACGATGAGGTTTGCGTGTGCGGGGTCCAGAAGGGTTGGACTTCGCGCTGATATTTTTCGAGACGATGGCCGATGTAGGCGGCCTTGTCCGGCGCCCCCTTCGGATAGATGACGATCGGCAGGTAGCGACTGAGACCCGTCGCATCCATGTAGTCGAAAAAGATCGAACGATGTCCACCGAGCAGATATTGCACGTTATGTTTTGAGTTGACGAGGAGAACATCAATACCGGCGTTGTCCATCAGTCGATCGAGCTGATGGGTGTCAAAAGGAATGGCGGGCAGACCGGGTGTTCCCTTGGAGGTGTCGAGCATGGTCCCTGGATCCTGGCTGGGTCAAGCGTGCCTCATTCTCCAGGCGGCCATTGAGCCGGGCGAACCTGTCACTGCCAAGAGCCGGGCACTCTGCCTTCATCGGCGACATTTCGCGTCCCAAGCCGGTGCCTTCGCTTGGCAGGTCCTGGAGCGCTAGATTGGGCGTCATTGCTGAGGCCCAAGCAATAATGCCGCGGACCAGCGCAAATGGCAAATGCGCTGGTTCCACGCCGACACCTCAATTCGGGCCGTTGCGCGCCTCGGCGGGCCGATGCGGCATCAAGCCACCAGCCAGTCAAACACCTGCTCTCTCAGGAATAGACCCCTGACGAGCAGCAATTCTGTATATCTGAGTGCCCCACAATCGCCTCGCCACTGCGCTGAAAATCAGGGCGCAGTGGCCAGGAACAAGTTGCTCGCAAAACACGGTCTCAGGGCCTAAGACCGCGAGCACTGAACAGCCTAACTAGGCCATCAAGATGTAAAATAGAAAAGGATGATCGCGTTGGCGAATACGGCGCCGGCAAGCCCGAAGCCGAGCACATAAAGCATGTTGAGGCCCATTTCGCCTTGGCGGGCACAGTCTGAAGGAATTTCAATAGACATCTTCGGAATGAAATGAGGGTGGTGAGTCGAACGCTTTTCCGGCGAATCGGAAGCAGACATTCCTCGTCTCCTATTAGAAAGCTGAACCAACAGTTTTGGTTTAAGTAATGGCCGCACACACCGGAACATGCCAGCGCATGTTACATGTATGGTACTTCAGATAACCCCAGCTTGGCAGGCCGTCAGCCAAAGCCCCACGACTCGGTGCGATTGTCAGATGATGGCAATCGAAATGTGCACTCTGATGGCCGTCGCTTGGCGGGAGTGTGAATGTTTCAAATCATCAGGTGTCCGACGTCAAAAAATAACCTCGCAATGGCCACGCACATAAAATGCTTTTATTAGGGGGCAATCGGTGGTGATCAGGAGATCTTGCTGGCCAAGGTTTGTGGATGCCGAATCGCTGCCACCATTGTCGACAGACACTACCCCGGCACCAGAGCTGAAATGCGGGCGCAGGGACGCTCACTGATCAAGCAGCAATAAAGCAGTAAAGTCGTCGCCGAGGCGGGCCGATATTTGCAATCGCGGAGGCGACGGTCTGCTGGCTGCGCCTTACTATCAGATCCAATACACAGAGACTAGACTGCGATCAGATAGTGATACCTGGTCTACGATATTAGGCGCTCTGCAGTCCAAAAACAGTAACTGCAAACGGTGCGCGCGGTATATTGCTAGTGCTATTGGGTCTCAAGCAATTGAGCGTCGCAACGCTTGGGGCCGACACGAAAAATGGTAGCATTGTTGTTCGATCTCGGCTGCGTCGTGCTTGAGGCCCTGGCTCGTCGCGTTGCCGGCGCGGGGGTTCCGGCGGTCAGGCACTTGGTCCGGGTCGGACCATCAATCGGGATCGATCGCCCATCAACGACGTTGTGCATCCTGGCGGCTGGGCAGACGAGGTTGCGTCTTGTGATGTTGGTGGTGTCGTGCGTGTTGCCGATGCCGCGTAACCGCTCCTTGGATGGGTTGCGTCCCACATGCGGCGGACTTCAACTGTGTTACGGTCACAAAGTCGAACCCGCGGCTCCTGAGCCCATCAATTATGGCGGGAACCGCCGCAATTGTCGTCGCATGGATATCATGCATCAGGACAATTGAACCGGCCCGAGCCCGCTCTACGGCAACGTTCGCTATTCGCGTGCTGTTACGATAACGCCAGTCCAGAGTATCGACATCCCAGGCCACGAATGGGCGGCTAAAAAGACCCCGCACGCGCGCGTTGATAGCTCCGTACGGCGCGCGCAGCGTTTCTGGCTGCACCCCAATTGCGGCCGTCACTGCGCTGTCGGTCATGGCTACCTGTTGGAGCGCAGCAGCATTGTTGAGGCGCGTCAAGCGCGGATGACTCCAGCTATGGTTGCCAATCTCATGACCCGCCGCGTGGATGCGGCGAACAATGTCGGCATTCGGGGCAACGCGCCTGCCTACGAGATAGAATGTCGCTTTGACATGCTCTTGGTCCAGTATCGCGAGAAGGCGTGGCGTTAGTACGGCGTCTGGGCCGTCATCGAATGTAAGCGCGACACATCCTCCGGCTGCCGAAGCCGGTAGCGACATCGCTAACAGGGCCACAAGGCTCAAAATGTACTTGCGTAATGTGAACATGGACGCCCCCCGGCGTTCGACATTCAATTTCTTCCCCTCCCGGAGGGAGGAAGTTGTGGCAGCGAGAGAGTCGACGTGCCTGCCCGGGAGACCAACCGAACGCTCCAATTGGTTACCTCGTTCGTTGCGGGCGGCGTGACTGCAGCTCGTACAACTGCCCCTGCCGACCGCTGGCGGTACAATCGCCTTGGTTCGGCCTGACAGTTTTCCCGCTGTAGCGGCTCTGATTTTGCGGCGAGGCCTTTCCGTGCCAGCCGTCAACTCAATAGTCAGCCCGGCTCCTTCTCGCGGTCAACGGCGGGATCCCCGCCGCGCAGACCCTCAATAAGAAGCATAAATTCGATGCTCAGCCAATCCCGGTTTTAGCGAAGAGCACTTGGAAACAATGATGGTAGTACCGCGATCCCTTAAGATGCCATTTGGTGCCACTGCGGAATTTGATACCCGGCGTAACTGCCTCGAGCGGCTTACGGGACGGCGCAGCTACACACCTCCCGACCCGAACATCTCTGTTAGAGAAGGAAAGCGGAGCACAACCATAACGGTCGATTAAGATCAGCCGCCGCGGGGCCCGTCTTACACGCTGGATGCTGGCGTTCGCTGCATCAAGTGCGGATGAGTCAGCGACCTTCCAACAAAAACTCGAGAGGCAATCTTGGAGGCGAGCACATCGAGACCATAAGCGCATCTCAGTAAGCAGAGACATCACCAGCGCGTATTTAGAGCGGTAACGAGCGTTCATTCTAGGTCGCGTAATCGAAACCGCGCGATTCTGGCCGGATCCGCCACGGCACGAGGCAATTCAATAAGGACAGTCGTCCGACCACTTTTATATGTTGCCAACCTGGCGGGCGCCTTGGCCCCCTTGTGAACAACCCTGAACCCTCAAAGTCGACCGCAACGGGTCACTCGCCCCTATATCAAAGAAAAGTTATTAATTGTGCGGCAGTCAGTGGAGACTGACCAATGTCAAATCGACGAACCACGACTGCGCGGACACGAATCCGTGGACCTGTTTGCTCATGGCTCGCGGATTCAGATCATGGACAATAAAGAGCCACGGCGGGTTATCGACCAAACGTTCGTGGGCTCGTCGCAGAGCGGACAAGGCCGCAGCGGCATCCGTGGCGTTAGCAAGGTCAGTCAACGCCGCATCGAACTGGTCGTCTTTCCACTCCTCGAAATTGAAGCCGTTCGGGGCGAAATTTGCAGAAGAAAAATATCGAGCCATGACACCCACATCTGAGGAGGGCGAACTGACGTTGACCGCCATCGCGCCATGCAGGGCTGGACTATCGGGTGTCTGTCGTGCTGCATTCAGCAGAACCTGCCATTCCACAACATCAAACGTTACGTCGACGCCGCAGGCTTGCTTCAAGTTCTCCTGCAGCAACTCGTTCATTGGAAGTGGCACCATCTGACCCGAGCCCGAGGTGGAGATCATTACCTTAAATGAGAGGGGCGTTTGCGGCGTAAAACCCGCCTCTGCCAGCAGCGCCCTGCCCTTCTCAGGATCGAAGCCGTAGTGATTGATTGGATTACCGAAGCCCGGGTCTGTTGGCTTGAGCCAACCAACCGACGGCTCCGCTGTGCCGTTGAGCAGGGCGACCTGACCGGCGCGGTCAATGCAATAGTTGAGTCCCTGCCGAACGCGGATGTCCTTGAAAGGGCTATTGGTCGCGCCGATGTTGAATAACCACGGCCAGACGTGCGGATATGAATTGGTGATGATGGCAAAGCCTGCCGCCTTGAGCGAGGGAATCCCATCGGGCGGAGGTACCTCGATCCAATCCACCTGACCCGATCTCAGAGCGGCCAGACGGGCATTCGCCTCGGGAATCGGTACGAGCCGGATCGCTTCGACCTGTGCCTGGTGATGGGGGTCCCAATAACCGTCAAAGCGTGTCAGTTCGACGGCCTCTCGGGGCATAACCTTGGACAAGCGAAATGGCCCGGTGCCAGCCGGTGGCAGACTTGCGACTCTGGTCCAATCACGTCCGGCCTGTTCGAACGACCGGGGCGACGTGAACAGAATGTATACGGCCATATACGGAAAATACGAGGCTGGTTGTTTGGTGTGGATCTCAATCGTCAAATCATCAATCTTGCGGTAGCTGTCCATCACCGGTACGCGGGCGCGCGTGATGCCGGCGGCAGGCGGCTCGAATTGTGGGCTGTCATTTTTAAAATAGCGGTCGAGATTCCAAATCACCGCGTCGGCATTAAAATCTGTCCCATCGTGAAATTTGACGCCGGATCGCAGATGGAAAATCCAGGTTTTCTTGTCGCCTGGTGCTTGCTCGAAGCTTTCTGCGAGCCCGGGTCGCAATATGGCCGGGCGATCGGCACGCGTTAAATCCCAAAGCACCAGGCCCTCGAAGATCGGATAGCCGAGAAAGCGCATGCCCTCGAATCCATTATTGGGCATACCGGTGGTGGTCGGGATGTCGGCCGCGGTCATGGCGATACGCAATACATCGCCGCCCTGCGCAGGCGATAGCAGCAGAAGCGGACCTGCCACGGCCGCAGCGTAACGAAGGAAGGAATTGATCATGGGCTCGTTCCAGGCATTCGCTCGTAGCCTCTTGATCGCCCTGCCGACCGGTCGATCCGCCGACGAGCAAGTCAACCTGTGATGATGTCCAGCAAGAACAGGGCCAGCTGCTTTGGCTGTGGCCTTTGGCAGTGGTCGTCGGCGAAGTTTCCTGGTCGAATGCAGCCGGCGTGTTAAATCTTCTCATCGCCGTCATCCATTGCCTTTTTGCTGACGAAGCCGGCAATTGCCTAACGGATTGGCAGGCAGTGCGCCGACGGGGCGGATTGGCGAGCGTTACTTCGCACAGACGGCATTTTAACATTACTGGCTGTTCGTCGGCATGTTTTCTCTGGTTGGTCTAAATAAACTTTCAAACGGACGGTTATCTGACTTGCTTATCTAAAAATGTCGAGCTGCCCGCAAGTCGGACCGTATGACTGTCAGATACAGGCCGGTATCTCCGGAGAGTGGCGGGTTGTCGCGTGCCGGTTGTAACGTGTGGTCTCTGGCCGAGCTTGTTATTTTGACTGCGGGCTTTCGCATTTGTGTGCCATTGCAGATTCCCTGCCGACTGGCGATCGGAGCATGTGCCACAACACTGACTTCGGGCTCACTCAATCCATCGTATTTGATCGGCGGGCAGCTCGCCTGCGAACCTGTCGAGCCGTGCGTCAGTTGGCGCGGCCGCGATTGTTTGTAGAACATATTTGTTCCCGCCGTAGCGGCAAAGCCGTGATCGCCGGCACGTGATTGAGTCAGATCATGCCCGAAGGGGCGACGTCCAGAACGTGTTCGCTACCGACCGAATTCACCACCGTTGATACCCGATCATCAATGCCGATAAGGCTTGGCGATATCGCTCAACCGAGCAACCATCGCGGGTTGAAGGCCCGATCGCATGAGGTGTGCTCAACCGGTCCGGGCTCGACACCGTGCAGGGCGGCATTTAGTTAAGCCGCCGCGTGCAATTGGGGTTGTCGGGCCAGCGCGCCAGGCCAATACGGCTTACCTCGGCGCGTGCCTACGCTACACCCAGTGGGTTGCTCGAGGGCGGGAGCGGCACGAAAGAATCAATTCGACCGTCGCTGAGTTGGGCGACCCCGTCGACGAAACGCTTGCCACCTCGGCGTTCTGTCGCATCTGGCCCAAATCGGCACGCTCATCCTGTGGAAAGGGGTAGGCTTCGGATCTCGGGTGTGGAGCGTTTAGCGGAGTTGTCGATCGAATCGGTTTCAGTGTGTTCCATCTACGTAGCTACCAGGGTCGGATATGCAACGCACCGTCACCTTGAAGCCCGGCGCTGTGCCGCTCGCGGATTGGCATGCCATTGTCGAAGGGGCCGCCGTGCGTCTCGATCTCTCAGCGAGACCCGCCGTGGCGGCGGGTGCCGCCGCGGTGCAGGCGATCGTGGCCCGCGGAGATCCGGTTTACGGAATCAATACCGGATTTGGCAAACTCGCGACTGTTCATATCCAGCCGGAGAACCTCGCCGCGCTCCAGCGTAACTTGGTGCTTTCTCACGCGGCAGGGGTGGGTGAACCAACCGCGCGCGGCACCGTGCGCCTCATGATGGCGCTCAAACTTGCCAGCTTGGCGCGCGGGTTCTCAGGTGTGGACATCAAGACGCTCGCCCTTATTGAGGCCATGCTCGCCCGCGATGTCGTCCCGATCGTCCCGAGCCAGGGTTCGGTTGGCGCGTCGGGCGACTTGGCACCCCTCGCCCATCTTAGTACGGCGATGCTCGGCATCGGCGAAGTGGATGTCGGCGGCGAGCGTCTCCCTGCCAAGGTGGCGCTTGCCACGGCTGGACTGGAAGCCCTCGAACTGGGTCCGAAGGAAGGCCTTGCCCTGCTGAACGGAACGCAGTTCTCCACCGCACACGCACTCGTTGGGTTGTTTGGGATCGATAGGGCTTTTCGCTCGGCACTTGTCGCCGGAGCGCTCTCAACCGACGCCGCCAGGGGTTCTGACACGCCATTCGATCCACGCATCCACGTCTTGCGAGGGCATCGTGGTCAATGCGAGGTAGCGGCCGCCCTGCGCGAATTGATGCGAGGCAGCGCCATTCGAGCGTCCCATCTCGTCGGCGACGACCGGGTGCAGGATCCCTATTGCCTGCGTTGTCAGCCGCAAGTGATGGGGGCCGTGCTCGACCTCCTGCGCCACGCGGCGAGGACGATCGAAACCGAGGCCAATGGTGTGACTGACAATCCGTTGATCTTTGCCGATACGTCCGAGGCGCTGTCCGGAGGTAATTTTCACGCCGAACCGGTGGCCTTCGCGGCCGATATGCTGGCTATCGCGGCCTGCGAGATCGCCGCGCTGAGTGAGCGCCGTATCGCAATGCTGATCGATTCATCGTTCTCAGGTCTGCCCGCGTTTCTCTCCCCTCAACCGGGGTTGAATTCCGGACTGATGACAGCCCAGGTGACGGCGGCTGCCCTTGTGTCGGAAAACAAACAGCTGGCTCACCCGGCCAGCGTCGATTCAATTCCAACCTCGGCTAATCAGGAGGACCATGTGTCGATGGCCGCTCACGGCGCCCGCCGTTTGGCGACCATGGCTGAAAATACCACGAACGTGGTAGCCATCGAGCTTGTTGCCGCGGCGCAGGGTTGTGACTTTCTTGGCACCTTGCGAACGAGCCCGCGATTAGAGCGCGCGCGGGAAATGGTACGCACACGCGTGAAACCATTGGGCGAAGACCGTGTGCTCTCGCCGGACATCATCGCCGCAGCCGAGCTCGTGTCGTCGGGCGCGATCATCGCCGCGGCCGGCCCTGACGTCCTGCCAAGCCTGGAAGGGATCGACACCTGAACAGTAAAAGCGCGGATGACCGGGAGCGTCTGAAAAGCCAGGTCGCCTTCCCGCATGCTGGGGAGAGGAGCGCAATGAGTGCCGGTCGCCTAGACAACACCCGCGTCATCCGCGCGGCCCGCGGGACTGATCTCACGGCAAAGAGCTGGTCCACGGAAGCTCCGCTCCGCATGCTGATGAACAATCTTGATCCTGAGGTCGCCGAGAGGCCACACGAACTCGTGGTGTACGGAGGTATAGGCCGCGCAGCACGGGACTGGGAAAGTTTTGACCGGATTGTCGCGTCGCTGCGCGATCTCGAATCGAATGAGACGCTGCTGGTTCAGTCCGGCAAGCCAGTCGGCATATTTGGCACGCACACCGCAGCGCCGCGTGTGTTGATCGCCAATTCGAATATTGTGCCCCATTGGGCGACACTCGATGTGTTCAGCGAGCTGGACCGCAAGGGCCTGATGATGTTCGGCCAGATGACTGCTGGCTCATGGATCTACATCGGTTCTCAAGGCATTGTTCAAGGTACCTACGAGACTTTTGCAGAGGTGGGTCGCCGTCATTACGGGGGCAGTCTGGCGGGAAAATGGATTCTGACTGCTGGCCTCGGTGGCATGGGCGCCGCCCAGCCGCTCGCCGCCACCATGGCGGGCGCTTCACTGCTTGCCATCGAATGCCAACCGTCGCGCGTCGAGATGCGGCTCAAGACCGGCTACTTGGATATCCAAGCGCGGGACCTCGACGAAGCACTCACTATGATCGAGCGCTCTTGCCGAGAGCGCAGACCGCTGTCGGTAGGCGTGGTTGGCAATGCAGCCGACCTGATCCCGGATCTCGTGCGCCGCAACATCAGGCCCGATGTGGTCACCGATCAAACCTCGGCGCATGATCCCATCAATGGCTATTTGCCTGCCGGCTGGACACTCGACGAATGGGTAACCCGACGCGTAACTGATCCCAAAAGCGTCGAGCGAGCCGCCAAGGAGTCGATAGCGATCCACGTGCGCGCCTTACTGGAGTTCTGGCGTCGCGGCATCCCAACTCTCGATTACGGCAACAACATCCGTCAGATGGCGAAGGAGATGGGTGTCACTGAGGCATTCGCGTTTCCAGGATTCGTGACCGCCTATATTCGTCCTTTGTTCTGCCGGGGCATCGGTCCGTTCCGTTGGGTAGCGCTGTCCGGCGATCCTGAGGACATCTTTAGGACCGACGCCAAGGTGAAGGAGTTGATGCCCAACGACCACCATCTGCATCGTTGGCTGGATATGGCTCGTTCGCGTATCAGATTCCAAGGCCTTCCGGCCCGCATCTGTTGGGTCGGGCTGGGCGACCGTCACCGGCTTGGCGTCGCCTTCAACGAGATGGTAGCAAACGGCGAGGTCAAAGCCCCCATTGTGATCGGGCGCGATCACCTCGACTCGGGCTCAGTTGCCAGCCCCAACCGTGAGACCGAGGCGATGAAAGATGGTTCGGACGCCGTCTCGGACTGGCCGCTCCTCAACGCTCTCCTCAACTGCGCGAGTGGCGCGAGCTGGGTGTCGATTCACCACGGTGGCGGGGTCGGCATCGGATATTCGCAGCACGCGGGCATGGTGATCGTCGCCGACGGGAGTGCGGATGCCGGCCGGCGGAT
>Ga0187783_10003224_pt1 | contig 12042 bp, 10 predicted proteins | sample 1015_SJ02_MP02_2_FD_132471 | JGI IMG/M metagenome (GOLD analysis project Ga0187783, IMG submission 132471) | Tropical peat soil microbial communities from peatlands in Department of Meta, Colombia - 1015_SJ02_MP02_20_MG | ecosystem: Environmental > Terrestrial > Soil > Wetlands > Peat | place... | reverse complement strand
GACTGTCCCGGCACGTAATGCTCGAAGTACTCGCCATAGGCTTCTTCCGCAGTCAGCGTCGGCAGGTAGGCGACGCCGCGCGCGGCCATGAGCGCGAAGACCTCGGGCGTGCCATTGAAGCCATGCTCGATGGTCTCTACGCCGGCGAGCGCCGCCCGCCGCATGCCTTCCGCGGTGGTGGCGTGCGCGGCCACCGGCCGGCCGGATGAGTGCGCCGCCTCCACCAGCGCCCGCAGCTCCTCTTCGGTGAAGGTCGGCTGCTGGCTGCCGTCCGGACCCCAGCGATAGTCCGCATAGACCTTGATCCAGTCGGCGCCGCGCCCGGCCTGCTCGCGTACCGCGCGGACGACTTCGGCAACCCCGCTCGCTTCCTGCGCTCCCTGCGGCGTGCAGCACACGTCCGGCCGCAGGCTGCGCGGCGCCGGCCCATAGGAGCCGGTGGCGACGATGGCGCGCGTCGCGACGAACAGGCGCGGCCCATCGATCAGCCCCTCCTCGATCGCTCGTTTCACCGAGAGGTCGGCGTATTCGGCGCCTTCGGTGCCTAAGTCGCGCAACGTGGTGAAGCCCGCGAGCAGCGTCGCCCGTGCCTGCTGACCGGCACGCAGCGTGCGGTACGGCACCGGCTCCTTGAGCACCTGATCATCCCAGAGCGTCTCGTTGTAGGGATGCAGGAACAGATGCGAGTGCGCATCGATGAGCCCTGGCAGCAGCGTCGCGCCGGGCAGCTCGATCACCGTTGCATCGGCGGGCGGTGCCACTTGCGCCGCGGGTCCCACGGCGCTGATGCGCTGGCCGTTAACGAGCACCACCCAGCCCGAGTGCAGCGGCTCGCCTGCCGTCCACACCTGCGCCGGGCGCAGCAGCGTCGAGGAGGATGACGCGGGCGTGGCGGACGTGCCCGGGGCGGCGGCGGCGGCGGCGATGGCGGCCAGCAGAGCGCAGGCAGGCGCATTCATTGTTCTTCTCCCCGGTAGCGCGGCGACTGGCGAGGCGCGGACGCGGCGCCCGCCACGCCGACGCCGGCAGCTCGTCAGGAACCCATGAGCACGGTCGTATCGTAGCTTTCGAATCCCTGGATGGCACGTGCGTAGGCGTTGAACACCAGTCGCTCGGCGACCTTATCGACCCGCGGCGCCAGCAGCATCCGCAGCACCACGTCATCGGCCGGTCGGGTCGCCTCCTCCGCCAGCAGTTGCTCGACGACCCGCGTCAGCCGCAGGAACAACTCGTTGACGAAGCGCAGGTGCGCACCATCGTGCACCTGCTCGGCCGGCCCGTAGGTGGCGCGCGCCTCCTGGGCGAGCTCGTGCAGGAAGAGGTTGAGGAGCCGTGCCTTGTCGACCGGCCCCAGCTCGGCGAAGAAGTCGATTTCGGAGTTGAGGTTCATGGAGGTGCCCCTCGCGCACCGCTGCGCTAGGCGGGGAAGAAGTCGATGGGTTTGGTGGTCGTGATGGTGTCAACATCCTTGGAATCGAAGTGGAACAGCCGCACCAGCGCGATGATCTTGCGCTCGAGCTCCGGGTCCTTGAGCTCGCTCGAGACGACGCGGCACATGGTGACCTCACCCGTCGGCGAGACGGTGAACTCGAGCACCAGCTTTCCCTGCAGCTCGGCGTTGTCGCGCAGCGCGCGCGCGTACAGGCTGTAGATGCGGCCCTTGTTGCGGTCGAAGACCAGCTCGATCTCCTCGCGCGAGCGCGCCGGCTTGCCGCCGCCGCCGCTGGCGGCGGGGCCGCGGCTGTTGAGCCCCGAGTGCATGATGCCGGAGTTGACCGCGGTGGTGTCGTGACCGGTGAGCGAGCCCGCGCCGGTGCCGAAGCCGCGACTGGCATTGGCGGAAGTGATGCCGCCGCTGCCGACGCCGATCTTGGAGGTGATCAGCGAGCGCTCGGCGTGCGCGTCCGCACCCACTGCGCCCGAGAGGTTCTTGGTCTCGAGCGGTGTCATGTCCATGATGTCGCGCAGGTCGGCGAGCTCGTCCTTCACCTGGTTCAGCTGCTTCTGCGCCTTCTCGTGCGCGCGCGTCTTCTCATCCACCGGCGGCGGCTTCACCAGCGCGAGCTTCGGCTCGATCTTCGGCGGCTCCACCGGCTTCGGCGGCGGCGGGGGCGGCGGCGGCTTGGGCGTGTTCTGGATCACCTTCACCAGGCGCTGCGGCACGTCCTCGAAGGCGGCGCGCTTCGGCGTCGGCAACAGCGGAAACAGGATACCGAGCAGCACGAAGGCGATGAGCAGCACGCGCAGCACCTTGCGGAAGCGCTCGGTCGACTCCGGGTCGCCCTCCCAGGGCAGCTCGTACTTGCGGTAATAGGGTGCGAGCAGCATGTCAGCTGTCAGGCCGGCTTGTACTGACCGGCCGCGACCGGCTTTTCCTTCTGGATGACGGCGAGCGAGATGCGCCCGTAGTCCGCATCGGTGCAGGTCGCCATGACCCGCTTCAGCACCTCGTAAGGCAGCGCCTTGTCGGCCATGATGGTGATCTCGCGCTGCGCCAGGTCGCGCTCGCTCATCTCGCGGCCGACCAGCAGCGGGCGCTTGAGCGCCGCGCGCAGCGGCTCGACCAGCGGGCCGCTAGCCGCGCGGATGTCGGCGACGCTGGTGATGAACTCACCCTGCACGAACAGGTCGGTGCGCGTGATCATCACCACCACCGACTGCTTCGGCGCGGTCTGCGCGATCGACTGCGGGATCTCGATTCCCTTGGCGTTCTGGATCACCTCGACCTCGGTCGAATAGACCAGCAGGAACGCCACCATGACCGAGAGGATGTCGATGAGTGGAATCAGATTCAGCTGCGCATCGGCGCGATTGCGCAGGTGATGCTGGGCCATGCGCAGCGCGCGGTTCGACATGCTCATAGGTGGGCCCCAGCTGCTGGCGGCGCGGAAGCGGACGAGGCTGCAGGCGCCGCGGACGGCGCAGGTCCCGCGGGCGCCGCGGCTGCAGTGCCTGGCGCCGGTGTTGGCGGCGCCGCGCCCGCCGCCGCATCGGCCGCCGGCGCATCGCCGATCGAGATATCCGGGAACAGCTCCGCCTGCACGGTGTTCGCCCCCGCACCCGTCTCGAACACGCGCACGCGGTCCATGACCTGCACCAGCGTGTCGTAGGGGGTGTCAGGCTCGAGCAGGATGCTGGCGTCGGTCTTGTCGGGAAACTTCGCCTTGACGAACTTCAGATACTCGGTGAGGCCGTCGTAGTCGTAGCCGGTCGGCGTGTTGGGAACAGCGTGCAGCGGCCCGCTGTTGCGATCGGCCACCATCAACAGCTCCTTGCGCACCATCACTTCCAGCTGCAGCCCCGGCGGCGGCTCCTTGAACTCGGTCTGCGCCGCCGGCAGGTTCAACTGCAGGATCACGGTGCGGGAGAACACCGCCGTCATCAGCAGGAAGGTCACCAGTACCGTGAAGATGTCGATCATCGGCACCAGCAGCAGCTCCGCGGGCTTGCGCGAATGGCGTTCCAGCTTGCGGAATTGATACGAGCGGCGCATGCGCGACCTGCGGTCCTTGAACGAGCGCGAAGGCTACCGGGTGATCAGGCCGCGGCGGGCGCCGCGGTCTGTCGCTCGGTAATCGCGTTCAGGAACTTGACCGAGGCCATCTCGAGACTGTCGATGAGCTCGGTGGTCTTGGTCTGCAACCAGGCATGGATGAACAGCAGCGGCACCGCGGTCATCAGACCAAAGGCCGTGCAGTTCATCGCCACCGAGATGCTCGCCGACAGCAGGTTGGCTTTCTCCGCCGGGTTGACCGTCGCCACGGCGGCGAAGGCACGGATCAGGCCCATCACCGTGCCGAGCAGTCCCAGCAGCGTCGCCAGATTGGCGAAGGTCGCCAGGTAGTGCGTGCGCTTCTCGAGCCGCGGCACCACCTCCATCAGGCTCTCCTCCATGGCCTTCTCGATGTCGTCGCGCCGACGCGCCGACTGAACGCGCGCCAGCCCATAGTTGAGGATATGGCCGATGGCCGAATCCGACTTCGAGGTCACCTGCGCGACCTGCCGGAAGTTGCCTTGCGCCAGCAGTGGCACTATCTCGTTCCACAGCCCGCGGTTACGCGCGGCCGTGTGTGTGAGATAGACGTAACGCTCGATGGCGATCGCCAGGCCCACCACGAACACCAGCGCGATCGGGTACATGAAGTCCCCGCCGCCCTGGAAAAATCTCACGATCAAGTTCCAAAGACCCATCTGACACTCCCGCTCAAAAACACCGACACACACAGGGCAAAGACTTGAGCAAACTGAATGACATATAGCCAAAAAGCTGCGATCTGGCTCTCATCTGCGATTGTTGCGCCCGGCATATTTCAAGGCCTGCTTTCCGGCCCCTGGGGCGCACCCCCCGATGCGGTCGCCGCAGGGGGCTTCAGGCCGTTGTAATAGCGGTTTTCGCGCTGAAAGACGTCCCGGTCGAGGGGCTCCAATACCTCATCGAGGAGGCTGTTGACGGGCCGGCCCACCAGATCGCCGAGATCGGAGCGCTTCCACGGAACGATATACAGCACCTTGGGCAGCTCGCGGTTGCCGGTGATCTCGGTGGCATCGAGCTGCAGGCGATCCGGCCCCTTATGGGCGGCGGGTGTGGCGGGGGCGGCGGACGCGGCGGGTGCGGTGGATGCGGCGGCGGTCTCCCCGGACGCCGCCTTCGCCCCCGGCGCAGGCCCCGGCGAATCCAACGGATGCGGCGCGGCGTGCGTCTGCGCTTGCGGGGCAGCCGCTGGCGGCGCGCCCGGTGTGGTATTCACGGCGGGCTCGAGCTGCTCGGGCGTCGGCAGGTCGCGCGTCGCGGCAGGTTGCGCCGGTGCGGCGCTTTGCTGCGCGAGTGCCGCAGCGAACGGCAGCAGGCAGGCGAGCGCTGCGAATCTCAGCAATGGTGCTCGATGCATATCAGCCTCCTGCCGCGGGCGGTGAGCCATCGGCGGGTGCATTTGTCGGTGCCGGCGGCGAGTCCGGGGCTCGCGGCGCCGTCTCCTGTGGCGGCGTACCCTCGGGAGCCGCCTCCGGCTGCGCCGGCGCCGCTTCGCCCGGAGCCTGCGGCTCCGGGGCGCCAGTGCGCTTCGCGGGCGCAAGCCCCAACCGCTGGCGCAGCTCCGCGATCCAGCCAGTCACGGGCTTTTCCTCACCCGTAAGCTGCTTGTACTGCTCGAAGGCCTGCAGCGCCCGGTTCGGGTCCCCGAGATAGAGATCCTCGACCACCCCAAGGTTCCGCCAGGCGGGCGCATAGTGCGCATCGGCGGCGATGGCCTGCTCGTAGGACGCCGCGGCGGCGGTAAATTCACCGCGCATCCGCTGCGTGGCGCCGAGCTCGGTCCACGCCAGCGCGCTGCCGCCCTCACGCGCGACGGCGCTCTTCAAGGCATCCTCCGCCTCGGCAAGCTGGCCGTCCTTGCGCTCCAGGATGGCGAGATTCACCAGCGGAGCGGCGAACTGCGGATACTGCAGCGCGACCTGCTTGAAGCCGAGCTCAGCCTCGCTCGCATTGCCGGCGCGCATGAAGCTCACCGCGCGATCGAAATCGAGCCGTGCGGCCGCCGGTACCTCCGGTCGTGGCGCCGGCACCGGGCCGAGGCTGCCGCTCGCGGCCGCTGCGGCACCGGTGACCGGTGCCGCGGTCGCCGAACCTGCGGCGGGCGTGGCCGACCGCTCCGTGGCAGCGGCTGCCGGCGGCGGCGCCTGCGCAGCCGGCTGCGCAGCCGGCTCGACGCGCGGCGGACCCGAGGCGCAGCCGGCCAGCGCCGCGAGCACCAGCACGAGAATCCGCTCACTGCAGGCTCGCAACCACATCCTGTGTCAGCTCCGTTTTGCCATAGCGCGCCGGCTTGAGCTCGGCGAGCGCCTGGTAGCTGCGGCGGACCCACTCGTCGTAGACGCCGTCCTTCGCGCGCGCCGCATTCACCTCGTGCACCTTGATGGCCTGCTCTTCGAAGGGAAACACCTGCTCCTCGAGGAGCGAGTTGTATTCCTCGAGCGCATCGCCCTTGAGGTTCTTCGGCCGCTCTGACGAGAGGATATCCTTCGCCAGCGTGCGGTACAGCTCGGCGGTCTCGTAGGTCGCCGCGGTCGTCACCTCCGCCACCTCGTAATCGGCCGCGCGCTTGTAGCCGTCGACGGCGGTCTCGAGCGCGTTGCGCTTCACCACCAGGCTCTTCTTCAGCGGCGCCGTGAGGCGTACCGCGCGGAAAGCATCGCGCGCCGGCTGTGCCAGCGTGAGTTGCGCTTTTGCCGCCAGGTAATGGGTGCGCTCGGTACGCTGCGCGCCGGCCTCGGCATCCGCGCGGATGATCTCCTGGTACCAGTGGTCACGCCGCACGTTGTCGCCGCTCTTGGTGGCGTAGTCGGCCAGGCGTTGCCGCGCCTCTTCGGCATCGGCGAGCGGCGCGGGGTTTGCGGCCACGAACTTCTCCAGCATCCCCACCGCCTTCGGTGAATTGCCCGCCTTGGCGTACAGGTCGGCCGACTGCAGCAGCGCCTCGCGCTGCACGGCGTGGTCTTCGGCGGGATTGGTGGCGATGCGCTCGAATTCCGCCGCCGCCTCCCCGGGGCGGTTGGCCGCGGCGTAGGCCACCGCCAGCTTGTGTGTCACCTCCGGCTGCAGCTTGTCCTGCGGAAACTGCCGGCGGAAGTCCTCCAGCACCACGATCGCCCGATCCCATTGCTTGAGATTGATGAGCCCGGTGGCCGCGTCGTACTGAGCGTTGACGCGGATGCTCGATTGCGGCGCGACGCGTGCGACGCGCAGGTAGTCCTCGACCGCGGCGGCGTCATCGCCGCTCTTCTGCTTCGCCTCGCCCTGCTTGTAGACGCTCGCCGCGAGCCGCTCGGTGAGGTCGGTGCGTAGCTTGTCATCGCCGCCGGCGAGCTCGCGGGCGTGGCCGTAGGCAGGCTCCGCCTGGTCATACTCGCCCTGATCGAAGTGCGCCTGCGCGATGATCGTCCAGGCGATGCGCTGCTTGGGCACATCAACGGGGGGCTGGCGCGCGAGTATCGATTCCGAGACGCTGATCGCGCGCGAGCGGTCGCCGGCGGCAAAGATCTCCTCGGCGGCGCGTGTCAGCACTCCGGCACTGTCGGGGTGTTCGGGGAAAGTCTGCGCGAAGCGCACGCCGGCGTCGGTGGCGCGGTGGTGCAGCGCTTCCTTTTCGGCGCCGCTTAAGTTCTCCTCGGCCTTCTGGTAGGAAACCAGTCCCGCGTAAGCCGCAGTGGCCGACTTGTCGTTCCTCGGATAGCCGTAGGCCGTGCGCTCGTACTCGGCGGCGGCGTCGGTGTATTGGTGGCTCTCGAACAGCGCCTCGGCCAGCAGGTAGTTGGTCTGCGCCGAGTCGGCATCGCCGGGGAAGGACTTGAGATAGTCGCGGTACCAGCGTGCCGCCTCCTGGTAGTCGCTGATCTTTCCGGATTTCTGCGCGCTGGCATGAAAGTAGGTGGCGACGTCCTTGAGGTTGGTCTTGAGCTCCTGCACCACCCGGGCATTGTCGGCACGGCTGCGCGTTTTCCAGTAGGGCGAGTCGAAGTTGTAACGCTCGACGAACTCGTGCTTGCCATCCAGCACCAGTTGACTGAAGCCGCCTTTGCCGTAGGCCTCGATCGCCGCCATGTCGAGGTTCGGCGCCTGGTCGCTGTAGGGATCGTGCGCCACGTAGGCGCGGTAGACGCCGGCGGCGTCCTGGTAGCGCTGCTTGTCGACGAACAGGTCGCCGAGCCGCGCGTACAGCAGCCAGTCGTACGGCCGCACGCCGCGCTGGGTCACGAAATGCTCGAGCGAGGCGACGCCGTCGTTGTACGAGAAGGTGATGCTCATCACCCGCAGCGTGTCCTCGACCAGCTCGCGATCGGCGCGCCGCAGGCTCTCGAGCCGCACCGACCGGCCGGGCCGGCTGCCGAGCTCCCTGTTCAGCACGCCGTCGAAAGACGGCAGGCTCTCGAGCGTCAACGACTGCTTGAACAGCGACCAGCCGTGCTTGTAGAGACTCTGCTGGTAGTAGCTGGACGCGGCGCCGCGCGCGATCACCGCCGCGTAGGCATGCTCGGCGTCGGGATAGCGCTTGGCCGAGAACAGCAGCTCGCCACGACGGAACTGCACTTCATCGAGCTGCGGTGTCTGCGGGTAGAGCTGCACGATGCGGTCGAGCGTGTCGAGCGCGGCGTCCGGCTGGCCGGTGGTCTCGTAAGCCCTCGCCAGCTGGTAGAGGACCTGGTCGTTGCGGGCATAGTCGGGATAGGCCTTGAGGAGCGTGGTGTAGAGGCGGATCGCCTCCGCGCCCTGAAGGTCCACCGCCGTGACCTCTTTCTCGAGCCGCTCCATCTCGCCGGCGTCGAGGTTCAGATCACCGAGGCGGCGCATCGCCTCCGCCCGCAGCTTCGGATCGGTGTTCTGCAGCTCGAGGAAGCGGCGGTAATTCTCCATCGCGCGCGCGCCGTTGGCGCTCGCTGCGGTGTCCTTGTGCACCTCGACTCGCGCCGCGCTGAGATCGCCGATGGTGCGCGCGTTGGTCGGATTACTTTGCGCCGCGGCGGGCGGCGCGCCGCCGAGGAGCGCCAACAGTGCAGCCAGCGCAAGCACTGCCGCCACTGGGCCGGGCCTGCTCATTGCCGCGGCTCCTGCGGCGCCGGCGGCGAGGGCATCTGCGGCGACGGAGGCGACGCCTCGGGCGCCGGCTCCTGCGCCGGGGGCTGGGTAGCGGGCGCGGCGTCGCCGGGGGGCTGCTCTCCCTGCGATGGAGCCTCACCTGCCGGCGGCGCCTCAGGCGGCGGTGCCTCGCCCGAGGGCACCGCGTCACCCGAGAGCACCGGCTCGCCGCCGGCGACTCCTGCAGCGCCCGGCTGCGCCGGCGCCGCAGGCTTACCGCCCGCGGCGACGCTGGCCGCGCGATCGTACATGGTGGCGAGCGCGAAGCGCGCCTGCACCTGGTAGATGGCGAGCCGGTCCTTCTGCTGCTCGAGCTCGTGCACGGCGATCTGCGCCAGGTAGGCGCCCTGCTTTTCCTCGGTGGCGGCGAGGCGCGTCTGCAGCCCCTCGATGCGTTGGCGGAGCGCGGCAACGCGCGCGGCGAACTCGCCGGTATTCACCGGCATGCTGCGGCGGGCACGCTCGACGCGGATCCAGCGGCTTTGCGCCTCGTGCAGCGCTAGATTCAGATCCTTGAGCCCACGGTGCTCCTGCCACAGCCGCGCCGCGTAGGCCTCCTCGAGGCGGTAGGAGAGCACGCCCTTCACCAGCTTGAGCCGCGCGCGCGTCTCGGCATTCTCGGGCGTGTCGGGCGCGCCGGCGAGCGCGGCTTCCAGGCGCTGCAGGCGCGCCCACTGCGCGCGTTCGACGTCGGTGCCGAGCGCCGCGGCGTCGTGACGCGACTCGATGTCGCGCAGCTCGCCTTCGAGCGAGGTGTTGCGCTGCTCGAGCTTGCCGACCGCGTCCGAGGCTAACAGCGCATCCGCGCGCGGCAGCCGCTCGGCGTAGGCGCGCTCGCGCGTGCCGATCATGTCCTCGAACGCATCCATGCTCGCGCCCCAGTGCTCGAGCGTGCCGCCCATATAGACCAGGTCGCGGTAATTCTTCAGCCCTTCCTGGAAGTCGTGAGCGGCGAGCACCGCGTACACATACGGCGCCTCCGGCGCATCGGGCAGGCTCTTCAAGTCGGTGAACCAGCCGGGCGCCGCGCGCTGGCCGGCGGCGGGCTCCTGGGCCTTCGCCAGCAGCTCGTGCAGCATCTCGCCGGTACCGATGCGCGCGATCGCCGCATCCAGCCGCTCCTTCTCGGCCGTGAACGAGCTGACGGCGCTCTCGTAGTACTCGGCCGACTGGGCGTTGGCGTTGAGCTTGCTGAAGGCGTAAGGGACGGCGAGATAGGATTCCTGCACCGCAGAGTCGAGCACGTTGCGGCGGCGCAGCTCGAGCCACGGCGTGAGGGCATCCTGGTAGTTGCCGAGGGCTGCGTCCGCCCAGCCGCTGCCGAGCAGCGCCTTGTTGGAATACGGCCCGTTGAGACGCACGCGCGCCAGCGCGCGGCGCGCGCGGTCGGGCTGGTTGGCCTGCAGGTAGGCGAAACCTAGCGCCAGGTTGGCCCGGTCGCGCAGCGCGGCCAGCTCAGCCGTGGAGCTGAGCATGGTGCCGACGCCGGTGAGAAACGGGTCGGCATCGCCCAGGCGGTTGTTGCGAATGAGCGCCACGCCGAGATTGAAGCGCGCATAGGCCGACCATACCGGCCCGCCGCGCCAGCCTGACAAGAGGCGGATCGCCTCGTCGTAACGGCCTTCGTGCATCAGCACGTTGGCGAACAGCAGCTCCTTCTGCGCCTCGAGATCCACCGACATGCGGCCGTTCACCCGCCGCAGCGCCGCGTCGGCCTTGTCGAGGTAGCCGCGCGCGTACCACACCTGCGCCAGGCGGAACCAGGCAACGTTGCGCACGCCGCTCGGCACGTCGTTGGTCAGCAGCCGCTCGAAGATCTCGCCCGCCTCGTTGTGCATGCCGAGCTGCAGATACAGACCGCCGGCGAGCAACTGCGCGTCCTCGTCATGATGCGGCAGGCGCTGCCAGTGCTCGTAGGCGAGCAGGCGCGTCAGCGTCTCGAGGTCTTCGTCCTGGTAGAAGTAGAACAGCACATCGCCGTAGTGCAGGTCGTGGATGCGGATCTCGGGCAGCTTCTCCGGATCGTGACGGCGCCCCGCCGCCGGCCCCGCGGCGAGGAGCGCCAGGGCGGCGGTGGCGAGCAGCGCACGCATGGACGTCCGGAGCATCGCGGCTATTCCCAGTCCTTGATCTCGAACTCCGGCTGCAGCTTTCTCTGGCGGTCGTCGATCTTCAGCTCGAGATACTTGGCACCGACACCCTTTTCGAAGCGCAGCGAGGCACCGCGGCTGTAGTCGCGATCGTTCGGTCCCTTGCCGTTGAAAAATGCCACCAGCTCGTGCGGCCCGACCTTGAGATTGCCGAGATACAGCCGCTGTACTCCTCCCTTGAGCAGCGCCTGGACCTCGCGCGGCGTGTAGAGGTAGTTGATGACTTCTTTCTTATCGATCTTGAGCTGCACCGAATCGAGCGCGAAGAAATCGCCGACGTCCACCGACAGGAATACCGCCACCTGCGTGTTGGCCGGGAACAGCAGCTCCTCCTCGAGAATGAACAGATCGCGATTGAGATCGACCACGTCCTTCTTCAGGCCCTGGATGTCCTGATCGAGACCGCGCGTGTCGGCGCTCGCGCCGGGTGGCAGCGCGCTGTCGGGCGCCGCGCCAGCAGCGCCCGGCGTCGCGGGCGGCGCCGGCGTCGCAGCGGGCTCGGCGCTCGTCGCCGCGACACTCGTGCCCGGCGCGGCGGGCACCGCCGCTGCTGCCCCGGGGGGTGGCGCGGCGGCGGCGAGCGGGCCTGCCGCCAGCCACAGTGCGGCGGCCAGCGCGCCGCAGCCAGCCGCGCGGCGCGCGCCACAGGGAGTCATCCGAGGCGCTGCCTCGTCGAAAGCCATCTGCAACATGTTGGTTCCGATCATTCGTTCAGCAGAGCCCGCAGCTCCCGCAGGTACAGCCCGTTGCTCGCGGCACTGTAATCACGCAGCACGTGGCGCACGGTGCCGCCGCGGTCGATCAGCACGGTCATCGGCAGGTTATCGATCTGATAGCTGCGGCTCACCGACTTCTCGGGATCGAGCAGCAGCGCGAAGCCGACCGCCGCCGAGCGCGCAAAGCTCACTGCCTTCGCCGGGTCGTCGTCGACGCCGACGCCGTAGATCGCGAGCCCCGCGGTCTGGTAGGTGGCGAGACTGCGGCTCAAGGCGCTGAGCTGCGTGCGGCAGGCGCTGCAGCGGCTGCTCCAGAAGGAGAGCACCACGACCTCGCCGCGGTGCTCGGACAGCCGCACGTTGCCACCGGCCACCGCGTGCAGCGCGAAGTCGGGTGCCGCGGCGCCGAGCAGCGGATAGCTCTGCTGCGCCGCCAGCGGCGCGCGCGCCACCGGCGCCAGCACGGCCAGCGCCAGCAGGGCCAGCGAGGCCGGTACCCGCAGCGCCGCCGCGCGGCTGCCGGAACGGTCGTGTGGGCCGCGCCGCT
>Ga0187783_10003223_pt1 | contig 12042 bp, 12 predicted proteins | sample 1015_SJ02_MP02_2_FD_132471 | JGI IMG/M metagenome (GOLD analysis project Ga0187783, IMG submission 132471) | Tropical peat soil microbial communities from peatlands in Department of Meta, Colombia - 1015_SJ02_MP02_20_MG | ecosystem: Environmental > Terrestrial > Soil > Wetlands > Peat | place... | reverse complement strand
CGGCCAATTCCACCGGGGCGTAGGGACCGGCATCCGCGACGACGTCCGCGCGCACCGCCCAGCCGTCGCGGAGCGCAATGGGTGTCGGCGGCTGGCGGATTGTGACGGCAAGGTCCGCCGCCGCAATGCAACCGGCGGCGTGGCTCAGTGCCACCTCACGCGAAGGCACCGGCGACGCAATCGACTGCAGCAATCCAAACACCTCCTCAAGGGGTGTAAGGCGGGACAACCGGCTCACTGGGTCGAGCGGGGCAACCATCGGGTTCACCTATTCGAGTGAGGACGATCAATTCCAATTGCCATAAAGATTTGATCGCCGGGAATGCTGGGGGAATGTGCCTGAGCCTTATCACGATGCGCAGAGCACGGAATGCGAACGCGGACCGCTGCCCTCTTGCTCGGCGCGCCCGGCACCCGGACCAAAGCAACCAGAGCGAGGGCCCTGTCCGGTGATACTCTGTTGCAGATACGGACCGAGTTGCACGGGCGCACCCGCCGATACCCCGGCCGCGATGCCGGGCCATTCCGCCAATCTGTTTATTAGCGCCGAACGACGACCGCTGGAAGCCGGTGATCGCCGCCGGGCGTCGGTAACCTCGGAACGGGAGAGCGGCGGGCCAATCCCCGCTGCAGTCTGATGCGATCCGGACGCCGACCCGTCACCGCAGCCTCAGGCGGGGATGACCCGGGGGAAAGGCGGTGTTGGGGGATGGAGCAGATAGGCGCTGCTTGATGGAGTCTGATTAATCTCGCTGATCGTTTACAAGGGGCAATGATGGTTCGCTGGTCAAGTTCCAGACACAGGATGCATGGGGGTGCGTTCGCCCTGCGCGGTCCCCATCGGGGCTCGTTGGGACACGCGAATGATCGCGACCCATCATGTCTGGTCCAGGTCCCGCGCCAGGCGCTATGCCGTCATGGTTTGTGCGGCCAGCCGGCAGTTCAACAGGTGGTGGTTTGGTGCAATCACCCTTGACGTGGGGACCGCGTGATCGTCCAGTGCGGTATTGTGGCAATGGGTGAATTGCAATCGACAGCGATGTCTGAATCGACCCTTAATCTTCGCGGACTACGTTGTCCGCTGCCGGCCCTGAAGACCCGGAAGGTCTTGGCCAGCCTCAGCCCGGGCGATCGGCTGGTGGTTGAATGTACCGATCCTTTATCGGCTATAGACATTCCTAATCTGGTTCGGGAGACGGGCGATGTTCTGGAGGACAACTTCCAGCAGGCCGGATTGTTCGTTTTCCATATTCGCAGGGCCCTCGCGGTCCCGGGTTCAACGATGAGACCGACGGACTCCGCTCCCTAAATACCACCGACTGCCTAAACTTTCGGACCGACAGACCATGCCATATCGTTGTGCGATCCTTGACGACTATCAAAATGTTGCGCTTCAGTTCGCCGACTGGGGGCCGCTCAAGGAGGCCGTCGAAATTAAGGTCTTCAACCGGCCGCTCGGAGATCCGGAGCGGGTCATCGCTGCGCTCGGCGACTTTACCGTCATTTGCCTGATGCGCGAGCGCACACCGTTTCTACGGCCGGTGATTGAACGGCTGCCCAATCTGAAGCTGTTGCTCACCAGCGGGATGCGCAACAACTCGATCGATCTGGTGGCCGCCAAGGAACATAATGTGGTGGTTTGCGGCACGGAATCCACCGGCAACCCGCCCGCAGAGCTGACCTGGGGGCTGATCCTGGAGCTGGCCCGAAAGGTTGGCTACGAAAATGCCCGCCTCAAGGCCGGCGAGCGCTGGCAGACCTCTGTCGGGGTGGGTTTGTCCGGTAAGACACTCGGCGTGGTGGGACTCGGCAAGCTCGGCACCCGGGTGGCTGAGATCGCCCGCGCCTTTGACATGCAGGTCGTGGCCTGGAGTCAGAATCTGACCCGAGAACAATGTGAGGCGGTTGGAGCTACCCTGGTAAGCAAGGAGGATTTGTTTCGGCAGTCCGACTTCGTCAGCATTCATCTGCAACTGAGCCCGCGCACACGGGGGCTCATTGGCGCGAACGAACTCGGCCTCATGAAGCCGACCGCGTTCCTGATCAACACCGCGCGAGGACCTATCGTCGACCAAGCAGCGCTGATTGACGCGCTGGATGCTGAACGCATCGCTGGCGCCGGTCTTGATGTTTTCGACATCGAGCCACTGCCCATTGACCATCCGCTGCGCCGTCTCGACAATGCGGTGCTAACGCCGCATCTTGGCTACGTGACCGAGGAGAACTACCGGCGCTATTACGGGCAGATGGTGGAGAACATCCGCGCCTGGCTCGACGGCCGGCCGAAACGGGTCATGACAGCAAATTAATTCCCGGCCCGACCGTCAAGTCTGATTGCTTTTCATCGCGATATTTGCCCGGTTCAAGCCATCGGGCGGACGTTTCTGCCTGCTGATCGATCCTGGTGGTGTTGATGGCTCGACCGAGGCTGTTCATCAGATGATCATTGAACGAACCCACTACCATGAACCCGCTTCGCCGATCTGACATAGCCCAAATGATCTGACGTGGGTGGTCATTGCCGGCCCAGGAATTCAAGGACCTTCTCGTTGAACACCTCTGGACGCTCCCATGCAACCGCATGGCCAGCATCACCCACAACTGCCCATTCATGATTCTTCAAATGTGCGGCCCAAATTCGCATCAAGGCTGGAGGCGCCAGCAGATCTGAATCTGCGGCAATGACAAGCGTGCGTGTCGGGATCGTTGCGATTTTTGCGAAGGTGTTCGGCGTGCGTAAAGGCTGATTAGGCGAACCCTGCTGACGAGAATGCTCCTCGATCTCACTCCAGCGCCTTGTGCCCTCAGAATTAGTGCCGCGATAGGATGGACCGAGTTCCAGGTAGGCCGCAGGCTGTTTGCGTATTTCTGGGATTTCGATGCGCGCAGAGAAATCGATAATCTCCTTCTCCGATATTTGTCCGGTGCTCGCCCCGATCACCAGTGTTCGAAGCCGCTCCGGATGCCATGCAGCATAATCCAGTGCGGCAAACCCGCCCCCCGCTACGCCAAGCAAATGAAACCGCCCGAGCTTGAGATGATCGGCAAGCGCATCGAGATCCGCGGCGATCGTCCCCGGCTGCACCCCGCTTGCCGCATTGGCGAGGCTCTTGCCCCAACCTCTGCGGTCAAAAGCGATGACGCGATATCCCGCATGCGAGAAGGCAATGATTTGACTTTCCCAGACAGTGGCATTGCCCGTGTTTGGATGGAGCAACACAAGCGGCACACCTGAGCCACCCGTATCTGTGAACCAGAGCTTCACTCCGGGAAGGTCAGCATAGCCGCCCGAGTCTTTGTCACCGGGAGTCTGGCCCCATGTGGGCCGCGATCCGCGTGTCAGCCAGATGGCACCCGCTCCAAGACGAAGGATTTCGCGACGCGCGGCTTTCAACGGAAACTTCCAAGTAAACTGCAGAAATGCAAGCCATGTACTGTCACGCTATACCAATTTGCCACGCGTGCGGAAGAGCGGTTGTGCCGGCACCCCGGCAGAGTGCAGCTCCCCAGCGGACGACGAGCGAGTCCGCTCGGCCGAGCTGTCAGGGCACGCAGCTCACGTGATCACTTATCCGTTGTTCCTCGCGCACAGCGCTCTCCCGCAGTAGCCGGTTTGTTCGATCGGCCATCAGAAAACTTGGCGTCACCTTGCGACGACTTGGCCGCGCCGCAGAGTCGGTCGGACTGGGACGAAACGCGTCGGATTGATTGACTCATCATCAATGCACCAAGGCTTTCTTCTGTCTACTTGTCGACCAAAATTTACTTGAAACTTCCGGTTTCGCCTTTTTGACACCCTCAACTCGCATCCGCACGGGACTGATGTCAGACGGCCGGACTTGCGCACCTCGGCTTCGGTCAATATCAGCGCACCCCACCCCGCTCCGTTATCGCCGATAATGTCGCCGCTCGGCATTGACCGGAACCGGGCCGGGGAATAAGATGCATAAAAAATTCATGTTTTAGGGAGGATCGTTATGATCCAAGACGTGGTCTGGAACGTCTCGCTCTTGCTCATGGGATGTCTGGCGGCGGTGTTCGTCTGGGTGGCGACTGGCGCCACCGTGGCGATCGCCAATTACGGACCCATTGTCGATCGGGCCTACCGATTTCGCACCTGGCTGTTTGGACTCGCGATCCTGATCCTCATCGCCACGAACTACAAAACGCTCGTCGAATTGCCGTACATCAACACGCTCCCGCGATTACCCGCAGCGGCAGTGCAGCCGACCCAGGCCGTGGCCGAGCAATGGGCGTGGACGATCACGCCCGACGCTTTCAAGGTCGGCCAAACCGCGGAATTCTATGTCACCAGCAAGGATGTGAACCACGGCTTTGCGCTTTACGACCCCGAGTTCCGCATCGTGGCCGAGACGCAGGCGATGCCCGGCTACACCAACGTGCTGCGCTACACCTTCGCCGCGCCCGGCACCTATCAGGTGCTGTGCCTCGAATATTGCGGCGTTGCCCACCACGCAATGGAGGCGGAGATCAAAGTCACCGACCACTAGGGCCACGGACCATCAAGCGCCGCATCGACCGCGCGATCGGGAGGAAACCATGACGATGGCAGCCGCCGCAGGCCGCACTGCGATCAACCCGCGTACCGCCGTACTCGCCTATCTCGCCGTATCGGGCGTCGTCTTGCTGTTGATGATGCTCCTGGGTCTGACGATGCGGCTCGCTCAGGCGCAATGGATCGACGTGCAGCCCGATTTCTTCTATATGATCATGACTATGCACGGCGCCGGCATGGTCGGCATTGCCGGGCTGAGCGGCGCGGCGGTGATGTGGTACTTCGTGTGCCGCCATGTTCCGCTCTCGACCGCGGTCCTCTTCGCCAATCTCGTGTTCTTCCTGATCGGCGCGCTGCTGATCCTGGGTGCCGGTTTCATCGGCGGGTTCGGCGCGGCTTGGACTTTTCTGTTTCCGTTGCCAGCGCAATCCGGCGGGCTGTGGTCGGTCAATGCCGCGGCTTTTTATCTCGTCGGCCTGATTTTCATCGGCGTCGGCTTCCTACTTCTGCATCTCGATATCGCCCGGGGCATCATATCGGTTTATGGCAGCCTGGGCGCGGCGCTCGGTGTCAAGCAAGCTTTTGGCATGGCGGACGGCAACGAAGGCCCGCCGCCCGCGGTCACCGCGTCCACGATGGTGTTGATTGTCAACATTCTCGGCATCGTGTTGGGCGCCGCGGTGCTGATTGTGTCGCTGGTCAATCTTTACGTGCCGAGCTTCACCTTCAACGCGTTGGCGGCGAAGAACATGATCTACTTCTTCGGTCACGTGTTCATCAACGCCACCATCTATATGGCGGTGATAGCGGTCTACGAGATCCTGCCGATCTACACGCATCGCCCGTGGAAGACCAATGCCGCGTTCTACTTTGCCTGGGTACTGTCGACCTTGATGGTGCTCACCGTCTACCCTCATCATCTGCTCATGGACTTCGCCATGCCGACCTGGGCACTGGTCGCCGGCCAGATCATTTCATGGCTGAGCGGTCTGCCGGTGTTGCTGGTGACGGCATTCGGCACGCTGACCAACGTCTATCGTTCAGGCTTGCGATGGAATCCGGCTGCCGCTTTGGTCTTCCTCGGCGTCGCCGGCTGGTCGATCGGCGTGATCCCGGCGATCGCCGACGGCACCATCGCGGTCAACAGCGTCATGCACAACACCCAATGGGTGCCAGGCCATTTCCATACCTATCTGCTGCTCGGCATGGTGGCGATGGTGCTTGGTTTCATGACCTACCTCACCAACGCACAGCCGCGCTATGGCTTTGCCTGGCTCGGTTATTGGCTCTATGTGGCCGGCGGCATCATCTTCGTGCTCGCCTTTCTTGCGGCCGGCGGCGCCAGCGTGCCGCGCCGCTATGCAGTGCACGTCGCGCAATGGCTGCCGTATGACCGGATGGGATCGATCGGCGCGACCATTGCTATCGCCGGCGTCCTGATCCTGGTGACGCGATTTTTCGCTGGCATCCGAGCAGCGACATCCGCGCAGGATTCAAGCTAATGACTCGCGGCTTTCCGATTCTGCTCGCGCTGGTGCTGTCAATCGGAATAACCGCGCTCGCTTTCGAAACCGACGGATTCCGTGTCGTCACCAGCGCAGGCGCACGGCAATTGTCGGTCGAACGCGCGCCGCCAACCCTGCCGGATGCGCGGCTTGTCGACCAAAACGGCATGCCGTTTACTCTCAGCGCATACAGAGGCCGAGCGGTGCTGGTCGACTTCATCTATACGCGTTGCCCCACGATCTGCGGCCTGCTCGGCGACGACCTTGCGCACGTGCTGCGATTGGTGGAGGCGAAGCGATCGAGCGAGCCAATCGATCTGCTCAGCATCAGCTTCGATCCCCGAAATGACGACCGAAAGGCTTTGCGACTTTATGGCGAGCGCTTCGGCGCCGAGGCGCCGCGCTGGCGCATCGCCGCGCCCATCGACGCGCAGGAGCTTGCGGGCTTGCTGCAGAGTTTCGGGGTCATCGTCATTGCTGACGGAATAGGTGGTTTTATTCACAACGACGCCGTCTATGTGGTTGATGCGCGCGGCCGCCTCGCCCGCATTCTCGATCCTGACGCGCCGGCTCAACTCGTGGCCGCCACGCTTCAGGTGGTTGCGCAATGAGCAGCCGGCGGCTGTTTGCCGCGGCTTCGGCTTTATGGCTGGTCCTTTGGCTGCCTCCCATTCGAGGCGTCCTGGAAAGCGACATGGCCCTCCATATGGCGGTACAGGTGCCGCTCCTGATCTCGCTCGGTATCCTCCTTGCTGCCACTTGCCGGCATGAACCCCGCTGGCTCGCGGAAGCCGATTGGCTCGGCATTCCAGGCATCGTTGCGGTCATGCTCGGCACATCGTTCTGGATGCTGCCGCGCGCGCTCGACCAGGCCGTTTCCGATCCGCGGATCGATCTGGTCAAATTCTTAAGCCTGCCCTTGCTGGTCGGAATGCCCTTGGGTGTGAGCTGGCGGCGGATGCCGCCGCTCGGCCGCGCGTTCATCTGGGCCAATTTCATTCCCAAGCTCGGCGCCATCGGCGGCCTCTATCTCGGCGCGCCGACACGGCTTTGCGCCTATTATCGGCTGGACCAGCAGGAACTCGCCGGCTGGACCCTGATCGCCGTCTCGGTCGCGCTGGCAATAACCTGGTTTGTCGCCGCATTCGTCGGCTGGACGCCGGGCGCCGTGAAGCAGCATACGGCGCTTCGCGACGCTTCCGCCGCCTGATGCAGACGGCCGACGACATTGGCGTGATCCGGCGCGTTGGAAGCACTGAAGGGCATGTTCGCGCCGGCCAAAGGTCGTGCGAATTGGTCAGCCACTTGTCTGGATTGGCTTATTCTTTCGAGATGAGCCGCAGCGGGAGCGGATGAACCATCAAGACGTCCCGACCAACCAGCCATGCAGATTCCGGTCAGCCTCGTCAGACTCGCCGGGTTTGATGTGGCGGCTGCGCGCTGCTCATTGACCGGCAGCGAAGCGAAGGGGCACTGCGGCCATGCGCAGCGGCTTCAAGGCTCCTCCCTGACAAAAAAATGTATTAAACATCCATCATATGCGGCTCAATCACGGAGCAAATCGCCGCAAGCTCGCGGCGCGCACCCGGCGGCAGCATGACGGACCGGGCTCGCTGGCGCTGACCCCGGACGCGCCCTCACGGAGAACAAGATGCGGTTGACGCTTCATACCGATTACGCTCTGCGCGTGCTCATTCAAGTTGCACTAGGGAACGGCAAGCTGATAACGATCAACGACATCGCGCAAAGCTTCGATATTTCAAAGCAGCATCTGATGAAAGTCGTGAACGATCTCAGCCAAAAGGGGTACCTCGACACCGTGCGCGGCCGCAGGGGCGGCATCCGACTCCGTCGGCCGCCGCGCGATATCAATATCGGCCAAGTGGTGCGCGACATTGAAGACAAGCTCGATGTCATCGGCTGCCTGGAGCGGCGCGGCTATTGCCGGATCGAGCGTGTCTGCGTGCTGCGCGGCGTGTTCCGCCAGGCCGCTGACGCGTTTCTTGCGGTGCTGGACGCCCACACACTCGCCGATCTGATCAGGCCGCACCGGGCGTTGTCGTCATTGCTGCTGCTCGATCAGCAGGCGGCGCATGTGCCGTGACGGAAGTGCCTGATGCGGCAGCGGTGAAGTCGCTCAAGCGCGACCCTCGGTAACGCGCACCTTCGAGTTGTTGTGGCGTCGTCATGCCGACCAGGATGGTGCTGATGATCAGTTGCAACTCCACAAAACTGCGGCTGCTTTGGCGAGTCTTACCGAAAAGCGCTGCTCCGATGTCTCGGACGCGGCCTTTAGTCGGGAACCGTCTTCGTGACCAATGCCGGGTCGCTCGAGTTACGCCGCGAGGGATCCGTCACGTCTAGCGATTTGCCGACTACCTCGGCGTCTTCCGCAACCATGGCCTCCTCACCTCGGATCGATCGTCAGGAGAGCGCACCGACCAAGCCCGCTGCCTGATCCCCGATGTAGCGCCAAAGCCGATTGGCGACGGGCCCGTGCGGAGCGTCGCGGCGGCGGGCGGCCACAATCTCGGCCTCCCCGCCGTTGAGGTGTCGACCGCTGATATCGAGCAGGCGTCCGTCGCGTATATCGGGCTCGACAAGATAATTCGGCATATGCCCCCATCCCATGCCCTGGAGGATGAGCTCCCTTTTCATGAGTTGATCGCCCACGGTCCAGCTACGGGCCCCATCGACCAGAAAGTAATCGCGCGTGTCGGAGTGCTGCGCAGTGTCGCGAATCACGCATTGCACGTAATCGCGCATTTGCTCTGGCGTAATTGAACGCGATACCGGAAAACGCAGGAAGCCAGGAGCCACCACCGGCACGACCCGTACCCGGAACAGATCCAGGAATTCGAAGCGTGGGTCGGCCTTGTCAATGTGGTGCAAAATAACATCCGCATCGCCGTCAAACAGACGCTCCCACGGTCCGCCGATTGCCTCGAAATGGAGGTGGAGCCGGGTGCCCGGACAGTCATCGAAGAAGCGCCGCAGCAGGGCCAGACTCTGCGGAAGCGGGCAAAAATCACCGATGACGACACGCAGCTCGCTTTCTTCGCCCATCGTAAGCTGCGTCACGTGGTTCTTGAGGGCACGCAATTCGGCAAGAAAAACCCTCGCGCGTTCGTGAAACGAGCGTCCGGCCTCGGTCAGGCTCACCCGATAGCCACTGCGGTCGAGCAGGGTCAGCCCCAACTGGCCCTCAAGATTTTTCACCGCCACTGAGACAGATGGCTGCGCACGACGGATCTTCTCGGCGGCCGCCTGAAAGCTGCCTTCGCTCACGACGGCATCGAAGCACACCAGCTGGTGGATCGTCAGGTCATGCATAGGGCCACTCTATTATGTTGATTAAAACTTAATTCTTTTTATCAATGAAGGCGCCGCTAGGCTAGCCGCCGTGCAACCGGAGGCTTTTGTCATGCGTGCAATTGTCATCAAGCGGTACGGTGGTCCTGAAGTCCTGGCCCACGAGGATCGTCCCGAGCCGATGTCCGAACCCGGCCATGTGGTGATCGAGGTCAAGGCGTTCGGGATCAATCACGCCGAAGTTTATTTCCGGGCCGGCCTTTGGGGCGATGTCGCGGAGATCACCGGCATTGAGTGCGTCGGACGGGTGAAGAGTGACCCTGATCGGCATTTCGCGCCGGGCCAAAAGGTCATGGCGTTGGTTGGCGGCATGGGACGCAGTATCAACGGGAGCTACGCCCAATTCGTTCGGGTACCACGTTCCAACGTAGTCGCGGTCGACACCGAACTTGCCTGGGAGGAACTCGCGGCCCTTCCGGAATCCTATGCGACCGCCTGGACGTGTCTCGATGGCATTCTGGCGATTTCGAAGGGCCAGACGCTCGCGATTCGAGGCGCAACATCGGCGCTTGGCCAGGCCGCTGTGAACATTGCGGCCCACGCCGGTGCGCGGGTAATCGCAACGACCCGCAAGGCCACTCGCATAAAGATGCTGGAGGCGATCGGAGCGAGCGAGGTCGTGTTGGAGCAGCCCGAACTTTCCGGGCGCGTCCGCGGACATCACCCCGGCGGGATTGACGCGGTCCTTGACATCGTCGGCAACACGACGGTCCTGGACTCGATGGCCATGCTGCGTCGCGGCGGGAAGGTGTGTCTTGCTGGCTTCCTCGGCGGCGGCGGTCCACTCACGCTGGAACCCGTATTCCAGTTGCCGAGCGGCACTCTGCTGAGCGTCTTTGCGAGCGCACTCGTCACCGGAACGCAGGAATTTCCGCTGTCGGAGATTCCATTCCAGACGATTGCTGAACGTGTGTCTCGGGGTGAATATAGCGCCAAGCCCGCCAAGGTATTCGGCTTCACAGAGATCCGGGACGCTCATCGGCTGATGGAGTCGAACGAGGCGGGCGGCAAGATCGTCGTCCGGCTCTCGTCGGGCGCTATTTGAAACTATCTTGCGGCGTCACCAATGGAATATGCGGCGGGATCCGAAAGCCGACGTCGGAGCGCCGGCTCCCGATATTTGGAAATTCCGCGGATGTTGGATATTTTTCATTTATTTGGAAGTTCATCCAAGGAACTCCCGTTGCAGATTTTTCAATCACCGATTGGCAAATCCAATGATCCGTCAGGCCTCGGAAAAGCTTGAAACAGCGGTCGGTTCCGCATCGCAGTCTGAATATGCTGATAAAAAATTATAGGGTGAAAAATCAGATCAGGCCGTCGTTGTTTTGCCACTAAGTTGCCATCTAACTTGGGCCAAGGCTCGACAGGGTGCCCGCGGGAGGAATCGGCGGGAGATTTCAGGGCGGTGTCGGGGCGTCATAGCATGTCCGCAGCAACAAGAAATCGGGACAAACGGTGTGATGATGAGGAACACAAAGCGAATCTCCGGGACTTTGGAGATTATGATGGCGGCCGGCGCCATCGCGGATTTCGAGTTGACAGGCGTTGAGACAAATATTGGCGTTCAGGTGTGGGCGCCGGAAAATTCCTCCGACACCCACTTGCGCAAACATGTCGTTACCATGCTGGGTGGTGACGTTCGCGAACAGGACGTTGTGGTGGTTGGGGGCTGAGTAGTCGCCGCAGAAGCGTCCCCAACGACATTCTGGAATGACCCGTGTGAATCGACCACCACGCGGGGCGAGGGATAGTCAGCTGTACAAATGGCAAAGACAACGGTGCGGGGTGACTCCCCGCGCCGGCGCCCCCGCGCGACGGACAGGCGGTCGCCGGTAAGCGACGATCTTGGCACTGAAACAGTGCCGGCCGTCTGGCGAACCACGACCGTCGGTTCGGCGGTCCGGCAACGACGGATCGCTGCAAGACCGGAGATCGCATTCAGGCTGCTGGATCAAGTTGGGGCGGTCGAGGAGACTTGCGCAGAGCGTCGGAGCGCGACACTGGCGCGCGAGGCCGGCAAGGCGGCCGCCGGAGAGCGTTGAGCGCGGACCGCCTCACCAGGGCCTCACCGCGCAACGGCAACCATCGCCGCAGCATGCTGAGCACCGGCGCGGCGTCGGCAGCCCGGATTTCCGCGGCCAACCTTCCGGCCATGGATGCGGAGGTGCTGTTGTCAGGCGCAACTCCGGACATCCGGCCGTCGACATGCTAAACCCCCCGGACACCGAACGAGCGATCCAAAAGATGACCCGATGTCGCGCTCGTTGCCCGCTTGAACTGCGGGGGTTTCGTCGCCGAGAAGTGCAATGGCTTATTTTCTTAAACCGGAGTCGTTGGTAACCTATGCCATTGGCGATGTGCACGGCTGCCTCGAGAAACTGGTTCCGTTGCTCGAGTGTTGTTCAGCCCATTGCGGAGATCGGTTATTCAGATTGGTTTTTCTCGGTGACTATGTGGATCGCGGCCCGGAGAGCTATCGGGTTGTGGACCGGCTGCTCGATCTGCAGTCCGAACTACCGGACCAGGTGATTTGCCTGCGGGGCAATCACGAGGCACTGATGTTACAGGCGGTGCGTACGGGCGACGATGCAATCTGGCTCCTCAACGGCGGCGACGCGACGCTTGGGAGCTATGAGGTTGAGCATG
>Ga0187783_10003222_pt1 | contig 12043 bp, 7 predicted proteins | sample 1015_SJ02_MP02_2_FD_132471 | JGI IMG/M metagenome (GOLD analysis project Ga0187783, IMG submission 132471) | Tropical peat soil microbial communities from peatlands in Department of Meta, Colombia - 1015_SJ02_MP02_20_MG | ecosystem: Environmental > Terrestrial > Soil > Wetlands > Peat | place... | reverse complement strand
TTTTCGTCGCGCTGCAGAACGTGCGCGCCGCGGAACCGGCTGAGGTCCCGGTGGTCACCGGTATGCGACGCCAGTTCCGGCGGCAGCCCGGCCGCGGCCGCCGGGCGGTAGGCGAAAGGCCCGATGCCGGCCGCGACCACGACCCGGCGCGCCCTCACGAGGGTGCCGTCAGCGAGCGTGAGCCGGAACCCGCCCGGGCCGGTTTCCAGCGCCCGGACCAGGCGTCGGTCCACGTCCGGGGCCACCTGCTGCTGCACCCATAGGCCGTACTCGATGAAGCGTTCCAGTGGTACCGGCCGGCCACAATGCGCGCGGGTAGCAGCGCAGAACGAGTCCAGCGACAGGTCGCCCGAAGACTCCGCGATGCAGGTGGCGGTCCAGTTGGAACGCAACAGCAGGCCAGCCGGCATGCTCTGCCAGAACGACATGGGCTCGCCGAGCACGATGACCTCCACCCCGGCCCGGCGCAGGTGCGCGGCGGCGGCCAGCCCGTACGGCCCGGCGCCGACCACGGCCACGTCTATGTCCGTCAGGGGACTGCGAGTGTTCACGCTTGCGCTCCCCGTGGTCGCGGGCTCAGCCGCTCACCGGTAGATCGCCCGGAGGCTAGCCACTCACGGGCACGCTGGTCGTTCGACCGCCTCACCGCGTCGATCAGGACGGAACGCCGCACCTGCTCGAGCAGGTCGAGGTTGGGCATCACGCAGTGGCCGCCGATAAATCCCGGCTCGAAGCCGACCGGCGGGAAGAACCCGATCTCTTCGAAGAACGCGAGCGTCTCCCAGTAATCGGCGTCCACGGACGCCGCGAACCTGTCCATCTCCTGCGCCCACGCGACCAGAACGCCGAAGTAGGAGGTCTCGAGGAGCTTGGCCAGTTCCAGCGTCTCGAAGGACGACATCCGCTGCGTGGGCACGCCCGCGGCGGCGAAGTGGCCCTCCACGGCGGCGACGGCCGCCTCCGAGGTGCCCGCGACGAACTTCCGGTATCGCCGCAGCTCCGCAGTCATCCGCGCGTGCTTCCCGCGCACCGGGCTGTACACCGCCGGGGTGCCCGTCGCCCGCTGTATCGCCCGGGTCGTGCCGGGGACCACGGTGCTGTTCACCACGACCACCTCCGGCCGGTAGCGCGAGACGTACCGGTGAGCGGCCGAGACGAAATCCGGGCCGAACGGGAAGCAGAGGTGGAGGATCCGCACGCCGTGGAACGGCCGATCTTCCACGTCCCGGCCGGCGGCCTGGTGCGTGCCGCTGAGGATTTCCAGCAGCGGCCTTCCCACCTCGCCGAGTCCGATGACCAGTACGGCGGCCTCGGCGGACGCCTCCTGGTTCCGCGGCGCGGACATGCTCGTTGTCATCCTGTCCCTCCTGGTTGGCGAGCCGCCACGGGCGGATCGCTCCGGTCATGGATGGCGGCTGGCTCCGGGTTGCGGAGCGCATGCCACCTGGTCGGCCCGGCCAGCTTCTCGACCGTTTCCGCCACTGCCTGTTTCTGCGCGGACCAGCCGAGCTGGTCCAGCTTGTCCTGGCCCCTGCGCGCCCGCTCGTCAGCGGCGGCAGGTTGGGTCAGGAGTTCCCTGATGGCGCGGGCCAGGTCCGCCGGGTCGCCCGGCTCGGAGAACAACATCTCGTCGTCATCGAAGTAGTGCCGCATCGCGGCCGTGCCCGAGCAGATCACGGGCAGTCCGAGAGCCACGTACTCGGCCACCTTCACCGAGAACACCAGGGCGCCGAAGGCGTCGTCGCGCTGCGCCGATACGCCGGCGACCGCGCCGCTGACCGCGGCGGGGATGTCGCGGAAATCGACCAGGCCCAGGTACTCGACCCGGTCGCCCACGCCCTCCCGTTCCGCCAGCCGTAGCACGGACTCGATGGCCGGGCCCTCGCCCATGATCCGGAACCGCAGCAGGGGGAAGTCGGCGGCGAGCATGGACAGCGCCCGGACCACGAGGTCGAGGCCGTTGCGGTCGGCGATGGTGCCGCTGTAGACGAGCCACTGGGCGCCCTCTCGCTGGCGCGCAGCCGGGCGCGGTCCGAAGAGTGCGGGATCGGGCAGGTTCATGACTACTTCCGCCGGCGACCGGGATATGGTGCGCAGCCGTTGCCGCATGGGCTCGTTGACCGTGATCAGCGCGTCAGCGAAGGACATGCTGACGCGCTCTTCCGCGGCGGCCAGGCGCCGCAGCCACCGCGGCAGCTCTCGTCCGCGAACGCAGGTCAGCAGCTCGACCGCGGGATCGTGGATATCGAGGATGACCTTGGCGCCCGCGAGCCTGGGCACGAGCCCGGCGAACACCAGGAAGTTCGGCATGTTATGGGCGTAGACGACGTGGTACTTCCGTAGTAGCTGGCGGAAGCTGACCAAGGCGAAGGCCCACGCGAAAAAGCCGCCGTACTCGAACGCGTAGCGGATGGCTGCCGTCCGCTGCTTACGCATCGGGAGGCGGTAGATGCGAAGGAGCCCGCCGTTGGGTGCCGGTTTCACTCCTTCCTTCGGGACGGCGAAGACGTCGACGTGGTGGCCGCGCTCGACCAGTGCCTCGGCGGCCCGTTTGACGCGGGCATCCATCTCGTACGGCGTGTAGGCGATCATCGCAACTCGCACGTCAGTCCCCCTGCCTGTCTCGCGGTGCCGCTACTCGACATCCGGCGTTGACGGGGAGGCGTCGCCGGCGCTCGGCCCGCCGGACGCCGGCCTGTGCCGGCCCGGCTGCAGGGCGCCGAGCGTGGCCCGGCCGCTCCCGTTCAGCCCGGCCGGCGGCACCGCGGCCGCCAGGGCCGATGGCCCGCTGACCGCGGGCGCCAGCGGCTTCGGCGCGGCCGGGCCGGCCGGCCTGCCCTGGCGCTTCCTGATGGAACGCGGCGCGTTGGTGAGGACGCCGGCGATGGCTCGCGCCTCAGCCGCCCTCAGGTCTTGAGCGACAACGCGAGCATCCCCGCGCTGGGTGCGCCGGGGATCGGCCACGACGACCGTGATGTCGCTTACGCGGGCCAGGGTGATCGCATCAGAGATCGCGCGAAGGGGCGCGCTGTCCACGACGACGACCTCCGCCTGGGCCCGCAGCCTGGCGAAGGCCTTGGTCAGCAGGCTGCCCTCGCACATGTCCGCAGACCGTTCGGTCAGCTCGCCGACCGTCACCAGCTTCAGCCTCGGCACGTCGGTGGGCAGGGCCACCTCCTCGATCGAGGCGCGCTCCGCGAGCAGGTCGTTCAAGCCGGCCCGCTCGCCGGTCCCGAAGACGGTGCTCAGCGACGGGCGCCGCAGGTCGGCGTCGATCAGGATCACGGTCCTGCCCGCGTAAGCGAGCGAGGCGGCCAGGTTGGCCGCCACCGATGTCCGGCCCTCGCGCATGCCCCAGCTGGCCACCAGGATCACCGTTCCGCGATCCGAGACCGACATGCTGGGCTCGAGGCGGGCCCGCAGGTGCCGGTAAGCCTCGGCCGCCGGCGAAAGCGGGGCGCGGGAGAAGATAGAGGCCGGATGCCCGGCCCGGCGCGGCACCCGCGGGATCGCGGCCAGTACCGGAGCCTCCAGACACCGCTCCAGGTCGGCGCGGTCACGTACCCGGTCGTCCAGGTGGTCGCGCAGGAATACCGCTCCGGTGCCCAGCAGCAGGCCGAGGATCGCGCCGAGCGGCAGCAGGATCTTCTTGCCCAGCCCGGCCGGGGAGACCGGCGACAGCGGAGGCGTCACCAGCGTGGCGTGCAGCGGATCATGCGCCTGGACCGAAGCGGATGCCGTGGTCTGGTTGCGGAAGGCGATGTAGCCGGCCGCGGCGACTGCGGCGCAACGCTGGGCCGAGGCCGGGGTCGGCATCGTGCAGCCGATCGAGAGGATGTTGGACGTGCCCGACGCGGTGGCCTTCAGGTCCTTGGCCAGTTCGGTGGGGGGCGTGCCGAGTTCCCGCCCGATGCTGTCCAGGACCACGCCAGAGGTGGCGACCGCTTTTTCCGTCGCCATGTTGGGCGGCACCGGTGTCGTGTTGGCAATGACGTGCGCCTCCACATCGACCAGGGCGGTCGACGTGTACGCCACGGGCTTGGCGGCGTAGGCGAGGTAGCCTGCCGCTAGGCCCGCCATCATGGCGATGATCAGCCAAAGGCCCTGCTTACGCAGCAATGTCATAACTGCCCCATCTGGTTGCGATTGCCGTGCTCAAGTGGCGTGCGGCTGGCGTTCGCTCGCCCGGCAGGATGCGGACGAGAGCCAGGGTCATGAACAGCGCGTCGCCCGAGCCGCGGTAGGTCAGGTGCGGGTCGAACAGCATGAGGACCACCTGCGCGCAGATGGCCACGGTGACCGCGGTAGCGGCGATGCCGGCTGAATCGGCGCGGCGGGCGTACGCCCGGCCCTTCCCGATCACGGCGCCGACCAGCCAGAAGTAACTGGCGAGCAGCGGGATGCCGCCGCCCCAGAGCAGCCACGTGTACCCGCTCTCGATCCAGACGTAGCCGTACTTCCTGCTCGACGTGGCGATGCGGGCCGCAGGCTCAACGCCGAAGATCCAGTTGTGATCGGAGAACAGCACCGGCCAGAAGTAGGTCTCCAGGTTGTACAGCCGGTCGATCCAGCTGACCGGAAGGCCGGTGGCCGAGTTGAAGCCGCCGAGCCTGATGCTGATCACCGGCCAGAGCAGCACGCCGCCGATGATGGCGACCGGGACGATGGCGGCCGCGATCTTGCCTGACCTGGTGAGCACCAGGAGCGTGACGACCGCCACGACCAGGCCGATCAGGGTGGAGAACTCCGCCGCGGCTACCACGCCCAGCGCGCAGAGCACCGCGATGCCGGTCAGCGGCCGCCATCGCGGGTTACCGCGCACGAGCATCGCGACCGCGATCGCCAGGTTGAGGATGGCCAGGTCGGCCGTTGCGGCGGGCAGTCCGAGCAGCGAACTCCCGCGGCCGTTGGTCAGGCTCGTATCGATGCCGAGCGGCGCGTAATACTTCGCGAGCAGCCCGGGAACCCCGGCCAGGTGAAGTGACTGCATGATGCCGACGCCGCAGACCACCCCGGCCGCCAGCATCGACAGCCAGAGGCAGCGCATCGCTTGCTCACGGGTGGTGATCACGGTCCGGACGATCACGTACTCGCCGAACAGCTTCCACAAGACGATGCTGTACAGCAGGTCATCTGAGCTGATGGTGCGCTGCCGGACGACCATCATCGTCAGGGGTACGACCGAGCTGGCGACGCAGAGCGCGGCCAGGCTGAGATCGATGGCGTCGGCCCGCGGCCACCGGAACTCGCCCGTGCGCACCCCGAACAGCCAGCGCAGGCTGAGGGCCAGGCCGCACACCACCATGAGTGCTTCGTTCGGCCGCAGCGCGGGAACGATGGTCCCGGCGTTGATCCCCACGACCAGCGGGCTCAGGAAGATCATCAGGTAGGCGGCGATCACCGGCCTGGCCATGACCAAGCCCATGAGGCCGGTCAGAAGCACGGCGAGCACCGCGTACTTGACCTTGACGCCGAGCAGGGCCACGAGTGCCACCGTGCCGGCCAGCAGCAGGGCGTCGGTGCGCCGCCGCCGCCAGAACGGCAATGCGGCCTCGAGCCTCTCCGCCAGCATCGCTGTCCTGCGATACCAGCGCGGCGCCCCCCGGACTCCTCGCCCGTCCGGATGCCAGGCCCCGGTGCGCCAGGCCGCGAGGACGCCCCCGCGCGCCAGCCGCCCGCCGAGGAGCGCCCCCCGCACCCACTGCATCTGGGGCGCCCGCATGGCGGCCTGGGCCGCGAAGTAGACGCTGGCGCCGACCACGGTGATGACGAGCATCACGGCGACGCGGCCAGCTGCGCCGGTCAGGCGGACGGCGAGCCAGCGCGCGACGACCCAGGCCGGGGCGGCCATCAAGGCCGAGCACGCGATCGTCCGCAGGAACGGCAGGAGCACGGGTTCACCCCCGCGCGGCAGTCCTCGCCGCACGTGGCGGACCAGGTACGCTGCCCCGGCGTAGCTTCCGGCCGCGAAGCTCAAGCCAAGGCCGGTGAGCATGGCCGGTCCGTGCAGCCGCGTTACCACGGCGATGCCCGCTGCGCAGACGGCCGCGTGGATGATCATTCCCCGCAGCGGATAGGCGGTGTTGCCGCCGGCGTAGCAGGCGTAGGTCGTCACGAGGAACAGCGTCTCGCCGAGGATCGCGGGCGCCAGGCCGAGCAGCGCCGAGGCCAGCAGCTCACGGCCGCCGGCCGCGCCGAAGGCGCCCATTCCTATCGCGCCGGCCAACGGCCTGGCGAGCACGGCGTAGGCCGTCGCCGCCGGGACGGCCAGGAACGAGGCGAAGGCCAGGCCCCGCACGTACGTATCGCGGAACATGCCTGCCTGGCTCGGTGCGGTCATCCGCGCCAGCCTCGGCACGAGTGAAAGGGCGACCGGCGTGGCTCCGAGGGCGATCGGCAGGAAGTAGAAGTTCGTCGCCAGCTGGAACGCGACCACGCCCCCGGGGACCCGGTCAGCGACGAGCGTCAACGCCGCGATCTGCAGGGCGGCCAGCGCCGCCTGGACCACCGCGGGCAGCGCCCTGCGTATGGTCGCCCGGACCTGGGGGTCACGCCACCCGGCGTTCGGGATCAGAACGACGCCCACCCGCCGCGCTCCCCACCATTGCGTGCTCGCGTGCAGCAGGACCGCGCCCGTGGTCCCGAGCCCGAGCAGGAGCAGCAGTGAGGTCGGGATATGGCCCCGGACGGCCGACCGGGAGTAGAGCACGGCCACCACGCCGAGGACGGCGATGGTACCCAGGTTTTCCAGGGCGGGGGCGGCCGCCGCGAGAGCGAACCGGCGGTGCGCGTTCATCACCGCCGTCGCCGTGCCCACCACCGCGTACAGCGGCACCTGAGGCAGCAGGAGCAGGACGAGCACGGCGCCGAGGCGGGCCTGGCTGTGCGCCGCCGCGGCGTCAGCGGCGCCGATCGAGCCGAGCCTGAGCAGCCATGGGGTGAGCACCGCCACGATGGGGACGAGGGCCAGCATGCCGAGCAGCGCCACGCCGAGCAGCCCGCCCGAGGTACGGGCGGCGGCCCGCCGGTCGCCGGAATCGACGTGCCGGACCAGGGCCGGCACCAGCAGCGAGGAGAACAACGATCCGGCCAGCAGGCCGTAGAAGATGAGATTGGGCAGGGAGTTGGTGAACTGGTAGGTGTTCGCGAAATACGTCGCGCCCAGCACTGCGGCGATCGCGATGCCGCGCAGGACGCCCGTGAAACGGCTGATGAAGGTCCAGGCCGCCACCGACAGGGAGTCGCCGACCGCCCCTTCCGGGGTGGTGAGGTCTGGCCTGGCGCCAAGGGGCTCCGCGGTGCCATCCGCCGTCGCGTCCACCGTAACCTCGCGCCGCCGCGGAGCACGGCGGGAATCGTACGAACCAGGATCGCCAGGTCCAGCAGGAAACCGCGGCGGGCCACGTACTCGACGTCGAGTTCAAGGGCTTTGCGCATCGGCAGCCGGCTGCGGCCGCTCACCTGCCAGAGGCCGGTCAGGCCGGGCCTGACCGCGAAACGCCGCTGATACTGCTCGGCGAACAGCTCGGCTTCCCAGGCCAGCACCGGCCTCGGTCCCACCAGGGACATCTCCCCGCGGAGCACGTTGACCAGCTGCGGAAGCTCGTCCAGGCTGGTCCGCCGGAGCCAGGCGCCCACCCGCGTCACCCGCGGATCGGCATCCAGCTTGTACAGCCCGCCGCCTGGCGGTCCGTCCGCCGTCGAGCCTCCGGACAGCAGGCCGGTGACGTAATCACGGTGTATGCCGTCGTCCCGGCCCACGTACATCGTGCGCAGTTTGAGCAGGGTAAACGGCCGCCGGTCGCGGCCCAGTCGCTCCTGCCGGAACAGCGCGGGCCCGGCGGACGTCGACCACGCGAGCGACATCAGCAGGAGCAGCACCGGCGCCAGAATGGTCATGAGCATGAGCGAGACGGCAATGTCCAGGCTTCGTTTCACCGCTTCGTGCCCTGGCGTGGACGCCATGATCCCTTTCCGCGCTACGAGCTCGGTCACGCCGTGACTCCCGTCCCGGCGTGACCGCCGGCCAGGCGGTCGCGGCTCGTGCGCGCACCGTCCAGCACCACCCGCGCGTCGATGGGGGGCAGGTCCGCCACGGCCCGCCGGACCACGGCGGGGTTGCCGAAGGCGACGGCACCCGCGGGTATGTCCCGGGTCACGACGGAGCCAGCCCCGATGAGCGCCCCGGCGCCGATCCGGACGTAGGGGAGGATGGTCACGTTGACGCCGATCTGAGCGGCCGCGCCGATCCTCGGGCCGGCCATCAGCTGGGCAGATCGCTCATCGCCGGGATACAGGTCGTTGGCGATCGTCACCCCCGGCGCCAGGAAGACGCCGTCGTCGAGTTCGCTGTACTGCGCCACATAGCAGTTGCAGTGGATCTTTACGCGATCGCCGATGCGGCAGCCGTAGTCGACGACGCTGTTGCTCCAGATGGAAACGTCATCGCCGATGTCGCAGCCTTCCCTGATGACGACGCCATGCCCGGTCTGCAGGCCGCGCCCGATCGTCGTGCCGTCGTAGAGGACGGTTCCCGACCGGAGCCGGGCTCCGGCCCCGAGGACCAGCGGGCGGGCGTCGCCTCGCGCGGCCGGGTACCCGGCGAGCACGCCAGGATCGGCTTCCGCCAGCACCGCCGCGGTGCCACGCGGTTCACTGGGCATCGGCCAGCTCCGAATCGGCGGCCAGCTCCGCGAGCGCGTCGCCGAGCGCCTCGCACACCACGTCGACCTGGGCCTCGGTCAGGTGCGGGAACATGGGCAGCGACAGCAGCTCGCCCGCGGCCTGCTCGGCCACCGGCAGCGGACGGTCCGCGAAACGGCGGAGGGGGGGTTGCCGGTGACACGGCACCGGGTAGTGGATCCCGGTCTCGACGCCGCGCCGGGCCAGTCCGGCCCGGACCCGGTCCCGCGCGGCGACGCGCACGGTGAACAGGTGGTAGACATGCCGCCCGGACGGCGAAACGCCCGGCACCTGCACGCCCGCCTGATCGCTCAGCCGGTGCCGGTACCTGGCCGCCAGCTCAATCCGCCGCTGCGTCCACGCGTCCAGGCGGGCCAGCTTCCCGGACAGCGCAATGGCCTGCAGGGCGTCCAGACGGCTGTTCGTGCCGAGGTAATCGTGTTCGTAGTGTGCGGCACCGCTAGCCCGGCCGTGGTTAGCCAGCGCCCGCACCCGGTCGGCGAGCTCAGGACGCGAGGTGACCACGGCGCCAGCGTCTCCGAAGGCGCCCAGGTTCTTGCCGGGGTAGAAGCTGAAGCACGCCGCGTCGCCGAACCCCCCCGCCCGGCGTCCGTGCCATTCCGCGCCGTGCGCCTGCGCGGCGTCTTCGATCACGAGGATCCCGGCCTGGGCGGCGACGGCGAGCAGTCCGGCCATCTCAGGGAGCTGCCCGTACAGGTGCACGATGACCACCGCCCGGGTGCGCGGCGTGAGGGCCTCGCTTAGCGTGCCTGGCGTCATGAGCAGGGTGTCGTCGCTGACATCGGCGAAGCGGGGAGTGGCGCCGGCCCGGACCACGGCGGCGGCCGTAGCGATGAAGGTATTCGTCGGGACCACCACCTCGTCGCCGGGACCGATGCCGAGGGCGATCAGGGTGAGTTCCAGGGCGTCGGTGCCGTTCGCGACGCCCACCGCGTGGCTGGTGCCGCAGTAGGCGGCCCACGCCTGCTCGAAGGACGCCACCGGCGGCCCGCCGATATACCCCGCGCCGTGCAGGCAGGCCAGGTAGTCCCGCTCGATCGCCGGCCAGACTTCGCGGGTCATGGCGGACAGGTCCGTGAACAGCACGCGGTCAGCCAACGGAGGTCCCCGCCAGGGCCACGTCCGCCGCTGGCCGGGCGACGCCAGGTCGGCACGCCACCTCGGCCAGGGCCACCGGCCGCTGCTCCCGCAGCGAGATCTGCGCACAGTCCAGCGCCTGGACCACGGCCAGGCCGCTGCTGCCGTCCACGGACGGATGGCAGCCGCTGGCGATGCAGTCGACGAAGTGCTGGTCCTGGACGGCCAGCGGCTCGGCAAAAGCGACGAAGGGTGACACGACGTCGCCCAGGTGGTAGGCGACCTGGGATAGCGGCCCGTCGCCGTTACCGGGCGGGACCGCCGACTTGTCGTACACCCGGATCCGCTCGCCGTCCGCCATGTCGTTGTACACGACCATCTTTTTCGAGCCCACCGCGGTGATCCGCCGCACCTTGTGCGGGTCGAGCCAGCTGACGTGGAGGTTGGCCCGCACGCCTAGGTCGGCGTAGTCGAGCCGCAGATACGCGACGTCTTCGTACTCGGGGTGGACGTGCCGTGACCCCCACGCGGTGATGGTCGTCGGCCGCGAGCCCAGGACGAAGTTGGCGATCGAGATGTCGTGCGGGGCCAGATCGAGGATGACATTCACGTCCGACTGGTAGAGGCCGAGATTCAGCCGGGCGCAGTCAAGGTAGAACAGCCGCCCGAGTTCGCCCCGGCGTACCAGGTCACGCAGCTTGTGCACGGCCGCGTTGTGCTCGAAGGTGTGGCCAGGCATGAGCACCACGCCGGCCTCCTCAGCCGCCCCTACCAGCGACCATGCCTCCTGCGTCGTGGTGGCCAGGGGCTTTTCGATCAGGACATGCTTGCCTGCGGCGATGGCCATCAGGCCCAGGGGCACGTGGGTGGCGGGCGGGGTGGCGATGACGACCGCGTCGACGTGCGGCAGGGCCTCCTCGATTCCCCCGTAGGCGACGATGCCATGATCGGCCTCGTGATCGTGGCCGCTGACACCGGCGAACCGCGGGTCCACGGCGACCACCGTCGCCACCCCGGTCGTGGACCGGAGCACGCGGACGTGCCTGGATCCCCAGTAGCCGACACCCACGACAGCGATGCGAATCCCGTCCGGTCGGATCGGCACTTGCTCCCCCCCTTATGTCTTATGCGCTGGTCTGCGCCGTCAGGCCTACCTGCGGCGCCTCAGCCGCAGTCGTTCATGACCTGGCACACGTCCTCCACGACCACTCCCGCGGGCGCGCCGCCCGGTTGGCCCGCGGCGGCCAGCCAGGCCAGGAACTGGCCGAATATCGTGTCCTGGATAGACCCGTACTGGGACATGCAGGTGCTGTAATCAGAGGCGCCGGCGTCGCAGACGTCGTGGAAGGTGATGGGCAGCCACCCGCCGCCGACCTGGGATGCGGCGTCCACGAAGCTCTGCAGGTCGGCGAGATTCTCGTCGGCCGCTCCGTCCACCGCGATCGTGGTCAGCGCCAGGGGATTTGGCGGCGGAATGGCTTCTATGTACGGCGCGGTAGGCACGGTATTGGAGTTAGAAATACCTCCGCCTACGCGGGCCGTGAGCCACCCGCACTGGCTGGCGACGCCCTCTACGGTCGTGTTGTAATCCCCGTAGGGGTAGGCCATCGACACCGGATCGGGGATGCCGTTGGCGATCATGTCCTGCCGCGATCCGCAGAGCTCCTGGGTCATCTGCGGCACAGTCAGGGTGGCCAGGTCCGGGTGGTCGATGGTCTGGCCGCCGACGTCATTGCCCTGGGCTTGGAGTTGATCCAGCTGGGCCCACGTCATGCAGCACTGATAGCTGTTGTCGCTGTCGGAGGTGATGACGTAGTAGGTGCCCTTGAAGCCGTACTGCTGCATCAGCGGCTGTCCGTACAGCCACTCGTCCTCCCACTGGTCATCGAAGGTCAGCGAGACGACCGTATCCACCTGGACCTGCTGTGTGTTCACCTGCTCGGCGTGGCCGGCCAGATCGGTCGAGAAGAACTGGATCGTCGTGGGCCCGTGAATGGTGAACGGTCCGGTGTAGGTCGGACTTGACGTCGTGGGGGTGGTCCCGTTGGTGGTGTAGTAGGTGTTCGCCACGCCCCAGCCTCCCGCGTCCGTCGCGGTCAGCGTCACGGTCACCGCCTGGTAGTACGGCGTGCTCTGGCAGGGCGACCCGTTGCAGGAGATCGCGGTCGTCGGCGCCGTGGTATCGGTGGGCTCCTGGATCGAGATGACCTGGGACTGAACGGGCCCCTCGTTCCCGGAGTTGTCCCAGCTCGTGTACTCGACG
>Ga0187783_10003221_pt1 | contig 12046 bp, 10 predicted proteins | sample 1015_SJ02_MP02_2_FD_132471 | JGI IMG/M metagenome (GOLD analysis project Ga0187783, IMG submission 132471) | Tropical peat soil microbial communities from peatlands in Department of Meta, Colombia - 1015_SJ02_MP02_20_MG | ecosystem: Environmental > Terrestrial > Soil > Wetlands > Peat | place... | reverse complement strand
GTCGATTTCCCCGCAGCCCACGTCGATGTTGACAGGTTGATTCGGCATCATGCTCTAACCTGCGGCCGGGGCAATCCCTGCCGACGGCCGGACGACGCACACGACCTGAAACCGCGCGACGCGGTTGCCCCAGCTTACCATGGCACGGGCGCTGAGCGAATCGCCCGATCGTCCCGCGCGCCGGTAAGCAAGAGGTTAACGGAACCTTGCTGACGCCCGTAAGGGCGTCGGTGCCCCGGCATTGGGGCAATTCAAGGGCGGTACGTGGCTGAAGTCGGTGAGCTTTCGTTTGGCTCAAGAGGCCAAATTACGCGGCGCCTACCCACGGCATGGGTAGGCGCCTCGTCAGGTATCGTTCAGCCTGAAGGATGCGCGATTACTATTGGATGTTCATTGAAGTGATATTGGTAGATCCCTGCGTGCCGCCGATCTTGTTGTTCTTCGCGCTGTTGAAGGTCCCTGACCCGCCGAACGCGGTACCATTGTAGAAGCTATTGTTGCTGACGTTGGCGGTTGTGCCGCCCGCGGTAAGAACCCCGTTTATCGCGCTGGAGAAGAACGAGCTGTCGACGTTTAGCACTCCACCTGACTGGACTTGCGCGCCAAAAGTCAAGTCCTGGAAATTGGAATTGAATATGCTTACGGCACCACCGGTACCCGCAGTGACACCGCCCTGGCTTGAGGTGCCGGAAGTGTTAGTCCCGACAACGCTGGAATTGACCATCTGCACCACCGCAAATCCACTAGAGGACGTGACACCCACCCCTGTGGCGTTGTTGCGCAGGGTTGTGTTGCGTATCTCCATGAATCCGCTTGTGCTCAGCGCCACATTGATGCCGCTGGTGTTGAAACCGTAGATATCGCAGTTGTCGATGACCACCTGCGCGCCCGAGGTGTAGCTGATGCCGTTGATGCCGGCGGTGCCGGGACTGCTGCCGTTGCCGAGCAGGCCCTGGAACCTTATGTTGCGGATGATGACGACGTCGCTCGCTCCGGCGGCAATGACGATGCCGTTGGTACCCGACACCAGGGTCGAGGCGACCGCACCGCCGCCGCCGTCGAGGGTGATCGACTTGGTGATGGTCAGTGCCCCGAAGCCGCCAGCGTCGAGATTGTCGATCTCGCCGCCGGCCGCGGTCTTCACAATGGCTCCCGCCCAGGTCTTGCACGGCGCCGTGCGGCTGCACGGATTGGCGTCGTCGCCGACGCCGGACACCCAAGTACGCGTCGCCTGCGCCTGCGCGGGCGCAGCGTAAAAGAGGGGCGCGAGCATCGCCCCGACGACCGTCAGGGACAGCACCACTGACTTCAGACGCATGACCAACCTCCCACTGTGTTTAACCTGTTGGAACAGCTGAGGTCGCGGCATTTCGGCTGTGCATCCGCCATAACCGCGCCCGAGATCATTAGAATAGTGCGGAATGTCGCAGGCTGACGGTAATATCATACTTTGCCGCAAATATGCTTAAATTCCGCCGCGGCTACCACTGGTTCGTCGATTGCTTACCGACGCTATTTCTGATTGTTTCCCCCGATACGGATTCTTCGCGCGGAAAATAAGCTGCCACGTCCGCCGCGGTGGGAAAGTTCTCCTGCAGCAGCCGCATGTCGGGACGATACGCATAGGGAATAGGGTAATTCCTTTCAACATAGGTGGGCTCGGCGGCATTGTTGAATCGATAGCTCAGCGCAACGCGAACCCGCTGTCCCCCCCGCGTGCCGGTGCGGTGCACGAGGAAGCCAGAGAAAACGACGATGTCGCCGCGCCTCAGCGTCAGCGGGCGGAACGCGTGGTCGTCCGGTACTGCACCATCGGCAATGCGGTGGCCGAACGGATCATCGGTGCTGGGCAGTAGTCCGAGCCGGTGGCTGCCGGGAATGACTTCCAGCGCGTAGTCGTTCACCCCGACGTCGTACAAGGGCAACCAAAGCGTCACGCAGTCCAGGCTGCCCTGCACGCTGCGCCAGTCCTGGTGCGCCGGGGTCTTGTGATATCCAGCTTCGATGCGCAGGCCATCGGCCATGAAAAGAATGCTGGGCCGCGTCGATTGCGAGGGCACTTCGACGCCGATAGCCGCGAGCAACTGCAGGATCGGCTCGCTCAGGCCGAGGCGGTGGACGCTCGCCAGGTATTGCGTCTGCCGTGCCGCCGCCAGGTACGACGCGCGATCACGGGCAAAGAAATCGAGCAGGAGTTGCGAGAAGGCTTCGTGGTCATGGCCGTCCGGCACCGCCGATCCGATGGCGCGTGCGCGACGAGTGAATATGCCGCGAATATCGTCGGCGACGGCGTCAAGCTCGGCTTGAGCGATCAAGCCGGCCGCAACGGCGAAACCGTCGCGCCGATAGTTTGCTCCGATCACGGTCCGGCCGCCATCCGGCTTGTTGTCCGCCGACAAGACGCCGCGCGCGGACGCCGTCATTTTGCCACGGCTCATTTATAGGCCCTTCGGATTGCCCTCGACGGTTCGTCTATGGATCCTCTTCTACCAGGACCGCATAGCCAAAGCCACTCTCGCCAAAACCGTTGCCGTTGTACAACATGTACTTCATCCCCCGATGTTCGTAGACGAACGGGTACTCCATCATCAGGGAGTCCCATCCCTCCTTCGAACGCTCGATGCCGGCAAGCTCGTCTTTCCGCTGCCACCGGACGCCGTCAGGCGACTGGGCATAGCCGATGCGGTAGCTCTGATTCTTGTCGGTCCGAAAGCCGGCGCTGCCGCGAAAGCAATACCACATTCGGTACAGTCCGTTTTCTTTGATCACGCACGGCCGCGCGTTCGCTTCGCCTGGAAATTTATATTCGATGCACGCGTCCTTTCGGCGAATCCACTCGAACCCATTCTCGGATTCGGCATATTTTATCTGATAAACCGGATAGGGCTCCTCTTGCTCGAAAACATAGCCCGTCGTTGCGGCATACCAAAGCTTCCACCTCCCCTCCTCGATCATGACGAAAGGCGTGATGCAAAAGTAGGGATCTATGTGGTTCCGATCGACGACGGGGCCTTCGAAAAGACGTTCGAAGGTGCGTCCTCCATCCTCGCTGACAGCCAGCCCAATGGAATTCCTGTACGGCACGGTCACTGCCTGGTTCCAGCCGGTGTAATACAAATATTTCTTTCCCTGATGATTGACCAGGCAGGACGGGCTCACTCCGCTGTCGTCAAATGCGCCCAGTTTCCCGAGGGTGAGAACGGGCCGGTCATGAATGTATAGGACGTTGCCGGGATCATCCGCCTCGACTTCAATAAACGCCGCGACAGTGCGCCCGCTGGCATCGCGCGTACCAAAATAGATTCTGAGGACGTTCTCGTTGATCCTGTCGGCAAGCGGGCCAGTCGCGTGATGCGACATCCACGGATAGTTGTTGTCGGCTTTGAAAATATGCCACTTCTTTTCCCACCGCATGGTTGGTTCGCCTATTTGAAAACGAACTCCGGCAGCTGATCGCTGCGAAGCCTCGCCGGCTTTGCCGTCTGCAAATTATAGACCTCGAATTCCTTGGTGCTTTTCAGTATCGTCACGCCCATGCCGACGAGCGTTTCGCGGGCGATCACGGCTTGATCTCGCACGGTGGAACGCGGCGCTACAAAGCAGTATTCCTCTATCGTGCAGCAACCGGATATGACCACGTGCCCGGACAGCGTGACGTGATCTTTGACCTTGGAGTGATGCCCGACGTGATTGCCGCTCCACATCACGACATCGTTTCCGATCTCGACAAAGGGTTGGATCGTATTGTCTTCGAGGATGAAGCAATTGTCGCCGCAACGGAAGTCAGGCCACGTGGTGGCTTTCGAGCTGACGTAACTGATCAGTTGGTACCCGCGCCGCTTGGCCTCATGATACTTCTCGGCGCGGTTATGATTCATCTTCTTGAAACTGATCGGAATGAACATCCTGTATCGGCTCGGCGGATATTCATTTTCCACCTCCTCGAACGGCACCACCGGGAGGCCTTTGTACCGGCCGCTTGGCATGTAGCTGCGGTTGACCGTGAAGGCGACGACGTCATGCGGGGAGTCGTGCGAAAGGTAAAAATGCGCCAGCTCCGCCCATTGACCAGTTCCGAAAACGACCACCTCTGCCATTTCCTCACTCCGATGTTGGTGCAGTCGTTGGATGGGTGGCCTGAGCAACAGCTAACCCGGCACCGAGTGCGGTTTGTACGGTGGCCCTGGACGCGGGAGGGGCATTCGGCGAGATTTGCGCGTTACGTCCAGCAGGTTCCTCATGTGGCCCACCACGTTGCCGCCGAAGGGGCCACGGGCCGCAGCGGCTGGCGCCGGACGAAGCAGGTATATTCATAGAGTGCGTAGTCGGCGCGAAACGCGTAGTGCCGGCTGACCTCGCGCTTGAGAAAGCCCGCGAGAGCGTCGAACGGCCAGTGAAAAAGGTCGTCGCGCTGCCAGTCGACGTGGGCGTTCATGACGTTGAAGGCGACGCCGACGCGCGCGGTACGAAACGCTGCCGCCACGAGCGTCTGCGCCAGGCTCGTCATGGTTTCGACGCTCAAAACGACCCGTTCGGTCAAGACGCCGTTCATGACCACGACATCGACGCTTTGCTCGGGCAAGGGCGCCCGCACGATGTCTCTGCATGAGAACTCGTGGTGCGGCCAGCGCGCCCGTGCGGCATCGACCATGGCGGCTGAAAGATCGATGCCTCGATACCTTACCGCATCGAGCCGCCCGGTCGCGGCGAGGTAATCGAGAAGCAGGCCGGGTCCGCAGCCGAGGTCGAGCAACGACGGCGTCTCGCCTGCTTCGCACAGCAGGGTCAGCATCACGCCGAAGCGTGCCGCAAGGTCAGCTCCGTTCGGCCAATCGACGCCGCGGGGCGTGGCGCCGTATTTCTTCAGACAGGTCTCATAGTGCCGGACGATCGCCTCCCAATCGGAACCCGCAAGCGTGTTGGGGTTGGGGCTGGGGCTGTGACGCGACATGGAGGTGCCCAAAGGGACGGCTTCAGCCTTCTATAGCGCGGCGGGGCAGGGGCGGCAATTCCGCGCCGCGCCTGATTGCGTCGCGTTTTTGCCGCTCCCTGTTGCCTGCATCGTCGGCATTATCTAGTGTTTCGCGCCGTTCCGCGACGTCTCAGAGCCGGGAGGTCGCTCCATCCGTGCGTGCGGAAATCATGTCGACGACGCCCGAAAATCCCCTGATCTCCGTCGCCCTCCTCTGCTACAACCAGGAAAGATTCGTGGCCGAGGCCGTTGACGGCGTTCTGGACCAGACCTACGCACCCCTCGACATCGTCATCGTCGACGACGCGTCGACCGACGCGACCGCCAACATCATTGAGGAGAGGTTGGTGCGACACCATGGCAACGCAAACGTGACCTTCGTCCGCAATCCACGAAATTTGAACGCAAATCTCTCTGCCCGTGTCGGCATTCAAACCACCAAAGGCGCGTTTATTCTGGTCTCGTCCGGCGACGACATCATGCTTCCCGACATGATCGCCGAGATGGCCAAGGTCTGGATGGCGGAGGACGTATCGCTGGTAACGACGAATGCGATTTACATCGACGAGCAGTCGAAGCCGCTCGGCCGGACCTACCGCGATCCGGCCGCCTGCGCCGACGACAGCTTCGAGACCTTGGCGCGCGACGGATCCAATGCCTGCTGCTTCGGTCCGACCATCGGCTTCGAGCGCGAAATCTATACGACCTTCGGGTGGCCGCCCCCACACTTGAACGCTTACGACATCATGCTGCCCTTCTATGCCTACCTGCTCAAAGGGGCGCGGTTCATCGAAAAGCCGCTGCTCAAGTATCGCGTACACTTGCAAAACACGTCGCTCAGTCTGATCGCTGAAAAATCCGACGACGTTGGACAACTGCTGACGGAGGAGCGAATCTTCTTCGGCCACGTCGCACACGCTGTGCTCATGCAGGACGAGTTGACAAGATTGGGCAGGCACATGCCCGAGCGCTATGCCGCCTTGGTCTCTCGAATCGATCCGTTGGTGACGAACCAAATCATCGAAATGGCAAGGAAGCTCGTCGCGACGCGAATCCGACTGCAGCAACTGGGGGTGACCCTGGATGCCGAGCATTTTTCTTGATTCTCGATCGGGCGGCGATCGATAGAAAGTTGCAAGCGATGCACGCGAGATTGGCGAGAATTCCACTCATCGGGCGACCATTCGCACAACTTGACCGCATGCGCCGAGAACGCGATTGTGCGATTTTGGAACGTGATACGCTGATCAGGGCGCGCGATGCGAAGCGGAACGAACATCCGTCGCGTGCCGCCGACCGCTCGGTGCCCCTCGCGGCCGAGCTCACGGCGGAGATCGAGGGCTGGTATCGGGGCAAGGAATTTTCCTATGACTGGACCTCGCCCCACTTCCCCGGTTGGACGGCGGTCCTCGCGCCTTTCCGTGACGAGCCCCTGCGCGTACTCGAGATCGGCTCCTACGAGGGCCGTTCGGCGGTTTTTTTCCTGATCTATTTCCGCCGGTCGACAATCACCTGCATCGATCCGTGGGACCGCGCCACCATGGAGCCGGACCTGGTCAAGCTCGACCCCGCCGCCGAGGCGGAATATGCGAAAGCCCAAGAGCGGTTTGACCGCAATCTTGCGCCTTTCGCGTCGCGCGTAACGAAGATCGTCGGCAAGTCCGCCGACGTGCTCCCCGACCTGGGCATCCGATCCGAGCTGTTCGATCTCGTCTACGTCGATGGGGAGCATAAAAGCGTCGCCGCCTATCGCGACTGCATGCTGGCATGGCCGCTGCTCAAGCCCGGCGGCATCCTCATCATCGACGACTACGAATTCGACATGGGCCTGCCGCAAGCGAAACGGCCCAAGCAGGGCGTCGACGCGTTCCTGCGCGGGATCGGCAACGCCTACGAGGAGCTGCACCGCGCCTATCAGCTTATCTTGCGGCGCTGCTGACGACGCGCGGCGCGCACGCGGCCGCAAGCATCGTGTCCGTGACTTGAACGCGTGGGCATGGAGCCGCGACCCGATCGGGCTGGAACGCCGTATTGGATTTCTTCCACGGCTTGTGTCAAAGTGCCATGTTCCCCCTGTTCGAGGTTAGCGATGGCATTGCACGTCGATCTCTTGCGGCCGCTCACCTATTCGGTCTGCATCGAGGTGACCAGCAAGTGCAACCTCCGCTGCTCCTATTGCCACAAGTCAGACGAGGTGCACGAGGCGCTGCCGGCCAGCAACGCCGATATGACCGATGCGATGATCGACGACCTTTACCGCTATTGCAAAGCGGCCGGCGTCAAGCACGTTTCCTTGTCGCAGGGCGGCGAGACGACGATGTACGCCGGCTGGTACAAGCGCATCGCCAAGTTCATCGACGATCCGGAGATGGCGTGCCATCTCGTCAGCAACTTCGCCCGCCTTTTCGACGACGGCGATCTCGAAGCGCTTGCCAAGTTCAGCGACCTGCAGGTCAGCTTCGACAGCTCCGAATGGGAGATGGTGCGCCGGCTGCGGGGCCGAGCCGACCTGCGCACCATCACCTACAACATTCTCAGGCTGCGACAGAAGGCGCGCGAAATGGGCCGGGCGCCTACCGTCGTGGTCAATTGCGTGCTGTGGCGCGACAATATAGGCCACGTCGCCAAGCTCGCGGGGTTCTGTCGCGAGTTGGAGATGGACCGGCTCATGCTGACCGAGGGGATGATTACGACCGAGCACAATTACAAGGTCCCGGATACGCTCGATACGCTCAACGACGACGAGGTGATCACGCTTGCGCGGCAAATCAATGCCGCCGAGGACGCGCTGCGCGACAGCGCGACGGAGCTTTATCTGCAGGACCATTTGCGAGCGCGGGTCGGCGAACTCTGCGGGCAGTTGCGCGCAGGCGTGACTCCCGCGCATTCCGCCGCGCATTTCCACCGGCGGATGAACGGCTCGGCCTGCGCCCAGCCGTGGACGTTGCCCTTCGTCAGTGCCGACGGGAACGTTTTGCCGTGCTGCCAGGGCGGGAGGGCTAGTCCGGTCGGCAACCTCGCCACCGCAAGCATGGCAGCGATCATGGACTCGGACGCCTTTCGGGCGGTTCGCGCCTCAATCCTTGAACGACGGCCGGTCGTTCCATGCGACGGCTGCTCGTTCGCTCAGGGCAAGGATTGGACGGATTTCATTCGCGATATTCGCGAGCGCCAGGGCGATACCTGCCTTGAGCGCAATGGAGGATAGATGGTATCGCGCAGACGCGGCCTTTCAGAACCGAGCGGAGTGTTCTTACACATCGCTGCGAAGTTGATGCGGGAGAATAACATCGTGGTCTACTGCGGTGACGGCGGTATGGCGGGGACGTCTCGAATTTCCACATCGCATGACGGACGCTTCGAGGGCCTTCAATGGGGCTGAGCGCTGCTTTCCTGGGGGAACTTGTTGATTTGAAGCGGCGCGGGGCGCTGGAGGGCGCCCGGCGACTCGTCGAGATCGGCGCGCACCAACTGACCAACTGCTTCCTGCAGGCGAAGCGCGAACTCGACGAGATTTATGCGCTCTTTGGCGTAAACCAGCCGTTCCTTGGAAGCCCGCAATCGGCCGGCTCTCTCAACGGGTTCGAATTGCTGCATGCGGACGCGCCGTCGTCGGAACCATTCTGGATGTCGTTGGGATTTACGTATGCGGCAATCGAATATGGGGGGCATCGCGGTGCGATTCCGCTCGATCTCAATCGGGACAGCGTGCCATCCCATCTGCGCGGCAAATTCGATTTACTGGTGAACGCCGGAACGAGCGAGCACGTCGCCAATCAAGACAACGCGTTCCGCGTCATGCATGACCTCGTTGGTCCTGGCGGGCTCATGCTGCATACCGTTCCGGGGGGTGGAATGATGACTCACGGACTCTTCGTGTATACCCCGAAGTTCTTCTGGCACCTGTGCCGCGACAACGGCTACGAGATCGTCAAACTACGAATTGCGCCGTTCGGCGTCGGGCCTGCCCATCCCGACGTGGTGCAGAGCAACGCGCGGTGGGGCGGCCCGAACGATTACCCGGCGCTCCCGGCCGAAATTTCGGATCTCGGCATTCTGGCCGTTCTGCGTAAGCCGGCGGATCGACCGTTCAGGACGCCGCTTGACCTGTCGACCTGAGCTACCCGCGCCACGTCACCGACCATGGGCGACGCGCCACCCCGCAGACATCACCAACGATCCAGTTAAGTGACTTGCGCGACGCTGTGCCGGTATAGCACCGGTGGTCGAATGTGCACGCCTGCTTGCCCCGTGCCTCGATACATATGCGATCCGGTGTCGTCGACGAGTGTCACATTGAAAACCGCGGACGAACAGGCGGGCCTCAGCGTGAGCTGGCAACGCACCCACTCTGCGTCAAAAGCTCCGATTGCGGCTTCGTCGTCGAGGGCATCTGAAATCGTTACCTGTTCGAGGTCATACTTGGCACGCGTATAGGCGCGCGATTCGCCGTCGCGAAACTCGATCATGAGTCGGCTGCGGCCCGCTGGGCGGGCAACGACTTCTACGGTGCAGGCCTCTCCGACGCAAGTCGGGATTCCAGTTTGTTCGATGCGGTGCACCGAGGCGCTGTTGTCCTCTTGAAGGTAAATGGCATTCGGTTCGAAGTTCAGCGAAGCGATCGTTGCATTGTCGAGTCGCCCCCAGTCGATTGAGGTGCCAATGCCGAAGTCTTCCGGTGCCCTGACGAGCTCGACAAACCTAGTCGCATATCTCACTAGGTTGAGCCGGCGCGCTGTCATTCGCCGAATAACGGCTTCGAGACGCGCCTGCCCGTTCTCGTACTTCCACGTGCCGTCGCCGCTGCCCGAGTGATATACGGACATATCCCGCTGCTTTCCCCGGTAGATTAGAACGGCGATGGCTTCCATCATTTGGTCCGTCAGCGCATTGGTAATGCCGGCAATGAGTGGACGGTAATCGACATCGAAACTGATGTGCCTCACGCCGATCTCATGACACTTGTCTACGAAATCACCGGTTTCGTGCCAGTTTTCCGGCAGTACGATGTATTTGACCTCAAGGAGATCCGAACCGATTTGCGCGTAACGAGCAATATTGTCCCAAACTCGCTTGCCGACGTCGATTCGTTTAATCGCCTTGTATGTTTCAGGTGATGCGGAGTCCGCGCTGATTACCAGCCGGTTTTGCGGGTTTCCAGTGCGAAGCATCCGCTCGATTGCGGGAGAGAATTTGACTCCACTCGTATTCACAAAGAAACGACGGCCAACGTCGATAAAATAGTCCACGATCTGCTCGAATTCTCGGAGAAGCGTCGGCTCGCCGCCGCTAAAACGAATCGTCGCGTTCGGGTCGATGTAACCGCTATTGACCATCTCCTTAAGCACTGGCAGCACTCGCGGCGCCGCGCGGGCCGACACGACTATCGGTGCGGTGTTGGAGTTGGTTTCACAATAATAGCAGTCCGTGTTGCAGGCGGTGAGCTGTCCGATAACGATGTCGTTGAACAAGTATGGGTTTTCCGGCCACTCATTCTTCTGGCGGGCCGGACATTCGACGCATGCATCCGGAACCTCTCCGCGCCGCACAGCAGCCAAATGCTCCCGCTTGGCCTTGACTAATTCATCGATATCGATGGTGCCCCCAGGGCCATAATTGCCCAAATGCGGCGACCGTCCGGTTTTATGGTTCATACAGCAACCTTGGACGCCGGTTGCGGCAAAGTTAATCATCCGCTCCGCGCCACACGTCCAGAACGATCCGATTTCCTGTTCGGCCACCGGGTATTCTCCGGTAATGACAAAAGGCCAATGTGCCACGCCCACCGTGAGTATAACTGACGATGCGGCCTTCGCAACGCGACGCCAACAATCGACGCGCAGCGTGTGCCCACCCGCTACCCGGTCGTCGAATGTACGACTTCGAACAGTGGAGTTGTGGCAAGCCAAGCTCAACCTTTGGCAAGCACGACTTCGGCGATCTTCCGAATCTCGGCCTGAGCAAGGTCCCGCCACAACGGCACGGCGAACGTCGTCTCCGCAAGCGCCTCGGTCACCGGCAGCGCCGCGCGCGGAAACGGCGCGGTCGCCGGGTGGGCGTGCGCCCCCTGGCCCCACCAATGGCGCGTTTCGATCCCGGCGGCGGCAAGCGCGCCCTCGATCCGGCCGGCCGCCCCGTCGGCGGCGCGCAGCACGCAGGTGCTGCTCACCCAGGTTTCGCCGAAGCCGTCCTGGAAGCGCACCCGGTTCGACCCGTCGACCGCGCGGCGGTAGGCGCCGGCCGCCCCCATCCATTGGGCGCGCGCGGCGGCCCATTCGTCCAGCGCCGCAAGCCCGACCGCCGCATGGTACTCGCTCAGCTTGGCGTTGGTGGCGGGGCCGCTCGCCCGGCGGTTCGGGTCGAGGCCGAAATTGCTCGCCGTTCGCACCCGGCGCACCAGGGCGGGATCGGCGCAGGCGAGGAAGCCGCCCTCCCCGGTGCCGAGCACCTTGGTGGCGTGCAGGCTGACCACCGCCGGCGTTGCGCCGGCCGTGAGCGCGTCGAATCCGGCCGCCGCGTCGATCACCACCGGCAGGCCGGTGCGCGCCTGGAAGGCGTCCCAGGCCTTAGCGTCGAGGGGCCGGCCGAACGGCGCCACCGGCATCACCGCCCCGACCGGGGCGGGGGCGCGCGCCAGCGCATCGGCGAGCGCCTCCGCATCGAGCGCCCAGGTGTCGGCGTCGACGTCGACGAAATAAGGCACGAGCCCGGCAGCAACCGCCGCATGCGCCGAGGCGACGAAGGTCCAGGCCGGCATGGCGCACAGGGTGCCGCGCTTTGCCCCCTGGGCGGCGAGCGCCAGGGCAAGGCCGAGGGTGGCGTTGGCGACGGTGGTGACGGTCCGGGGGCCGAGCCCATAGCGCTGCGCCAGGCGGTCTTCGAGCGCGCAGGCGAGCGGGCCGAAATTGCTGTAGGATCGCCCCGCATCGATCCGGCGCAGGTACTCGACCACTCGCTCGGCCGCCGGCAGCATGGGCCGCATGATCGGAACGCTGCGCATCGCGCGAACTGCCCTTCCCGCCCCGCCGGGGTTGCCGGACCGTATCGGAACGTCCGCCGGCTGGCCAGCCGCAT
>Ga0187783_10003220_pt1 | contig 12048 bp, 8 predicted proteins | sample 1015_SJ02_MP02_2_FD_132471 | JGI IMG/M metagenome (GOLD analysis project Ga0187783, IMG submission 132471) | Tropical peat soil microbial communities from peatlands in Department of Meta, Colombia - 1015_SJ02_MP02_20_MG | ecosystem: Environmental > Terrestrial > Soil > Wetlands > Peat | place... | reverse complement strand
CCGCCCAGGATCAGTCCCACGGCGCCGCCACCCGAGGCGACTGAGCCGAACACCCCGAACGCCTTCCCTCGCTCGCGCGGATCGCGGAAGGTACTGACGAGCGTGCCCAAGGCAGACGGCGCGAGGATTGCGCCAAACGCGCCCTGCAGTGCCCGCGCCGCTACCAGCACGACGAACGAGCCCGCCGCGCCGCCGATGGCCGAGGCAACCGCGAATCCGATCAGGCCAGTGATGAACACCCGCTTGCGGCTGAACATGTCGCCGAGCCGGCCGCCCACCAGCAGCAGGCTGCCAAAGGCCAGGGCGTACGCCGTTACCACCCACTGCCGGTCGCTGTTGGGGAAGCCCAGCGCCCGCTGGGCAGACGGCAGCGCGATGTTCACGATCGTGGCGTCAAGGACCACCATCAGCTGGGCGATCGAAACGACGACCAGGATCAGCCAGCGCCGGTCACCCGGCGCTGCCTGGCGGCCCGGACTGGCAGCAGCGTTGTCAGCCGACATTCGAGTGTCATGCCCTCGCACGCCTCGTGGTCACCCTTTCTTCTTGCCAGCAGCCCCGGGGCCATGAGCGATCACCGTAGTCCAGGGGGAAGAACACACGCACCGACCACATTCGCCAGCGCGGTGAACCCGGCCGCACCCGAATTCCTGATCATCATGACCACGGGTAGAATGATCATGGTGGACAAAGGGGGAACCGCCGGGACTGCCTGCTCGGCCAGGCTGGTTGAGCGGAGTGCCAGTTGGTCCCGGTTATTGCCGTCGTCGCGGGGCTCGGCGCCGCGGTCGTCTTCGGTATGTCGTCGGTCGCTGAGCAGCGCAGCACCAAGCGCGTGCAGACCCGGCGAGCCCTGTCGCCGAGGATCCTGCTTGACCTCGTCCGGCAGCCGCTGTGGGTAATAGCGATCGGCGGCACCGTGATCGGCTTTGCTCTGCAGGTTCTCGCGCTCAAATACGGCCCGCTTGCCCTCGTCGAGCCGCTCCTGGTCTGCGACCTGCTGTTCGCCGCCCTGATCACGTCGTACCTGCGCCGACGAATCGATCCGGTCATCCTTGGCGGCGTCATCGCGACCGCGGGCGGCGTGGCGGGCTTCCTCGCGATCGGCCGCCCGTCCACCGGCCAGTCAACCGTCAGCTTCTTTGTTGTGCTGCCGCTCGCGGCAGCACTCGCCGCCTGCGTGGCAGGCTGTCTCGCGGTCGCCAGGCGCAACAGTAACCTGCGCCCGCTTGCGCTGGCGCTGGCCTGCGGGATCTGTTACGGCACTGCGGCGTTCCTCGTCAAGCTGGTCGTGTCCGACGTCAGCGGTGGCCTGCCCCACCTGCTGACCGACTGGCCTATTTACGCGCTGGCGGTCGTCGGCCCGGTGGGCTTCGTGCTGAACCAGGACGCCTTCCAGCAGGGCACCTTGCTTGCACCGGTGCTGGCCATCATCACGGCATGCGACCCGATAATCTCGATTGCCCTCGCCTATCTCTGGCTGAACGAGCGGCTCAGCAGCAGCCCCGGGGCGATAGCAGGCCAGGTCATCTCGCTGGTAATCATGATTGCCGGGATCGTCGTGCTGGCACACCACTCCCCCATGGTCGTGCAGAAGCAGACCGAAGCCGCGACCCAGGCGGCCCGCAGCCGGCACCGCTTAGCTGCGCGTAGGTAGTTCATGGCAAACTGCAGCCTTTCCTGCCAGCGCGAGGAAAGGCAGCGCTGCCTGGCGACCGGCCGTTACTACTTGCGGTAGCTGCCGCCGCGGAACTCGTCGACAAGCCCGGCATGGGTGGGATGCCAGCCGAGCTCCGCTTGTGCCTTCGCCGCCTCGGTTCCTTGATCGAGGAGCAGGACATCGGCGAGGGGGCCGAGGCGTGCCCGGGCCTCATCGTCAGACCCTGGGACGGCTCCGGGTGCGTCGGCAGCGACCGCGGCCGCCTCCGTCAGCTCGGCTACGGTCTCGCTCAATCCGTTACCGATGACGTACCGGCCGCGGGCCGAGTCGTTTTCCAGCGCCCGCCGGAAGCAATCGGCGATGTCCGCGACGTGGACCGTGGACCAGTGCTGCTGTCCGGTGCCGAGCATGATCAGGTTCCCGTCGTCGTCACGCGGCGAGCTGAGCACCGCCCCTGGAATGGCTCCGCCACCGTCACCGTAGGCCGTGCCGGAGAGGATCACGACTCCGCGGATGCCCGGCGCGTCGAGCACCCGGCGTTCGATCGGCTCCTTCCACGCCACTAGCGGGGGTGCTTTGATAGGAGACTCCTCGGTAATGTCGAGATTGTCCCCGTAGACCCACCCGCCGCTGATGTGTAGATAGGGCTTGCCGGTGCCTCCGAACGCGTCCGTCGCCGCGTCGACCACGGCGGAGTCGAGGTTCGCGCTGGTGGCGTCCCCGGGACTGGCCGTATGAATGGCACCGTCTGCGATTCGGAACATGCTCGCCACGCCCGGCCGGTCGTGCAGGTCGATCACGGCTGGCGTGGCACCTGCGGCCGCGACCCTGTCCGCGTCGGCGTCGTTGCGCACCAGCGCTGTCACCCGGTGGCCGTGCGATTGCAGGTCGGTCATGATGTGAGATCCGATGAAACCTGTGGAACCTGTGAGCATCACCTGCATAGTGCGCACCCTCCCCCGTTCTGATCGGCCCCCGAATCGCCCGGGCTCGGTGAGTGGCCGCGAGCGAACGTGGCCAGGCGAGCCCCGCTCGATGCGAAACAGTCTTGCCGCAAGCCGGGTGATCCGAATCACCGGATCCTGGTGATTCGCTGCCGCCCGGCCGGCGTTTCAGCCCGTCGGCCGGGCTCTCGCGGGGCCAGGCCAGCTATATCCGATTCGCAGTCGCGGCAGGCCTACCCGGCTGACCCGCCCGCCGCCAGCTTCATCAGGTCGGTGTCCAGGTCGATGCCGACCTCGGTACCGCCTGCGCTGCCGTACTCGTGCTGGTAGCTCCCCCAGGACGCGTCCCTGATCTTCCGGGCGAACCCGCTTTCCATCAGCAGCACAAGCTCTACCGCGGCCCGGTCGATGCGGCTGTTCAGGGCCGGATCACCCCAGTCTTCCGGCGCGGCGAACAGCGAGGTCGGGATCGTCAGCGCGCGCAGGTAGGCGAACATGGAGCGCATCTGATCGTCGACGACCAGGGCGTGCCGTGCCGTCCCGGCGGTCGCGGCCAGGACGACCGGCCTGGCGATGATCAGATCGTCGTCCAGGATGTCGATGAACGAGGTAAACAAGCCACTTGGACCGGCCTTGTACACGGGCGTGCTGGCGATGATCCCGTCGGCCTCACTGAGGGCCGCGATGGCCGTCTGCAACCGTGGCGTGATCAGCTGCGACACCAGCGCGCTGGCGATGTCCGCCGCGATCTCGCGCAATTCGATGACGTTCGACGTCACCGTCCGCCCGTGACAGGCCGCCAGCTCACACGTACGGTCCGCGATACGGTCGGCCAGCAGCCTGGTGGAGGACGGATCGCTGGTGCCCGCGCTGATGGTCACCAGCGCAAACGGCTCGTGATCGGGGCTGCTCATGAGCGCGCCTCCCTGCGGTCGTGAGCTGGCTGCCGCCTCGGCACTACAGCTCGGGGTACTCGGACCTCGATTCGGCCGTGGTGTCCTGATAGGGAGACCCGCCAGTCACATTGTCGCCGCGGTTGGCGTTCGGCCGCGGCTGCCGCGGCGCGCCGGTCCCGTACTTGGCCTGGACCAGGCTCGCATGAGTCGGGGCGTCCGGCGTCGATGGATCTTGCCTCGCCGCCGTCTCCTTCCGCAGCACCGGCACGACCTCACCGCCGAGCAGGTCGAGCTGGTCGAGCACGGTCTTGACCGGCAGGCCCGCGTGGTCCATCAGGAAGAGCTGCCGCTGGTAATCGCCGAAGTGCTCACGGAACGTCAGCGTCTTGTCAATGACCTCGGCTGGGCTGCCCACCGAGAGCGGCGTCATCGCCATGAAGTCCTCCATCGACGGCCCGTGCCCGTACACCGGCGCGTCGTTGAAGTAGGGCCGGAACTCCCGCTTGGCGTCCTGCGAGTTCCTGGCGATATAGGCCTGGCCGCCAAGCCCGACGATCGCCTGCTGCTCGGTGCCGTGACCGTAGTAGGCGTAGCGCTGCCGGTAGAAACCGATAAGACGGACGTAGTGCTCTTTGGGCCAGAAGATGTTGTTGGCGAAGAAACCATCGCCGTAGTACGCAGCCTGCTCGGCGATCTCCGGCGTGCGGATGGAGCCGTGCCAGACGAACGGCGGCACGTCGTCCAGGGGCCGCGGGATCGACGTAAAGCCCTGCAGGGCGGTGCGAAACTTGCCCTTCCAGTCCACGACATCCTGCCGCCACAGCCGGTGCAGCAGGTTGTAGTTCTCCAGCGCTAGCGGCAGGCTCTGCCGGATGTCCTGCCCGAACCACGGGTAGACCGGCGCGGTGTTGCCGCGGCCCAGCATGAGGTCCATCCGGCCCTTGGACAGGTGCTGCAGCATCGCGTACTCCTCGGCGATGCGCACCGGGTCGTTCGTGGTGATCAGGGTGGTCGCGGTGCTCAGGATTAGCCGGTCGGTCCTGGCGGCGATGAATGCCAGCAGTGTCGTCGGCGCCGAGGAGAAGAACGGCGGGTTGTGATGCTCGCCCACTGCGAATACGTCCAGCCCGACGTCCTCTGCTTTCCGGGCGATTTGGACGATCGCGTCGATTCGCTCTGCTTCGCTCGGCGTCTGCCCGGACACGGGGTCGCGGGTGATGTCACTGACCGAGAAGATCCCGAATTGCACGAACCGCCTCCTGGGCCTCGGACCTCGCTGCGTGCTCCGACCGGGCCCGGCCGGCCTACGGGTTCAGCCCAGGCGCGGGACCGCTCGTCTGACTAAAGGCGATCAATGCAGCGGCAACAACGATGATGCCCAGGATCACGGCCGCCCAGCCGAGCAGCAGGCCCGCGAGCGCCAGCCCGGCACCTTGCTCGCCCGAGCGCTTGATCTGGCTCCTGGCCATATGACCGAACGCTATCGCCGGGATGGTCGCCAGCGGGCCGAAGACGAACTGCCCGAGGCCGCAGGCGAAACTGGCTATCGCGAGCCCGTTGGTCTGGGTCTCCGCGGGAAGCGGGGCCGGCTCGGTCGGGGGCGCGGCGGGCAAATCAGCCACAACCTGGTCCAGGTCGGCATACGTGCGCGCGGTGAAGGCGGAATGGAGACGGTCGTCGTACTCGTCTCTGGTCAGCCGGCCCTCCGTGAAGGCGGTGCCGAGGATGCCCGCCACCCGGTCGCGGTCCACGTCGGCGGCCAACATCTTGCCCCAGTCGCCACTGATCGCCCGCGTCTCCCACTCGCCGCCGACCGGTCGCGTCTCCCAGTCGCCGCCGGCCGATGGATAGCCGTACCCGGACGTCATTGGCACCCCCGGACCTCAGGATTCCTTCGATGTCACTGTCCAGCATACGGCCGTTCCGCCCAGCCGTCCGCTCAGCCGACCGCAGGGACCCGAGGGAATGCCTGGGGTCGACCGCACCCTGTCCCACCCAGGCCGCGCGCCTGCCCGTATGTTTTTGGCTGTGCCGGTACCGAGCGACCAGCTGCAGCGCTGGGTGAAGGTCCTTGACCAGAACGCGTGCATCGGCTGCCACGCCTGCACCACCGCCTGCAAGAGCGAGAACGAGGTCCCCCTCGGGGTGACAAGGACCTACGTGAAGTCGGTCGAGACCGGCACGTTCCCCCAGGTCCGCCGCGCCTTCCAGGTGACGAGGTGCAACCAGTGCGCGGACGCGCCGTGCGTGGCCGCGTGCCCGACGCAGGCGATGTACCGGCGGGACGACGGGATCGTCGACTTCGATAAGGGCATCTGCATCGGCTGCAAAGCCTGCATCGCTGCCTGCCCGTACGACGCGATCTTCATCAACCCGGCCGACAACTCGGCCGAGAAGTGCAACCTCTGCGCGCACCGGCTGGACGTCGGCCTCGAGCCAGCCTGCGTCACGGTCTGTCCTACGCAGGCGATCCTGGTGGGTGACCTGAATGACCCGTCGTCGGAGGTGGCACGCATCATCGCGCAGGAGCCGGTCGCCGTGCGCCGTCCTGAGAAGGGCACGCGGCCGGGTGTGTTCTACACCGGCGCGAGTCAGCTGACGCTGGATCCGCTGGCGGCGCGGCGGCCGGACGGCGGGCTGTACGCCTGGGCCACCGACGCCAGCCAGCACGACGCTGGCCACGTCGCCGCCGGCCACCCTGGCAGGCCAAACTCCAGCGCTGAGGCGCTGCTGTCCTACGACATCGGTCATCACGCGCCCTGGGGCTGGCGCGTCAGCCTGTACACCTGGACCAAGGGCCTAGCCACGGGCGGCCTCCTGGTCCCGCTGGTCCTCGTCCTGGGCGGCTGGATGTCGTGGGACGACGACACGGCCCGCTGGGCGGCTCCGGCTGTCGCGCTCGGGTTCCTCGCCATGACCGGCGTCCTGCTGATCGCCGACCTCCGGCACCCGTGGCGGTTCTATCTGATCTTTACCCGGCACCAGTGGCGGAGCTGGCTGGTGCGCGGGTCCTTCATCATCGTCGGCTACGGCGCAGCCGTGACCGTATACCTGCTCGGGTCGGCGGCGGGTTCGGTAACCGTGCGCCAGGTGGCCGCCGGCTTCCTGCTGCCGCTGGCGCTGGCCGCGGCCTGTTATACCGCGTACCTGTTCGCGCAGGCGACGGCGCGGGACCTGTGGCAGAGCCCGCTGCTTGCTCCGCACCTGGCGGTTCAGGCGCTGCTCGCCGGCGCGGCCGTCATGCTTCCCTTCGCCGGCTGGCTGAGTCCGCCTGGCGCGAGGCATGCTATGGCCGTGCTGCTGGCCGCCGCCGCGGCGGCGCACGTGCTGCTGGTAATCGGCGAAGCCACGACGCCGCAGCCGACCGAACATGCCCGGCTGGCGGCGCACGCCATGACTCACGGCCGGTACGCCCTGTTCTTCTGGCCGGGACTGGCCGCAGTGGCGCTAGCGGTCGCGGCGCCGTGGATCGGCGCCGTTGCTGTCCCGTTCGCACTGGCTGGACTGCTCGCCCACGAGCACGCCTACGTACAGGCGGGTCAGTCGGTTCCGCTCGCGTAGGAGGCCAGATGCGCACACCGGGCCGTCGTCGAAGCCGCGGCACCGATGCCGCCCTGCCGTCGACGGCGGAACTGGCCGCGCTGGGCGCACGCGTGTCTGCTGCTCGGTCGGCCACCGAAGCCCGGGGTGAGACGTTCTACCCAGGTGCCAGCCGGGTGCACCTGGCCGCCTTCCCGCCGAAGGAGCACTGGGACGACTGGGTGGAACTCTCCTCCCGGGCCTGGCCGGCCCGGCAAGAAAAGCACTACACCCTCGTCCCGACCACGTGCTTCAACTGCGAGTCGGCTTGCGGCCTGCTTGCCTACGTGGATCGAGGCACCGGCCAGGTGCGCAAGTTCGAGGGCAACCCGGAGCACCCTGGGTCTCGCGGCCGCAACTGCGCCAAGGGCCCGGCGACGATCAATCAGGTCACCGACCCGGACCGGATCCTGTATCCGCTGCGCCGGGCCGGGCGGCGCGGCGAGGGCGGCTGGGTGCGAATCAGCTGGGACGAGGCACTCGACGCCCTCGCGGCGCGGATCCGGGCCGCGCTGGCGGAGTCGCGCCAGAACGAGATCATGGTGCACATCGGCCGGCCGGGCGAGGACGGATTCACCGAGCGGGTCCTCGCCAGCTGGGGCGTCGACGGGCACAACTCGCACACCAACGTGTGCTCAAGCGGCGGTCGCACCGGGTTTCAGTTCTGGATGGGTATCGACCGGCCGAGCCCTGACCACGCCAACGCGAAGGTCATCTACCTGATCAGCGCGCATCTGGAGGCCGGGCACTACTTCAACCCGCATGCACAGCGGATCACCGAGGCCAGGGCCCGCGGGGCCAAGGTCATCGTGCTCGATACCCGGCTGTCGAACACGGCCACGCACGCGGACTACTGGCTGTCCCCGCAACCGGGCAGTGAGGCCGCAATCAATCTCGCGGTCGCTAACCACCTCATCCAGTCGGGGAACTTCGACCGGGACTTCGTGCGGAAGTGGTGGAACTGGGCCGAGTACCTGACCGCCTGTCACCCCAGCGTGCCGGTCACATTCGAAGCGTTCGAAGAAATCCTGCGCGGCTTGTATGCGGAGTTCACCTTCGAGTTCGCGGCCGCCGAGTCCGGCATCCCCGCGGAAACCCTCGCTGAGGTCGCCGCCGTGGTGGCCGCTGCCGGGACCCGCTTCTCCTGCCACTCCTGGCGGTCGGCTGCTGCGGGCAATCTCGGTGGCTGGCAGGTGTCCCGCACCCTGTTTCTGATCTGCGCGCTGCTCGGCGCGGTCGCCACCGAAGGCGGCACGTTCCCCAATGTGTGGAACAAGTTCGTGCCTCGGCCGATCCACGTGCCACCCCAGCCGGGCGTGTGGCAGGAGCTGTCGTGGCCGGTTGAGTATCCGCTCGCGCAGAACGAGCTGAGCTTCCTGCTGCCGCACTTCCTGAAGGACGGCCGCGGCAAGCTCGACACGTACTTCATCCGGGTCTACAACCCGGTCTGGACGAATCCCGACGGGCTGTCGTGGCTGGAAGTTCTCGGCGATGAGGCGAAGATCGGCTGCTTCGTCGCGCTGACGCCGACCTGGAGCGAGTCCGCCTACCTCGCCGACTATGTGCTGCCCATGGGGCACAGCTCGGAGCGGCATGACACGCACTCCTACGAGCAGTACGACGGCCAGTGGATCGCATTCCGGCAGCCCGTGCTCCGCGCGGCACGCGAGCGCCGTGGCGAGACGATCACCGACACCCGTCAGGTGAATCCCGGCGAGGTCTGGGAGGAAAACGAGTTCTGGATCGAGCTGTCCTGGCGGATCGATCCGGACGGGTCACTGGGCGTCCGCCAGTACTACGAGTCACGCAATCGGCCCGGCGAGAAGCTCACGGTTGACGAGTACTACGAGTGGATGTTCGAGCACTCGGTGCCGGGACTGCCCGAGCGAGCGGCGGCAGAGGGGCGGACGCCGCTGGCGTGGATGCGCCGGTACGGCGCGTTCGAGATCAGCCGCGGCCAGGGTGCCGTACACGAGCAGGAGGTGCCGGCCGCCGAACTCGCCGACGTGCACACCACCCCGCTTGGCCGGGTGTACACGTCTGCGGCCGCACCGTCGAGCCCGAACATTGCCCCCACGGGCGCGCCCGAGCCGGACGAAGCCGGGCGCCGGGCGGCTGGCGTCCTTGTCGAGGGGGTGGTACGCCGCGGATTCCCCACTCCGTCGGGCCGGCTGGAGTTCTGGTCCGGCACGCTGGCCGCGTGGGGGTGGCCCGAGCACGCGCTCCCCGGCTATATCCGCAGCCACGTACACCCCTCCCGGCTTGAGTCAGATCAGCTGGTCCTGCTGTCGACGTTCCGGCTGCCCACCCAGATTCACACCCGATCGGCGAACAGCAAGTGGCTCAACGAGCTCTCCCACACCAACCCGGTCTGGATCCACCCAAGCGACGCCGCCCGGCTCGGTGTCAGCCGGACCGGCGACCTGGTGCGGGTGGAAACGCAGATCGGTTACTTCGTGGCCAAGGCCTGGATCACCGAGGGGATCCGGCCAGGGGTCGTCGCCTGCTCGCATCACATGGGGCGGTGGAAGCTGTCAGGCCACGACCAGGTGGGAACGGGCGGCATGCTGGCGACCGTCGACCTGCACCGTCGCAGCCACAGCTGGTTCATGCACCCGGTCGGCCGCGTCCGCGGCTACAAGTCAGCTGATCCCGACACCGCGAGAATCTGGTGGTCCGACACCGGCGTCCACCAGAACCTGACGTTCCCCGTGCAGCCCGACCCGATCTCCGGGATGCACTGCTGGCACCAGGCCGTCCGGGTCCGCCCGGCGCTGCCCACTGACGCGCATGGTGATATCGCGGTGGACACTGGCAAAGCCCGCGAGGTCTACGCCGAGTGGCTGGCACTGACCCGGCCCGCCGGGACAGTGTCGCCGGACGGCACGCGGCGCCCGCGGTGGCTGATGCGCCCGGTCAAGCCGTCCGCCGACGCGTTCCGGCTACCCGCGCTGAGTCCTGGTCCGGACGGGGCGCCATGACCGACCCCGCAGTCGATCGCTGCGAGCTGATCCGTGCACTGGGCGCGGTGGCCGACTGCCCGCAGGCGGCACGCACGACCGCCAGCGCTCTCGGCCTGGCGGCGCCAAGCGACGCTGAGCTCACCGACGTGTTCGTGCTGAACCTGCCGCCGTATGCCGCGGTGTATCTAGGGCCTGACGGTGCGCTCGGCGGCGAGGGCGCCGACCGGGTGGCCGGGTTCTGGCGCGTCCTCCGGATCGACCCGCCGACCGAGCCCGACCACCTGTCGGCGCTGCTCGGCCTCTACGCCAGCCTGGGCGAAGCGGTGGCCGCCGCCCGCCGTCCGGCGACCCGCGCCGCGCTCGCCAGGACACGGGCAACCCTGTTCTGGGAGCACCTGCAGCCCTGGCTGCCTGGCTATCTCGAGGCGCTGACCGACTTGCCAGCACCAACCCTGGCCACCTGGGCGGTCCTGCTGCGCCAGGTCATGTCAGCCGAGGCGGCGCGCCAGCCGGCTATGCCCGCGCTGCCGCTCGCGCTCCGGTCAGCACCGCCCGGCCTGGACCTGAGCCAGGGGGCAGAACTGCGGGAGACGACGGCGGCGCTGACGACCCCGATCCGCAGCGGCATCATCCTTACCCGGCATCGGGTCGCGCTCGGCGCGCGCCAGGCAGGCGTCGGGCATCGCGTCGGCGAGCGGCGATTCGCCCTGCAGGCGATGATCGAGCAGGATCCGCGTGGCACGCTGGCCTGGCTCGCGGCCGAGGCGCTTCGCTGGCAGCGGCGGCACCGTAGCCGCGGCACTGATGCCGCCACCCAGTGGTGGGCAGACCGAGCCGGGCGCACCGGACTGCTCCTGCATGCCGTCCTCGGCACCGAAGCCGACCGGGTTGTGACGTAGATCGCGCCGTCCGGTCTAGCTCTGCTGCGCCGCGAGGTGCCTGGCCAGGAAGTCCATTGCCTTGGGAACGGCGTCGAGGCGGTTCGGGCGCTTGGCCAGCCCGTGCCCTTCATCTGCATAGACGAGCAGCTCGCACTCGCGGCCCCGGCTGGTCATAGCCGCGTGGATCTGCTCGGCCTCGCTCAGCGGCACCCGCGGATCGTTCGCACCGTGGATCAGGAACAGCGGTGCCCGGATGTCTGCCACCCTGGTCAGCGGTGAGACCGCAATGAGGAACTCGCGGTCGTCGGCCAGCGTTCCGTACTCGCGCTCGCGGTACGCGCGGCGATAGGCCGAGGTGTTCTCCAGGAATGTGACGAACGAGGCGATGCCGACGATGTCGACCCCGGCCGCCCACAGCTCCGGCTGGAAGGCCAGCCCGGCGAGCACCATGTAGCCGCCGTAGGAGCCGCCCCACAGCGCGGCCCGGTCCTGGTCGATGGCCAGCTTCGGCAGATAAGCGTGCAACGCCGCCAGGTCGGCGACCGAGTCCAGCCGACGGCGCTTGTCGTCGGCTGAATACCAGCTCTTGCCGTAACCCGTCGAGCCGCGAACGTTCGGCACCAGGACCGTGTGGCCAGCAGCAGCGAGGGCCTGCACGTAGGTGCTGAAGTTCTGCGTCGCCTGGCCCTCCGGCCCGCCGTGCACGACCACGACGGCGGACCCAGCCAGTGCGGCGTCGCCGTCTGGCGCGCCCCGGTACACCAGGCACGGCACAAAGTGGCCGCCGGGAGCCGGAACCCGGTGCTGCTCGGGCGTGGCGGCCGGACGGTCGAGCGCCCCTGCCGAGTTCGTCAGCTGGCGCACGGTCGCCGAGGTACCGCTGACCCCGGCGGCCAGTAGTACGTCACCGGGAAGCTCGGCGCCGCTCTCCGAGATCACGATGGCCGACGAGTCCGGGCCCCACCGCGGGGCCGGCAGCCGGGGATCGCTCACGCTTCCGGTCGCCGGCAGCGGCAGGTCGTAGCGCATCGCGCCGGTTCGCGCGTCGTGCAGCGTGAGCGTGGAAGCGCCGTCGTCGTTGCGCTCCACGAGCAGCCTCGACCCGTCCGGTGAAAGCCATCCGGT
>Ga0187783_10003219_pt1 | contig 12050 bp, 7 predicted proteins | sample 1015_SJ02_MP02_2_FD_132471 | JGI IMG/M metagenome (GOLD analysis project Ga0187783, IMG submission 132471) | Tropical peat soil microbial communities from peatlands in Department of Meta, Colombia - 1015_SJ02_MP02_20_MG | ecosystem: Environmental > Terrestrial > Soil > Wetlands > Peat | place... | reverse complement strand
CTATTCCGGCTCTCCCTTCCACCTTGCTGGAACGCCGGCCGGATATTGCCGAAGCGGAATTAAAAGTGCAGGCGGCTAATTTCAATATCGGCGTAGCGCGTGCGGCATTTTTTCCGGCATTTAATCTATCGGCGGCGATCGGATTTGAAAGTAAGACGTTAAGTCATTTAATCCAAGCTCCCAGTTTAGTGTGGGCTTTGGGGCCAACGACCGCGTCTGCATTATTAAACAACGGCAGCATGCCCTTAGTGACTCAGACGATATTCGACGGTGGTAAACTGGTTGCGCTGACCCAGCAAGCGTGGGCGCAATACTTTGAGGCCGTCGCTGCTTATCGCCAGACTGTGTTGACTGCTTATCGGGAAGTGGAGGATAGTCTAGTGGCTTTACGGCGCCTAGGCCAAGAAGAGAACACGCAGACCCTGGCGACTTTAGCAGCAAAACGGGCAATGACCCAATCGATGTATCAATACCAAGGGGGATTAACGACTTACTTGGATGTGGTGGTCACTCAAAATCTGGCTTTGCAGAACGAATTAGCCCTCATCGACATCCAAACTCGCCGCCGCCTGGCCAGTGTTCAACTCATTAAAACCCTCGGCGGCGATTATGTCTGTTCCGTCTAACTATTTGTTTTACTTGCTATCGACTTTTATTTTGTATATACTTATTGTGTATATATTTAGAGAGGTAACCCATGCGCGTCACCAAGGTCTTTAAATCCGGTAACTCCCAGGCCGTGAGGTTACCTAAAGCGTTTCGAATCCGTGGTAAACAAGTAGTGATTTTTAGGCGAAAGGGAGATATCGTGATTCGTGAAATACCTAAAACATTAGAAAAAGCTTTTGTGCTGCTGACTCAATTCCCAGAAGATTTTTTTGCCGGTGGCAGAGAAGATACGTCTCCACAAGAAAGGGAGTTTTAATGGATGTCTTTGCGTTATTTATTAGATACTAATATTTGCATTTACATCGTCAAGCAAAAACCCGCTAGTGTGTTGAACAAATTTAAGCAACTCACGGTTGGTGAAATGGGGATGTCCCTGATCACTTATGGCGAGTTGTTTTACGGCGCTAAAAAAAGCCATCACCCAAGAAAAACAGCAGGAATGCTGGATGAGCTGACCAGCTTGATTCCGGCTTTACCGATGCCAATCCAAGCTGCTGAACATTATGGAAATATTCGCAGCACATTGGAAAAACACGGTAAAATGATTGGCAACAATGATTTATGGATTGCCGCACATGCTTTGGCGCTGGATTTAACGATTGTCACCAATAATATGAGAGAATTTTCCCGAGTCGCTCATCTTAAATTGGAAAATTGGGTGGATGCAGATTAATATAATAAATTCAATGACGAATCGATTGCCGCCTGGCGATCATCATCATATAACTGCACTTCCCTTAATTCCGGTGATATTGAAAAATTGGACTGAGGAACCGGCTTAAAGAAATTATATCTTGATGGGGGATTTAATTGGATAGAGGGTGTTGGAGTTTTTGCATCTGGGAAATGATTGATTAAAATATTTAACAGACTCGGAATATATAGGAGCGAACCGTCAGATACAGGCTGCATAAGAGTGTCGATACGATCTGAGTCATTAGCTGGTTTGGGCGTGAACCCATCATCCAGCGGGTCCGAAATAAATTCATGAGTCTCAAATATTTGTTTAGCTTCGTTAAATCCATGTCGTCTGAAAGAACGTTCGGTCAATGCTTCGATCCAATCACCTTGAGGGCGATAATGACCAGAAAACGGAGTAATTTTTTGCCCCATGCCATCTTGAGTGGAGAATATTCCCGCGCTGATTACTGGATTAAAATGCGCAAGTTCGGCGTGCGACCCCGCACTCCATGGAAACAATTTTTCGTCATTGGGCCCTCTAGGTAATTTATCTGGGGCAATCAACAATCGACCATTTTGAAGAATTACAAATAAATAGTCGTGCTCACCTGATGTTGCGCGAATACTTTCAACGGTTTGTAAATCCATCAAAGGAGGAGGATCGATTAAATTTTCCATTGAATTATTATAGAAAAGAGGCGGATTTGAGATCATGTCAAATCGATAATAATTTAATATCATGCTGCCCGCTTTAACGATTCCATAAGGCGTTAAAAATTCAGCAGCTAATCGAGATGAGGTTTCGGTTTTTTCTTCTGGCGATGAATTCATAAACTCTTCATAGTTGATTTGAATATTCTCGCCAACATTTTGCAAGTCTTCTTTTGCCTCTAAGAATGCAGGGCTTCTCTCCAAGCCCATACCGATTTGTTTCATAGTGGGATCCGGCAGCAAATTGATAAACCAAACTTTGACGTACAAATCAGCGTCATCAATTAAATGTGAAAATTGCCTCATACGATTAATGCGATCATTCATTCGGTTGGATGAGGTTAAATAATCGCCTTCATCGAATAATGAACGATCCCCCAGCGCTCTATCTCCCAGAACCACCACATCCCGCACAAAATGATAAGGCGTTAACAAAGAATCTTCAGCGCCTGACCATGCCCCACGAGCAGCTGCGCTTAAGTAAGAACGAGCGGTGATGGGATGATTTCTTTTAGAATCTTCGGGTGTTTTTACCTCTAGGAATGGAGTTAAATAATTAGCAACGAGTTGATTATTAAAAAATGAGGGTGCACTTGAAACTCGCGATTGATTGGATACTCTGGATTGTGACGAAGGTTTCCCGGTCTCTTGATCAGGCGGCCGATGATTACCTCGCGATTGATGATAATTAACAGTGATCAAGCTATCTTGTGGTTCAGTCGGTTTCTGTGCAAAAACCTTTTGATAAGCCCACTCTAGATTGTCAGCGAAATGCTCAAGCCCACGTTTATTATACAAGGGAATTTTAGCCTCATAATCATATTGTTCATGATGGGTAACGATGAATCCTATGGGATGAGAGGGAGACTCGTCCATTTTGGGGCCCACGTAAGATGTTTGAATAGCTCGGTCATCATTTCCGCTATTTCGAATTGAAAAAATGGGAATAGCTTGATCGCTGCTGCTGGGGTCTGAAATTGTCCCTGAAATTCCCCATGAAACTCCTCGATTAGATTCAAAGATGGTTTGAGTTTCAAGGGAATCAAAATGAAGATTGTTTCTACCTCCTACAGTTATGACGCTGCCTTTAAGCTCACCATTCTCTACGGAAAAATCAGCATCGCCAGCAATATCCATTCGAGTTAGAGAACCGATCCATGAAGATCGACGTTTACTGCCATGAATATCGAAACTACCCTTGCTATCGGCTTGAATCCCTAGACCATCACTGGTGACGCTATCTTTTTCAGAAATCATCGTGAGATGATCAGTATGGCCCACGAGTGAACCGAATTTATTTTCCGCACAGTCCATGCTCCAATCGCCGACTACGATATCAGCTTGTCCGCCTACTGTGAATATCTGTGGTACATACTGGACTGAGTCGGAATGAGAATGACTAAAACCACCCCGAGCATACAGGCGGCCATCTAATTGCAGACCTAGGCCAATCTCTTGACTGTCACTATCAGAAGATACCTGCACGGCATAGCCATTTTGATTAAAATGCGAAGCCCTAATTTTTGCAGAACCATCCACTTCGACAGAAGAAGAATGGTCAAAAGTAAGTGTATTTTCAATTTCCAAATCCATTCGCCCGCAATGGATTCCTGCTGGCCCTATTCTTTGGCCGTGTACGGAACCATTGCGGTGAAAAAAATCGAGTGTCCCTACGGTCATATTAGAAGGTATGAAAGCTGACACAGGTCTGCCGGCGCGCAAACTTCCCAAAGCCGAATTCATAGCATTCGCTGAATCAATCGCTAAATTCATGGAATTTAGACTAGATTGCATACCATTTTGAGACCCTGCCAGGGCTTTTGCATCTTGGGCAACATTGACGAAATTCAATTGAGACCAAGAACCGGGTTCCGCATTTATTCCGGTTTCATCGTCGTCATAAGAATAATTTAAAATCGGAGCTCGTACAGTCATATTTTTTGCTGTGACTCTTAATAATCCTGGTGTGACTATTTGAGCATCATCGAAGTTGGCGTCGATGCATTTAATCTCGATACCCGTTAAGTCCATCAGTCTAGTCGGTATGGCATCACTGACATGGGTATCTTCTTCGCTTTCCCAACATATCCACGAATTACTTTCATAATGTTCTCGTTCAGTCACTAATCCGGTGAGGAGAACATTATTATTTGGAGTGTAAATAGAAGTGCCTTTAGCGGCTGTAAAATCAGTTGAACATCCGTATATAAGACCATTTTTACTATAAATATTATTTTGGCCATTCACCGAATAGATCAGTGCTTTTTGCACTTGAGTATCAACATCCCACTCCTCAGTCTCTTCTCCCCACCAGGTTTCATCATCCTCGCGCGAACGTACATAACGATGGTCCAGAGCCTTAGATTCTAAGCCTTCATCGGCGGATATATGATTATCGCCGATGCTGCTAATTTCAGAACCTGAGTTAATTATTCTATGTCTTGTACGCATATCTAAACCAACGCCATCATAACCAACACCGTCGCCACCTAAAAAATGGGCCGGTGTATAGCGTTTCATGGTGTCGTACAGACCTGAATAATCTTCTTCTTGGCATAAATTCTCAATATCACCCTCTCCAATCATATCTAAGCGGTGAAATCCTTGGGTTGTTCCCCAATTGGTCGCTTTTTCTCCGAAATAAATACCGGTGACCTCCGCTTGTACTATACCTGCATTGAAATAATTGCCTTGCGTTTTGATTATCAATTCCTTATCGGAAAGAACTTTTTGATTTCTTTTTACCGTAAAATCATTTTTGACAAAAATGCCCAAATTAAATTTGGAGTGTAAAATATTGGCATTCAGATTAACCCCTGGAGCCTCAAGCGATATATTCTGTGCAAAATCGCCATCATGATCACCCAAGTTAACCACATCATCGGTTTTAACATATAAATTATCAGAGATGTTAAAATGATCATATTGACCTGAATGGGTGAGCAAACTCTCGGCATCGGGAGTGTGACTTACCTTGTAATTTAATTCCTTTGCACCTAAACGAGCATGATTCATTTGAGCACTATCGGCTTCAATATCAATAGTGTCTGCTTGTTGGCGAGTCGTTTCAGCTAACTCTAGGTTTTTAGCCTGTTCTAAGACCATTTTACCTTTAGCACCACCTGAATCAGAAACATGATTACCTAGAATTGCAATAATTTCTTGGTCTCCTCCGTCAATTTGACTGTCCGCTGTGAGGGTTACGCCGTCACCGTCCAGGAGCACATCAGGCTTAATCGGCGCTTTGGGATCTAGAGGAAGCGGTGAACCCTCTTTATCCACCCCATCAATAACTCCTGCATTGGTTAAATGCGGTGCATGTAATTCAACATGCTCTGCTTTAATATGTGACTGCGGATCACGCTCTAAAATTTCGCCTTTTTCATAAATTTCTTTTACCTCAAACTTGCCGTTGTCAGTGACCTGTTTTGCTTCCAGCCAAACCACTGCTTGATCACCGTCCGCTTGGCTGCTTGAGCCAATATTCAGATTTTGAGCTGCAGTTAACACAAAATCAGGGTTATCACCCGGTTTATTGGGTTGTATATGAACATGGCTATTTTGGATGATATTTTCGCCGGAACCAATGACTTTCTCTGCAATCGTGGTTGCCGATTCGGTCAGCTCAAGCTGATGGTCAGCATGAAAGTTAACTGTTTTGGCATCTATTTCACCTTGATGATCAATCTCTTGGCCGTTCAATAGGGCTTGGCCTGCATTGATGAGACTCGTCTTAGCCGTCACGACGCGATCACCTGATAAATCGGCTTGACTCGATGCATGTACACTGCCAGCAATTTTTTGGTCTTGTACCGTTGCGAAATATTGGCCCGCAAATACATGCTGTGATTGTTTAAAGTCTAAATCCTGGCCTAGTTCAGAGATGTTCGGCGCGGCTTTAACTGAAGACCCTTGAATGGATTGATAATAAATATCTGAAATGCTTAAGCCGCCCTCAATTTGTCCCAGTTGTTCCAAACACATTGAGCGATCGATCACTGTGCCGGTCAGATGAATTCCGCCTTCAACCGCACCGAATGAATCGTGACAACTCATAGGGGCAAACAGTGTTGCCAGATCGGCCAGTAATAAGAATTCAGGTCTTTCCGGATGCACAATCGAGATTGGTGGTAAATCTTTGGTATGACCTGACAGGAGCTCTTCAACCTGCTGCCGCCCTTCCGTTTGAATCACCAATGAATAGATTTGATTTTCTAACGAAGATAAAGTGCCGATTAATGGATAAAGATCGCGAGCCTCAATTTTACTGCCTTTTTGCAGCAAAGCTTGCGCTTGTCTATACAACGAAGGCACTCTAATGAGCAACATGATAGCAGTCCAAACCACATCAATAATTTTTGAAAGACCCACTGTGAAGTTTCTAGCCGCCCAGCGAGTGGCAGAAATTAAAGTGATGAGATTTTTTAAGGTAAACGTTTCATTATAAATAGCTTCTGTATTGCCTTCTTTAACCAACTGACAAAAATGAGTAAAGTTTTCTATCATCGCCTCAAAATTAGGAATCTCCACGCTATAATCTAAAGAAATCAACCGGCTTCTGTTGATATAGTTTGCTTTCAAAATGCCAAAATCAATTTCAAGAATTGAATTTAAGGAATAAGCTTGGCAAGTTATTTTTCCTAAGATATTGATAAATACACCGGCAGACACGCTGATCGTAGGCGCTTGATAACTGGGCAGGGTCACATTTTTAATGGCAGAAACAAAATTTTCACACGATGACATACCGTGAAAGCAGAGTTGATTTAAAGAAAAAATGATTCCCAGATCACTATTAATTTTTCCAGAGTTCCAAAAGTTATTACCGTTAAGTTTTACCAGACCATTAGATTTTAGCAAACCGCTGGAACGATTATCAAATTCACCGACGTTAGTTTCTAGGTACTCACTGCCGATGATTTCATGATAATTTTTAACTTGGCCTGCAGTAACCACCACGATTTTTCCTTTCCACCGGCTTTCTTTATCAATAATGATTTTTCCACTCACTTTTACTCGAAGTGCTCCATCCATTAGGATTTTGGACTTATCCGTGGCGTGAATTGTACGGGCATCAATGATGCCTTCTTTACCAGAAACAGCGGCTGCCCCATGTAAATAAATGCCATCTTGAGATCTTATTTCAAATTTTCGAGCGTTTATTTTTCCTCTGAGTTCTTTTATCAAGCCAACTATAATACAACAGCTATCTTCCGAAAAAATGATACCGCCTAGAGGTATTTCTAATTCTTTAACCACTTTTAAACTCAATGCTTTTGTTACCCTCAGAATACCTTTTATGGATAAGTTTTCTGCACGGATATCCATATTGTAAGCATATAATCCGGATTGTTTTCCAATAATTAAACTTCCATAAACAATAAACTGAATTTTTTGTGCATTCATTTTTTCATCGGGAGCCACTGCTTTTCTTCTTTCTAACTTTCCGTTTGCACTCTTTCGGATATATCCAAAGGAAGGAAATATATCCGAGCGCGAGTCATTATCATTTAAGAGTCCCTCATAAATAAATTTTTTAGCATTTATTTCAAATCGACAAGAATACAAGTGATTATTTTTTTGAAAAAAACGTATTTCACCGAATGGATTATCGAAAAAATAGTTTGAAAAACTTAGATTATCTGCAAGCTTTATTCTTAAATTTGCGCCATATCCTATTATTTTAAGACTATCATCAGAAAATATCACTCGAGCAACTTCATTTCCTGTTTTAGGGTTCATGAAAACAATAATTGATTTTCCTTTTGCTAATTGTGGACTAATATCCGGCAAAGTATAGCCGTTAGATTTATTTTCAGAAGCATTAATTAAAGTAAAATTTTCAGCAATAAATTGTGTACCTTTAGCAACTAAAGTTTTAATAGCCAAATCAGATTCAACCAAGTCAATACCTTGAGATACCAGTGGAAAGGCATGATCGAGTGGTTGAATCCTAAATGGATAATTTAAAATATTTGAAACTCCGGATGGTATGGGCTCTTTTTCTCCGCTGATTTCTGCTAATAACATTCTAGAGGCGCTCAATCGAATTGATTCTGGAAGAACTTGATAACAATGTAATGCGCTTAATGCCGCTTCTAAATCATCGAAACGATCCTGAAAGCCTGAATAGGTATGCGAATAACGTTTGCAATATAATAAACCAAAAATTTCAACTTGTGCCTGTCTATATAAAACAGATTCTTTTGGAATCTCCCGCAATCGCGCATAGTATATTTGATTCATTAATTTTTCTAAATGAGTCGCTAAAGTTTCTGCGCCAATAATAGCTTGTAAGAGTTCTTTTGCTTCCGAAAGATTTTCTATTACGGCAATCGCTAAGTGTAGACACGCTGCTTGCAGATCTTTAAAATTTTTAATTTTAGAGGGAAATTTTTGATTTAAATCCAAATAACTTAAATAATATTGATAAGGCGTAAGCCCTTTCTGGGGAGTGGCTTGATGACTGACAGGAGTGAATTCGTTTTCCTTTTCTATAATTTCTCTTTGCATAACAACATCCTTTATCGTTTCCCACTAGGGTCGAGACCAAGGCATTATGGGGACGACATACGAAAAAATCAAGTAGTGACACTGGCTATCGAGCCCATGATTAATTTTCAAATGATTACCGTAAAATAGTCGGAAGTGACACCGATCATGTTTGCTCAGATAATTGGCCAAATTGACTCACGTGAATTTCTCCATCTGGGAAACGGGCGATAATATCTAATTTACCGCCCATCGCTTCGATATAACTGCGTAATGTAGAAATATACATATCGGTGCGGCGCTCTAATCGTGAGACATTCGCTTGCTTCGTTTGCAAAATCTGTGCTAAATGCTCTTGGCTCATCTCACGCGCTTGGCGCAATTCTTGTAACGGCATTTCTAATGCGAGTTGCTGGGTCTTTTTATCGGCTGCCAAACGTGCTGCCGCGGACATTTTATTTTTTAATTGGCTAAAGGGTTTGCTATGACTCATATCAATGCCTCCTCTTTTAAAATCTCTAAATGTTCTCGATACAATCGGTCAGCCTTTTCAACATATTTTTCATACCACCGGTCATCTCCAGTTTTTTTGCCACCGATCAGCAAAATGGCCGTCCGTCTTGGGTCAAAAGCATAGAGCACCCGGTATGGGTCGCCACGATGCTGTATGCGCAATTCCCGCATATGAGAAAACTGAGAGCCATAGATACCGGACGAATAAGGAAAGCGCAGCTGCGGCCCATGTTTTTCTAGCAAACCGACATAAGCAGTTACATCAAATGGAATCAATCAGCATTGCTGATGCGCAGGATATCAATCAGGAAGCAATTGTCGCGTCAGCGAATTGCTATCCCATAGAAAACTTAGACCAGAAATGCTCGAAAAAAAAACCTCAGGGGGCGAACGCCCTACAAAGGACGGCGGATCTGACCCAGTGTCTATTCCCCATCGATCACCGATGCAATAGCGGGATGAGTCACTATTTTTTGTTTTAATAGCTCATCTTTGGTGATTAACTCCGGCAGAATTCGCTTATTAATTTTTATCTGGTGAATAAAATCCGTTTCTTGGGGGGTTAATGGCAGCAGCACGGATAGGCCGAGTCGTAATTCTTTTATCCATTGATCAGCCCAGGTTCTTAATAATTTGGCAGAGCGAGGATAGGTGGGATGCGCTAATAATGGAATTAAATGTTTGCGCAAATCAATCATATCATAATTCATATTCGCGGGTTGTAAGCTAGAAAGCTCAATCGATGCCGCTGCCAAATAAATGACGAAGGCTAATCGGAGTTTTCTTCGATCTAAATGACATTGGGTCAACAACGTGTGGGCGTCAAATAAATCACGGATGTGTTTTCGGTGGAATAAAGCACAGAATTGGCCGGCGGCTAATTCGTGAATATCGAGTACGGAAACCATCAGACTTTTATCGAAAGCCAATGCCGGCGTTCTTGGTATGCACGGCCAGAGCGGCTGGCGATTCATAAACTGTAAATTCACTTCCAAATTCACTTTATCCGGCTCCAGCACACTGAGATAACGCCATACGCTTTGATCACGCTCCAACTGATTGTGCAAGAAAATTTGAGAAATTGCCGCCGTCACTGAGGAATGCTCCGCTCCTAGGTAATTTAAATCGATATCCACGGCCAGGCGCGGCGCCGGATTTAGATAAAATAAATTGAGCGCGGTTCCTCCTTTCAATACCAAATGATTTTTTAAATTGGGGACCGACATCATCTGCCGTAACAGCATAAATATCCATTTCATTTTTTCGAACATTTCCGGTTGATAGCCCCTGATCCTGGCTTCTCTCAACAATTCTTTTTTAGACATCAACATTCGAATTTCTCCCAGCGATTCCTCATCGATTCAGGATGAAAACAGACTCAGATTCTCTTGAACGAAAGCAATTTTTTAGCCAGTCAAAAAAAGAACCGCCAGTTTCCCGAACTCCTGCAGAATACCTAATTAATGGGCTATAGACGTTTTCAGATTCAACCGGTTTGCTCTTATACCACCATCTGCCGGAAATTAACATCCCACACGTCGCAATTCCACCCGCCCGAATCCCTATAATCGTTTCCGGGCTAGCCCCCGCTGCATGTGCTATGACCGAACTCACTTGGGTTAGGCTGATAACGCTCGCATTCGTTAATGACGCGAACGAGTTATCACCCAATCCTCTCAGATTACCTGAACCCACATTGCGTAATATATCGGGGAATAGAGAGAGCAAGGTAATTAATAAGAAATTTCTGGCCAAAGCACTGCAATCATCGCCTAAAAATGGCCTTAATAAAAGATTGGGGCTGATTAAAAATAGGATGATGAGTACGAAAAACAATACCAAGCCTAGCCCAATGCCAATATTACCAATTCTTCCGGCTTCCCTATCCCGCTTTGCTTCCTTACTTTTATTCACTGATATTCCGACCGAATGACCATAAGCGTAGGTTAAATTACCGAAAATACTCGAATATAACTGCGACGGTAGCCAGTACCCTAAAACCTGATCGCCATTTTTACCTCGCCCTAATAAGAGCGCCGTGGTCACATTACCGCCCAATTCAAAAAAAGCATAAAGCCCACCCCAGGATCCGGTTTTCGCTAACGACCCTGTTTCTTCAAGGAGAGAACAATCAGGCCGCCGGCAGAGTCCGCCTAATTTAAATATTTTTTTAAATAGGCCAATATACGCCAGATGATGTAATAACCCCACCACCGAATACGCCAGCCCAAAGCCAATCTCCTTCAATCCCCCATTAAAAGCGAGTGGATAACCGAGCGCAAGAATCAGCGGATTCATCAACAGGGTCATGCCTAAAACCCAATAGGGTTTTTCTAAACCCAACACCGTTTGTTGATCACTGACGACCGAAAGTATGGGAATTAACCCGGCGGAATAAGCCCAAAGGAAATTTTGAGCGATCTCCACCGCTGCTTCGGGTTCACGCAACCCTTTAAATAAAAACCCACTGAGAGACGCCATGGTTGCGCCGGCTAAGCCTAAAAAAGCAGCCAATAGCCATGACCTACGCACAACGGAGGACACTGCATTAGGGTCTTGATTAATTTTTCGAACTTTTGGGGCTGTGGCGTAAAGGATAACGGCATTCACCCCTCGAGTAATCGCCATTACCGGGTTAACTATCCCCGCTGCCGCCAACCAGTTGCGACCCAGAGAGCTAAACCATTGAAAGATCAGATAATCACTGCCGACTTCGCCGAGTCGATTAAAGACGAATGGGGTCGCTTGGGTCAGAATTCTTTTAACAATTTGAAAATCCGAAATCGAATCATTATCCGCAAACCGCATGGTTTTACTCAGATTTCCAAAAACGCGGCGCGATGGCAGCCACGGCCAGTAATTTAATCGGCTCGCTGATTAAGAACGGTTTTAATCCAACCAGATAGGCTTGAGACCAACCGATGTGATGAGATAACACCAATAAACCCAGAGCGAATATCACGACAGCGCCTAATAAAGCAGCG
>Ga0187783_10003218_pt1 | contig 12053 bp, 10 predicted proteins | sample 1015_SJ02_MP02_2_FD_132471 | JGI IMG/M metagenome (GOLD analysis project Ga0187783, IMG submission 132471) | Tropical peat soil microbial communities from peatlands in Department of Meta, Colombia - 1015_SJ02_MP02_20_MG | ecosystem: Environmental > Terrestrial > Soil > Wetlands > Peat | place... | reverse complement strand
GGCTGGTATTGGTGGATAAGTTCGCGTTCTAAAACTAGGGCTTCTACGTCATTTCTCACCACCAAAATCTCAATATCAGCAAGGATCTGCTCCAAATACTGAACAAATATCCGGGTATCGCTGCCGAAAAAATAGCTTTTTAATCTGGCACGAAGATTCTTAGCTTTCCCCACATAAAAAACCACGCCTTCGTGGTCCTTCATTAGATAGCAACCAGGCTCTGTAGTGATGCTCTTTAACTTTTGTAAAACGTATTGAAATCCCTGCTCCATAAGCCAATATTCTGGGCATGTGATAGCTAGTTGTCTACTGCCAGTTAGCAATAGCGATAAATAATATGGAGAAAGCTATGTTAGACCCAAGAAAACTATTGGATATGTTCAAAAACGTTGGCGAAATGCAAAGAACGGTGTTGGAAAAGCTTAAACAACAAACAGCTTCCGGTGAGGCCGGTGGTGGTATGGTGAAGGTGGTGATGAATGGTCACTTGGAGGTTACGAGCCTGACCATTGATGAGACGGTGCTTAAAGAGGATAAGGCCTTTGTAGAAGAATTGGTCAAGGCCGCCGTTAACGATACTACCGCTCAGCTTAGAAATAGCCTGGCCGACCATATGAAATCCTTTACTGGCGCAATGGGATTTTAACAGTGTCACACGATCCGATTTTGCGGTTGGTCAACGAGTTGTCGCTTTTACCGGGCATTGGTGAAAGAACGGCGCTACGCCTAGCGCTTCATTTATTGGAGCAAAAAAAAGAGCAGGTGATGAGTTTGGCCGAATCTTTGGTAGAAGTGGCCAAGAATGTCCGAGAATGCACCACGTGCTGCAATCTTACCGCTTATGCCGAACTCTGCACGGTGTGCCAAAAGCCTGGTCGTGATCAATCGGTGGTGGCCGTGGTTTCTTGTATTCAAGATCTCATGGCCATTGAAAGCTCAGCAAGCTTTCGTGGACGCTACCATGTGCTTCATGGCGTCTTAAAACCTTTGAATGGCATCGGCCCCGATAGATTGCGCATTGACGCACTAAAACATCGGCTTACTAACGACGTGGCCATAGAAGAGCTGATTTTGGCAACGCCCGCCACGGTTGAAGGCGAAGCTACCGCTCTTTTCATCCGAGAAACGCTCAAAGAAGTGAAGGCACTCAAAATGTCACGCATTGCGAGCGGTGTACCGGTGGGCGGGGATTTACAATTTGCCGATCGTTTGAGCCTTTCGCGAGCTCTCCTGATGCGCCAGCAAATCATCGAATGATTACAGCGCCTGACATAAAGATTGGAATTATCAACCGTCATGTCCTGCTGGTAGCCGGCTGAAGTTTAATATCTAATTTTCGGCTCGGCGTCCTCGGACATGACGGTTGATAATTCCAATCTTTATGCCAGGCGCTGTATGCGGTCTTGTGCTTTTGAAAATCTCTTTTACATTGGCGACCTAATCGGAGAGCGCGTTTTGTCATCTTTGGCACTATTTTTCTACCGTGGGTAAATAATAGGAAATTTCAATAATAAGGATTTATCCTTGATTCAGTAACGAGGGGCAAAGCATGAGTGGAACATTTCGCTTGCGGTGCATAATTGGTAGGGCCCTGCTGATGGTTTGTTATGCCTTTTTTGGTCTTGCCATGGATCCAGATGTTACACAGGATTCGTTTTCTATTACTGCTGACCAGTTGATGGATGCCAAACTCAAAGCCTTGAAAGAAAAGCAACTAGAGCAGGAAAAAGCTCTCGCTCATGCTGAACATATTTTGCTTGAAGAACAGCATAAAGAACAACGTATTTTTGATAACGAGGCCTATCTAGCGCTTTCTATCATTAACTCCGCTCCTCCCAAAGAATATCGCTTGAAACGCACAGAGATTTACGTAGACGGAAAGTTGTTTGCCCGCGGAGGCAAAAGAAACCATGGGTTACCGAGAAAATCCGAGCTATTCTTTGGGCCAGTGGAGCCAGGATGTCATGAAGTTCTAATTAAGGCTCAGTTTATTCGCCTGAAAAATGATTTTCTTAACGTCTTCCAAGGAAAACGAGAAGTTGATGTCTCTCGCAAGCAGACCTTTATCGCCAAGAGCGGTTACCGGGTGGAAATGGAAATGGAGGGACTGGAAGTCCCGAACATGTTCCTCGAGCTATATCGCGGACCAGCATTTAGATTTAATAAATCAGTACGACCAAACTTTCTGTCAGGGGCTCCCTTGGTTTCCCTCGACGAGATCTTCAAGGAAGGGCGCGTTTATATCGATTACTTCACTGAGGATTCTACCAACCATCGCCTGATCGAAAAAACTATCAGTATCGACGGACTACCCGTACTAACGAAGTCTAAAGACAACCAAGAAAAGAATACCTCGGTGTTGTACGACGCGCCGCTAGCTGAAGGTCCGCATACGCTGAGCGTCAGTTTGCGTTTTGGCGAGAAGAACTGGATTTCTGGAAGCCCCCTTTACGATTTTAGACTCAAGTTTGATCGAAAATTTATTGTTCTCAGCGGACAGACCACCGTGATCAATTTGATTGGCATGCCGAAGGATGGGTTCAGAAGCTCGCAGGAAGAATCGCGTTACGCGCGGGCCTCGAGCAGAATCATGTCGACCGAGCATGAAGAATTTTTTCCCGAACAGACCTGCAAGATGATCAAAGAGCAGGAAAAGCGAGCACAAGAAAAAGCAGCGGCAAAAAAGACCGAGAATGAAGAAGGCCCTCCGGTGGAGCAGTCTGCGATCATGCCTGCGGGCGAAGGGGCTTTGTTGCATAAGTCAATTCGTCATGGCGAGCCCCGGAAAGGGGCGTGGCCATCCAGTAGCAAAGAATACGCTGTTGACTGGATGGCCACGTCGGCTGCGCCTCCTCGCCATGACGATTTGATTGGAGGCTGAGTCGTGTTTGGCTATGTCGCTGATAGGGTTCACGCGGCGCTCTTCATGCTCCTTCTCATTGGCACGGCCCTGCCTACCAATTGGGCGCTGGCCGATGACGTGGCTCATGCGCGTGTCTGGTTTCGTAAGCATGAATACCGACGAGCGATATTGGCGTTGGAAGGTAAGAGAGAAAGCCTTGATGCGAAATGGCTCATGGCTGAATCCCTGTTTCGCCTGCATTTATCTGGGCAGGCAGCCTTAATCTTCAAGGAGATTTATCGAGAGACCACGGACAAATTAGACAAAATCAAGGCAGCGCTACGCCTATTGGAAATAGCCATTTTGTCGAAGGATGTAAGAGATGCCCTTGGCCGCTTTCGCACAATCGAAAAGGAATGGAAGAGTGTGCCTGGTCGCCTGTCATACGCCCTGGGCAAAACCTTGTACGACCTTACTCGTTTTAGCGACGCACAGGAGGTCTTTAATAAGGTAAATGCCGGCGATGAATACTTCATGCGCGCACGTTACATCATGGCGACGATGCAACTTGGCAAGGTAGACATTAAGACTTCGCTTCAGTCCTTTAACCAAATTGAAAAAACCACCCCAGTGGCGACGGAAGATTATTGGGTGCACGAACTGGCCATTTTGGCGCAAGGTCGAATTCTTTCCGATCTTGGCGAGATGGCCCTAGCCAGAGATGCGTATTTGCGCGTTCCCGTGGAGGGAGCCTTCGGTGCGGTAGCCTATGCTGAGCTCCTAGGCGGGCTGCTTTTTCAGAGCGATCAAGCGAGGTTGGGTCTGGGCCGCTTCAAGGATATGGCGCCAGAGAAACGCGAGGCCCTAGCAAAGTCGTCGCTAGAGTCGGCAGGTGAGGCGATATTTCGCTACCGAAAAAAGAAGGATGTAACTATAGAGACGCCTGAATTGTTCTTGGCAATGGCAGAGACCATGGTTAAAGACAGACGTTACGACGACGCGCGGCTTGCCTATGATAAGTTGATTCATCATTTTCGCCCCATCCGCGCATCTCTTTTATCCGCAGTCGGAAGTCAAGAACTGTGGCCATATTTTGCCGTGGATTATCGTCGAGATGAAAGGAAAACCTCATCGTCACTAGAGCTTTTTCAAGGGCTGCCATGGTCTCTCGTGCGAGAACTTTCTTTAGTTTCTCCTATTATAACTATGCGTGATCGAATTGAGGAGAGCGGCAAAAAACTCATGGCGCTCGAGCGTGACGCTAGGATTATCGGTGTTTCACCAGATGCGCTTTCATTGACCAAGATGCGTGCGGCGCAAATAGAAAACGAGCAAAACTATCGGACCATGGCGCTAAGTGTCCAAAAGGAATTGAGTGCGAAGGTTGCGAGTATTTTAGCGTCCTTTCTTTCGCAGGCGGAGTTTAACCGAGCTGAGCTGGTATCATTGCAGATGAGGGATTTGGCCAAGCAGCGACAGACCATCCACGATTTCACCACACGCAATATTGATGTTTTTGACGAGCAGCTTAAAGCGCTCGATGCGGGCGGAAAGCCATGAAGCACGGGAATATGCCCGCGTGGTTAACGCTCTTGCCGCTGAGTCTTTGTGGCATTTTGTTGGCAAAAGATACGGCAGAAGAATTGGAGCATGATCGTGAAATTAAATTGATGCAGCAAATAGAGCCCGGATTCGTTCCCAAAGATGAACGCGCAGTCAGATTGTTTATGCTGCAAAAATCGGTCGCCGATAATGAAGAAGCGCTTAAAACCAAAGAAGAGGAGAGAATTAAACTACGGTCTCTCCTTGGCAAAAGACATCGCGAAGAGCTGTTAGACCTAACAGCAAAGAAATCGAACATGCTTAGTCAAAAGCTCGACGAGCTACTTGATGAAGCAATCAAGCGCGAAGAAATGGCGCTGAACGATTATCCCCAGGACCCGCACTTTGCGGCCCACGCACTGTATAATTTAGGTCGCTATTATTTCGATCAGGATGAAAAATCCTATATCGCCAAACTCGCGCATTACAGCGAAGCGCAGGAGAAGGGCCAGCAAGATGTCCCGTATCCGGAAGAAAATTTTAGTCGCACAATCGAGACCTACCAAAGACTAATTAAGGAATATCCTGACTTCCCTAAAATGGTTGACGTTTATTATCTATTAGGATTGGCGCTCTGGTACGAGGGCGCCTTCGATAGTGCGAAAGATAAATTTGACGAGCTTGTAAAGCAATTTCCTAAGAGTCGCTTCGTAGACGAAGTGTGGTTTCGTCTCGGTGAGTTCTATTATGACATGGACGATTACTACGATGCGATCAAGGCCTATCGCAAGGTTTCCGCCAATGAAAAGTCGCAGTTCTATGTCCAGGCCACTTATAAAATAGCCTGGTCTTACTTCCAAATTGACCAGTATATGGAATCTCTTAGGGGGTTTATCAAAGTGATTGAGCTTACACCACACGAAGCAGGCAGGGCCGCAAGCGGCATGCGTGCCGAAGCGCTGCGCTATGTGGTGAAAAATTTTTCCGAGGAATTGCTGGTTTCAGAAGCAGGCGGTCAGAGAAGTTACTTATCAGAAAAAGTCGGAAAGCTTGGCGAAAAGGAATACGAAGAAGCTCTCGGCATCAGGTTGACCGAAACGATCAGTCAGTATTTCAAAGCGCTTGGCAATCCTCCCTATTTACGCGAAGTACTTTTAGAGACGGCGTCGCAGTTGCTTGATGAATCGAAGATTGACGGCGCGGTTTTGGCCTTGGAAAAAATTATTGAACTTGATCCCACGTCACAGGACAATCCACGTATCGCGAGCCAAATTATCGAGATTTTGGAGGAGGCCAATCGAAACGACGAAGCTCGCGAAAGAGGCCTCGCGTTGTTAGAAACTTACAGCAAGACGAGCCCATGGTATCTGGCGCAAAAAGACAACCCTAAAGCGCAAAAGTATGCGCGGGAGGCCGTGCGCGATGCTATGCTAACGCTTGCCGTGCAGTACCATAAGGCGGGAAAAGAGAGAAAGAAGGAAGGGGATATTGCGGGTGCCGACAAGGATTTTTTGGCGGCGGCCACACTCTATCGCAACTATGTCGAGGAATTCCCCGAACGGGAAGATACGTATAAGGCGATTTTCTATTTTGCTGAATCATCCTACGAAATGAACCATTTCCGTGCCGCGCTCGATGCCTATACCTTGCTGAAAAACTATCCGCTGCCATTACCAGACGGTATGCGTCGTGATGCCGTCTTCAATATTGTTTTTACTTTTCGGCACGTCATCGAAGAAGAAGCGAAGGAGCATCGATTTAAAGATATAGATTTTGATCATTTGACCTCGAAATCTCGAGGAGCTGAGCCTGAAGAAATCCCAGAGATCGGCCTAAGATATTTGGCGGCGATCGACGAGTTTCTTAAGCTTGCACCGAAGGATGAGCGCGTGCCCGTGCTCCTGTTTCACGCAGCCGCCATCTACTACGTGTACGGGCATTCCGATGAGGCGATGAGCCGCTTCTTATATATCATTGATACCTATCCCAATACGCAGGCGGCAAAAGTGGCGGCGCGATTGGTTATCGATGATGCGGTGGCCAAAGAGGACTGGCCCAAAGTTATTGAGTTGGCCAAGCGCTTCAAAGCAGAAAATCTCGACGAGGGCAAGGGAGATTTTGCGCGCATCGAAGGCAATGCTCGCTTTAAAATGGCAAGAACGGTGTTTGAGCAAGCGGCCAAGCTCAAAGAAGAAAATCAGCTCGCCGAGGCCAAAGTAAAATATCGAGAAGCCGCCGCGCTGTTTTTGACCTTGCTCAAGGAAGATCCCACAAATCCTTACGCCGACGTGATGTTGTTCAATTCGGCGCGCGCTATCGCTGAATCTGGTACTACCACCGAAGCCTTGCCGCTCTACCGCGAGCTCTACACCAAATACCCGAAGAGCGAATATGCCAAAGTCGCGCGATTTCAAGAAGCGTTGGCGTTGGAAAAGATGTTGAAATTTGCTGATGCTGCTAAGGCATATGATGCCATCATTAAGCTCGATCCGAAATCGGAGACTGCGGCGGACGCCATGCTCAACCAAGCGTTGCTTTACGAAGCAGACGAGGATTTCGCCCGTGCGGCTACCGCTTACCTTAATTTTGCCAAGAGTTATCCCGAGAAAGAAGAGGCTCCCGAGGCCTTACTTGCGGCCGCATCACTGTACAAGAAAATGGGCGAGAAAAAGCAGCAAATCGCCATGCTTGAGCAGTTTGTTCGACAATATCACGGGGTGAAAGGAAAGCTTCCTGCGGTGATCGAAGCCCACGTTCATATTGGCGATACCTATGGCGAACTGGCCAAAGCGACCAAATCGAAGACTGATGCTTTGCATTATCAAAAGCTGCGCCTTACAAACTATCGAGCAGCTGTTAGTCTATATCACCCGGATTTGGCTTCCGCGCTTGCCGCATTCTTTGCCGCGAAAGCCCTTTTGGCCCTCGAAGAGCCAGAACAAGATGCCTTTAGGAATTTGCGAATCACGGCGAAGAGTGGAAAGGGTCAGGCGCAGCAAATGACCGCCATGATGAAAGAGTTAACCAAACTTAAAGAAAAAGATGAAAACATCATTAGGCATTATGCGCAGGCAGTATCAAATGCCGAAGCGATGCGCAGGATCGGCGCCCTCTATCAACATCTGGCCAAGGCCATGGTGAGAGCGCCGTGCCCGGAAGATGTAGAACGGATTGATGAGTTCGCCTGTGATGAATATATCGTATTGCTCGAAGATAAAGCGGCCATTTTAGAGAAGAAGGCCTTCGAGGCGTATAAGGAAGCATATGACATAGCGAGCTCTTCCTATGACGCGCCCTCCGATCTGGTGGACAAGATTCTTTTGGGCTTAAACGCGATAAAACCCGGTGAATATCAGCGGGTAGGTAACCTGGTAGATAGGCCGCAAAGTGGCGCGGTTTACGGCGAAGGCAGGATGCTGAGCACGGGCAAGATGGCGTCTAGTCTTCACCCACAAGAGGCGGATCCAGATATAAAGCGTGAAGTTGTGCCCAAGGAGCCTTTGGAAAATGCCCCTCATCAACAAGGTGAACCTAAGGGTGTGGAATAAAATGGCGCATTTTTCACGGACAAAACTCGTTGTGATAGCAAGTTTCGGTCTCTTGCTTTTTTTGCTGGGTGGCTGCGCATCCACCAAGGGCGGAAAGCTTCCAACCGAGAAAAATCGTGAAGCCGCGATCCGAGTTTTTCAGGAAGGTGTCGAACTCCTTTACTTGGATAATGAAGCGGCGCTTGATAAATTTGATGAAGCAAGCGCCATCGATCCGTCGTTTTTTCCCGCCTTCTTTGATGCGGGCGTAGCGCTTGAGGCTCTGGGCAAACTTGAGGATGCGTCTAAGCGTTACGAGGCTTGTCTGGCCATTCAGAAAGAACAGGAAAACTGCCTTAGCAATCTTTTGCTGGTAAAGGCGAAGCTGAACCAGACGGAAGATGCGCGAAATCTTTTGCAACGATATTTGACAGAGTCGAAGGATGCACCTTTCGCCATGGCGGCCGCCGCGGAATTGGCGCTCTATGAGAAAAATTATGCCGATGCTGAGAAATGGGCGCGACAAGTGCTCGAGCGAGAAGCTGAAAACGTCCGGGCACTTTACGTAATGGCGCGAGTTTTTTATGCAAAAAAGCGATTTTATGCCGCTAAATGGGTTCTGAAAAATGCGTTGGAAATAGCGCCCTCTCACGGCGGCCTCTACTTGATCCTTGGGCACGTATATATGGCTCTCGATCTGGTACAGGATGCATTAGACGCCTATGCACTAGCTATGAAATACCAACCCACGGACGAAGCTCTGGAGAGCTATGGCTTGTTGCTGTTGAAACGTGGTCGTGCCAAAGAGGCTCTGCCGATTCTTAAACGGCTCTCTGAAATGAGGCCTGAGGTTGAGCGGAATTTTTTGCATCTTGGTAACGCGTACTTTGCCAATAATTTATTCGACGAAGCCAAAGCCGCCTATGATAAGGCACGTCTTTTAAATCCCGAAGATAAAGACGTCTTGTTTAATCTTGGGCTTTTGTTTCTGAACCTCAAGCCCAAAGACGTGCCTGAAATTGAGCGGCTTAAAACTGCGCAGGGTTATTTCAAGTCTTGTCTCGAGCCCAAAGACGTTCCAAAGGAGAGGGTGAAAGAAGCTGAAGGCTATTTGAAGACCTTGGAACGTAAGATTGAATCGGAAGAGTATAGGGAGCAAGCGGAAAAGGAAGCCGCTGAAAGAGCCAAAGAAGAGTCATCAGAGCCTGAAAAGAATGACACGGGCGCGCCGGAAGGGCAGGGCAATGAATAGCGGCTTGACATATGGTTTTGGTATGGCTACAGCGCATCCCGACAGGATTGTCATGTTTTTGCTTGCCCTTTTTGTCCAGATTCATTTTTTTCTTCCCTCAAATAGGCCTGCTATTATCGGTCAGAAAAAAATGAGTCTGACCAAAAATCTCTGCGCAAAATTCATGACAATCCTGTCGAGATGCGCTGTAGGAGAGCGTGAAATGTTGTTATGGAAATCCTTGGTTTTGCGCGAGCTTTTTATAGTGTTTTTTTTGTTGTCTTCTTGGCTTAACGCGGAAGTGCTTGAGCTTGGAGAGGCGTCGGTTTTCGGCAAAAAAGAGCAGCCAGGATCAATCCCGATTATCTCCAGAGCGCCCTTGGAAGATGACGTGTTGATACCCAAGTGGGAAGTTTCGAAGAAGATTAAAGAATCAGTGAATGATGAGATATTTAGTGTTCGAAGTGAACAATAGTGTTTTTATGTGTATGTTTGGTCAATTGTTTTGTTTGGTGAAAGATTGTGCGCGGCTATAATTATGATAAGAAAATAACCATCAGGCATAACATTTGATACGATAACATTTACGAGACTTAGAGAGGGATAATTCGATGAGTGGTTTTGCGCAGTTTTTTGTTGAAGGCGGCCCGTGGATGATACCCATCGCTATCATTTCGGCGATAACTTTGGCGGTAGTGATCGAGCGGATTTATGCCCTGTGTTTTGTCTACAACACGGATGCCACTAAGCTCTATGCCAAGGTGTCTCAAGCACTATCGAATAATCAAGAAGCTGAAGCGGTAAGCGCATGTGATAAGCTACCGAAGACAGCTCTCAGTCATGTGCTCAAGGCGGGCATCGCCAGTGCGGGTCGTGGAGAAGAGGCGGTGGCGTCGGGCATTGAAGTGGCGACCTTGGAAATCACGCCAAAAGTGACCAAGCGCACCAGCTCTTTGGGCGGCTTGGCGTCGATTGCCACATTGCTTGGACTTTTGGGCACCGTTATGGGCCTGATCGAAGCCTTTCGGGTGGTCGCAGAAGCTCCCGCTGATCAAAAATCGGTCTTGCTGACAAAGGCCATAGCTGTGGCCATGAACACCACCGCTTTTGGTCTGATCGTGGCAATTCCGGCGACGCTGGTCTATTTATGGCTTGCCGGCACCACCAAAAGGATCCTCGACGACATCGACGTATATTCTCTCAAGCTGGAAAAACTCTTAGCGGCACGTCGCAAATAAAAAGCATAATCGGCGGGGATGACCTATGGCGAGGAGACGTGGCGAGAGGCTTAACGAGAAATTTCCTGAACCGGATTTGTTGCCAATTTTAAACATCATTTTCATGTTGATTTTGGCGCTGGTGTCGATGGCAGCGTTGTTGCGTCTTGGTGTGTTGTCGTCGGAAGCGCAGAAAATTTCGAAAGGTATACCGGTACCCAAGGAAGAAGAAGCGAAAAAGCCACTTAATTTGGTGGTATTCATCACGGATGCTGGGTTTAATTTTTCGATTCGTGGTGAAGCAAAGATGGGTCATGCGGAGCAGGGAAATCCGTCGAGAAAACTACCGCTTATTCCAAAAACGAGATTACCTGATGGCCGGCTGGGCTACGATTACGCGGCTTTGCAGCTCAAGCTTTCAGAGTACAAAGCCCTCGATCCATCGGAAGAGAACATGACGATCACCGCCGATCCCGACGTGATCTTCGATGCGGTGATTCAGACAATGGATGCGGCACGTTTCAAGAAGGATAAGACAATTTTATTCCCAAAGATTACTTTTGCTGCTGGGCTTGTGGGCTAGATATGCTAACGCAAGAATTTCTCTGGAGATTAATTTGATGGCGCGTAGTCGGAGAAGACGAGTGGGGCGAGGGCTAGCTGAGACGACCATGCCCTCACTGAACTCCTTGATGGACGTGGTGACGATTATTCTCGTCTACTTCGTGAAGACGTTTGCTGTAAGCCCAATAACTGTGCAGGACCCGTCCGTTCAGTTGCCCATTTCCACTTCCAGAGAAAATCCTGAGGAAGCCATAGTGGTGATGATAACCGGCGCGGAAAGGCGGACCATCGGCCCACAGGGCGAGAAATTGTTGGTACCCGATATCCCGACGATTTCCGTTGATTCAGATTTAGTTTTACAACTGGGGAGTAATTTTGAGGTTTCGCCATCGGAAGTCGAGCGGCAGTTTGTCATTTCGAAACTTAAGCAAAAGCTTTTGGAAGTAAGAAAACTTCAAGGGGTGACGGCGGAGCTCACTGAGCAGGGTGGGCTAAGTGGCGATATTGTCCTGGTGGTGGACAAACAGGTGCCGTTTAAACTTTTGTCCATGGCGTTGGTGACGGCGGCGGAAGCCGGTTACCCTGGTTTTAAATTCGCAATCGTCAAGCATGAAGACTGATGGGGGCAATGATGGCAACAGTTAAGCGGCCGGAAGGGTCAATCGATCAGGTCTTTAATCGCATTTTAATCGGATCCTTACTATTACATGCGGCGATGTTTCTCTTGGTAATGAATGTCGAGCCGCCGCCACCTCCCACGCAAGAAGAATACGCGAGTTGGCTCAAGAAGGTGACGCCGCCGAAGGTGATCGAAGAGGTTTTGCCCCCACCCAAAGAAGTGGAAAGGATCAGAGAAGAGATAGTAGAAAAGGCACCTAAAGAAGAAGAAGTGGTGGAAGAAAGGGCGGCAAGGCCGACCAGGGCCAAAGCGCGTGGACCGGCGGGTGGTAAGCCGGGTGAGGGCGCTCACCGTGCTGAGGTTAGGAAGCAACTTTCTGGTGCCGGTTTGCTTGCGAGCATCGGAGCCGCCTCAGAGGAAAGTGGTTTAGCTAATGTTTTTGAGTCCGAGGCGGTGGTAGGTAAAGACCTTGCGGCAACACTTTCTGAGCGCGGTGGCGTGCGGGTGAGTG
>Ga0187783_10003217_pt1 | contig 12055 bp, 15 predicted proteins | sample 1015_SJ02_MP02_2_FD_132471 | JGI IMG/M metagenome (GOLD analysis project Ga0187783, IMG submission 132471) | Tropical peat soil microbial communities from peatlands in Department of Meta, Colombia - 1015_SJ02_MP02_20_MG | ecosystem: Environmental > Terrestrial > Soil > Wetlands > Peat | place... | reverse complement strand
CGGCGCGATCGGCCAAAAGCCGCCGATATTGCTACTGAACCACGATGGCGCTGCCAGCCCGCCACCGTGACCAAAGGCGGAAAAATCTAACCGCCGGCGATCCGAAGATCGGTCTCAGAGCAAATGAAGCCAGGACTCTTCTCATCGCTGGATGAGTCTCGGGGCTCAGCTCATCGATAATGGTCTTTGGCGGTGCACCAACCTGCAGCGTGCCTGTCCCCAAGGACTCGAATTTATTGATTTGGCCGAAATCAATTTCTTGAGCACGCGCATCGTCAACCAACGTCCCTGCACACAGCAGGGCAAGAATCGCTACGATTCGCAGAATACTCATTGCTACCATCCGGCCTTCATATCACCCTCAGCATATTCGTTGAGAGACACGTGTGAAACCGATAACCATCGGCTGGCTTCACCGTTTCTTTGTCCTGCTCATTTCCCACTCGTTTAGGGATTGCCGGTCAAAACGGTCGCGGAGCCACCAACCGGGGATAAGCCAAAATGGCACGGCGTCAAACAGAGATAACGTACCCCAAAGAAGTCTTAGAATGGCTCAAGCGGTATTGGACCGATTAGAATCTGCGGGTGACAACGATGACAACCATAGAAACGTTCAACAGGGGCGACGAAGTCGTAAGCAAGCTACCTGACGGATCGATAATGACCGTCCTAGCCGTCGAAGGGCTTGTGGTTCGTTGCTCAGATAACCAAGACAGACAATACTGGTTCGATACGAACTTGCTGGAGCGGTGTCACCAGACGCAATTCGGTCCAGACGGCATCGTGCCATCCGGTATTCGACAGCCTCAAGTCTCGAATTAGCAGGCCGACATCCAGTCGACGCGGTATCTTTCAACCTACGGGTAGCGACGCCGAAGCTCTGTCGCAAAATCATGATATTGACGTTCCAACTTGCCGATTTGTTTGGCGTTGGACCGCATTAGTGTGTTCCGGATTTCCGGATCATCCCACTCACCAATGCCTGCCTCCAATTCAACCTGTTCATGGACTAACGCTGACATTCCGTCTGTGTTTTCAGCTATGGCTCGCAACAACTCGTCATCACTCAACAGAATACGCTGCACAGGAACCTCCACACACTACTCACACGTCACGCCGATATCTCTCTCGGCGTGGTACTGAAATATTCTGAGATACCAAGGCTAATATCAGCTTAATGACGGACCGGCATGAAATTGGCGAGCCAGGCGCCCCGCGTGGCTTTACGCGCCACTCATGAGGGCGCTTTGGCCTATTGCTCGCTCGCCAATCTCAAACGCTTCGCTGTGGACCTGGCTTGACTCTGCGCCATGGCTGGCGGGGGAACCACTGGGACGTGCGTTCGGCTTAACCCCAAATGCCGTTATGAGTTTTCTCGGCATGACCATTGCAGCCTAGATCGGATGGGATACACATGACTTCTTAGTTCGGCAACCCGAAACCCAAGCGGATTTGGTCGCAATCGGCTTATTTTGAAATCGCGAGCCCGGCAACGACGATAGCGGCGGGCGATCTTGCGGGCGGCGCAAGCGACCGGAATGACCAATCCGTAGCGTCCGTGGTGTTGCGTGCTGCCGGCGAGCCGATCATGGCTATCGTTGTGCTGCGCAGCCAGCAGATCATTGTCTACGACGCCAATGGCTGGATCCAGCGAGCGCCCGTTTCGAGTGGCCAGAAGGGGCGTGAGACGCCAGCGTCTATCGTAGTCGACGGTACGTCTGGAAAGACATCTTGAAGCTTCGCCACGAGCAACGAAAAGCAGCGAGAGCCGCACATGACCTTATTCGAGCTCATGCGAGCACCGCTATATTTGCGAGGAATGCGCCGATCACGCGCTGGACTTCGGCACGATGGCTGCGGTTTGGAAAATGTGCTCCCCCTTGGACGATATGGAAGTGGGCGCCTGGGATCGTCTCGGCCACGCGGTGGGACATCTCTACCGTGGGATAGTGATCCTCGGACCCGGCAATTATCAGCGCAGGACACCGGATTCGCGCGCAATCCGAGAGCCAATCGGACCGCGAATAAGTCTCGTCAAGCAGCGCCAGCAGCGACGGAACGGAATGACGGCCAAGCGATGCCGTAACGGCCTCGTAGCGCTCCGGCCGCCCCTTGAGGCGCGCCAGCGCGTCCTTCCCCATGCGAAGGCGGACATTGGCGTCGAAGTAGTCGTTGAAACGGCCGGCGGCGACCAGCGGCCGATGGTCCGCCCACCACAGTTTGTCGCTGTCTACCGGCGCATGAGCCGGGCCGCTGATCGACACGACGGCACGTACGACCGTTGGTGCATGGATCGCCGCCCAAAGCGAGAGCGCACCGCCCATGGAGGCACCGCCCCATACGGGCTGACATACCCCAGTTGCCTCCAGCCAGAGGACGAGGTCCTCCAGCTTTCGCTGGTGGGTGTAGTCCTCGACATGCTCGAACCGCGTCGAAAGCCCATGGCCCCTTACATCGGGAAAGAGCCCACGCACGCGATCGAACAAGGGTTCGAGATCAGCTACCATCATCGATGAATCTTCAACCGAGCCGCCATGTATCCAGACGATCGGCGGCCCGGACGGCATCCCTTCCTCCAGCCAGTGAAGGCGAACCTCGTTGGGCAGGAGAATGTCAGGCACGACTTAAACCGATCGCGGAAGAGCTACTCTGCGCACGCTTGTTCGTTCAATCGATGACGCGGCCCGGTGCGCGCGATTGGGCGCGGTCGCTGCGCAAATTGCGCACGCTCGTAATTTTCGTTCGTTTCTCTCCACCGTCGATAACCCTATAACGCCGATGCGGAACGGCTCGCGGGAGCACTTATTGCCAGAATAGCTCGATAAGAAGGCTCATGTGAACGTCAGGCCGGTCTTGCGAGCTCCCACATTGAGCTACCGTGTCGGGGGCCTCTACTGGGCTGCTCTCTTTCCTGCCTCTGCTTGCCCTTCAAACCTGGACTCAGTGGTGAACCGCTCGGCGACGACGCTAGTAGGTCGCCGGGCCAGCGAGGGCGTCTGCAGAGCGCTGGCAGGCGATCCGCTGGGCTGGCCAGTTTGTGGGCTGGCTCTTGTTGGCTGGCCACGGAGGCCGAGTGGGCCGAGGCGGTGCACTCGAAGCGGCGGGTAGAAGCGGCGCGCGACGAGCTGCTGGGGTGCGCCCAAAGCCCATCCAGGGCCCAACCACGACGTCCTCGACGGCGGCCTGAATCTATCCTGCACGCATGATCGACCGCACCAGGCCGTGGCCGGTTATCCACCGCCGCTACGCCGCACAACTTTCAGCCGCACGGCTACCTGCAACCGATTCTTTCGAGTGTGGTATTAGGTCGGGATGAACACAATCCGAACAAGCGCCCTAAGCGCCCTCATATTTAGACGCGGATGCTGCTCCTTCAGCACTGGGTGCCTACATTCTGCGTCCTGCGACCAAGCTTATGGGCGGCCGGCAAGCGATTGTCACCAATACCGCCCCAGCTAAGTCAATTTGCCATGAATCCCGCCTATAGACCGATGCTTGCGACACTCATCGACGAAGCCTTTGACGATAAAAGGTGGGTCTTCGAGACCAAGTGGGATGGCTTCCGCCTCATCACGGAGAAGCGTGACGATACAGTAAGGCTGTGGTCGCGCAACGGCATCGACGTCACGCCGAAGTACGCGGTGCTCCTGCCGGCGCTTCAAAAGATCAGGGGCTCGTGCGTCCTAGACGGCGAGCTCTGCGCGCTAGATGCACGGGGTGCGCTCGCGCTTCCAACTGTTGCAGAATGCCCTCAACAAAAAAGCGAAATTACTGTACGTCGTTTTCGACGCGCTGTTTGTGAGCGGCGGAGACATCCGCGGAAAACCGCTGCTTGAGCGCAAAGAGATCCTGAACTCTCTGTTGCCCCGCGATGCGCTGCTTCGCTACAGCGAGCACGTCGTCGAGTTCGGCAAGCGAGAGTTCGCCAAGGCGCGTCGAGCACACGAAGAGGGCGTGATCGCTAAGCGCGCGGCAGGGCTTTACTACTCGGGTAAGCGAACGCGCGAGTGGCTCAAATTCAAGGCCGTGCATGAACAGGAGGCGGTAATCGTCGGCTACACAGAGCCGCGCAGATCGCGCCAGTACTTTGGCTCGCTGGTACTTGCAGTGCGCGACAAAACGAAGAAGCGGTGGCTCTACGCTGGGCGTGTCGGCACCGGCTTTGACCAGGCGGCACTCAAGTCGCTCTATGAAACGATGCAGCCTCTGCGCACCGAGAAGAAGCCCTTCGATCAAAAGATGCAGCACGAGAGCGCGACCACTTGGCTCATTCCGAAGCTCGTGAGTGAGGTAAGATTCACCGAGTGGACGAGTGACGGCGAGATGCGGCATCCTGCCTTCCTTGGGCTGCGCGTTGACAAAAAGGCGTTTGACGTCATCCGCGAGCAAGCATGAGGAAACCTGATTCCGTTGGCCACTCGCGGCTCTCGATCTGCGGGATCTCGCACTTTTATCGGAACAGGGATTACCCCGCCATGCCCGACCCCGATCTCGTCCGCTTCGTAAATGCTCAAGCTTCCGTGTACCAACAGGTCGTCGACGAACTCACCGAGGGACGTAAGCGGACCCATTGGATCTGGTTCATCTTTCCGCAACTTGCTGGGTTAGGCCACAGTCCGACGGCACAGCGCTACGCCATCCAGGATTTAGACCAGGCGAAGCGTTACCTCGCTGACCCAATCCTAGGCAGTCGGTTGCGTCAGGATGTGCGGCTTCTGATCGGCCATAAGGATAAATCGGCATTCGAAATATTTGGCTCGCCCGATGATTTCAAGCTTCGGTCATGTCTCACCCTGTTTGCCGAAGCAGCCTCGAACAGCCCCGACCGTTGTTCGAGCTGGCGCTGCATCAATTCTATGACGGCCCAGACCCCCGAACCCTGCGGCCGCTAAGCCCCATGCCACAATCCTGATGCGATAAGTTGTTTAGTTGTCACGGTTGCCAAAAGTTCGGTTTTGGAGCGTCTGCGCTTTTTAAAAGTTTCGCAGCGGAACATGAGAGCCCAGCATATGCAAGGGAGCCGCGGAACCAGTAAAGGGATGTATGGATTTCTTGCGTGCACGGTCGAGCAATTTATGACGCGCTCGGTAGTGACCGTAAACCGCCAGACGACAATGCGCGAACTTGGAGTATTATTCGAAGAGCATGACTTCAATGCATTCCCAGTGCTGGAAAATGGGAAGACGGTTGGTATCGTCACCAAGTTCGACTTCCTTCGCGCCTTCGCGTTCACCAGCAGTCAAATTGTGCCACACTACGATGAATTGATGAATCGAGCGGTAGCAGACGTGATGACCGAAGCGGTCGTACATGTTGATCCGACGTCACCATTGACGCGCGTTTTAGCGCTGATGGTAAACCTCAAAGCCCGCAGCTTCCCGGTGCCGAACTCTGATCGCCAACTGCAGGGCATCATCTCACGAGAGGACATCATGCGCGCTCTCGAGGAAACGACACGGCAAGAGGTCAGTAAGTGAACACCGCGCTTGTGCTGGCATGATAACGCTCGAAGATTGCATCGGGTTGTGCGGCTTAACCGAAGAAGAAGTGGTCGCTATCGCAGAGCACGAGCATCTCCCAGAGATTGCTGCCGCGGCAATGGCTCAGTATTTGTTGTCCCAGGAGCACGGTAGTGAAAAAGTTCGGGAGATGATTGTCGATGACATTCGACAGGCTCAACGTGGTGGGCGCGACAAGGAACATGTGGTGGCGTTGCTACATGTTCTGCATCACTTCTTAAAGACGCATCCCGAGGCCAGACCATCTCGCCATCCATGGAGCAAGCTGTTTTAATATCACCCTCCACCGGGCTTGCCCGACGAGCCCAATGTCCGAACCAGGAATTCCCTAGAAGCCGGCGTCGGAAATAGCACCGTATAGGCTCCGACAGCGGGCTTGCCGCGATCTACTTAAAAATCGACGTTCAGCGCCAAAATGGCGAGATGGCACTTCCGCCACGCACCTTTCATTAAAGGGCCCTTACTCCCATGCATGCTGCCTTTAGATCGGCACACGCGTTGACCCTACCCGCTTCGCATTGCCTTGCTTTCTTCGAGTTCCGGTTAATACTGAACAGGGCTAATCGGGCTCCCACCAGAACAGGCAGCGATCATGGCTCAACGGAGGAAGCGAGCGACGGCGCGAAGAGGCAAGTCGACGGGGCGCGCCAAAGTGCGGAAGGCCTCTAAGTCTGAGCGACGAAAAGCGGCGAAGCCAACCACGGCCAAGCCGATGCCGCGAAAGCGTCTGGCCAAGGCCAAACCCAAACGCTCCGGGACCAAGAAGCTTGCGCGTAGGAATGTAAAAGCTATGAAGGCGGCAGGCACCACTGCAGTCGAAACCGGCATCGTCGATGTGACCGAGGAACCGGTAACGGGCCCAACGGATGTTCCCCCTGCGGCCATTCTTTGAACTTCAGAGCCGAGGGATGGACACTGGCCAAAGCATTGCTCGTTGATTATGGCGATTGAAATCTGCATCATTCTCTGCTCGACGGGTTGCAGCCTAAACGGTAACACCATCACTCGGCTTTGTTAAAAGCTACAACCGATAGAAACGTTTCTGGAATCAATGCCGTGGCAAGCATGACCTCATTGATGTCTCGGTGCGCTTGCCACAGCTCATCGGGCGAGTGCGCAATCGGCAGCCAGGTGTTCACGATCTCGCCTGCGAGTGATCGATATTGGTCTCTTGTGCGTGTGCGATCAATAATCGTCGGCGCCGCCCTCAAGCCAATGGCCAAGCCGAGCTCTCGAAAGGCGAGGCGGTGCGACGCGGGGCGCATCAAAAACTGGCTAGCAAGGAATACAAGTAGGCCTTTCTCGGATGCATCAGTGAGCTGTTCTAAAAGCTCCTGTTCGGCATCACCGGCGGTAAGTTGAGATAGGCGGCAGGCGTCAAACAATAGCCCACCTATTCCGAGCGGATCATCTGTGGTCCAATTCCGGTTGCGGCACAGCTTCTGTAGGGTTTCGATGGCAGGATCTAAACCAGCCACTTCGGTCTTGGGCTGTACTTTGGAACTGACCTGCTGCAGTACCCGAAAGGTGATGAATCCATCCAAGGCGTCATGCAATCCCATGGCGTATGTAAGAGGGCGGGAGAGATCGGTGCTCATTTTCCAGTAGATGCCGACCGCGTCACCGGATGCAGACCTGTGGACGAAGCCGTTGAAAGCGGCAGTTTCGAGCTCAAGCGCCTGCTCAACATACGCCGGATCGTTAGCCACAAAAGCCGCCCGGCAGAGGGCGTGCATCCATTTCGTCAGATAGTGAAAATACTGACCGTCCCGATCCCATTCCAATCCATCATCGATTGGTTCACCAGCGGGGCGTTCTTTGAGCGGCTTGCCGATCCGCAAGCCGCCTTTGGTTGGGTGATGTCGCCCTTCGTTCTGATCCGGCCCGCTGATCCAGCCCTGGCGGACGTCGTCGGGACGATACCGGCCGAGAACCTGATGCACCTTGTCGATCAGGGCGGTTGCGCAGCGCCGATAGAGTTCGTCGCCAGTCCGTTCGAAGAGCTCAAGAAAATTGCAAACCGCAAATGCATCAGTCCAAAGGTATCGCTGTTGATTTTCCGATGCTGGGTACAGGCCGGTTCGGCTTGCGAATGCCGACATCAGTTGAGCCGCTATCGCGATCGCGTCGTCCGGTCCCATTTGTTCTTTGGGCGCTGGTATCAGCACCTCCCGACGTGGGCCCAAAAAGAAGGGATAGGCTTGTTGGCGCAGTTCTTTCGGGTCTTGACTGTTCCTTCCGTTCTTCCATCCATTATGCCGATAAAGACGCGCGGTGACCTGCAGCGACTGGACTTGTTCATGGCTTTGTTCAAGGCCGTCAAGCTGGTACGCGGCCTGCGCGAGGCAATGACCATCGCCGAGCGCTAGGCGATCGCCGACGATGCGGTGCGCTGGCTCGCCGCCAAGCGTGAGGGACCCTTGAAGCTGAACGAGGCGCCACCGGCGCCTGGTCGGGCGATCGGCCACGGCTCACCGGACGGATGGAGCAAAGGGCGCGACATAACCAACGGCAGGGGAAGCGTTGTTGAGCGACGCTAAGCTGACCGCCGGCCGCGGCAAGTGACGCCGGCCAGCTACGTTCCTTCGTAGATGTTCAAGCTTCAGACTGTTGCCGTACCGGCAAACAGGCTCTTCTTGATAATCGCGTGGATGCCCCAATTGCCGTCGACCACCTGCGTGACGCCGAAATCAACCCCGATGGATATGAGCGAAATCGCCTCGTCCTCGGTGAGCCCCTTGGTGGTCATCAGGAAGCTCCGCATCTTGCGGAACGCGTCCCGCAGCGCGAGATCGATTGAGGATTTTGAATAAATGTCCTGCTGTGCCGACGGACCGAGTTCGGCGAGGTAGTTGGCGAAGCTAAAGCCGTGCAACACCCACTCATCCTGCGTCTCAAGCAACGGGTAGGTCAGTTCGGCGAGTGAACTGGTCAGTGTGTTCTGCTTGTGTAGGATTAGTTGGAAGGTGCCCGTCAGCGACATTTCGATAGCCGTGCCACACAGTTCGGAATCGCCCTGCGCGGCGTGCGAGTCGCCGATCGAGAACAAGCCCCCGGGCACCGCCACCGGATAGTACATGGTCGCTCCCTTGCCGACGCGCCAATTGTCCATGTTGCCGCCGAAATAGCTGGGCGGAATCGAGTCGACGATGTCAGCTTCCTTCGGCGCCACGCCCATCACGCCGAAGTGCGGCCGAATGGGGACGCGGACGTTCTTCAGAACGTTGTGATTCTCCTGGACGATTGTGTGATCGACCGGCACGCCAGGATAATCGATGATTTTGTGAACGACGCCGAACGGATCAGTCTGCGGCACCCAACGGAAATTGTAGACCGCCTGCGCCCAGTTGCGCTGCCCGCTGGTGTCGATTTCGTAGATGGTGCAGACTTCGCGCGGTTTCGGTTCCGTGAGCAAATCCTTATAGTGAAAGCCCCACCATGCCGCCGCATTGCTGCCGAAGGATTTGCCCGCGTATGCGGGATTAGCACAGGGCCGCGGCTTTACGTCCATAATACGAACTTCCAAGATGTCGCCGGCCTCGGCGCCGCGAATCGCGACCGGACCGGTGCAGATGTGCACGCCGTACCCTTCACCGGCCCCGCGCTTGCCGTCCATCGGTCCGGCGCCGCGGCGATTGACGCCCTTCTTCTCCTTGGTCCACAGATAAATGCTCTCAACGCCGGGATCACCCTTGACCATACGTTCGACGTCGTCGCCGGCGTGATGCGTCACGGCTTCTATGGTGACGTAATCGCCGGAATCGACTTCAAGCTGAGGTTTCAAAAGCTTACTGAAATAGCCCCAATGAACTGTGTCGGAGTTTGCCGGCAAATAGTGGTAGGTAGGCTGGCCGGGCTTAGTCTGCGCCGATGCCGGTGTGGCCAGCGTGCCGCCGGCCGCCCACGCAGCTGCTCCTCCACCGGCGGCGAACGCGGTCTTGAGAAAACCGCGGCGCTCGTGGTCGAGACCGTCCAGCAGCTGCTTCCGATGAAGCTCAAATTCTGGGCAGGCGTGATCGTCGCCGGAGCACATGCTTGATATCTCCCCTTTGGCTATTGTTATCTTGAGCTATTGCATTTTGGCACATGCAATAGGCATACCAAGTCAAACGGCGTCACCGCGGACGCAAACGAATTTCACCCCTCCGAAGTCACGTTCAAGCCGGCGGCAATTCGGAGACGAACGTTCTGTTCGGAAAGATTCCACCTTGGCGGACGGTGCGGCGACGCGCAGCGGCTTTGTCGCAAAAGCGTAACTAGAATACGCCGCCGTCGAGTGGCAGCCTAAGCGGCCTCAGCAATGGCAAGGCGGATGTGCTATGGACAAATTCGTCGCCTGCCTCAATATCGATCACTATCGAAAGCTGCTAGCCACAGAACAAGACGAGACAAGGCGGCGTGAGCTTCTTCGCTTGTTGGCCGAAGAGGAAGCAAAGCTCGCTGCGCTGGGCGAGCAACCTACCAGAAAGAGACGAAGAACCTAAGGGTTTCCCTTCCACTCGCGCCAGTGCGTCGGGTGCACTTCGATCCGTTTTTTCGTTTCCGCGTTGATCCAACTGCCAAGGATACGGCGGACAGGAAACGCGAGGGCGTGTGTGCCGTGGTAGTTGATCACGCCGACTTCGAGGTCGCGGTCGAATGGCGCGATGACAATAAACTTCCAATCCATTTTCAAAGTATCGGAGCAGCAAAGACCGACGCCTTGATCTAGATCAGATATTTCTGTTGCCTACCGTGATTCCCCCCAGTGCCGGGCGGAAGCAGCACGACTAACACCTTGAGCGGCAGGTCGCGAGCCGGGCGGCGCACTGTTCACGCGTTTCGCCGCGGTATTGACAATAATTGAACTTCTGTTCGCAGCGCGTGTTGCAATAATCGTCCGCAAGTTTCAGGAGTCTGGATGGTGACGGTTTGTTGTCGGATGAGCAGGCGCTAGAGATCGCAGAACAGGATAGCGGCAGTGCGAAGCTCGCTTGCATCACATCTCGCGCCGGCGCAACCGCGGCGGTCGCCACCACCGCAATTCCCGCAGCCAGCATAACGGCCGAAGTTCGCATCGGTTTGGCTCGCCGCGCCGCTATCAGCTACCGAACGTCATCCACCTGTCACTGACCAGCGCGATAGTTTTCTTAGGTCAGTATCGGGCCCTCTCAGTGAAAATAATAGCAGCACTCGCGGCGATGTGGGCGCTTAGTTTACTCAGCTTGGCGTTTACGTTGTCGTCAGATGCATGGCCGAGAGACCAAGGCGATGACGCGCCAAGGGAACTTAGTCGGTCCAGCGACGCCTGAACGAATTGCTACGCCACCGACAGCTCGATTGACTCGAGGATCGAAGGATCGTCGTTCTCCGGCTTGTCGATCCGCGTCGAGATCGGCCACATTCGCATCGGCTCGGCCGGGAACGGCCGCAACAGGTCGCGGGGATCAGGTTCGTCGCTCAGCCAAGACGGGAATGGTCTCTCATCTCTTGAGGCTCATAATGTAACTAATAATGTCGTTCTTCTGCTCGGTCTCAAGAATCAGGTTAGGCATGGCCCTATGTGGAGTTTGGAAGAAGACATTTAAGGCGATCGCCGTCATGCCGGGGGTCGATGCGACGGTCGTGAAGCTCGGCGCTTCCGAATTGGGAGAGCGGATATTGCGCTTGTCCACCGCGTGACACTCGGCGCAGAATCGCTGCGCAAGGGCGCGACCTTTTTGTGAGTCGCCGGGCGGTTGGGCGTGAGCGTGACCGATCACAATTGCCATGGCGACTCCCACGAAACCTAAATGTGCGAAGTGCATTGTGACATCCTCCGAGTGTCACGGAACGTCAGCGGACAGGCAAAATACCGCCCGAACTCACATCACAACGTTTCCAGCCGTTGCAGCAGGGCATTGAACACCATTGACGGAACGCGCAGACCTGCATCATTTTCGTAGAGTCGGCGCAGTTCGCCGAAATTGGCGTCGGGATCGTATGTAAGTGCCGCAAGCCGGTCGAAATAGGCAATGCCGCCTGCATCGACCGTGCCGCTCGACGTTGGCATGGCTCCCCAGACGTCCCAGGGTAGCGTCTCGACCTTGTTGAGCGCGGCGAGATCGCGGATTACGCTCGCTGCCATGAACCATTCGCCGTAGAGCCCCGCAAAGGAGATTCCGAACAATTGCGGGTCCGCCGCGCCGCGGCGATATCGGCGCCAGGCGTCGGCCGCCGTCAGGAACTGCTCACGCGGAACGTCGCAGGTGTCGAAAGAGACCCTAATCTTCTCGCACCAGACCGAATCGAGCTGCGCGTCCGCCAGCACCCAGCGCCGCCGCTCGGCGTCCCAATATTCGCAGACCCAATGATCCTCGAACTTTGGCGGGTTGAAATAGGCGCCGAAACCGCAGCGGGATCGTGCCGGAACGCCGTTCGCCCTCAGCATGCCGACCAGCGCCAGCGTGTATGAGTTGCAGCGTCCGGCGACGCGCTTGTCGGGCGGACGCGCGACGCTGAGGGGGCGATCCTGAAGCGCCATGACACGATCGAGCCGCTTCTCCATGGGGCGGATG
>Ga0187783_10003216_pt1 | contig 12057 bp, 13 predicted proteins | sample 1015_SJ02_MP02_2_FD_132471 | JGI IMG/M metagenome (GOLD analysis project Ga0187783, IMG submission 132471) | Tropical peat soil microbial communities from peatlands in Department of Meta, Colombia - 1015_SJ02_MP02_20_MG | ecosystem: Environmental > Terrestrial > Soil > Wetlands > Peat | place... | reverse complement strand
GGGAGTCAGGCTTTCATTTGCCCATCCCCAAAGCCACGTCCCGCCAGAAATCGAAGTCGTTCCCACGACCTGAATCGATGCCAACACCTTGAGCACGCCATCTCGAGTAAAAGCGAGAGTTCCACGGTCGAGGTCATACTCCCATTTTGGCCAAGAGGAAATGTGATATTCCTTCTCGCACAACTCATTCAGGTCCATGAGCTCGTGCACCGATTGGTGCCGAAACTTAGAGAACTGCTCTGATTCCATCTACTTGTCTCCAAGGAGATCGCGTTCACGACGAAAGTTATACCATCATTCCCCGAAATGCCTAGTTGGCCGCAGTCTGTACAGCGCTCGATACTTTTCGTCAGAGTCAGGGGGGCGAAAGCTCTCCAATGCGGGGAATTCCTGCGACGATCTGGCCCGGCGGAAGAGTTCCAAGATCGTCAACTAGGGCCCACCACAAACCCAACGCTTCCTCCGTTCAATTCCCTTCCTGTTCCTAGTTCGAAACCCGCATCCTGTCGACGATCTCACGACTTCTGCAACATGCCAGCCTCTTCCTCCGGCCTGTGTCACCGCCCGAATTCTCTCGGAGTAACACCTTGCCTCAAATCTCGGATGTGTTTACAATGTAATTACAACTGGAGGAGATTTATGAAAGTCAAGCTGGTGCGCATTGGGAACTCGCGTGGCATCCGCATTCCCAAGGCCGTCCTTGAGCAGTGCGGATTACAAGAAGCGGCCGACCTGCGGATCGAAAAAGGTCGCTTGGTCATTGTTCGCGAACACCGCCCTCGTCAGGGCTGGGAAGAGGCCTTCATCGCTGCGAGGCCATCCTCTAATGAGGAGCTACTGCTTGAGGCTTTGCCCAGCAGCGCGTTTGATCGTGAGGACTGGCGGTGGTAGCTGGCTCGCCCCTCCAGGATGAGATTTGGTTGGTTTCTCTTGGCCCGACCCAAGGGTCAGAAATGCGGAAAACACGTCCTTGCCTTGTGATTTCGCCCGACGAGATGAACCGGCACCTGCGAACTGTCCTCATCGCCCCCATGACCACCGTCGAGCGCCCCTATCCAACTCGCGTTTCACTCACCTTCCATGGCAAGCACGGCCAGGTGGCCCTCGATCAAATCCGCGCGGTTGACCGCCAACGCTTGGTCCGTAGGATCGGCAAGGTATCCGCCACGACCGCGCAAGCCGTTTCCAGTGTCTTGGTCGAAATGTTCTCTCGAGCGACGTTGACCAGCCCTTAGTTAGGTGCGCGGCGTGAGCTGATTCTCGCGCGAGCCGAGTTCCTGACTCTTGCTTCTTGCCGGTGATGTCCCCCCTGAACAGTCCCGTGGCGCGACCGTTCCGTCGGCGGTATTTGAATACTCCCTCGTCGAGGGCGGAGGTGGGAAAGGAATATGTTCTCTGCTAAAGGACAGTCCCCAAGCTGGGATGAACAGTTCTAAGATCGTCAACTAGGGCCCACCATCTTTCAACGCATTGTAAAAGGGCGCCCCTTTTGCGATATGTTTTGAGCGTTCGCCTCATTCACCAACCGAAAGGAGCACCCTCATGTATGGCGACAAGTATATTGGGCTGGACGTTCCCAGTTTGGTATGACCTTTTGGGCGTAATTAGTCCGCGACGCGGGCGGCGGCAGCCGCGGGCAGCAGCCTGAATTCGCAAGGTTGTACAGGTGAGGCGCAGGCGAGAGTGCCGACACGTGGAAGCTTCTTGAGCGTGTCGACCGGGAAGGACTGGGGCAGGGTGACCGCGCGAAGCTGGTCGGAGAAATCGACAACGTCGTGGTAACGCGTGTTTCAACGACTGGGACAACTTGTCGGTCTGCACCCACACACGCTCAGCATAGTTCAAAGAGCGTGCGAGAATTTGGCAGACTTCCCGGAGGATACGTCTTAGGTGATTAGACGGCGTCGAGCGCCGATCAAACCGACTAGCCCAGCGCCCAGCAATGCGAGCGTCTCAGGTTCAGGGGTCGCTTTCGCTTCCTCGGTGATCGAGCCGTCGAGTCCAGTGCCGAGATCACAATAGCTGCAGTAGCTGCTGGGCGATCCGGTAAGCACGTAGAACTCGATTGTTTCACCGGCGCTTAGCGTCTCGGTTAAATTGAAGGAGTCGTCCTGGCCGTAGCTGGAAATCGTGCCGCTCCACACGACCGCGCCACCCTCCAGGATTTCGACCGGATGCGAGTTTTCGTACTCGTCGATGCCCAGAAAGTTGCCCGTGATGTCATAGGTTCCTGACGCGGGCGCCGTGAACATCACTCCTACGTTGTACTCCTGAGGGTCGAGCCGCAATGTATTGTTCGGTTGCGTGACCGTCGAGCTGGTCACCGGAGCGCCGCTCGTGTTCTGCACGATAAAGATCGTATCGGGCTCCGTGCCGCCATTGCTCCAATATGGCAGGACCCCGCCCGACCCGCCGCCCCCCATCGCCGAGGTGTAGAGGGTCTGGGTGCTGGGTCCGGTTCCGTAGTAATAACTCCAGACGCCATTGGGATTGCTGGTGTTCGAAAAGCCTGTGACAATATTATAAGAATCGGCCATTGCCGTCGGCGCTAGACAAGCTGCCGCCACACCGATGAGCAATGCCACTTTTCTTCCTAGGAACATTTGAGCCCCCCAGACGCAAAATAGGTGAGGTTAACTTTTTAGCAATTGGCCTGCCAAACTGGGACAACGGTAATCCACTGCATTTAGGCGTCTTACCGGTGATCAAAACATTCCATTGATAACTAGATGCGCAAGAATTCGGGGTAACTATGCAAGTCCTTGCATCCTCAAAAGGGAAGCGGCCGACATCGTTGCAGGAAGTGAAAGGGGTCCCTTGTTCGCACCCCTAGTTACTGCCGCGCACAACGCCAACGGTGCCGTTCGTCCAGAAAAGTGGCTATGTTTTACTTTTCTGCTGGGCCAAACCCACTTGTCCCAGAAGGCCCGTTAGTCAGGTTTGGAAAGGGCTTTGAGCCGACTACGAGGCGTATTCTGCTCCCGTCCGGAGAAGTCGCGATTCGTTGGTGCAGGTCGCCGAGAAAAGAAACATGTTCGTGAATGTCCGCACAAGTGCGACTCTCATGAAACTTTATTGGATTGCCGTAGTCGGAGTCCAGGTCGCGATCGCCGAGCGTCCGAGAGGCGACGATTGGCTGTCCGATGGCGTTCAGTCGCTGAGAAAGGCGGGAGTAGCCTGAACTTTCGCTAATCTGGGACAAGGCGATGCGGGAGTTTCCGCCGCGCTTGCCCCAGCAGCGACGGTAGTGCCTGGGAGGCTCCGCTGTGGGCCCCTCCTTTTCACGTCGTACCCAGTAACCGGACCTATCCATTCAAACGAGCCGGGCGTTGGTTTCCGGACGAATTACGTTAGCATTACGGAATGCATCGCTTGTCTGCCGGCGTTCTCTGGATCGTCTCTGCGTTTGCGATCGTCTTCTTCGCAGGGATCGTGAACGTTTCGACCAAAGCGATCCTGCGTTCCGGAGAGCGACCGCGCCGCGGGGAGGGCGTCGATGATGTTCGCTTGGGTGCCCACGGGCTTCTCGAATCAAAATCTCGGTGAGCATTTCGCATCCCTGTGGGGCCGAGGAATGGACCAGCTTGGTCGCGGCCAAATGACTTACCAGCTCCGGAGGCTTCCCCTAGACGGGATCACCGAGCGAATCCCTGAATCTAATCGTTACCGCGTCACCGAGACCGGTCTTTGTACCGCTGTGTTCCTCACACGCAACTACGCTCGCATCCTACGCCCCGCTATCGCCCCAGCACCACCCTCAGTACCGTGCGCCAATAACCCCCTTGCGTACCTGCTTCAACAAATTCGAACAGGAGATCCATTCATGCGCCAACGCTGCCAGACTCGCCGCTTAAGATTCCTGGCCGGGAATGTTTGCCCAAGAAGGTGATCAACATGAAGCGACGGGAGTTTGTAAAGTTGGGATCGGTCGCCGTACTGGGGGCTTCCACCGCCAAGCTACTCCCGGCTACACGGCAGCAAGCGCCGGAGACGCCTACGTCCATATCGCAGGGGGCGCCCGCCGCCGCACCCGGACCGGCCGATTTCACTCTCCGGATTGCGCCCGTGCTCGTCGAGTTCGCGCCGCACCGTGCCCTCAGCACCATTGGTTACAACGGAACGTCGCCTGGCCCCGTGCTGCGCATGCGCGCGGGCAAGATGACCACCGTGGACGTGATCAATGATACGGACGTGCCTGAACTGGTGCACTGGCACGGCCAGCTCGTTCCGTCCGAAGTGGACGGCTCTGAAGAAGAAGGCACCCCGCTGGTGCCCCCGCGCGGACGTCGCCGCTATCAGTTCAGGCCGGGACCCGTAGGAACCCGCTGGTATCACTCCCACGCCATGTCCGGCACCGACTTGCATCGCGGTACCTACAGCGGCCAGTTTGGTTTCGTGCTCGTCGAAGGCGCAAACAACCCCGGCAGATACGACCAGGAGCTCTTCCTTGCGTTTCGCGATTGGGAGCCTTTTTTCAGCGACCAGGATAACGACGAGGAAAGTGCCCTTCCCAATGTCCCGGAGCACGAAGGCGTTCCTACGCCCCGCATCTGGCCCACGGGGCCCGAGGCTCCTGCCACGCCTGATACCCGGCCCAACGGATGGGAGATCGCCTATCGCATCTTTTCCATCAATGACAAGCTGCTAGGAGGAGGCGAGCCCATACGAGTAAAGCCGGGCCAGCGTGTGTTGATGCACCTGCTCAACGCCAGCGCCACTTCCAACCGACGCGTCGCCTTCTCCGCCCATAAGTTTCAGGTCGTTGCCCTCGACGGCAATCCCGTGCCTGTGCAAAGAGCCGTGGACGTGCTGGAGTTCGGCCCTGGCGAGCGCATCGACGCGATCGTCGAGATGAACCAGCCCGGCGTCTGGATTCTCGGCACCACGCGCGACTCCGACCGCCAAAAGGGTATGGGCGTTTTGGTCGAATATACCAACCCGAAAAGCAGTGTCCCGTGGCTGCCGCCACCGACAACGCCCTGGGATTACACGATTTTCGGCAACCCGGTCGCGCCCAAAGCGCCCGATCAAACGATCGAAATGATTGTCGAGGGTGACAAGGGTGGTCCCGGCCGATTCAACCAATGGAAGATCAACGGCCAGCAAAATCCAGAGATCGCCATTAATCCAGGCGTACGCTACCGCTTGCTCCTCCGCAATCGCAGCGACGACTCTCACCCGGTGCACCTGCACCGGCATCTGTTCGAGCTGGCCGAATTCAACGGCAAGCCCACCTCGGGGATCATGAAAGACACCGTGGTAATGCCAGCCTACGGCCGCGTCGCCCTGGACTTTGTAGCCGACCAGCCCGGCCTAACTCTCTTCCACTGCCACAACCAACTTCACATGGACTTTGGCTTCAAAGCCCTCTTCCGCTACACCTGACCGACGGGTCGCGTCGGCACAAGGGGCGACTGCTGAATTCCGAGTGGGAAACCTCCCTTTTCACTCGTGAGTAGATCGGATTCGGGCGGGGAACCTGCGATCCAACTCACTCAAGGGCATCGAAATTCTGGATAACCACGTGGCCCCGCGTATCGCCCCTGTTGCCCGCGGACCGAACGATGAGCGCAGTTTGCATGCCGGCGGACCGAGCGGCGTCAAGCTCGGCTACGAGGTCGGAGAGGAAAAGAAAGCGATCTTCCGAACAGGCGCTCGCGGATGCAATTTTCTTGTAACTCGCGATACTCGTCTTCACGCCCACCCGAACGTCAAAAAATGCGCTGATATGAAGCGATAAGTCACCGAATCTAGTGCTACCGAAGAGATGCCTCTGCGCCAACTCGCTGCCTGAGGAATAAATCGCAATCCTCTTGCCCTGCTTGCGCCACCGATCAAATGCTCGCGGAACATCCGCAAAGACCTCACCTTTCAACATGCCGGCCCGATAGCCTTCGTCCCAGATCAAGCCCTGAAGGGTCTTCAGGGGGCCGATCTTGCTGTCGCGATCCATGAGCCACAGCACATACTGTGCGGCCGAAGCCATCTCTGCTTGCGCTGTGTCACACCCCCATCGTGGGGGCATGCGGCCTTCTTGTTCGTCAGTCGCGTTGTGGAGCTTCAATTCGTCGAGACATCGGCGAATCTCAGGCTCGTTCTGATTGCTCTCCAGAAACAATTCGAGGTTCCTTCTCGCGTGCCCGAAAAGCGTGCGATGCACAAAATCAGCCGGCGTGGTCGTGCCCTCGATATCCAGCAAGATGAATTTCACTCGTGCGAGATCGATGGACGGCACGCGGGTTACTTGGCCAACGATTGGGGTTGAATATATGTGGGGCCCAGGCAGACGGGCTCGTAGTTGCGGTCGACGCCACTGCTTGTATAGTGCGGAGTCCACCCGGAAGCATCCTGAAAGAGGCGAATGGCTCGTATCCGGCGGTCGCCACACAGGTCGAACCAGTGGCGGGTGCCGCGCGGGACGCGGATCAAGTCGCCTTCGGCCACCTCCAAGGCGACTACGGGACCGTCTTGAGGGTGAATATGGAAGACTCCGTGGCCGGCGACAATGTAGCGGACTTCGTCTTCATCATGCCAGTGCTCGATATTGAATCTGGCGAGCATGGCATCAAGGCCTGGCGTGGTGGAGCTGACGTCGATTACGTCGGCGGTTGTGTAGCCGCCTTTTGCTTTCAGCCGATCGATTTCGGTGGCGTACGCGCCGAGGACTTGCTCGGAGGTCGCATCTGCAGGTAGCGGGGTGTCGGGATTCCAGCGCTGGTATTCGATTCCGATCCCCGCGAGATAGTCGCGCACGACGGCGAAATCGACGAGTGTGCGGTGTTCGTCGGGAATGCGGATGATAGCCATTGCGGCTGAGCTCCTTCCCCAAAAATATCACAAAACGCTCAAGGCCGACTTATCTCCCCCCTGCGACCGATGACTTCGAGCAGGAACTCAAGGATTTCGACGTGACGCTTGGCTTGTTGGGTTGTTGCGCCCCACGTGTAGAGTCCGTGGCCGCGCAGGAGGAAACCGTGGATGGCCGGATGCCTTTCGAGCAGGTCAGCAACGCGATCCGAGAGTTCCTTCATATTCTGTGAGTTCTCGAGGATCGGGAGATGCTCGGTGTGATTGTGGGTGCACACACCTTCGAGGCCTTTCAGCATTTCATAACCGCTGATTTCGACGTGCCCTTCGCGCGCGTGTTGCTGCGAAAGAACCGTGCTCCAGACGGAGTGCGTGTGCAGCACGCAACCTGCGGCTCGCGCGTGGACGATCGAGACGTGGAGCGCGGCTTCCGCCGAGGGCTTTCCATTTCCCTGCAGAACATTTTCTTTGGCGTCGATTTCCAGAATCTGCGCGGGCGCCAGGAGGCCCTTGTCGAGTCCGCTGGCGGTGATGGCCAGGCGTAGGGGATCACGCTGCGATACAGCGCTAAGATTCCCGCTGGTTCCGAGAGACCATCCCCGTGCATAAAAACCCCTCCCAATTTGGGCAAGTTCCCCGGCCAAGCGCCCGAAGTCAGGACTGCAGTTGGCTTTCCGCGAGTCCTTCCGCTTGGTCATGGTCACTTGGCTTCGCCAGCCAATCGTTATAGCCCCTCGGCGGAATACTACCGCTTTCGCGAAACCCATAGCTACTGATTGCGCCCAGGTGCTTTAGGAGATTCTGGGAAGTCGGGGCGCGGGATCTTGGCCGGGCCCTTCGATTCGCTTCGGTTCTCATGGGCCTTTGATTCCTCCCCCGTATTTTTAAGAAACATTCACACTCGATTCACGAAGATGCGGCTCGGGATCCTTAGAGTCGAACTCCCGCACGGGCCTACAAACGCAACATCCTAACGGAGGGGAGAGAATGCTCAATAAGTGGAAACTTGCTGCCTTGGGCGCTGTGGTCATCGTCTTCCTGATGCAGAGTGTCTCGGCCGGCCCAAAAGACGGCCATCAGTGGAGTCAACAGCAGAGCCGCATTCGCCACGTGTTGCTGATCAGCATCGACGGCATGCATGCCGTGGATCTGCTGAATTGTTCGAGAGGAATCAGTGGAGTCAACGGCGGCAATCCCTATTGCCCGAACCTTGCCGCACTCGCGCAAACGGGTGTCAATTACCTGGATACTTCAACCTCAAAACCATCCGATTCGTTCCCCGGATTGATGGCCCTGATGACTGGCGGAGGTCCACGCAGCGTCGGTGCATTTTACGACGACGCTTACGATCGGTCGCTTGATCCGCCTGCTGCTACCACCGGCGACGGCTTAGCGGGCGCCCCGGATTTGTGCACGCCATCTGCGCCGCCCACAGGCACGACTACAGAGTATGACGAAGGAATCGATTACAACCAGACGGTACTCAACGGAGGTGCGCCAGTCGGAGTGGACGGGGGAATCCAATCGATAGATCCTGCCAGACTGGTACGCGACCCTGCAAACAACTGCAAGCCAGTCTATCCTTGGGACTTCGTACGCACGAACACGATTTTCGGGGTCATCCACGCTGCGGGTGGTTACACGGCATGGTCCGACAAGCATCCTTCATACTCTTCCGTGTCCGGGCATGGCAGTAACGGAAAAGCTGTGGACGACTATTACTCCCCGGAAATCAACTCAATTCCGGTGAGCCTTCCCGGCGTGACGGTGCCCGGCCTGGGAGGCGGCTCACCCACAAGCTGCAGTCCTTTGCCTGATCAGACAGCAGTTTCGTCCTCGGCCACATGGACCAGTAGCTTCCAAAACATCATGTGTTACGACCAACTGAAGGTCAACGCGGTCCTGAACTGGATCAACGGCGAGACGCACAATGGTTCTGCTTCAGCTCCCAGACCGACCATCATGGGAATGAACTTCCAGGTGGTCAGCATAGGACAGAAGCTGATCGAGAAGACGCTGAGCCCGAAAGTGACCGGCGGTTACGAGGACTCGATTGGCACTCCTACCGCGTCGCTTCTCAGCGAAATCGAGTTCGCTGACACATCTATCGGCGAAATGATCGCGGCTCTTAAAAGCAACGGGATTTACGACAGCACGCTGATCATCATTTCGGCCAAGCATGGCCAGAGCCCGATTGATTCCGCGCGTTATCTGGGAATTTCGAATTCGCCAGGCGACCCCATCACCACTTCCCCTGCCACGATTCTCGCCAATGCCGGCTGCATTCCCTATTCCGAGTCGCCCTTGAACCCAACCGGCCTCGGCCCTACCGAGGACGATGTTTCCCTGGTTTGGCTCAACAGTTCTTGCACGACAGAGTCAGCGGTGAGTCTGCTGAGGTCAACCTCTCCGACGACGAATAACGTCGCCGGCATCGGCGAGCTTTTCTCGGGGCCGAACCTGGAGACGTACTTCAACGCGCCCGGATTGCCGCCGAACGGCGACCCGCGCACGCCGGACATCCTCACCACGCCGGACATCGGTGTGACCTACTCGGGAAGCACGAAGAAACTTGCCGAACATGGCGGGTTCTCGCGCGATGACACCAACGTGATGATGCTGTTTTCCAACCCATCGTTCAGTCCGAAAACCATCTTCAGCCCGGTCGAGACCATGCAAATCGCGCCGACGATTCTTCAGGCGCTCGGCCTAGACCCGAATGCCTTGGATGCCGTCCGAATCGACCACACGAATGTCCTTCCAGGTCTGGACCTTGGCGGTCAAGGACGATGGTAGATGGGCCGGCCCGTCTATGATTTGCCAGTGGGGAGTGCCTCATTTGGGGGGCACTCCGGCTTCCCTTTGCTCGCTCGAGCACTCGCCGGGAAACAATGCAGGGTGACTCCGCTATCCTCAAAGCCCTAGGGCTCGATCCGATGCCCGGGAAACGTCAAAGCTCGAGGGTAGGCAAGTCCTCCCAGGCCCTGATTTCGACGACCACAACCACCCGTAGAAACCGGGCGGCTTTTGTCAGCCATTGAGAATGTCTGGGGAGCCTTTCCGGAACCCGTGGAGGCTCCCCTTTTCATTTCATTGACCGGCACTCGAGTCGAAGAACCGAATCACCCGGCGCTCGTATTCAGCCGGCGCGCAGCCGAGCGCGGCGGCGTGGGCGCCGAGGATGAGAATGACTCGCGTGACGACGCGGATCCTCGAGCGCATGCCGGTTCCTCATAAGGAGATACGCAGAGGATGTGAAGTTTCGATCGGGTGCCCGACGCCAAAAGGGCGGCCGCCTTGGTTCAGGCCACGTTGCCCTTGTATTGAACCGTCAGAACGGTGATGTCGTCGGATTGCGCGGCGCCTTGGGTGAACGCCTTCACGCCGTCGCGGATGGTCTGCGCGAGTTCCAGGGCGGCCTGGCCGTTGAACCCTTCGACGATGCGGCGAAGGCGCTCTTCTCCGAAAAGTTCACTCTTTACATTCGTCGCCTCGGAAACTCCGTCGGTGTAGATCACGATCAAGTCGCCGGGTTCGAGAACGACGCGCTCGCTCAGGTATTCGGCTTCGGGAAACATGCCGACGGGAAAACTTGCCGAGCCCAAGGCCTCGAGGGCTCCGGATCTGCGGCGCAGCAAGGGTGGCACGTGTCCGGCGTTCACGTATTCGAAGCGGCCCATCCGGTCCAGCACGCCGTAGAACACGGTCGCATAGCGATCTTCTGCGCTGCGCTCGCACAAATAGTTGTTGACGCGCGAAAAGACCGCAGCGAGGGAAATATCCGTGACCGCGTTCGCAAAAAAGACGCCTTGCAATAGCGTGGCGAGTAGCGCGGCCGTAATTCCCTTGCCCGAAACGTCGCCAACAAAGAATCCGTGCCGCCCTCCGCCGAGGTTAATGACATCGAAGCAATCGCCGCCCACCGAGTGACAAGCCAGGGTCGAACCAGCCACGGCCAGATCGGGCAGGTCGGGAAGAGCCTTGGGCAGAAGCTGGTGCTGAATCTGGCTGGCAATTTCAATCTCGTGATCGAGCCGCGCCTTCGCCCTGGCCGCGGCAAACAGTCTGGCGTTCTCGACTACGCTGGCCGCCTCGCGAGCCAGCGTGCGCAACACTTGCCGGTCGAGGTCGCTGAAGGCACTGGAGGGGGCGTGGCTGTCAAGGTACAGCACGCCGAGCAATTCCCCCTGACGCGTCGTGATGGTGGCGTCGAGCGTCTCGATGAGCGGTAGCTTGTCGATGGGAATCGCGACAATCGTGTGCAACTCGAGTTTGGCGACGCTCTCCTGCGTGCCCATAGACGATTCGTTGCCCGTATCGGTGACGATCAGTTCGCGGCGCGAATTAGCCACGCGCTTCACCACGCTTTGCGACACCTGCAACTGCTCGGGCCGCAGAGTGGCGCGTTGCGAGTCTCGCGCCACGGCCATGTGCAATTCGCCCGCCGGACTAGCCAACAGCAGCACGCCGCGCTCGGTGCGGGTTACCTGAATCGCCGCATCCACGACGGCCGTGAGCACATCTTCCAGAGAAAGCCCGGTGCCGAGCGTGCGAGCGACTTCAAGCAGCAGGCCCAGGTGGTACAGCTCGCGCGAACCGGCCTCCGCGGGCGGCGGAGCCTCGACGCGTTCGACCAGCTCCTCGATCGTGGCGCTGTCGCCGATGTACATCAGCTTGTAGGAATCGTTCATGCCGAAGTCGATGCGGTCGTTCGCTTTCAGCTCGCGCCGAATGATTTTCTCGCCGTTCACGAACGTGCCGTGCCGGCTGCCCATGTCCTCGATGGTGACGGTTCCGTCGTCCAAGGTGATTTGCGCCTGTTGGCGGCTGATGCGGCTGTCTCGGAGGGTTAGCTCATTATCGGCTTGACGTCCGATGCGGAAGGGAAACGAGCTGATCTGCACCTCGCGGCGGGTGCCGCTGGGTTCGATCACGACGAGACGAGGAGAGCGTGCCATTCGTTCTGCCAGCCGCTGGTTTTTCAGGCCACGCGGGTTGCCATGCCGGCGCCCTGCATCGGAAACCTCGCACATGGTAGGGAAACTCAGGGGCGAAGGCAATAGCGGATCGGAAACCCAACGTGTCGAGGCACCGCTTCAGCCCACGATCCGGAGCAGGCTTTCGATGCCTCCTCTGAACTCCTCGACCGGTGTGATGAGGCTGACCACGATGTAACCCTCGACAGGGAAATCGTAGAAATGTCCTGGATGAACGTAGACGCCCTCCTCGGTGAGCAGCGCGATCGCCAGG